>JACDJC010000982.1_pt1 | contig 28167 bp, 23 predicted proteins | sample 7454191 | NCBI WGS metagenome assembly JACDJC01 (sample SAMN14253291, study PRJNA609438) | sludge metagenome | isolation source: sludge after 25d culture with pyrite and EDTA | collected 2018-12-20 | reverse complement strand
TAAACACACACCCGGCTGGATAACGCCTTTTACCCGCCTCATACCCGATTCCTTTGGCTGGGGAAACATTCATCAGGACGAAATAGCCCGGGCGTTTGTAGCTCACCTTGAAAAGAATGTAGTCAGTCAGGATCAACCTGTTGTTTCCTATGGCAACAAAGAAATGAAACGGTTGATCTCGGAATGTTTGTAATGATAGCACAAGTAGAAAAAATTGTACAAAAACTTTGGAATGTTTCTGAAGAGTAAACAAAAGTAAAATTCAATTTGAATTAAATAAGAACAAAAATATAAGGAATAGAAAAATGAGTAAGAAGACAGTATTAATCACAGGATGCAGCACCGGATTTGGAAAATTAGCTGCAAAGAAATTTCAGGCAGAAGGATGGAATGTTATAGCAACTATGCGTTCACCTCAAAAAGAAGCAGAATTAACGGAATTGAATAATGTCCTGGTGACCAAACTGGATGTGGCAGATAAACAGAGTATAAGCGAAGCAGTTGCCGAAGGAATGGCTGAATTTGGCAGAATTGATGTACTGGTCAACAATGCCGGGATTTCCGGAGTCGGTGTTTTCGAACAATGGGACGAACCAAAGATCTACGCCATGTTTGAAACGAATGTATTCGGGCTCATGCGTGTCACCAGAGAAGTACTGCCCGTAATGCGGAAACAGGGCGAAGGTGCAATTATCAATATTTCTTCCACAGCAGGTCTTGTTGGTTCACCATTCGCGTCCGTTTACAGCGCAGCCAAATTTGCAGTGGAGGGTTTGACCGAAGCGCTGGCTTTAGAATACGCGCCTTTCAATATTAAAGTGAAATCTATCGCCCCCGGAGCTTATGAAACAAACCTGTTTACTTCAATAGACTACGGGACACTTGAAAATGGAGATGAGCAGATCAGGGATTATAGCTCGAAATTGAGTCAGAAGATGAATGCGACAATGGAGCAGATGCGTCAGCAAGGTGGGCAGGAATCTGATCCGCAGGAAGTCGCAGACAAAATATATGAATGTACAACAGAAAAAACACCTATACACAATGTATCAGGAAAAGATGCAGAAGCTATGTTGCACTTGAAGCAATCAAAGTCTGAAGAAGAATTGATGAAAACGATCTCAGATATGCTTATTCCTGAAAATTAAAAAGGAAATAACTTGAAACTAATAAGTGATAAAACAAAAATCATGCTCAACTTGTTTGTGCCGCAGCGCGGAAAGCCAAATCCCCGTCATGCTATTCCTGAGTCAGACAAAAACTTATCAGGGAAAACGATAGTATTTACAGGCGGTACCGACGGCATGGGCCGCGTGGCTGTCGATATGCTTTATAAAATGGGTGCACATATCATTATTCTTGGACGGAAAAAATCTCGTGGAGATGAAATTCTTAGTGAATTGAAAAACACTGGTGAAAACGGCAGCGTCGGTTTTCAGGTATGTGACCTCGCATTAATGGATAGCGTTAAAGATTGCGCTACCAGAATCTTAAATGAGCACAAAAAAATTGATATTCTTGTAAATTGTGCCGGTGTTAATATGCCCAATGAAGTGATAACAAAAGATGGTTTTGAAATGAACTGGGCCGTTAATTATTTAGCTCCATATCTTTTAACCACTCTTTTACTTGATAGATTAAAGGAATCCTCACAGGCACGTATCATAAACCTTGTTACAAACATAGCATTTATAGATTCTATTGATTTTGATGAAATTGAGACAAAACAAAATTTTTCTACGAGTGAACCCTATGTAGAGTCCAAGCTTTCGCTGAGTATGTTTTCAATTGAACTCGCGGAAAAGCTTAAAGAAACAGGTGTGACAATAAATTATCTTCATCCCGGAAATATCAAATCAAATCTTTTAAGACACTTAAAAGGTTTCGAGAGAATTATGGGTTACTACATGTTGTGGATGACATCGCCAACAGAAGTAGGGGCTGATAGAGTTGTCAGACTGGCCATATCTTCAGAATTTAACGGGGTTACCGGAACTTATCTTGCGGAGGATTTGATCAAACCACCACATAAAGAGGCTCAAATTGTTTCTAAAAGAAAGCAAATTGAACAGATTACAAGAAAAACATTGGCAAAGTGGTTGTGATGGCGCGCGTCGGACATTATTGCACATGACGGTTAGCCAATGAAAATGGTTGGAATCCCCGCAGTTCAAAGCAGGGCTGCATTTGGGAATTGTTACAGCCGTTGAGGTTGGTGAGATTAAACGTGATATAGCCTACCACGGTGATACATTGAATATTGCTGCATGAATCCAAAGTGTCTGTTATCAATATGATAAAATATTCCTGGTATCAGGGGAGGCGGTAGATTTTATCAAAATAGAAGACAACTATCATGTTGAATCGCTGGGAGACATCACCTTAAAAAGAAAAAATGAACCGATTGGAGTTTATTGCATAGAAAGCAAAAATTAATAGCATGTTCATAACCAATACCCTGCGTAATATTCCGGTGGAGCGTAATTTGATTCTTATTTGATGTTGATTGACAATTTTATTCGCACCAGGTGATTTAATAAGTAAATTTTCGTTCCATTATAAAACTTTCCACAGGAACAAGTGTAGAAATTTCCATGTGTCCTGAAACTGTATTTTTTTTATGCCGAATTTCGGCTGGCGTTTATATTGCCGTATAACGAACGTTCCACTATTTTTTCATAGGATTTGCGGTAGTTTGTATTTTGCTCGATTTTCTGCAAAGCGTATTGCTGAATAACCAGCAGCGGAAGTACAATCGCTTCACGAATGGCGATCGAGTTTTGCGAAACCGGTTCTTCTTCCATGAGCTGGTTAAATCCTGAAATTAACAGGGTCATTTCTTTGGATAGTTTATATTCTTCAAACAGGATATTCCAGAATTCTTTATACTCCGGATCTTTGGCAATATAGGCAGTCAGTTCAAAATAGCATTTCGACATGGACATCATGCTGTTGAGGATCATCGCTTTAAAAAAAGCCACATCTTTAAACAGGTTTTTCAATTCATCCAGTTTTCCATCGTTTACCAGTGCCTTTATTGCCGTGCCAATTCCGAAATAGCCCGGTACATTCTGTCTGAGCTGACTCCATGAGCCCACGAACGGAATCGCCCGCAAATCCTTAAATTCCAGTTTGGCGCTATTACCCCTTTTTGACGGCCGGCTGCCGATCTTGCTTTGGCTGTAATATTTTAGAGTACTTTTGTTTTCAAGATAGGGAATGAACATTTTATGGTTTTTTAATTCATTGTATTTATTAAAACTAATTTTTCCCAGTTCTTCTATAAGCGACCGTGCTTCATCAGATATTTTGGTCTCCGGTTCCGCTAAATTATTGGATAATCCCGCGGTCAGCAACTGTTCACAATTATGAATGAAGTGTTGTTTCGTTCCGAACTTGCTGGAAATCGTTTGACCCTGTATGGTAAGCTGAATGGCGTGATTGGCAATATTATGACTCTGCGCGGCATAGAACCGGTGGGTTTTCCCTCCGCCCCGCGCGGGAGGGCCTCCCCTGCCGTCAAAGAATACCGGTTTCATTCCGTATTGTTTACAAACCGCGGTCAGTTTTTCTTTTGTTTTAAAGATAGACCAGTTTGCCTGAAGATAACCGCCGTCTTTGGTGCCGTCTGAAAATCCGAGCATGATCGTTTGTGTGTTATCGCGACGTTTAATATGTGAACGGTACTCTTCAATTTCAAATAACCGGCGCATGATCGATTCCGCATTTTTCATACCGTCCATCGATTCAAACAATGGGATAATATCAACCGGAATTTGATCTTTGTCCCATCCGCACCAGCGCGACAATGCAAATACAAAAAGTACCGAAAAGATATCTTCTGAATTGCTTATTATATAGCGGTTACAGCCTTCAGCGCCATTCTTTTTTTGAATCTGTTTGATTTGCGAAATCGTCATTATGGTATCTTTTATCAGATCGTCATCAAACCATTCTTCCCGGACCTCGATTTTTTCCCGGCTAAGAATCCTGATTAATTCGGATTCGGAGAGCTCATCAATACGGGATTTTACAAGGTTTTGATGTTTTAACACAGATTCAACAGTTTGCCTGTGCACCGCGTGGTTTTGCCTGATATCCAGCGCCGCAAAATGCGTTTTGAATATGTTAACCTTGTCAATCAGATTATCCAGGTCTTGCAGGTACAAACTGTTGTATTTGGCGATGACCGCTTTTTTTATCTGATAAAGCGGATTGATTATCTCTTTGTAGGAGATCGTCTTCGCGCTGTCAAACATGGCAGAATAGATGCGCGGGCGCAATTCATTAATAATTGACTCGACATCCCGGAAGGTCAGCTTTTGGTCCAGGTCTTTCAGATCCCGGTAGTAGCATTTCATTAGTGCCTTGCGCAGTTCATCCGCTACAGCCATGGTTGTTTCGGACGTAACAAAAGGATTGCCGTCCCGGTCCCCACCAGGCCAGAATCCCAACTGTATAATATTGGGATTATCAAAACTTCTGCCGTGGAAATTCTGCCTGATACCGGAGTAGATATCCGCGACCGCGTCGTAATAGACATTCCGCAGAAAATAGATGACATTTTTTGCTTCATCCAGCGGGGTCGGTTTTTTGGTGTTAATCAGTGATGTTAATCCCAGTTGCTGCAACGCCAGATCAATTTGATCTATACTATTGTCATTTATCAAATTTCTTAATTTCGAAATTATATCAAGTACTGCCGGAGAATAAAACTGTGTCGGGTGAGCAGTCAATACTAGTCGGGCACTGAATGCTGAAAGTTTCTCCAGTAGTTTACGCTCATCCACTTTGCCGGACAGCAGATGTACATATTCTTTTAATGATAATTCATCCGCATACTGGTTTAAGCGCGAAAAGGCGGCGTCTTCAACACTGTCATAAAGCACAATCTGCCGTTCAACATATTGTATTATCCGGAACATAAAATCGATTTTTTCTTTTTCTGAACTGATCCGGGCTTGTGCATCAAAAAATGAATCCAGAATTTCGAGCGGATCCCTGCCGGCTTCAAGTCCCTCCCTGCATGCATTATGCATAAGTGGAATCATGATCCCTGTATTACTGATCTGGTGGAACGGAAGATTTAAAAATAAGCTGTTGTAAACATTGAACTTTTTTTTAACAGATTTTTCAAATTCACTTAAAATGGCTTCAAATTTCATGGCGGACATTTCTGTTTTTGTATAAATGGTTTGTACGGTTGAACTCGCTCAATTTACTTTTAATGGTTTTTGATTACAATTTTAAAAACCTGAAATGTTCACCCGGTTAATAATCGATTGCCTCACATGAGGTACATAATGACACTTTGCCAGGGGCAGGATCATCGTTGTGAATCAGACCGCTGATGACCACCTGAATAGTAGGGGCCCTTGTCGAGCTGCTTTGTATGATTAGAGCGCGATCAACTTACACTTGACCCGGCACAACTTGTGAGCAGCATCGCGAAACTGGCCAACCAAATCAATCTACCCAGCAGCTTAGTATATTTCACAATCATTGCCGCAACTCTTTATGTTATATACATTTTTAACGTTTCACCTGACAGGCGCGCTGATTTTTGGCGCATCCTTGTTGAGCTGATTGTTAGAACGCAGACCGGCGTTTAACACCAGGTAACCGGCAACGCCCGAAGCTAATGAACCTAATATAATGCCGAGTCGTTCATCAAACATTAGATTGACACCTGTTTCTTCAAAAGCAAGCGACCCGATAAATAGACTCATGGTAAAACCAATACCGCATAGAGCGGCAGCGCCATACAATGAACTCCAGGACATATCGGTCGGCAAGCGGGTTAATTTAAGCTTAATCGCAAGCCAACATAGACCGAAAACACCTGCCTGTTTCCCTATAAATAAACCAAGCGCGATACCTAAAGGAACACCGTGAAAAACTTGTTCTACTCCAATGCCGGTAAAACTAATGCCTGCATTAGCGAATGCAAAAATGGGCAGAACGAAAAAAGCGACAACAGAATGTAAATCATGTTCTATGCTTTTTAACGGAGAGTAATTTGCATTTGTTTTAGATTTCATTGGGATAAACATGGCAAGGATAACCCCTGCTAAGGTTGCATGAACACCGGACTTCAACATAGCTACCCACATGACCGTACCTATCACTATATAAATGCTGATAGAATCGGGATTGCGTTTATTTATCCAGGCAAGAATGGGGATACAGAAAGCTACCACAACAAGTGAGGTAAGTGAGATTTGTGCCGTGTAGAATATGGCTATGATTAAAATCGCGCCAATGTCATCAAAAATCGCCAAAGATGTGAGAAATATTTTTAAACTTACAGGCACTCTTGAGCCCAATAAGGATAACACCCCAAGTGCAAAAGCAATGTCGGTTGCCGTAGGTATCGCCCAACCTTTCATAGCCGTGGCGTCACCAGTGTTAAAATAAGTATAAATCAGAGCAGGAACGAGCATGCCGCCGATTGCCCCAACGCCGGGCAAAATAATGTTTCGTTTATCTGAAAGCTCTCCTTCAATAAGTTCCCGCTTTAATTCAAGACCGACCAGAAAAAAGAAGACAGCCATTAATCCATCATTAATCCAGAGTAATAACGGTTTCGCGATCTTTAGAGCGGCTATTCTAACCTCGACGGGAGTATCAAGAAACAACGCGTAGTAAGATTGTAAAGGCGTATTAGCGAATACCAGAGCCAGCACAGCAGAGCCCATGAGAATAATGCCACCAGCTGACTCAAGCTTGAAAAAATTCGATATATATGTTTCGCCAGTATTATTCATATTCTTTTCTATTCATCTATCGGATTGGGGTTGAGCGGATTTAAACGCTCGACAAACTATCAAAATTTCTTAAATCCGGACGCGTTTAAATTCAGACCCCAACCCCATGTCAGCGGGCAGCATTAAATTTCGATTAGTTTACGAAATATTTAGCTGAAGCTGACGCCCTAACGCAGCCAGGTAATTTATTAATGTTGAAAGACGGATATCCTCTGAATGATTTTCAATCCGTGAAATTGCAGATTTCTTTGTATTCAGTTTTTTTGCTAATTCTTCCTGAGTAATTCCCGCTTCCTTGCGTGCCTGTTTAAGGAGGATACCAATTTTAAAATTTTCATATCCCAATTCAAATCCCGCGGCAAGCTCAGGGCTATTCTTTTTTCTTTTCTCTATATATTTTTCTAAATTATCCATCATTTTTTCTCCCGAAATAATCTTCGATCGGGCTGTTTCCATTTTCAATTCCATAAAATACAATTTATTTCATGTGACAAAAGTTAACATAAATGTAAACCAAGTCAAGCAAAAAAGTTCATAAATTAAAAAAAATGACTCTGTGCTTCAGATAGTGGAATTATATGATAGGATTTAAGGACCCTTTTTAACGGCGTTGCCCATAAGCCGTCCGCCTTAAATTACAATGTTTATTGATTAAAGAATTTTACATTTTACAAAGCCGTATTTAACTTTCTCCACAAACACGGCGACTTAACTTTATTTTTTGCACAAATTTTACTTGCAACTCTTTACAAGTTCCCGCCAAAGACTACCGCGGTCGGCTTGAGCGGTTGGTTATGTATGTTTGCCTTCATTATTTAGTTCTCCAAATATTCTTTTGCATATTGTACCCAATCTTCAATGTACTTATCCATATAAATATCTGGCTGAATACCAATATTATCCAGTTGATATTCAGGTAATCTCATCATACGAACGGTAGGCATATACAGGGCGTAATTACTACAGTCAAGACCGAATTCATACACTGATACATAGTCCACTGAACCATACGTTGGAGTTCCAAGAATCTTTACTTTTTTACTTTGTTTGGCATCAAGTAGGAATTTTTCTGTAGAGCTGCCACAATGTCCATCAACTAATATTGCAACATTTTTTGGATAGAGATATACTGAATCTTGCTTTGTAAAGCCATAATTTGCCTCTGCGCTATATGGAATAAATTCACCTATTTTCCCCTCCATTCTTTTTAGATCACTTCTTACTAATTTAATTTCCTCAGCATCCTTGTTTTGATCCGCGCCATTTGCCCATTTCAAAAGAGCGTTTATTAGTGTTTGTGTTACCATATATTCTCCACTTAATTGCCGCACTGGGTTTGTGTAAATATAAGGTAGAATGGGGCGATAGCTATAGTCTGTTCCTCCACCATTGCCTCTAACATCAATAATAAGATTTTCATATTTATTTAATAAAAGTTTACCGCTTTCAAGCAGATTTTTTATTCTTTCTGTATTGGAATACTCAAAACTTGAAATCCTAAATAATAATGTTTTATCGCTTATAGTTTTCAGATAGAATCCTTCCAACTCATTAAGTTCTTCGGATATGTTTTCTTTCGTTAGTAACGGTGGTGGAAATTCTCTTACAAACGCAATATTTGCTTTCTTAAAATGAATGAAGCAACCCTTTTGAATATGATATGAATCGATCGTTTGAGTATGATCGCCCCAATAGTAAATTGCTTTGCCATTGTTATTGATTTTAAATTTAATTTCTCCTGTCTTCCACGAATCATTTTTTGAGGTTATAACAAATGCTACATAATTACTACTATCCTTTTTTAGTCCAACTTTATAATCACCGGAAACCCATATCCCCTCCAAGCTATCCTTACTCTTCATTAAATAATTGTTGAAATCTGTCAAATTAGTTTCAAAAGTGTCTCTCGCAATTATTTGAGGACTTTCAATGTCATTACCCTTTTTATTTATTACAAGATGGCCATCTTTAAAATACCCCGCGTATGTTTTCAAAATTTTGATGCAATTATCGTGATTGGAATTAAAAGATGATTCAATCAAATGTTTCTTGAAACTTGTGTAGGCAAGTGAATCTTTCGCTTTATCTTTATACCCGGGATATTCAGACTCGACTTTGACAATTAATTGTCCCAAAACCTCAGAGCACCGGCAATTATCTTGAGCGTATGAGTTTAGATTTGCCAATAATATAAATACAAAAACTAATCTTACCATTTTTTCTCCTTTCATAATACGAAGTACCGAACGCCCGGGATCAACCGCTGGCAACTGCTTCGAACGTTCTCACTTAGTGTAGACGGATAAGGTCATGGTGACTTCTGTTTTATTACCAACGCCGCATAATTTACCGTCTCAAGCGCGGCGTATTGCTCAATTGTCAGGCTCCTCCTGTTTTTTCAGGGCGCCAGAGTCCCCCAGATCCTTTTTCAACTCATCAAACTCTTTCTTCAAACTGTCTATTTGAAGCCAAGCAATAATCGCGAAAGACAAGCCGGCCAAGCCAAAAATAAATCCTAATACATTCATTTGCTGATTCCTCTATTTGTATTTCTAACGGAAAAAGCTAACCGGCCCAAGTTGAGCGGAGGGTTAGGCATTTTGGGGCGTGCGCCAACGAGACTCGAGGATGACTATAGTGACCATGTAAATAAGGATAATTACGACAGGAATGGCCACAAATCGAAATAACACAAAAAAGATAACCAATAATATTGAAAGAACAAACACAAAACTATATGTCCGCTTCAGGTACAAAATCTTAATAATTTTCCCCGCGAAGCCCTTTTAACGCTTCAAAGGCAAAACCTCCGGTCTCAGGCCGTGGCATTGTTTCCCTTTATACCCATTAGCATTAAAGAAATACGGTAAATTATTAACTCATTTGTTAGACTTACACAGGTTCTAAATGATTTTAAATATTGTCATTATTCTATAAATTGCATTTAACTATTTCTTCCTAACATGCGTCCGTGATCAATAATAATTGGTGGTGAAATACTATTTCAACACTGTAAATATTTTATATTGCAAAAAAATTGTGTAACCTTTTTTCATTTAATGGATACTATTATTATGAACGAAAAAACTATGACATTTGACAAACTTTACAAGAACTACGCAAAACACGTATACCGATTCGCGTACTGGCTAACCGGAGATGATGCCGAGGCAAAAGATATTACTTCGGAGACATTTGTACGCGTTTGGACGGCAAAAACTAATCCGCGCACAGAATCTGTAAAGAGTTATCTTTTTACCATTAGCCGGAATCTTTACTTGCAAAACCGCCGAAGAAAAAATCGTTTATCTATCATTAATGATGAGCTGATTGACAAAACGATTTTACCGGATGAAAAAGCAGAAATAGTCTCCGATCTTAAACAAGTGCGGAAAGCGCTCCAACAACTCCCTGAAATGGATAGAATTGTTTTAATCATGCGGGCGGAAGAAGAGATGTCCTATAAGGAGATCGCTCAAATCACCGGCCTTTCGATCGCTGCGATCAAAGTAAAAGTATTTCGGGCCAGAGCAAAAATCAACAAATTATTAAACGATGGAGAATAAATCATGAATATAAGTAAAGATGTTATTATCGACCTGATGCCCCTTTATTTTTCTGAGGAATGCAGCGACGACACAAAACAGTTGGTTGAAGAATATTTAAAATCTAACCCGGATTTCGAGAAGTGGGTTAAGAAGTTAAATAAAAATCCCTTACCGAATGATATACCACAAAACTTACAAATAACAGATGAAATGAACTCTCTGCTTAAAACGCGGCGATTACTAAATGCAAGAGGGATTTTTATGGGATTTGCCATCTTCTTTTCTCTGGCTCCTTTTTCTTTTTTTGTCAGCGATGAGTATTCCTTCTTTATGCTTCTCGATGCACCGCTAAGCGCGCTATTTTATGCAATATGCAGTATTCCTTTATGGATAGGTTATTTTATAGTGAAAAGAAAAAGTAGCGACCTGTAACCTTTTTTTCGACAAGATGTGTGTAGCAAAATTCATATTAAAAAAGAGGAGATTTATATGAAATACCAATTCGTTTTTCTGCTTACTTTGTCCTTAATGGTGAGTGCAGCATTAGCTGATGAACCCGTTTCGTTCTCCACACAATGGATTCCGGACAAACCACAAATGATGACATACAGTTCTAAAGACAAATATGGAGATCAGCTATATCAGGTTTCGATATACAAAAAGGATGATAATTTCGAAATTTATATCAATATCATTTCCAATGGATTTACTAAAACTGTGTCTGGTATGTTTACTTCCACTATGTATCCTTTGCAGTCATCCGCAAAAATAATTGTTGATGGGCAAATTGTGATGGATACAAAATGTTCATATACCAGCAATAATTTGATTATCTCAACTTTGATGAGTCCTTATAATAAGACAATGGCTCAGAATTTTGAAATTGATCAAAGAATTATTGATTTCTCGCAAGTTCCCATTTTAGTTAGGACTCTTACACTGGCAAAAGACAGCGAATACACGTTTACTTCCCTTGACCCAAAAACAAATACACTTGTACCTTTATCTATAAAGGTGAATGGCGAAGGTCAGGCACAAAATGTTAATTGTTATATCGTAGAAGTAAATGATTTTGAAGGTAAGTCAATTTACTGGGTTGAAAAAGATATTCAACACAGAGTTATACGTGTTGAACAAACTGAGAGTCAGCGCGTTGTTGAATTAATACAATAAAACTGTGCTTGTTGCGATGCAGCGCTGAAATAGCATGCATCGCTTTTAAGTTTACGTTCCCGGATTGTTTCCCAAATAATTAATAATTTTTAACCTTAAATCTTTCCCATTTAATTTCTCAAAATTTCCAAATAATTATAACGGCATTACGCCTAACCCCCGCCAAAAAAATGGCGGGGAGGCTGCAGCCCGGAACAGAGAAGCCGAGTAAAACACAATTTCAAAAATCTCAAATTCACCAAGCTAAAAAAGCGGTCGGTGTTGAGGCGCACGTTATACCGCATTAAAAAGCATCATATTTTCCGTTCTTGTGTCTTAACTCCTTTAATCAAAAGCCAAAGCGTTATTGAAATTTCACCTATCGCTGCAAGCAAAAGTGTGGGTAGTTTCACAAATGAACTGTAGCCGGGAAAAAGCAGAGCTATAGTACTGTCAATCATATAGGCGATTCCCGCAATGACAAGCAATATCCCGAATATACGAGGAATAAATTCGGACTTATAAACCAATAGACCAAATGGCAGAAGCCAAAGCCCCCAGAACATTTCTAATGGTAATGTTCCGTAGTCATTAATTTTAAGAAATAGCATTGCCAAATCTTGTCTCTGACTTAGTTCGAATGTTTTCAATATTTCGCCTTTTAAAATCATAAGGGAAGTTATATTGAATGCCTCCATCATAAAAGCAACAGGAATTTGCACTATAACTAACACAAACATAAGCCTGGCCTGATTCTCGTTTACCTGTTTGAACAGTCGATACAGAACAAAAACCAAAAACAAAAATATGGTGTTGCTGATAATATCATTAAGGGTGCCTGTACGAAATAATAATTCATTGGAAATCATATTTTTGGCTGTAGAAACAGAATCACCGGGTACAATAATTTGTGATGGTATATACATAATACCAAAGATGCCTGTTATGATAAGAATAAGATACAGTAAGCCGGCAAATCTTGCGGTGTTCTTTAGTGAACTCGAATTTATTTCCATACAATGCTCCTTAATGTTTCTTAAAATTCCCACCACTTCTGTATAACTGCGAACGGTATAACGGGAAGCTCACCCGACAAAAACATAGCGGCCAGGGGCTATAGATACCGATACTCTTGCCCGGATTAACAAACCTACAGGCAACCCGCATGAGTTTTTATTCAGGTGCGCCGAATTGTGTTATACGCTTCTTCATCCAATATTCCTCGAAATATTATTTTCTCCCCATATTAATGGGAGCGTGGGGATAGAACGCTTCACGATTCTGAAATGAAATAATATCTGGTTTTTGAATAACGCCGGCATCAATATTCACAGCCTGTCGAATGGTTTCATTTTGTTGCCAGCTCTCATACCCCGCTAATACAGTCGGTAAATGCACAATAAGTGCAGCAGAAATAGACCGCGAGGCACTTTCCCATAGATAGCTTGGTGTATGATCCACGGCGTAATAATCTACTCTGCCAACTTTAAACATGGGATTTTTAAATGTAGTTGGTTTGGCAAAAAAGAATCCCATACCCTCATCGCAACTGACGTCGATAATCAGACAGTCTGGTTTGAGATAAGATACTTCATCCTCTGTCACAAAAAGCATTGGATGATCTGGTTCTTGAAGAGTTCCATTCACGATGATTTCTGATTGGTTAATCAGATCAATCAATGGTTTTTCAGTCCCATCGTGCTCTACCACCAACATGCGCGGCTCACCTTCATTGCCTTCACGAATACGGACATAGCGACAATCAAGTACTTCCTCACGAACCTCGTGGTCGGGACGTTGAATACAAATTGTGATATCTCTAAAGCCACGTGCTTTAAGGGCGTATATTGCGCCACGGCTGACCGCTCCAAAACTAAAAATGATCACTTTGCGTTGGTTACCGTAGTGGCCGTCGATTCCTTTCAGTTGCAGGGCATGCAATACCGCGCAATAACCCGCCATTTCGTTATTTTTATAAAAGGTGTGGCGGCCAATCTGTCCTTTCGGTCCCCAAACAAACATATCTTCAAAAGCGATGAGTGTCTGCTTGCGATCGATTGCAGCCTGAGTGTGTGACCTTTGCTGTACACAATGCGGATAGCCCCAAAGGATGCCGCCTTTGCTTAATTCTTCAAAATCCTCTAACACTGGTTTGGCAAGGATGACATTCCCAATATTGGCTAGTAGTTCGTGGCGTGTGGCAATGCCACCAGACTGATCAGACATTTCAGAATCGGTAATACCAAAAGGCGTTCCATAACCCTCCTCAAATATCAGCTGACGACGAATGCGTTCAGGAAGGCGCATCAGATGTTCAGGATGAATTGGAATACGCCGCTCATCCTCTTTTCTTGAAGTACCGATGACACCAAATTTTAATTTATTCATGTAGTTTCCTTCTTTTTATGAAAACTTACTTTTGTGTTTTTATCGAAGCCTTTTCAAAGTCTAATGTACTCGTTTTATATGATTATGCAATCTTTTCACAAAACGATGTTCTCAATTGCGCGTACTACACACTATTTCAAAACGCACTCGTTATCTATAAAAAGTGGGAAAAGTACTTACACTTCCGTGTCTCATGTTGAAACCGGTATATGGTTGTTTGTTTTTGAGTGAGATTCAAAACATCCTTGCGGTGATCCACACATCCAAAAGCACACAGAAATTGAAAAACACGGAAAGCACCTAATCTTGAGCATAAGAGGATTAACCGCTTGTTGATTAATTCCTACTTAATGCGGTTGTTAGCGGTTTTTCTTTTTAGGTAAACTCACCCCCGCGTTATTATAAATAAAATCTTTAATTGATCTTTCAAATTCAGTGATTTCGTTTGGAAATTGATATTTATCCGAAAATCTTGGACAAATTAATTCATATGATTGGGCATCTATAATGCCACATAGTAAAAATAATGTTAAAGATGTGATATAATTCTTACAAGAAGTTTTCATGCACTATTCTCTTGATTATTGGCAGGTAGTAGAGCTAACCGGAAATAAACACTGCGGCAAGTATCGCTAAAATTTTAATGCTCTTCTCCGGTTTAATAAAATGGGACAGAACCCGCCCGCGTTTATTTTCCGGTTGAGCGAATTATTAACCGTCTATTGTTTATAATATTTTTACAATATCTTTGCTAATGATTATAGCCATAAAATATTTTATGAGTCTTCGTTTTTATTTTTCCGAATTTCTGCTTTCAGTTCCTTAATCTTTTTTAGGGATGGTTTAAAGGTGGCATCAATTTCCACTGCTTTCTGATATTCAGATAAAGCTTCTTCAAGTCTCCCGGCCGCCCTGTAACTATCGCCTAAACTATCATGTGGATTCGCCTTGTCAGGCGCTAATCTTACTTGTTTTTGAAAAATTTTTATCGCTTTGTTATATTTCTTCTGCTTTAAAAGGAAATAGCCATAACTGTTGTAAAATTGATAATTACCTGTTGAATCATCTAAGGATTTCTCGTACTCTTCATACGCCTGCTCTGCCAGATCCGGTCTATTTTCCTTTTCGTATATTGCAATTAAAATTAATTTCCCCTGCATTTCATTCAAAGTTAAAAGAATTTCAGCTTCTTTACGCGCTTTTCCCATATCGCCACCCATGATTGAAGGCGCTTGAATATAAAAATTAGCTGCACCGACATGACCACCGATATGAGTAGAATCAAGTTCTATCGTCTTCTCAAATTCTTTGAGTATTTTTGGAGCAATAAAAGCCTGTTTTATTATATTAGAATTCTGTGCTTTTATTCCCAGTGCCTGGCCTAACCAAAAATGATAATCCGCGATATTGCTGTTAAGTTCAATCGCTCTTTCCAAATATTCAATTGCCTTGTCATGATTCCTTAAAAGCAAATACGTACGACCCAAATAATGATTGGCAGCAGCATCGTCTTTATTTTCTTTTACTTTTTCAAGAAAAAATTCTTTTGCAACCTCAAATTCTCCTTGCTCTATATATTGAATTCCCTTATCCAAATCACTTCCCGCTTGCAGATAACATAGAAAAAGAAGATTCCCGAATATCAAAATTTGTATAAATCGGAACACTTTCATATTCTACCTCAAAATTTGTTAAATCGTAATTCATATAGCGGTTAACGGTGCTGGTAAAGCTGATTTTAACCTTGCGACCAGGAACTTGTAAATTAAAAAGACATTTCCGCGATTGTAGGTTTTTTCAAAAGAACCGCACGTGTTTAATTTCAGCATGAACCTGATGAGATAAGGCCCATTAATAAAAATCATTTAGCCGAATTTAACGGACTTCCGTAATCCAAACCATCTTTAAATTTTATTCTTATGACCAATTATTATCATCATTTAATAATTGGTTTTGCCTTTAAATCATTTTAAAGTACTTTTCTTGCATTATAAAATGAATTTAACAACTTATCCGACCTGTTCTGTATAAATTTTTATGTAAGTTTTCGGATGGAGCCTTCTGGGCGATTAGAGGCAATATCTAATTGATTTCCTCAATAGATCATTAAATTGCTATGGGTTGATTCAGCAATGGATAGAAATATAATTTTATTATTTTTCTTCAATAAACTCTTAAAGACTTTTTAAGGGAAGGGAAAATACTAATTCTCTTCCACGGACAAGATTTGAGCGCCATTGCCGATTGCAATATCTGAGGGTACCACCGTTTTCTTTGGGGATATTTAAACCAAGTGATACTTGCATTCTAAATCTTTGTAATTTAAAATATATGCAAATGAGAATTTGATATTTCATTTGAGTTTAATCCCTGTCATTAATCATCATGTATGATTAATTTTGTTTAATCACAGTTGTTTTTAAATAAAAAGACAGCCCGGCTATGAACACTATATTTACCGTTGGCATTTTTCTGTCGTTTTTTCTCTCACTCTTGCTTGCCGCTAAAAAACAAAAATATTTACCAGACATTATTCTTGCTATTTGGTTGAGTATAATTGGCATCCATTTAACGAGTTACTATCTTTATTCGCTTGACTTTTGGACAAAATATCCGCACATGGTCGGCGTCACATTGCCGGTTCCGTTGCTACACGGTCCTATGCTTTTTCTCTACACGCTTTACTCGCTGCGGGATGAGAAGAGATTGCGAAAGGTGGATTATCTACATTTTGCGCCGGCTTTATTAGTGTGGTTGTATATGTGCCGATTTTACTTTTTTTATTCTGCGCAAGAAAAAGTATTGGTAGACAAAGGCCTTGTCAACGATTTCGCTATCTTCTCTGTCATTGCACTGCTGGCATTTATTGTGTCCGGGCTGATTTATCCGATATTGGCGTACCGGTGGATAGGGAAATACAATCAGCTTATAAATGATAATTTTTCCTACAACAACCGCATCAGTCTCGATTGGTTAAAATACTGTATCTACGGAACAGGTCTGCTATTTTTTACTGTCGCCGTAGTATATTTTATTAAAGATGGTATGGGTTTAGAGTTTCCGTTTAATGCCGATTTTATTTTCTACATTATGATCGTTATTTTTGTGATTTGTATTGGTTTTTTCGGAATTAGACATCAGAATATTTTCACTGAAGATTCAAGTGAGAAAAAAGTACGATTGGTTCAATCCAAATTAAATGGAGAATATAAAAAATCAGGACTAAAGCAAGAAATAGCAGAAGATGTCCACCAAAAGTTGCTGGATCTGATGGAGACGGAAAAGCCCTATACTAATCCTAAACTGACTTTAAGTGATCTTGCTACCAGCTTAAATATTTCTGTAAATCATCTGTCACAAATCATCAATCAAAATGAAAAAATGAACTTCCACGATTTTGTAAACAAATACAGAGTTGAAGAATTCATTAAAAACGCGTCAGCAAATAGAAATTTCAGCATTCTTGCTCATGCCCTCGATGCCGGTTTCAACTCAAAATCTTCATTTAACAACGTATTCAAAAAACATAAAGGCATTACCCCCTCCAATTATATGGCCAATCTTCACGCATAATGCGATTACCCAAAAATTTTTAAAAATTTTCTTTTTCTCTTAACTTTATGTAAATATTGTAATTACAGGTGCAACCCTACAGGCCTGTACCACAAATAAGTCCAATCCCATACGATTGGGCAACGGACTCCTTTCTGTATTCTATATTCGCTCAACATTTAATTTTATAGAAAAGGAGTCATCATGATTATTAAAAAGTATCAACACCCCGTTCTCTTTTATAGCTTGTCAACTATCCTGCCATGGACGTGCTGGTTTATTGCCGGTCATATCAGCCACATTACACCGGTCAATAATACACTCACTCTTGCTACGGGAGGTTTTGCTTTTCTTGGATTAATAGCGCCTAACATTGTCGCATTACTATTGATCCTGCCCGACCAGCAATTGCGAAGCGATATGCTGGGACGCTTTTTTAATTTTAAAGGTGTAAAAGTCAAATATTGGCTTGCTGCCTGCTTTTTTATGCTGGGCAGCATCTTTCTGGCGCAGGCAGTCTCATTGTTGTTTGGCTACAGCGCTACTCAATTCAGATTGGCCGGTTCTTTTTCTTTTACTTCAGCAGTTTTCCCGGTTTGGTTGCTATTGATCGCGGCGCCTTTTCTTGAAGAACTAGCCTGGCATTCCTACGGTACAGACTGCTTACGGTCACGTTTCAGTTTGTTTACAACCTCGATTATGTTCGCTTTGTATTGGGGGATCTGGCATTTTCCGCTTTCCACAATTAAAGATTATTATCACAGCAATCTAGTTGAATCCGGACTGATTTATTCTTTGAACTTTTTCATCAGTATCATTCCCTTTGTGCTGATCATGAACTGGCTGTATTACAAAACCAACAGAAATATACTGGTTGCGGTCATTTTTCATATCACGGCCGGGTACTTTAATGAAATCTTTCAAACTCATCCCATGAGCAAGGTGATACAAACCGTATTGCTGATCTTTTTTTCATTCTATTTAATTCTGAAAGAAAAAGATTTTTTCTTTAAAAATTTAGCTAAAAACTAAAATCATGTTCACACAATCATGTAATAAAAATAAAAACCAAATTCATAAAAAGGTCAACATCATGAAAAATCTATTAATCACCCTGTTTACGCTCATTTTTTGCTCTGTATCTTTTTCACAATCACTAACTCAATCCGTAAGAGGTAAAGTGTATGACAATTTAACAAAAGAAGCCCTGCCTGTCGCATATATCATAGTTTTAGACACAGATCCCTGCATTGGAACAACTTCTGACATGGACGGCAATTTTACTCTGGAAAAAGTACCGGTGGGTCGCCAAAACATCCAGGTAACCATGATGGGGTATGAAAGCTATATAGTGAATGAGCTATTGATAAGCTCAGGTCAGCAGCCTTTTTTAGATGTTGCGCTCCAACAAGCGATTTTGGAAACGGATGCGGTTGTTGTAAAAATCAACAAGGATATTCCACTTAACACGATGACGACTGTCAGCAGCCGGCAATTTACCGTTGAAGAAACACAACGTTACGCCGGTGGCATTGATGATCCTGCTCGATTAGCATCTTCTTTTGCAGGTGTTGCAACTCCGTCGGTGGTCAGCAATGGAATCTCTGTTCGCGGGAATAATCCCGAAGGTTTGTTATGGAGAATTGAGGGCGTGGAGGCGCCGAATCCAAACCACTTCGCCGACCTAACTGTTGTGGGCGGCGGTTTGTTGACGGCACTGAGCAATCAAATGACGGGAAACAGTGATTTCTACACCGGCGCGTTCCCTGCCGAGTATGGCAACGCAGCCTCGGGTGTTTTTGATATCAACCTGAAAACAGGTAACTCGAATAAGCGCGAATATACTATACAGGCTGGTGTGATCGGCGTAGACTTTTCGACGCAGGGTCCGTTTGTCATGGGCCATGACGCATCCTACATTATGAACTATCGTTATTCTACTATGGCGCTTATCTCTCCCGTTTTGCCGGAGGACACTGGTATTTTGAAATACCAGGACTTTTCATTTAAAACAAATTTCCCGACAAAAAAAACAGGTACTTTTTCACTTTGGGGTATCGGCGCTTTGGACGGACAGGAAATGGACGCCGCGGACAGCACAGATTGGGAAGCCAATTCGGACAGGGATAATTCACAAACCGAATTATACATGTTTGCCACCGGCCTGTCACATAAAATGGTTTTAAATTCAAGCACGTATCTAAACAGTACTTTGTCAGCAACAGGCAACGGCTTATCACACGACGAACAGAGAATAAATTTTTCCTTACAGCCGCGTCCTCAATCTCATATTGATAATCATACCTGGCGTTACACGATTCAGTCAAGTATTGGAAAACGTTTTAGTAAAAAACATAGCAATCAAACGGGTTTTTATTACAGTCAACTCGGTTATGATATGGATATTGAGCAATCTCAGGCTGAGGGTGAAACGCCGGTTACACTGACTAAACAGAAGGGACAGTCCGGCTTGCTGCAGCTTTACACACAATCCAAAATTACCACGGCTCCCGGATTATCTCTGAATATTGGTGCGCACGCGCAATACCTGTTTTTAAATGATAAGTATTCTATTGAACCACGGGCAGGTCTAAAGTACGATATTAACGATAAACACAGCCTGGCATTTGCATATGGTTTGCACAGCCGGATTGAAAGGTTGCCGATATATTTTGTGGATGTTGACGGCAGCAATCCAAATAGAAATCTCGATCTTTTAAAATCCGCGCATTATGTTCTCGCCTACAATGTAAAGCTTAATGATGATTTGAGATTGTGTATTGAACCATACTATCAGAAGTTAACCAACATCCCGGTTTCGCTGGACGGTTATGTTTCAACCATCAATATGCAAAATGATGTTTTTTTTAATGAAGCCCTGGTCAGTAAAGGCAGCGGCAGAAATATAGGTGTGGATGTAACGATTGAACGTTTTCTGTACAACGGCTTCTACTATCTGGCGACAGCGTCGATTTTTGATTCAAAATATACCGCTGCTGATGGTATCACACGAAATACGAGGTTTAATAAAAACTATGTTTTTAATCTACTCGTCGGTAAAGAATGGGCCGTTGGAAAAAATAAAGACAATATACTTGGCGCCAACATCCGCCTTAACTATTTAGGTGGAAATCGCAAAGATGCCATTGACGAACAAGCTTCCTTAATTGAAAAGGAAGTGGTTTATGGTGAAACCGGCAGCGAAGCTTTTGATAAAAAATTTCAGGATATTCCCGTTTTTTCCTTCACGGTGTCATATCGTACAAATGAACCCAAGTATTCCTCTGTATGGTCATTACAGATTTTAAATCTAACCAGCGCGCAGGAATATTCGAATGACTTTTACAGCTTAAAAACAGGAAAAGTAAATACAAATTATGAAGGTATTATGGTACCAAATCTAAGCTATAGAATTGAGTTTTAAGCCAGAAATATGGATTGGTTTATTACCATTCAGATTGCAAAAGTACACGTTTGGGTAAAGTGAAGAGTGATTGTCCCGAATCGGCAATTCCGGGTATTCAGCTTTAACTATATCAAAAATCAGCAGAACTTGTGCCACCGGGCAGCAAGTTCTGCTGTATTTTTAATTGTTTCAATGAGCTTACAAAATTGCTTGGTTGGTTAAAGGCATCTTGGAAGTCCAACGTATATTCGTTCCTTAACATGTCAGATAGCAATTTTAATCGAATATGTTGAGTTATTTTTTTTATTTCTTCAGTTTAGAATCTCCTTAAGTCAATAAAAAGTTAAGTAAATTCTACTTCCGGAAACATTCATTTTTGAAGGATCACAAGTGTTTCTTTAATATCGGACATTTGAAGGTAGAAACGCTACGTTTCCCCGGCCCATCTGAGAACTGATTTTCATTAGAGACTCTCACTCAAAAAACCTTATTACATAGCTTTTAACCTTAGTAGCAATACAGCTCCACACAATTTCTTTTCGTTTTGGAATTAATGGTTGCCATTCAAAATCGCTGAATACAAAATGGGTGACCGATTGTTGGACTAAGTTCGTACCCAATAAGGTAATAAGGTTAGATATTTTATTTGATTTTATGCTACTAAGGTCAAAAAAAGCAAAAATAATGTTTTAAGAATTTAGCCAATTACACCAGTTTCACCGGCCGTTGCACCGATGGTTGATTGACGATGCATTTACCAAGATCAGCGAATTTCAGACCGGCAGCGGCGATATGCGGTTCGGGAGGAACATCTGTTATGCCGTTTGTTCTAACCTTGGCTAATTAGCTCCTTGCCACATTGACCGCAACTGTAATAGTACATATGAATCCTGCCTTTACAGGAAGGGCATGTCCATTTGTTTTTTTGATATTCGAGATACTGCTTCATCCCTAGCTTTGCCAATTTTTCAAAGTTCTCCATGATCTCATGTCTGTATTTAAATCTCGGATCCCCTGGATGGGAATCAAGCAGTTTTCTTCTATGCTCCTTGCATGGGAATTGATCGCATTCATGGCAAAAGTTTTTTCTTTGAATGGAGTAGCAACACGTTTGTGACGCGTAATCTTAAATTCCCCAAAAAGAGGAAAATAAAATTCGGCGTGCGGCCGGATGTTATGCCATAATCACCACAACATTCCATCATAATTATTTTCTAACGCTTCAATTATTTTATCGATACGTTTTTTTTGTGTCTCTTCTGTTTTCGCGTCACAATAAAATCCGGCAAATTGTTTTTGTCTTGAAGGAGTTTTAGATTCAAATAAACTTAATATGTCTTTATGTTGTTTTAATTCCTTTTTTAATATTTCTATTTTTTCATTCATATCTATGACCACTTTTTTATCAGTCTTTTCAATTTTAAATACATCAATTCCAGCATTTGTCACTAATCCGTTTTTAAATAATTTTTCATATATTCCTATATTTTTTTTTGACCATTTCTTTGTATCTTTTCTTTTTGAGAAATATTTTTTATAAGTTTTTTCATCTATTGATTTCATTAATCCATCAATCCAGCCAAAACAAATTGACTCTTCTAATGCATCATTGGCTGAAAATAAAATATTTCCTTTTATAAATACTATCCATATTCCATTTTCTTGTTTATGATACTTTTTAAGCCAATTTCTATATTCATTTTTATTTTTAAATTCTAATATTTCAGCATTTTCATTCATGTATAGATCCTTTCTTCAAAGGAAAATCTTTTTTTACAGAAGTAAGTCTTGATCTCAATTATCATCATTTGTTTTTAGTTTGTGACCAGTGAGAACTTATCAGCTTCCAATCCCCTTCCAACAGCTTGTATACTTCAGTTGTATTCCAATTTTCTTTGCTACCACCCTGCATAAACCCAATAAAGTTGAAAGTAAGAATACCAACATCTCCATGCATCTGAACCTGCGGATCAATCAATTCATAATCGGGAAAGCTGAATGTCCCATTGAAAGCGGCAATCCAGTCATGGAATTCTTTTTTACCTGTACACCGTTTTTGTAAGCCTGGATCAAAATAGGTTATTTCTTCGGCGGCAGCTTCAATAAATCCGAATGTATCGCCGGTTTTCCAGCGGTCAAGAATTGCCTTTTCTTTTTCAATTATTATTTCTTTTGGTAACATATGTATTAAACCTCCTATAAGATAGAAATCAGATTTATTTTCTGCCGGAGCAACAGGCAAAAATACTGTTGTTGAAAATACTGGACCACTTTTTTAAAGAGTATAACGCCGGGGTTCAGGGGACTAGCGCGCTCGATGAGCCTCCAAAACTTAAAGGAACCGGACGTTTGCTAATTCCCTTGCTACCCAATGTTAGGCCTTTGACCGCAACACGTCATTTGCTATTTCTCGACCTGTTGATCAGGTGTTACCCAACCCATTTCAGCGCCGCCTGGGTCACGAATCCAAGCAACCCGGCCAACACCGCGAACTTCCCAAGGCGCTCTTAACACCTTACCCCCACTGGTCCGGACGCGAGCGACTGCATCGTCAAGATCATTAACGTGAACATACGTTACCCAGTGGTCGGGCTCACTATTACCTTCGCTGCCTTCTAATGTGAGCAATCCACAGACGGGTTTGCCTGATGACAAACCGAGCCAATAAATACCTCCCGATGGCATATCCTCAGGCCGGAATTGCTATCCGATGGTTTCTTGATAGAAAGCAATGGCCTCATCAGGGTGGTGGGTTTGAAGTTCATTCCAGTTGAACTCTCCATGAGTAGTCATAATTTCTCTCCCCGCCCAACGTTCTTGCGCCTAACCCGCCGTCCAGAACAAGGGCGCCGAGTAAAACACAAATACTGATGATTAAGCCGTAGGTGCTTATCTTGCGTCAGCAAAGCACCCAAGGTAAGTTAATTAATTAGTAGGAACACATAGGACAAAATCTTTAACTAAAACACATTCTCAAAAATCTCAAAACCACCGAGCCAAAATGGCGGTCGGCGTTGAGGCGCTTGTTAAACGTTAATACTATTTTATTAATAATAATTTCTTTGTATCCATAAAAGTTCCAGCTTGCATTCTATAAAAATATAATCCAGTTGAAAAATTGCCTGCATAAAAATCAATTTCATAATTCCCAATAGATTTTTCTTCATTAACTAAAGTTACCACCTCATTACCAAGCAAATCAAAAACTTTTATTGACACAGTGCTATTGTGTGCAACAGAATATTTTATTTTTGTATTTGGGTTGAATGGATTTGGATAGTTATTAAATAAAATAAATTTATCAGGAACACTATAAAAATCATTTCCTTCTATACCAGTTGTTCCAATATTCTCATACCAGGCGATTTTATTATCGGATTGAGAAGCTGAAAGGACATCAATGTCATCGTCACCATCTAAATCTAATGCAAAAACACATTGTGCATAAAGAGCGTTTGTTGTTATAATATGACTTGTAAAAACTTGATTGCCATTATTTTCATACCACGCAATTTTATTATCAGTTCTTGAAGCAGAAAGTACATCTATATCCCCATCATTATCCAAATCAATTGCGAAGACTGATTGAGCACCTGAAGCATCTGTGGAAATTATGTATTCAGTAAAATTCAAGTTACCATCATTCTCATACCAGGCAATTTTATGGTCATCTGATGATCCAGAGATCACATCTATATCTCCATCACCATCCAAATCGATTCCAAAAACGGAAAGTGCTTCTACCGCATTAGTTGAGATAATATACTCGGTGAATCCTTGAACATGAATATCATTATTTTGATGCCAGGCAATTTTATTATCACTGATTGAAGCTGATAAAATATCGGGGGCATTGTCATCGTCCATATCAATAGCAAAAATAGAATGGGGTGCGGATGTAGAATAAATGATAGTGTATTCGGTAAAAACCTGCTGGCCGTTATTTTCATAAATATTAATCTCATCATTATTGTAAATAGCAGAAAGCACATCAATATCACCATCCACATCTAAGTCAATAGCCAAAACATCAGTTGCTCGATATGGACTACTCGAAAGAGAATTGGCCGTAAAATTTTGATTACCATCATTTTCAAACCAGATGATAATATCTCCATTTGCCGAAGCTGATAAAACATCTATATCATTATCAATATCAATGTCAATTGCAAAAACATCTTCTGCACTATTAACCGTGGTGCTAATGATTCGTTCAGTAAAATTTTCATAGCCGTCGTTTTCATACCAGCAAATTTTATTATCAGTTCTGGATGCTGATAATACATCAATATCGTTGTCTTTATCTAAATCAATTGCAATAACCGATTGTGCCCCAACAGCATTTGTAGATATCGTATGCGGTATGAATGAAATCTGCGAAAATGTTTGGCGTACGAAAAATAAAAACAATAAAGCAGTTAAAATTATGCTTCTCCTTCTCATAACCAACTCCTAATTAAATGTTTAATTTACTAAAACTTGTATCACCGGCTTTACACGGAGGTGAATTCAAAATGAAATATTTGAAGGCCACAAAACCTCAATTTACCGAGAGCAACATAAAATCCGGAGTATCCGTTTGTTAGATGCTCATAAATAATTCATTTTCAGTTTTTTTTCTTTTTCAAAACGTTCGAGCGACAACGTAATAAGTTTATCTATGAGTTCTGAGTAAGACACGCCGGACGCTTCCCAGAGTTTGGGATACATACTGATTTTTGTAAATCCTGGAATAGTATTTATTTCATTTACCAATATTTGGTAGTCCTTCGTTAAAAACATATCGACCCGACCAAGTCCTTCACACGATAATACCTTGAAAGTCTTGGTGGAAAGTTCCTGAGCGCGCTTAGTTACTTCATGTGGTATCTTTGCAGGAATTTCAAGAATAGCCCCATTCTCGTTTATGTATTTTGCTTCATATGAATAGAAATCTTGATTCGCCCTTATCTCGCCAACAACCGACGCAATCGGATCGCTGTTACCAAGTACCGAACATTCTATTTCTCTTCCTTCGATATACTCTTCTAAAATCACTTTCAAGTCGAATTCGAACGCTTCGGCAATGGCTTTTTTATACTCACTTTCCGTTAGGACTTTGTTGACACCAACTGAAGAGCCCATATTTGCCGGTTTAATAAAAATTGGTACTCCCAGTTTTTCTATCACTTTTTTAAAGTCTGGAATAGTGTCTCCATCTTTGATGGTTTCAAATTTAGCAATAAGAATCCCTGCATCTCTCAGGAGACGCTTCATCACGTCTTTATCCATACCGATCGCCGAACCAAGAACATTCGCTCCTACGAATGGAATATTGGCCAATTTCAACAGACCCTGAACCGTACCATCTTCTCCATTTGGTCCATGAAGAATCGGAAAAGCGACATCAATCGACTTATCGGAGCCTTGTGTCGAAATATGAGAAATGATACCACTACTTTCTGGCGCAAATGTCACCATATCGTTGGATTGATTTAATGCGATGAGTTTGGGATTGTTTTCATTGATTAAGAATCCGGATTCATCTGCAAGTAGCCACCTGCCAGATTTATCAATGCCGATCAAGATTGGATTATATTTCTCCCTATCAATGGCATCATATACATTTTTTGCAGACTGCAAGGATACTTCGTGTTCTGCAGACTTACCGCCAAAAATGATTCCAACGTTGATTTTTCCCATCTATTCCTCATCGATTTTTCAATAGTTCTAAACTGGGACCGCATAGTCCTTCTAACGTTTGCGATAGGCCGCCAGGGGCGGCAGAACACCTGTTGATTACTCCCAAACCAAATTCACCATCCGGCGTGAAGGTCGGGTTAATTGCTTTTTTAGTTGCAATATTTTTAATTTTTATGGTTTGTATATTGGAACCAGTTTTTTAAGTCCTGGATGAAAAACTAAAATTGGAGTTGATCTTCCTTCCGGCGCAAAATTAAAATAAATCACATTCATATTTTTATCAGAATAATATTCCCAGAAATAATTGTAATTCTTTATAGCTTCATCCTTTGAATTTCCAAAAGCGCTATTATTGTCTTCAGCGAAGTTTCTGCTTACATTTTTAAATAATGGAATTCGACTATCGCCTGGTAATTCTTTTTCTACATCAAAATTAAATATGTAATTTAAATACCACTTCTTTTTGCAATCGATGTAATCTTCACAATCTCTTACATAAAGATTGTCATGGAAAAAAGCATCAATATTTGCTTCATTTGAATATTCATGAAGAAGAGTATCTGAGTTTGATAAAATATAGAATTCCCAATTTAGAGGTTTTGTCCAATCAAGGACTTTAAGGTGATAATTAACAATTTCGTTTTCAGGGCGATTTGACAATTCTATGGATTTCACCATAGTAGTATCTAAAACATACCTTCGTTCCGCATCAAGTGTTTCCTGCAAATCTATGTTTGTATGACTAATTCTATTATCAGATGATTTATTTTGAGAATTGTATGAAAAAACCAGCACAAAAATAATAAGAAAGATGTACAGTTTCATATGCTACTTTTCCTTAAGTATTTTATAGCTCCCCGACACATAACAACTAAGCATCAGGCGCGCCATCAAACCTGAACATCCGCCCGACTTGCCTATCCTGCGTTGAACTTTCTAAACAAGCGACGCGTTTGGCGTCGCTTGCATGCTTTTGTTATATGCAAATCCAAATAAACATAAGTCATCACCTCTTTTTAGATTAAAATCTATCCTTTCAATCACATATTGTGCATGACTTTTTGGGTCGATTATTTATCATCTATTCTTCTTATTGCTCAGTCTGGTATTTCTTTCTATATCAACCAGAACTTGTAATACCTCCGAAATCGAAAAGAGAACAACAGACACAATACTGATATAAAGAAAAAAATATAATGAAACTATTCCAATATTAAGGCTGCCAGTTAATAAGTTAAAAATAGCCATCAAAATCGAAGATACACCAACTACTGCTGTAATTAAAGCCATGAATCGAAAAACTACTGATATTATATGCAGAGTTGGATAATTTTCATATCGGTTTTTCTGTGGAATTAAAGAGGTGAAGAATGTCAAAATTTTTCTATAAATTGAATCTTGAGATTGTTTATTTTCTTTCTTTTTGTCTTGCTGACTTTTACCATGGATTTCAACCCTGTTTTTTAAGGCTTCCATTCCTCCTCTTCTATTAACCTCTTCTTCTGTAAACTTCATTGCTTGTTCAGTGTAATCCTGCGACTTTCCTTCGATCATTACTAATAAGTCCTGATCAGATAGAGAATAAATATGATTTTTAAATGTTTCAGTATTATCCATCTTTTATCTCCTAAAATATTCCAAATAGATATAAAACAACTTTTACTATTCAGTC
>JACDJC010000979.1_pt1 | contig 28219 bp, 24 predicted proteins | sample 7454191 | NCBI WGS metagenome assembly JACDJC01 (sample SAMN14253291, study PRJNA609438) | sludge metagenome | isolation source: sludge after 25d culture with pyrite and EDTA | collected 2018-12-20 | reverse complement strand
TTTTGGGAACCATATTGATCCCGGTTCAGCATAGCGTGTTGGCTCAAATTCGGGAGCCAACACCAACTCAAAGGCATTGTCTTTTCCAAAGTAATAGTTCAGCTTGATGGAAGTGATGCCAATGCGAATCTCCTCGAAATCGGGAAGTAAGAACTCCCGCAAATCCTTGGGTGACACCACATCGGTAATAAACACTCCGTCAGCCTTACCCCACACGATTTGTTGCTTACCCACGCGCAGGTCAAAATGGTCAAAGAACAGGTCAATGTATGCCTCGCGTAAGCCAAAATCAACATCGTCATCTTGCGCATAATGATACACATATGGATTCAATTTAAAGCCCATGAACGGTGTCTTCTTTTCAAAGCTCAGGTTCATCGTGTTTTGGATGATAGAGTAGTCGGTACCCTGCCCGGTTAAAACACCGGTATAATTTCTGACGTAGCCGTGAATTTCGGGTGTGTTTTGGCTGAAAGCAGTTATACTCAGCATGGTACAAACCAGTAAAACCAGTTGCTTATTATGTTTATTTCGCATGGTTACCTTTTTTTTATATGCCTAATGACATCGCCCGTTCGGTAAATAAATTGTCGTCCACGCCTGCATCCAGCTCCAGCTCAATAAAATTCATGTCGGTGCGGTGGTTCTTCTGCACATTGTGCATTTCCAGGTGAGTTACAAACCAGTACCCTTTAATGAGGCTGTATTCCACCGAATTAAGGTTTTTCAATAGCCTTCCGTCTTCATCGTAAAAGGCCTTTGTCAACTCTATCCATTTATCTTTAATCACCCAGGTTACTTTTTTGCTGTACATGTAACCTTTTTCCTTTGGGATGCTTTCAATGACGTAACACTCCTCGCCATTCAAGGTCTCGGTTCGCAACAATTGGTGAGTGTCTGCATTGGGGTGGCGGTCGCCCATGTCATCGTAGGTGAAGTCGGAGCCCATAAAATAATCCTTTTTACTATCGCTGGAGATGCGTTTCACCTTTTTAAGGGCGGGCAGATAAATCCACTGGTTATCCACCTTGTCCTCATCGTCGTAGGCCCAGCTCAGAAATGAGGTGTTTCGTACATCAGCAGGCGCGATAAAAAACATAATTATTTTATCCATGTCGCCATAATCTCTCACGTACTGTTGTATCTCGCGTACCCTTTGGTCGTTTCGATTGTTGATAAGCGTCATGCGTATCTTCCCAATGCGGCTCTCTCCTTCATCGCGGTTGTACACGTTTTCGACAATCTCCAGGGCTGTTGGCTCCTGAGCTGTGGCTGTTTCCCCTGCGGCTGTTGCGACTAGGAGCAGTGCACACAAATAACTTTTGAATTTCATAGATTGTGACATAATTTTGGTTTTAAGATGTTAAGATATTAAGGTTTTTTAAATTTAAATTTCTTTTTTCGGTTTACCAGCACCAACATAATGGTTACGGTGCCTATAAAACTGGTGAACATATTTAATGAAATAAGGGAACCCAGCTCCCGGTTGGGCGGAAACACCGAGAATAGCATTACCAGGAAGCCGGAGATTACAATAATGGCGTTAAACATGATGGCCCGTCCGGTGTGGTTCATGGTAGCAATGGCTGCCTGAGTTTTATCGGCATGGATTTGGCGATAATCGCGGTACCGCTCGATAAATTGAACCGCATAGTCAATGCCCACACCCATAGCAATGGAGGCCAGTAATGCTGTAGTGGTGCTCAAAGGTACATTGAGGAAGCCCATAACGGCAAAGCTGACCACCGTAGTAATTAAAATGGGCACGGAGGCTATCAGGCCAACGGATATTTCGCCATAGGTGAGGGCCAGTAGCACAATTATTATCAGCAACGAGAGGCCGAGGCTTTGTATCTGTCCGTCCAAAATTAACTGTGTAAACACCATAGCTTTATAACCCGAACCGGCATACCGCACTGTTACTCCCAATTTCTTGAAATCATCCTTATAGCTGTCGATGCGGTCTAACGCAGCCTTAATGGTCTTGGTATCATCGCCTTTGAGCTGAAAGGTGAGATTGGCCTTGGAGTAATCGTAATCAACTTGTTTCCAGAGGTTATCGGGGTCGCCCGACATTTCGTAGAGCAACAAATATTGGGCATTCATGTCCTGCGATTCAGGGATGCAGTAGTACTCGACGCTGTCGGCATGCAGCACCTTATTCATGACTTTTAAAAAATGGGTGAGCGAAAAGGTGTTACCCACCTCAACAAGTGCAGAGTCCACTTCGACCTGCATCTTATCGGCCAGCCTTAAAATGTCGGGCTGTTTAAAGGCATCTTTGTCGGGAGAGTTTAATACAACATTGAGGATAGTGGTGCCGCCAAATTTCTCATTGATAAGCCGATCGGTGAGCACAATATCGCTGTCTTTATTAAACTTATCGATAAAGCTCGAATTGATCCACACCTTTTGTATGCCCCAGCCGCTAAGCAGTATTACTACCACTGCTCCTATCACCACTCCTTTTTGATGGCTCAGCACCCATTTGGTAAGGCCTTCAGCCAGGGGATGGCTTCGCTCCTTAGCGCCCGTTGGCAGCATGTTTTTAGGGATGCCCATAAGCATCAAAGCGGCAGGCAGCATCAGCAGGGAAAGCGTTAAGGCTACCAAAACGCCGAAGGCGGTAAAGAGGCCAAAATATTTTATGGGATAGACCTCAGAGGTGAGCAACGACATAAAGCCAACGGCAGTAGTGATTGCGGAGATTATTACCGGGCGACCCATTACTCTTACCATATTTCGTAACGCTTCGGCGCGGGTGGCTTCGGGGTTTCTTACTAGAAAAATTTTAAGATGATTAAATAGATATACCGCGTAGGCTACCCCCATGGCTATGAGCATTACCGGCAGTATGGTGGCCACCGAATAGATGGGCACGCCCACCGCCGCCATCAAACCAAATGCCCAAATGATGCTCAACACCACCCCCAAAAAGGTGAGAAGCGTGGCTTTTATACTTCGCAGGGCAAGGAACAATACAATGAGAATCACCAGAACGACAATGGGCACCATCTGTTGCATATCCTTTGGTGCCAGAAAAACAAGAGTTCCTTCTATGATGGGTTTTCCGGCAATATAAATCTTATTTTCCGCGTCTTCATAACCCTTAGCGATATCCAACAGTCTGTTGTAGAAATCAATTGAAAATACATCATCTTCAATTTCAGCGGTAAGAATGGTAACTGTTTCATCGTATGAAACAATGCGTCCGTAAACGATTACGTTGGAACGCACATTGTTTCGTAACTCCTCCAAGGCTTCGGGAGTGTCGGGTACCCTATCGTAAAAGGGTGTGACATCCAGCCCACCATCACTTCCCACAATGTTCTCTGCTTCATAAAGAGAATTCACGTCGTCGCGCTCAATCTCTGTCATGTCTTGAAGTGCTTTGGTGAGCTCCTTTACTTTACGAAGTGTATTGGTGTTGTACACGCCATTTTTATTTTCTAAGGCGATAAGTATGCCGTCCTTAATATTAAAAATGGCCTCTGCAGAATCGCTGTACATAAACGCCGGATTCTTTTGCGGCATGTATTCATCCAGGTCGGTTTCCAACCTGCTGTTGTTCATCATCTCCACGGTAAAGTACACCGAGATGAGCAGAATGAGCGAGAGTAGCAACCAGGGGTACCTGGTTCCGAGTTGACTGATTTTTTCCATCATAGTATATTCAGATTTAGGTAATCACATTAAACTTTGGTAATCAACTTAATTAATGTTGTTGAAAACTGTCTCCCCCGCGCCAACAGGTCGATTTGATAATTCGACAGCTTCCAGTTCATCAGTAAAATACGGATGGCGCCAATAAAAATGAGGGCAACGCTAGCTGTGTTCATACTCTTTGGGAACTCATTTTTTGATTTCCCATAATCCAGCACCTGCTGTATATTTAGCTGTATAGAATTTAGGATATTGAAAACCAGAAGCTTCAGTTTCTCGCTGGTCATAAAATACTCCTCGGCAAACAAAAGGGTAACATGTGAAGGATGATCCTTGAAGTTTTGCAACAACAACTCAACAATCTTTTGAAGCCTGATGGAGGCGCTGTTTTCATTTTGATTCATTGAACCACCGATCAACTGGGCTACAATGAGAAAAACGGTGTTCAGCATCTCGGTTATAATCTCATCCTTTGAATTAAAATGCCGGTATATGGCACTTTCAGAGATACCTGTTTTCCTGGCAAGATTCGAGATGGTAAATGCATTCATCCCCTCAGTACCGATGATTTCCATGGTATTGTTTATAATCTGCTGCTGCCGTGGGCTATACATTGTGTTTCAGATTAACAGTTAGAGACGCAATGCATTGCGTCTGTACAGGGTTCAGTGTTTAATAGTTTATTATTGGGCGGCTGTTTAAATTCTTTCCTTAATATATTCAATTCTTAACTATTACTGCTATAATGCGTCAAGGTGGGGCTTAATCTTTAATCCCTAATCTATATTTCTTTACCTCACGATCCTATTATAATTATCAACATAACCGAGACCATGTATAAAGATGCCATTTTAAAGAGATGAAAATTTATTTTGGAAGTGGGTTTATACATTCCTATTGCAGCCACGAGGATAAATGCCAGTGCGATAAAAAGCAACATGGTCAAAAAGCCCCATGAAAGGCCTAACAAAATTGCACCCAGTGCAAAGGCCAGTGTTGAAGCAATGGAAGAGGCAGCCACTATAACCCGGGTGTTCTGAAACCCGTACTTTTCGGCAAACGTGGGTACACCAGCCTTACTATAATCCTTGAAGTAGCGGATATTGAAGGTCATTATGTGAGTGGGTATCCATAATACAATGGCCAGCGAAAGTAATAGTCCGATGGCATCTATTGAGCCTGTTCCCAACACCCGGCCAGCAAGGATAGGCATGCCACCCGAGAGGCCTCCCCACACGATGGACCAGGCTGTTTTGCGCTTCAGCCAAATGGTATAGATGACAAAATCGATAAAAAAACCTGCAAAAATAATTAGGCCATATAGAAAGGAGAGGTAGAACGAAAGGGCCAGCCCGGTTACTAATAGTAACAGGCCAAAAATGAGCGACTCCTTCACGCTTACCTCTCCTGAGGGCAAGGGTCTTTTCTTAGTGCGGTGCATTCTGGCATCAATATCCCTGTCCCAAATCATGTTAAAAACCGTAGTTCCACTAATGGTTAAAAACATGCTGAGCATAAGCAGCAGAAACAACTGCCAGCTTGTATAGGGACATCTGGAGCTTACAAATCCTGTGATTCCTGTAAACAACAGCAATATTGTCTGGAGGCTCTTAATGAGCCTCCAGTAATTTTTATATGTTGAGCCAATTCTCTGTAACATGACACCTGATCTTTAAGTTGAGTTTAATTGAGACCATGCCCATATATCCAAAGGATGACCTGTTAAGGTTCTACCCCGGCAGAAGAATCGCCGCTCTCCACGGGGTCATCCGCGGGGGCTTTCACATCGCGTATGCACCTGAATCCGACGTTGAAGCTACAGTAATCAGGCCCTGCCGAATCACGGGCCCAGTTGGTTACAAAGTGGGCATAGTTGGAAAAACTGCCTCCTTTCTTAAACTTGTAATGCACCCGGGGATAATCATCGGCCACCCATTGCCAGGTGTTTCCGGCCATATCGTAAATGCCATAGGGGCTACTGTTGTCGCGGGTTTGTAGATCCTTATACTTTTTGCCATTATAAAGCCCCACTGGTGTGGTTCGCACCACCTCTGTGCCCAGCACAGGCTTGAGCGATTTGGTGCTGTGGATGTAGTTGACTATTGTCTCATCAATATCATCACCCCAGGGGTAGGCTCTTTGGTCGGTTCCACGGGCCGCCTTGGTCCATTCGGCCTCGGTGGGCAGGCGATAGCCATAAAATTTGGCATACCACCAGGCACCAAACCAGCTTACCATCACCACCGGGTGATTCTCAAACCCGGAGTCTATTGTGAATTCATTGTTTTGATAGCTGATGTGATTGCCGGGAACATTCAGCGGCATGCAAAGGTAGAGACCCGGGGTTATTTCATCTTCGTGCCTGAAACCGTGAAACGGCTCGCCCGGAAAGAATCCATAAACACTGTCAGCTTTTATCTCTAATTTTCCTTCGGCTATTGCCTCTTTCAGGAACTCCGCATATTGACGGTTGGTTACATGGGTAACCATCATCTCATAATCGTAATCAATCAAAGAGTCTTTGTTGTGCAGGCCGTAGTAAAATTTCCCGGCAGGCACCAGGGCCCAGTCATTGGAATCGATACTCGTGTCAATGGGTGTGGTTTCCCGGTTGAGTACCGGCGTTGTATTGCAGGCCATAGCCGCTCCCAACAGGAGCGATAGAACCAATATGTATTTTCTCATTTCTCACCTCCTTTTGGGGAATAATTCTCTTTTGAATAAGCAGGGATGTATCCTGCAGTTTTGTTAACATCCAATTCCTGGTCTATAGTTTCCCGGCGCCAGACTCCGTTGTCTTTAAACAGGTCGAAAAGACGCCATAACAGAAATACAAACATTAGCACCAGCACGATGCCCAGCCCTAAATCTGCCAATATCATGGTAGTGTCCACCAGCTGTTGTTGTGCGGTTTCCACTACTATCAACCGTTTCATCGAGAAGATGGTCATGGAGGCAAAGGCCACATCGGAGCCAATGATCAATATCCAGCCAAACCATTTGCGAGCCTTTCCTTTCATCCCCGATATGTCGGCATAGTACATGATAATAATGGTAGCTATGAGGGCTGATAGGATGTGCCAGTGTCCGGTGAGGGTAATGCGCTCCTCGCGCAGAGGCCACACGCGGAAAATATCGTCCAGCTTAACGGCCAGGAAGATGCCCACTCCACTCACGGTGAAGTTCATGAATACCATTTGCCACAGCGGCCCGAACTTTAAGGGGTCGTGAAGCAGAGCGGCCAGCTGCTTAAAGAAGCCTGCCTTTTTCAAACCCTGCTCTTCAAGCCGGTCTTTAATCAGCTTTTTCCAGCCAAAAATGACCAGAAACAAGGCGGCCAGCATCACCAACACCGACCCCACATAAATAAAGGTGTGGGCCGTATGTGTCCAAACCACCGACCACGCTCCGGCGGCAATGATGATGGTACCGGGAATCATCAGCCACATGGCTATCTTATGAAAGATGCCTTTAAAGTCGAGCCATCGGCCAACCACCAGGGTGATGGCTACGGCAATGAGGGTAAGCATGATGTGCAGGTGACCAATGATGGCCTTTTGCAGCGCTGTTTTATCGGCTTCACGGATGATGTCTTCGCCCAGAAATGTTTCGTGTCCGCTGCCCCAGAAGGAACCTGTAACCGCTCCAAATCCAGCAGAGATAAGGGTCATCACCACCATTGTAAAAAAGGCCATGCGCTCCAGGTCCATTCCCTTTTTGGTATGGGCATAAGCTTTATCGGTAACTCGATACTCCCTGCTCCATGGGTTGAGGACTATGGCAAGCATTAATCCTGCAAAGAACATGAGCGAGAGGCCTACCAGAAACAGGCCGTGAAAAGCCCAGTTTCGTCCCCAGTAAGCAAACCCGAGACCAAAGAACATGGAGGTCAGGTAGCCGATGGTTACAATGGTGTTGATGTTGGTTTGCTGGTGGCGCTTCATGGGTACAATGGAGGTGATCATATACACCTCGATGGCAATTACCGCCATGGCTATGGTGTGATAGAGCATGATAATGCGGCCTGCCCGTTCGGCGGGATTTAAATCCAGGTGAAGCCATTTTACCGCCAAATCCTTCACGCCCCACTCGGCCATGGGGCCCGATAACATTCCGAAAACGGCGGTGACGACCGCTATTATAACGATGGCCACAAGTATCAATCCTTTTGTGGATGTGAAAAAATAATTAAATCTATTCATGATGCGCTTTTGCTTATTTTTATTTCTTTTTCAAAACCATAGGCAAACGACATGCTCATAAGCAGTAGAATGGGGGTGAGGATGGTAAATACCACCTCTTCGGTAAATATTCCCAAAAGAGGCTGCCCAAAACTCAGTGAGGCCAGTGCCAGCCCACCAATTCCTATGAGAGCACCGCCTATGCCTACCCAAATAAATCTCACTTCGGTTATTTTAGATTGTACTACCATAAAGGGCACCAGTACAATGGTTAACCCGGCTATGGTATGAAACACCGGATATACCGCACGCGATTGAAAAACATCCATATTTACAAGCACGATGAGAAAGAACCCTAGGATTAATAATCCCAGGTAATAGGGATAGTATTTCGGATAAAACTCTTTTATTAAACCCAGAGCAATACCAAATGGAATAATGGTGGCTACTATTTTAATAAGAGGACTGGCCAGGGCGGTAAAGCCAAAGAATATCATCAGCAGCCCGGCCACAAGAAGTACCCCAAAGGAGGCAATGTACCAGAGGGTATAATTTACCTGTTTTTTGCGGGCTTTATACGCAGTGTAAAAAATATACATCAGGTAAAAAGCCAACGCACCGGTAAGTAATAATACGATTCGATCAATAATGGTGATTTCCATAATTCAGGTTTTAATAAGATGTGCCTAAGATAACGACCCTATATGCGGCCGATAAAAGTGTGCTGAGGGCCGTGTAGGATTAAAATAGCGGCTAAGATTCTCTCCGCCCTCAGGCACACTTAAATAGAGGCTCTACTCAACGCCTGCTTTTCGCTCTTCTATGAGCACCTTTGCAGCGGGTGTGAGCAGGTAGATCAACAGGCCGGTGGCGATTATTGCGGCCGGCAGATACAAGTTGAATATGCCGCCTTTTGCTGCAAGCTCAGCACCACCTACCAGGTAACCGCCTATCATGCTGTTTGCCGCAGCCATTATTCCCAGAGGGAGTGCCCACTTCCGGTGTTTGAATACCCCATAGATAAAGGTTAGCCAGGCGGCTGCCCCCATCCAGGTTGACATTTGAACTGTGGCATACATTCCTTTAAAAACCTTGGGAATATCTGTTTCGAAACCCAGGTGCTGGTAGCGCGAAATCATGGCTACCCCGATGATGTAGGTAAGCACGTAAGCCAGACCGGCCACGAAGGTGAACAGTACCACCTTGCGGTTGACGCGCCCTACGAACATCATTCCGAACCACAGCACCACGGCAATGACAAAAACTGTCATGGTAGGCTTGGGAAGATGAATACTTCCGGCTGGCACCGTGGGGAAGAAGCCGGCCAGCATTTGAAGAGCGGCAGCCATGGCACCCCACTGCCAGGCCCACTTTTGATTGGTAAAAAAACCATAGAGCACTGCTGCCCAAAGGGCACTGGCAATAATTCCCAGTGAGCCCAGCATGGAGTGGGTGATTTCCACGGCCACCGCCTCATCGGGGCGACCACCTGCAATTTTACCGTCCACTACTATCATGTAGTTGTGGGCCAATAGGTAAATAAGCATAATGCCCGTGAAGATTCCGACAATCGACAGAATGATTCCGATGTACTTGTTGTTTTGCATCATTTTTCCTCCTAAATGTTTAATTAAAAAATTGGTTGATTTGGTAATTGTTTGTTTTTACGCTTGTTTATATAAAGGTTTTGATAATAATTACACAATTTTAGTATGTGAGTATTTACTCACAAATATAGAGGTGAGTTTTTACATAAACAAGGATTATTAGCAATACTTTTATAATTTGTTTTTAATCTAAATAAACAGAGATTATAATCCTATGGCTTTTTAGGCACAATATAGGAAGAGGGTAAAGGGGAAGCTGAAGTGGGGCAATAGAGATACCGGGGATTGAGATTGAAAGGAGAGGTGTTTTTTGATGGTTGGTGATTGTGTGACTGGATGAGACTATACTGCTGTAAGCAATGGTTTACTTTGTTTTTTAAAGTTATTGAATTTGGCCCTTGCTTCATGGCAGCCTTAACCAATCATCTAATCCTTCTGAAGCCTGAGGGCAACCAATTTTCGAATCATCTCATTTATGAGCTGCTCATCCCTCATTAAAAACCGAAAGCTTGAAAGGATGCTTTCGACCAATGATTTTGTAGTTTGCTTGGTTTTAAACGCATTCGCTCTTTTCCCCTCATTTATTATTTTGCAAAGATAAATCACTGCACTGTGTCGTATGCGTGCTAAAGATCTTTTTATCTGCTCATTTCTGCTCATTAATCTGTCATCGAAAATGATAGAGAGATAAAAGGGTTTTACTTTAAACAATATGTACAGTCGCTTAAATAACCCATGAAGTCTTGTATCGGGCGGCTGGTTTTTGTCGGTAAACTCCCCCATTAAGTCATGAAGCTCATTCTCAAGCTCATGAAAAAGCATTAAAAAAATATCTTCATCCTTTGCAATGATATCAGAGAGTTCATCTTCCCCTACATCTAACTCCAGTACAAGAGTGGATATGGTAAGTGCCTCTGTGCCGGAATGCTCCACTATTTTACTGGCTTTTTCAATAATTGTCCTCTTTTCTATTTCCATGATTGTCGCATCTTTCTTAAATGAAACGGGCCCCGATGGACCGGGACGAACTATGTAAAATGTTTTGCACCTGCAGAGCTACCATAATGACACCCATAATGACGCTTCGATGGAGCTACCATAATATCGCTCCGATGGAGCTGTTCCAGTTCCCCTCCCGTCAATACGGGAGGGGGTTAGCGGGGAGGTTTTTCCTAATACGTCTTCACGTTCTCCATCAATTTTTTCGTATAAACATAATCTTTAAACTTTACCTTATACAGTATGCTGTAAAGTGCAGGTACGAAGAACAGGGTGATGATGGTGGCAAACATCAATCCCGAAATGATGGCCAATGTAAGAGGCTCCCACAGCAGTCCGCCGCCAAAATAGAGGGGCAACATACCCAGTGATGTGGTGAATGTGGTGAGCAGCACCGGTCTGAAACGGTTGTGCACACCTAGCAGAATTGCATCCCGGCGATCCACCTCCGGGTTCTCGGCAATCTCCACATCAAAGCGGTCGATGAGTATAATGGCATTGTTCACCACTATGCCGGCCAGTGCGATGACGCCCAGTATTCCAAAGAAGCTCACAAACGAACCGCCAATATACCATCCGGCCACCACTCCAATCATGCCCAGAGGAATGGCTATCAAAATGATGGAGGCCTTGCGCAGGGAGTTAAACTGCATCACCAGCAGCATCACGATAAGGAAAAAGGCCAGCGGCAGCCGTGAAAAGATGGCGTCCAGGTTTTCTACGGTGTCTTCATCCTCACCTCCAAACCCATATTTGTAGCCGTTGGGCCACGAGGCTTTTTGGTCATCCATCCAGGGGCCTATGGCTGTAAATATGTCGTCGGCATTGTACCCGGTCTGCAGGTACGCACCCACCGTTATGGTTCGTTCCAAATCCTTGCGGAAAATCTTGCCAAACTCCCACTCCACCCTTACTTCGGCCACTTGTGAGAGCGGCACGTTTTGTTGTGCAGAGGCCGAATAGATATTAAAGGCCTTAATGGTGGCTATATCGTGTTCAGTGCTGTACATGTCCTTCATGTAGATTGGAATGCGTTCGTCCTGTTCACGGAAGTCGTCAATTTTCATCCCCGACAAGCCGGTGTTGAGCGCCTGGGCAATCTCCATGTTGGTGAGGCCCGCTCGTTGTGCTTTATCGGGGTCGATATCCACTATCAGCTTTTGAATTTTAGGACCCCAGTCGTCGGTGATATTCTTGGCTCCGGGAATGGTTACCAGTTTCTCTTTCACCTTTTCAGAGATGGAGGCCAGCCGCTCGGGGTTGTTGCCCGAAATTCGTATCTCTACAGGTGTGCCTGAGGCACCTGCTCCTGTGAGGCGATTCACGCGAATATCGGCGTCGGGGATATGGTTGAAGCAGAAACTGTCCACTTTGGCAACGATGTAATCGTTGTCGGCATCACCGGTAGTGTTAAGCAAAATGTGCGCGTAGTTGGAGTTGGCTTCATCTTTAAAGTAACCCAGGTCGTAAGGCTCGGGACCTTCGCCAATAAAAGAGGAGAAGTCAAGCACCCCGGGTTTACCCTTTTGTATTTCGGGGTTCACCAGCAGCGAATCCAGAATGTAGTTCCCAATGGCATTCACCGCATCTTCGGTGTATTCAATTTGAGTGCCCGATGGGAATTTGACGTCCACCGTCACCAGGTTACGGTCGCTGTCGGGCACCAGTTTAAAGGGCAGAAGGGGCATGAGCAGCAGCGAGATGACGAACAATGCAGCAATAGATAGTAAAAAGGGGAGGGGTCTTTTTAACACCCGGTATAGCAACGCGTTATACCAAAAGTTTGCTTGGCGCACACCCCGGTTCACTTTACTTTCCCCTTCATTTTTATCGGAGGTATTTGATTTTACTAGCACCAGCGCCAGCAGGGGAATAAAGGTAAAAGCCATGAACCACGAACTGAGCAGTGTTACGGTCACTACCCAAAACAGGGGTGACGATATTTCGCCCATGGGTGTTTCGGCCAGTGCAAAAGGGAGGAATGCCGATGAGGTGGTGAGCGTGGAACTCAGCAGTGGTATCATCAACACCCGGCAGGACTCAACTGTTGCCTTAAAGGTACTCATTCCTTTGTCCATCATTACCATCATCGACTCCGACATCACAATACCATTATCCACCAGCAGCCCCAGCGAGATAATGAGCGCTGCCAGCGATACTTTGTTGAGACCCAAATCGAGTACGCCCAGGAAAAAGAAGGTAGAGAGAATCACCATCGGCAGGAGAGAGGCTACCAGAAAGCCCAGCCTGAAGCCCATGAAGACGAGCATCACAGCCAGAACTATCAGTACACTTTGCACCAGGCTTATTAAAAAGTCGTTCACCTGCTCGTTTACCACCCTGTCCTGCGAAGCCGACCGCACCACCTCTACGCCTACCGGCAGATTGCTGTTGATACGCGGCAGCGCTTCGTCAACTTGTTCGCCCAGCCGTACAATATTGGCGCCATCTTTAAGTGAGATGAAAAGCGCAATGGCCGGCTTTCCGTTGATGTTTACAATTTTTTCACGCGGGGTGACATAATCACGGTAGATACGCGTGGTGATGTCTTCTAAAAACACGGTGGCACCGGAGGCCGTGGGAATCAACATTCTTTTTAGATCATCCAGCGTGTCAAAACTTCCGGAAGGGGTGAGGGTAATGCGTTTGCGGCCCATATTTATCTCACCGCCGGGATAGAGAATGTTGGTGGCCGAGATGATGTCCCTCAATTTGAGGGAATTCAGCCCGTAGCGCGACAGTTGCTTGTCGTCGAACTCAATAAAGATACGTTCTTCCTGCACGCCGCCATACTTTATTTTCGAGGCATCGGGCAGCAACAACAGCTCATCGCGTATATCTTTGTCATAATCCTCCAGCATATTATAGGGCACGCCCTCACCGGTAACGCCCAATATGATGCCGAAAACTGTTCCTATGTCTTCATCTTTCACCACCGGCCCAATGATTCCTTGGGGCAGGGCGGGCTTCAGGTCAGCTACTTTATTCCTCAGATCCTGCCAAACGGGCTGGAGTTGCTTGTCGCTTACCTGCACTATCAGCTCTACCGTAATGATTGACAGCCCGGGACGCGATTCACTCTCGATGGTCTTGATTTCGGCCATCTCACGGATTACCTCCTCCAGAGGGTCGGTAACCAGCTCCTCCACCTGTAGCGGGCTGGCACCGGGAAATTGCGTGACCACCGTGGCTAACCGGATGGTGTAGGGTGGCATGCTGTCGCGCTCCAGATTAAAATAGTTGGCAACACCAATAATGGCCACTATCAAAAATACAATGATGGTGGTGCGTGTGTTGTTTAGGGCGATATTTGTAAGATTCATGGTTGACTTAATTTCATTCGTTAATATCGAGCAGTTTCACCTCTCGTCCATCGTATAAAAAGCTCAGACCTGCTGTTATCACCAGGTCACCTTCGGAGAGGCCCTCAGTAACAGGATATCCCTGAGGAGTTAATTCCCCGATGGTAATTTTTCGACGTGTAGCCACGTATGTGCCGGGTTCTTCACCTTCGCGGGCTATATAAACAAAGTCTCCATCTATATCGTGGCCTGCCGCGTCGGTGGGTATCATCACGGCCTTTCGGCTGTCGTTGGTCGCCATCAGAGGGATGTTTACGGTTCCCGTCATGCCCGGCAGCAGTTTACCCGTTGGTCCGGTAAGCTTTACTATCACCTGATAGGTTGAAGCATTGTCGGTACCTGTGCTCACCTCCGAAACAGTTCCGTTGAACACCTTGCCGGCCAGGGGGCCAAAGGTTGCTGTCACCTTCTGGCCCCTCTTCACCTGCCCGATGGTGTTCTCGGGGACGGCGGTTCTCACCTCCATATTGGAGGTTGAAGAGAAGGCTACAATGGGTTTCCCGGCGCTAACTACCTCATTCTCATCGGCCATTTTAGCTGTTATGGTTCCGTCGTAAGGTGCTGACAGGATGGTGTAGTCCAGCTGGTTTTTAGCCGCTTTTACCTGTGCGTCGGCTGAGTTGGCCATAGCCACTGCCGACTCGTACTGGGCCTTGGCTTTTTCGTAATCGCTGAGTGAGGCGCTGTTGTTGGCATACAGACTCTCCAACCGCTGATAGGACGACCTGGCGGCTATTAACTGAACCTGGGCATTTTTTTGCGACATCACGGCCTGGTTGTAATTGATGCGGTAGTCGGTGATATCTAACCGGGCAATCACCTGGCCTTTTTTCAAACTGTCGCCCAACTCAACAGCAATCTCTTCAATATTTCCACCTACCCTGAAGCTCAGCTTCGCTTCGTTGTTAGGTTGAGAGATGCCGGCAAATGAGCGTATTTCGCTCAAAGATTGTTTTCCGACTTCCTGATAAAAAACCGGGCGTATCTGCTCCTCCGGTACTTCTTTGCCTCCGCAGGCCGCAAGCAGCAGAGCGCTTAAAATGATGAGATAGGATTTCATATTAAAAAAATTGGACGGAAGACCCCTGCCTGACGGCAGACAGGGAAGACCGAAGTCGGAAGTAAAAAAACAGCCAGCTCAAAGTCTAAATTATGCTCCCTTATTATTACTAAATTATTATTATTTCTCGTTTATATTTTGTTGGGAATTCAGGGTTTCACGGGAAGTGAAGCCCTGAATTCCAAGACTCTTTCTTCATGGGCTTTAAGCCTTCTTTTATCTCTCTGTATTTTCATATTTGTACCATCGCTTCTTCCATCGCAGTTTGCTCCCCTTCCTGCCGGCAGGAAGGCTTTGGAGAGCCAGTCTCGCGGTTACGGGAGGTTGGGGGAGGCTCCCATGCTCAAATATTCCATCAGCGTGCCAATATACTGGTTTCTCCCTGCCTCATCTTCCAAAAAGGAGAATCGTCCCTGTAACCGTTCGGTATGGATGTAATCGAGGATGTACTGATAATATGCATTTTCGGCTATGAGACGGGTATTAACCATTACGTTTTGCGCGTCGATAAGCTCCACTACGGTGGCCATGCCCTGTGAGTAGGCATCCTGTACCACTCTGAAGTTGTCGGTGGCGGCCCGCTCTGCGTTTCGCGATAAATCCAGGTCCCTATATGAGGCCTTCAGCAACTGCACATTCGAGCGTATGCCCTGCTCCAAAGAGCTGAGCAGATCCTCCTTTTGCCAGGTTATTTTATCCTGTTCAATAATGGCACGTTTGGCTTCAGCGCTTTTGCGACCCCCTTCCAGAATGGGCAGACTCAGGCGTATCCCCAGGTTCCAGGTGATATCATCGGGTGGGGGGGGAATGGAGAGTTGCGGATTGCTGATGGTGCCGTCGCGCACGAAAGCCTGATCGGCGCCGCCAGTCAGTGCCAGCTCCGGAATAAACATTTGCCGGATGTACATGGCTCTTTTGCGATCCACCATCTGACCCGCGGTGAGCAGCTGTTGCAACTCGGGCGACCATGTATGCATTCCGTCAATCAAGAAGTCCGCATACCTTTCGGTGAGCTGGGGTGTTTCAAAAAACGAAGAGAGCAACTCCTGATCTAACATCACCGATTTGTCAACAGTCGCCGAGTCCACCGTAGCAATGGAGTTGGTGATGGAGGCATTGAGCATCTGATTGAGCTGATACATGGCCGACATATAGGTAGCCTCTGCACTGTTCAAATCCATCTTATTAAGATTAAGCTCACTGGTCCAGCGGTTTACATCCGAGATTCCGCCTTCGCCGGTCTTCTCCTTTGCTTTGGCCATCTCAAGATTTTGCAAGGTTGAGTAAACGTTGTCGTTTTTTATTTGCAGGTTGCTTTTGGCAAACAGTAGCGATATGTAGGCCTGTGACACATTGGAGACGATGTCGAGCATGGTTTGCCGGTTGTATTGTCGTGAATTTTCGGCAGCCAGCTTTGCAATGGCTATATTGGCAAAAGCCGCTTCCGACCAGATAACCTGCTTAAGTGAGGCTGAGCCGGTAATGGTGAAATCGCCTTTTTGTCCCATGGAAGCTTCCACGAGGTTATTGCTGAGTTGCACCGCACTTCCCGACACCTCAACCTGTGGCAATGCATTAGATCGGGCGATTTTAACATCTTTTTGTGCCATCAGTAAATCCTTATCGGAAATTTTACCCTGCAGGTTATTTTCAAGTGCCAAGGCAATAGCCTGCTGCAGAGTCAATGTCTCACCGGGCACCTGTGCTACATTTAACAGAATGGCATCGGCCATAGTGGCCCAGTCCGGAAACTTATTCATTCTCCGAAGACTTTCCATATTGATTACGGGTGTGCGTGCCTTACCGTCCGGTATCACCGGCATATCCTTCAGATTGGTGCCTTCGGTCACCTTTAACACCTGCAAAGCCACCTGGCGGGCCAATTGTTGAAATGTGAACTTAGGTGTAAGGGTAAGTGTGGCACCCAGTTCTAAATATTGAGGTCCCCCTATCGCCAGAGAGGGAATACCTCTTTGATTCAAGCCGCTAAGTAGCGTTTTAATCTCAGACTGGGAGTGTTGAACCAGGGGAAATACCATGGCCGCGTCGGTATTTTCGGGCAGGAGTGAAAGTGGGTTGCTGTTCGCCTCGGCCGGCACAAATGAAACATCGAAGTTTAAAGTATCGTCTGTTAAAAATCGTCTGATGTCTTCAAATTCATCAAGCATGGGCCGGGGCACGACGACGGCCAGCCGGCTGAATTCAAACATCCGGGCGAAGGTGAGCATATCGTCCTTAATGCGTACCCACGACTCGATGTAGCTAAAATTAGAGACCCCTGTACTATTATCCGGTTTCAAGGGCAGATTTTGGAAGGTGCGATCGAGGATGGTAGCCGCAATTACGGGCTTGGGGTAAGAGGCTAAATGGCAGGCTTTCTCTGAGGATAGAAAACCCAGTGTGATTATGATGTCTATCTCCGGATCGGTTATAAAATCTTGAATATTTTCACTTACTCGTTGGGGCTGCCATTGGGCGTTCAACTCTTTATAAGTCACCTCATTCCGAGCGGAGATTAGGGCATTGATTTCAGCCTTCATCTGACTGCTAAGTGCTTCAAACTCATTGGCCGATGCATCTTTTACAATTCCCACTGTTAGTGGTTTCTGTGAAAAGCCGGTGACCGGGGTGATCAGGAAAGCAGCTATTATTAGTAATATTGTACGAATGGTACTCATCTCATAAAGTTTTAAAGCCTTTGGTTGTCGGGCAATTTATTTTTCATTGTGAGCTTTTTAATTATTTCAAAAGGAGTTTCACACCAGAATTGAAGTTTTCCTTCCGCCAGTCACAGTTCTGTCTGTAACTGCCTGTCCCGGTTTTATTTGGGAGTTTGCAAGGATTGGGGGATTTTCTCCCAGTTAATTGTTTTGCTGAAGAGAAGTTTAGAGCCTTCAGCGACCGCGCCAGAGTTACTCACCGATATCACCTTCAGGTTTACGGTCATCCCTTTTTCGGGAGCGTACATGCTTCCGCCGCTCCATTGCCCCGAGGCGGTATCGTAGGTCAGTCCTTCAATAATCACTTTGCCTAAGAGTGGTTTCTCCCGCTCCTTCTTATCCGGATTATTCACATCTTTTGTCTGACCCTTTTCAAAATTGTTAAGGGAGACAATTTTCCCTGCAAAACCATTCCCAACCGGGTAAATTTCAATTTCAAGGTGATTGGGGAGCCGGTAACGACCCACAATTTCACTGCCCGTAACCTTATTATCGGCCCGGATGTTGAACACTATCAGTACTATGAGCAATATGGTCATCGCGTACAGCATAATCTTTTTCATAAATTGTTGTTTTTATGAATCGTTTTAGTGAGCACTCACTAATCGTTAGAGCCAAGTAAATGCCTTATCGGCAAGAGTTTGATAAATTGCAAAATTTATAAATAATAAAAGGCTATCATGGTTGTAATGCTTTACAGCATTCTGGTTGTGCCTGCCGGCTTGGGTGCCTTTACCACTAAAATACGGGCCACCTGGTTGGAGTCATTGCTGATGAAATGAACAATGTTCCTGGGGCTTTCCACAAGCATGTCCACCTCTACGGTTTGTTTCTCATCGCCAATGTGCACGCTGGGCGATCCTTCCAGAATGAAAAAGAATACATCCACGGGGGTGATGTGTGGCTTCAGGGATTCTCCCGGCTGAAGCAGGATGTGGACGGCCTGTGCATTCTCATTGTCGTACAGCAGACGTGTGTCCACCTTATGTGGCGTATCTTTGATGCTTGTTTCACTTACTTTCGTGATCTTCATTTCAATAAATTTAAAATAGTGTCGATTAATGTTTCTCCTTTCTGCTTCAGATCAAAGCTGTAGTTGCTCATCTTCCATTTTCTTACCAGTAACCTTACCGCACCAAACATAACTATAGAGGTTATTTCGGGGCTGGTATTTGACAGTTTGGAATTTAAAGACAAGCCTTTAAGCATTTCTTTGATTATTTTTTCGTTCGTCTCCTGTATCTCAAGTACTTTTTTAGTAAGTACAGGCTCGTTCTGGAATATCTCTTCGGCAAAAATTACCGAAACCAGGGCCGGATTAGCATTAAAGAATCCGAATATCATATTGAAAAACTCAACGATCTGTTCTTCGGCAGGGTTCTCCTTTTCATTCTCTAAGAGTTCATGATATCCGTTCATCTTTTGCTTAAACGTATCCAAAATGGTGCTCAGTATCATAACCTTGCTTTCGAAATGGCGGTAAATGCCCGGCTCGGATATTCCGATTTCATGGGATAGGTTTTTAAGGGTAAAGCCCTGAATACCCTTTTCATCAATGAGTCCCACGGAGGCCTCTATGATTTGCTGTTGTCTTACGGAAAGCATTTTTCAAAACTGTTAGTTAGTATTCACTCGCAAAGTAACGACATTATTTCTATATGTGCAAATTTTTTTCAGGATTTCTTTTTTCTTCTGAGCCACCATACAAAAAAACCGCTTACCAGCACCACTATCAAAGTAATGCCAAGCAGTGGCACGTATAGGTAGTACAAAGGACCGGTAAGATGCTCGAAAATCCGGCCTGTATGCACTTCCAGAGCAACATTCCACAGCGACATGGGACTTTTTTCTATCATTTGCTCCGGCATGGGTGGTATTATTCCTTCGCCCGATAGTTTTTGCATTCCGGTTCGATAATCGAGAAGGTAATTTGCCGATGCGGTTTTAAAGTAGCCCGAGATGAGATGGTCGGAGATGGGAGAGGTAGCATGCTGCGGTTTTTGCCAGGGCTGCCGGGTGAGGTAGTTGATGACCCGGCCCTCTGTGGGTTGCCATAAAAAGAGACCGGTGAACGAACCTACCAAAAGGGTGGAAGGATTATCTTGAACCGTTTCTAAGACGGTGCATCCCATCACACTCACAGGAGGCTGAATCGGCAAGGCCCGGGCATCCTCTTTAAATTGCTGGTCGAAATAATAAAATCCGTCGCTGGTAGAGAGTAAAAACTGGTCGCTTTCGGAGTCGAAAGTGATTCGCCGCAATTTGTCGAACCATGGATTGGGGTCGTCAAGGGTGGTGTAGGGTATCTTAGCAGTTTCGGCCGCAGCTATGGGAATCAAAAGCGGCGGTCGCAGAAACATGCCGGTGATGGCTGTGATCAGCAAAAATACAATCAAAATATATCCCGGCTTGTTGTGCCATTTCAGATTGGACCTCATGGCCTTTACTATTCCTTTTACCTCTTTATTGCGGCTTTTACGTTTTTTTATCCATTTGGGAGCCAGCCAGTGAAAAAGACCGGTAAGGCTCAGCACTATCAGGGCCAGGGCCATCAGGTCCACCACCAGCTTTCCCCAATGCCCGAACAGCTCGCCACTGTGCAGTGTCCAAAAGGTTCTAAACAGGCTTACCTTATTGTTGTAGCCAATGGGAGCCGGTAATCGTAATGTTTCGAAATTGTTGAGATCTCTGGTGGTATAGAGGTTTGAGCGCCCGAGAATGTATATTTTACCTTCAAACTCCATCAGGTCGGTAATTCGCGTTTTGGGCACAGGCATTTTCACCTCTTGCCATTTTTCCCCACTGTAGCGATAGAGGCCAAAAAGAGTGCCTGCAAGCAAATCTCCGCCTGAGGTGTACAACATCGACTCCACCTTCCTGTTATCGATGCCCGCACTAAAGCCGTCGTTGAGGTCGGTGAATGAACTTAACGCATTGTTGGTGAGCCACACTCCTGTATTTCCATATACAACTAGGTCGTCGGGTGTTAACTGAACGCCGCCTTTAATCGCGGCCAGATCCCAGTTTTTGTACCGATACCCGGGTGGCAAAAATTGACGGCTTATATCGGTATGCGAAAACCAGTCGCGGTGATTCATAATGATTCCCGAAACAGAGGTAAGCAAAATAAAGAAAGTGATGATGATTCCCGGCCACTTATGGTATTTTTTGAAACGCCTGATCCATAGCTGTTTAGGAGTGGGTTTCCTGGACGGAAGAGGTGCCCTCTGAGGCTGAGTGTGAGCCTGAGGTCTCTCTTTCTTTATTACTTGTGGCGACTCTACCGGTTCTGCTATTTGAGTTGTTGTATTCAAAGCTATTATTTCTTTTATTTTTTGGGCAGGTCAAAAATAGGCATTTGTTATTTAAAAGACAAAATAGTCCTTTATCTTTTAATGGGATTCCGGCTTATTTCACATCCCTTCTGCCGAGTGTATAGCACTTTAAAACTTTGCGTGTAAAAGTAATCAGGTTTTTTCCTGGAAATAAAGCATTGTTTTTGTCTAACGTTAAACAAACTTGTTTTTGTTTAACATTGGGCAGTAATTTAGAGGATGCAATCATCCTGATTGTTAAAGTGCAGATTATCTGATGTAAACAGATTTAATTATTTAGAATGGTTCTACTTATTCAAAAAAGAGATTGGAATAAATTTTGCAAGCGTTTATTTGTTCCGTATATTTGTTAGACAGAAAAATGTAAAACCATTCAATCAATCGACCATGACAACCATGCAATTTAACGACAGTTTGCTGAGCTTACAGGACAAATTATTGTATTTTGCACTCAGTTTAACAGCCAATGATGAAGAGGCCCGCGACCTCGTTCAGGAAACCACTTTAAAAGCGCTTACCTATCGCAATCAATTTGTGGCCAACACCAATTTCAAGGCCTGGTTGTTTACGATTATGAAAAACACTTTTATCAATAATTACAGGCGTAATCAGAAGACGCGCAACACTTTTGATGCCACTGACAATGGTTTCAGTAACGCCTATCGCAAAAATTACTCTCCCGAGACCCCTGAAATGGTTCAATCGGTCACCGAAATGAACAGTTATATTGAGCAATTGGCAGATGATTTTCGGATTCCTTTCAGGATGCATACCGACGGCTACAAGTATAAAGAGATAGCCAAAGAGCTGGGACTTCCTATTGGCACTGTAAAAAGTCGCATCTTTTTTACACGTAAAAAGTTACAGGGTATGCTTAAAGACCGGGAAGGGAGCTATGCTATTTAATTGGTGAGTTCGGTTTAGTAAGCACATTGAGGGCATAAAAAAATGAGATTGCTTCGGCAGAGCCTGAAGCAATCTCATCGAATATGTTCGTTTTCAACTTCCTTCTAATCAATTTTCTATTATAATGTTTCTACCATAATGCCGCACCGCTGGTGCTGTTTCCGTTTTTTGTTTTCCATCTCCTGTCTTCCGTCTTCCTCTTCCGTCTTCCTCTTCTGTCTTCCGTCTCCCCTCTTAATTTTTTTTTGTATATTTGAACTTGAACAACACCTCTAATCTATGAGCGACACCTCCAAAGATGCCCGATACCAACGTATTTATCAACAAGTGGTGAAATTAATAGAAGCCACGCCCAATCCATGGTCCAGGATGAGTACCATTGCGGCATTGTTGCACCACAAGATGGCTGACTTTTATTGGACTGGTTTTTATTTTCTCGATGGAGTGCAGCTTGTGGTGGGTCCCTATCAGGGTCCTGTGGCTTGCCTTCTATTGAAAAAGGACAGGGGTGTCTGCTGGGCGGGTATAAACAGCTGCGAGAGTGTTATCGTTCCCGATGTGGAACAGTTCCCCGGTCACATTGCCTGCTCGTCGCTTACCAAATCGGAAATTGTAGTGCCCGTGCGCGATAGAAGTGGGGAGGTGCTGGCGGTATTGGATGTGGACAGCCGTGAGTTGAATTCTTTTGACCAAACCGACCGTCAGCAACTGGAGAAGTTGGCGGAATTAATATACGCTGCTTTATGAGTTCTGTTGTACTTGTAACCGGAGCTGCCAAAAGGGTTGGGGCTGCCATTTCATACCACCTGGCTGCTGAGGGATGGAGTGTGGTTTTGCACTACAACAACAGTAGTGAGGAGGCCCTTAAACTTGCAACCCAACTTAAGATGGAGTACCCGGAGCAGGATTTTCCAACCGTTCGGTGCGATCTCTCCAATATCGGCGACGTGCTTCTTTTATTTGAAAATCCCTCTATTAAAAGCATGGGATTAAATGCTTTGGTTAATAATGCCAGCATCTTTAAGTCCGGAACTCTCGAAGAACTTTCGCCTGCCTTTCTGAAACAACAGATGAGCATTAATTTTGAAGCACCTCTGTTTTTGATGCAGGCTTTTAAGAAAACATTTGGCAGGGGAAGTGTGGTGAATTTGTTGGATACGGCCATTACGGGAAATTCCGATGTACATGCAGCTTATTTGCTGGCCAAAAAAAATATGGAAGCGCTCACCCATATGGCAGCACTGGCCTGGGCACCTGACATAAGAGTTAATGGAGTGGCTCCCGGGCCTGTGCTGCCGCCACCAGGCAAGGGACAGGAGCATCTTAAAAAAGTGATTGAGAAAACTCCTTTAAAGCGTCAGGTCGGCATCATTGATATAGCTCAAACCGTCAGTTTTTTATTAAACAATCCTTCCATCACAGGTCAGACAATATTTTGTGACAGTGGTGCTCATTTAAAGTGACCATGGAAATCATTCGTATTAAAAACCTTCTTTTAAGAACCCAGGTAGGATTTAACGAACACGAATTGGGGAAAAAGCAGGACTTGTTGATCAATGTGGAGATCTATTATTCAACTGCAGGTGAAGAAGAGAGCGATAATCCGGTAAATGCGCTGGATTACCGGACGATTTGCAAAAAGATTATTCATCTGGTGGAGAGCAAGCGTTTTAATCTGCTCGAGAAGGTGGCCAACGATGTTGCCAATCTGGTGTTGGAGATAACCCGGGTGGAAAAAGTGAACGTGGAGGTGGATAAACCTCATGCTCTCCGGTTTGCAGAAAGCGTTTCATTTACCTGTTCCAAATCAAAAATCGCCGGTAACCGTGAATAGGGCAGTCATTGGATTGGGTTCAAACATCAACGCTTCGGCGAATATGGAGCGCGCCGTTGAGCTTCTAAAAGAGTTGTTCGAGGTAGTGAAAGTTTCTCAATGGATACAAACTCAACCCATTGGCATAAAGCAACAACCTGTTTTTTTGAATGGGGCACTGTTGCTAAATACCTCCCTGGAGCTGCAGGCAGTGAAAGATGAACTTAAAAAGCTGGAGGACCGTATGGGACGCGATCGTTCCCGCCCCAAATACGGTCCCCGTGAGATTGATATGGATGTGATTATTTGGAACAACCAGGTGGTTGATGACGACTACTATTCCCGTGAATTCCTTCAACTATTGGTAAAAGAGGTGCTGTAAACTCTACGTTATTTGTTCCAGCAACTGCTCCTCACTGGTCACTTCTCCCTGAGCGAGCAACATGGCGGTATCGATAAGCGCCAGATGAGAATAGGCCTGCGGAAAGTTGCCCAGCAGCCTTTTGGATTCAAAATCAAGGTCCTCGCTGAAGAGTCCCAAATGATTCGAATATTTTAACAGTTCGTCAAATTTGCTCCTGGCTTCCTCTTTTTCGCCAATCATGTAAAGACTCCTCACCAGCCAAAAGGAGCAGATGGTAAAGGCGGAGGTGGGCTTCCCGAAATCGTCTTTGTTCTTGTAGCGATACATCAGGCCATTGTACTCGAGTTCTTTTTGAGTAGCCTTTACTGTGGTTCTGAACCTGGGGTCTTGCGCGTCCATAAATCCGTATGACTCCATCAGCAGCACCGAGGCATCCATATCTTCATAACCATAGGCCTGAGTAAACGACTGTTTACTTTCCGACCATCCCCTGGTCAGGATGTCCCGTTTAATCTCCCGGCGTAGTTTCTCCCAGGGCTTAAAGTACTCGTTTTGCTTTAAGAGTTGCGCCACCTTTAGAGCCCGGTCAACGGCTACCCAGCACATTAACTTGCTAAATGTAAAGTGTTTTCCGGAATGACGCATCTCCCAGATGCCTTTATCTGGTTTTTGCCAGTCCTTTTTCACCATCTTAACTATGTTGCGGACGATGGTCCACAACTCCTCGCTGTGACTCAGTGAGGAGGTGTAAAGTTGGAAGTGTTGAAGAATAACCTCCATCAGAATGCCATAAATGTCATTCTGCTTTTGCTTGTAAGCCGCATTTCCCACTCTAACCGGGCGACTGTTTTCGTAACCCGACAGATGGCTTAGTTCATATTCGGTTAATTTCTTCTCGCCATTGATGCCATACATGATCTGTATTTTCTCGTCTTTATCCGGCAGCAGGTCGATGATGAAATTCAGGTAACGGTGGGCTACGTTATAATGTGAAAGAAGAGTCATTATTTTTATCACCATGGAGGCGTCCCTTATCCAGCAAAAGCGATAATCCCAGTTACGTGCCTCCCCAATGGCTTCGGGCAGAGAGGTGGTGATGGCTGCCAGGATAGCCCCCGATTTTTGAAAGCTCAGCAGCTTAAGCACCAACGCGCTGCGGGTAATCTCCTTGTTATATTTCCTGTAACGGGTGGTTCGTTCCGACCAGTCGAGCCAATACACGCGTGTGCGCTGAAGTTTTAAATAGGCCCTTTTGGTGGTTTGCGCCAGCAGCTTCTGATTGTAGCTGAGGAGAAGGAACTCATCTTTTTCGATGGCAATGGGCACCTGTCCGGTCACAGATACTTTTTCCATGCTGGTATAGAGGTAGAGAGAGTCGTAATTGCCTTTTGAAGTATAAGCTTTTACATATTTGTGGTTGATGAGACAATGGGTGTCGAATTTAGCATATTCAAGCCGTGGATCAAAATCTATCTTTATTTTTGGCTTACCTTCTATCCACTTTATGTATCTTACCAAATCTGGAGGAGCATAGTAGCCGCCATTGTCTTGTTTGTATCTTGGCATAAAGTCGTGCAGCTCAAAAATGCCATCGGCACAATCAAAATGGGTTACCAGCACGTTGGTTTCCTCTTCGTACTTTTGTGTAATGCTTGCACCGGGTATCGAAACGATTGAAAAATGGCCGCCTCGCTCCTGGTCTAAAAGACGGGAAAAAATTGAGGGGGAATCAAATTTGGGCAGGCAAAACCAATCCACCGACCCTTTGCGGGAGATGAGCGCTGCACTCTTACAATTGCCTACAATGCCATAATTAAGGTCATCCATAAAAGGGATTTCATAAACAATAAGTTGTAAAACAAATAAAAAACGCGTATACTTTAACTTATACATTTAATACCTAATTGCGATGAAAAAGTTACATATTGTATCCAATCGTCTTCCTTTCAGCATAGAAGAGGAGGATCGGAAATTTTCACTGACACCCAGCGTAGGTGGTTTAGCTACTGGCATGAAATCGGTTTATAAAGATTTTGAAGGGCGGTGGATTGGCTGGCCGGGGATTGCAAACGATAAATACTCGAAGCAGGATGCTAAAAAGATAGAAGGAATGCTCCAAAAGGAGGGATGTGAGTCTGTTTGGTTAAACAGCGATGAGATAGAAACCTTCTATGAGGGTTTCTGCAACCGAACCATCTGGCCTCTCTTCCACTATTTTAGCCAGTATGTTGATTACAATCAGGAGTTTTGGGAATCCTATGTAGAGGTGAACCGCCGGTTTGCCGACAAAACACTGGAGGTGGTCGAAGACGGCGATTTTGTGTGGGTACATGACTATCAGCTCATGTTGGTGCCCCATATGATAAAGGCCGAACGTCCAAACATTACCATAGGATATTTTCTGCACATTCCATTTCCCTCCTATGAGGTTTTCAGGATTCTTCCCTGGCGTAACGAACTGTTGAACGGTCTTTTGGGGGCCGACCTCATTGGTTTTCATACTTACGATTATGAGCGTCACTTTCTGAGCAGCGTTCGCCGTCTGTTTGGTCATGATATCAAATTTAATCGAATAAATGTAGATGAGCGCATCGTGGTGGCTGATGCTTTCCCTATGGGCATTGACTACGATAAGTTTCACAATGCTGCGTTAGAAACTGTTGGGAAACCGGCGAAAAAGAAATCGGAAGTTCACCGGTCGCTTGAGCAATACTTTTCTCTGGTGACCGATGGCAAGTTACTGCTCTCCATCGACCGGCTCGATTACTCCAAAGGCATACCCCACAGGCTGAGGGCATTTGAGCGGTTTTTGGAGAAATACCCGCAATACCAAAATAAAGTCACTCTGGTGATGCTTTCGGTGCCCTCGCGCGACTCGGTACCTCAGTATCAGCAACTTAAAAGTGAGGTGGATGAGTTGGTTGGCCGCATCAATGGCCTCTATGGTTCGGTAAACAATGTACCGGTGTGGTATTTTTACCGCTCAATGCCTTTTGAGAACCTGGTGGAGCTTTATACCATGAGTGATGTGGCACTGCTTACCCCAGTGAGAGACGGCATGAACCTGGTGGCCAAGGAGTATGTGGCCTGCCGCACCAGCCAAACCGGCGTGCTTATTTTAAGCGAGATGGCCGGTGCTGTTAAAGAGATGGGAGAATCGCTGGTGATAAACCCCAACAACGTGAACCAGGTGGCTGATGCCATTCATCAGGCTTTGGAAATGCCTCTGGAGGAGCAAAAAGCACGGATGACTGTTATGCAGGATCGCTTGAAGCGTTTCGATGTGTTTGAGTGGGCCGGACAGTTTGTGGCATCGCTCACCCGGGTGGATAAGATTCAGAAAGACTTTTTGTCTAGAAAAGTAACCACGTCATTGAGGGAGAAATTGATCGAGACCTTTAAGAAGAGCCATAACCGGGCCATATTTCTCGACTACGACGGCATTCTTAGTCTTTTTAACCAAAATCTGAAGGAAGCTTCACCCGATGAAGCATTGTACAAGATATTGGAAGCGCTTACTTTGGACGAACGCAATGAAGTGACACTTATCAGCGGGCGCGACAAAGAAATTTTGAATGAGTGGTTCGATGGCTACGATGTTAATCTGGTGGCCGATCAAGGTGTGTGGATGCGGCGAAGAGGCAGCGGGTGGGAGATGCTTACCAATGCTACCAACGACTGGATGCCAATGGTGAGGCCTATTTTAGACAGTTACGTGCTGCGCACACCGGGCACCTATATCGAAGAGAAAAACTATTCGCTGGTTTGGCACTATCGGAACGCCGAAGCTGAATTGGGCGAATTGCGCTCCAACGAGCTCAGAGATGAGCTTACCAATATGGTGGCCAATCATAATCTGGAGATTATGGATGGAAATGAATTGGTGGAAGTAAAAACAGGTGGCATTAATAAAGGAGTGGCAGCCAATCGGTTTCTCCTTAATCGCAACTTCGATTATATAATGGCTATGGGCGACGACTGGACCGACGAATATCTGTTCCGTGAAATGCCTCCGGAAGCCGTTACCATACGGGTTGGCATAAAGCCTACGCAGGCATCCTATAGGCTGGAAACGGTAGAAGATGTGCGGAAATTCCTCGAAGCGATGGTAAAAACTAAATAGTAATCTTACTTTTACCGTTTTAATAGTTATACATGCACACAAAATTTTATTTTTATGAGTAATTACCAATATCAGGGGTCTGAAAT
>JACDJC010000977.1_pt1 | contig 28304 bp, 26 predicted proteins | sample 7454191 | NCBI WGS metagenome assembly JACDJC01 (sample SAMN14253291, study PRJNA609438) | sludge metagenome | isolation source: sludge after 25d culture with pyrite and EDTA | collected 2018-12-20 | reverse complement strand
TGCGCCGCAACGACACGGCGGAAGTCGAGGAAATCGTGCCCCTGCTGCGCATGGGGGTGGACGGCAGCTACCAGGACGTCCGCGAACTGCTCACCAACTTCCGCAGCAAGCTGGAGCAAGGCGACCTGCGCAGGGCCATCGAAGAGACGGTCCAGCGTTTCCGCCGCCAGACCGGCTGCGAGACCACGCTGGAACTGGACTATGCGCAAGGCACCCCGCTCGCGCCCGAGCAGCAGCTGCAAGTGCTGTTCATCCTGCAAGAGGCCTTGTCCAACGTGCGCAAGCATGCCGCGGCCAAGCACGTGCACATCAGTGTCCGCAATGCGCGCGACTTCACCCTGGAAGTCACCGACGACGGCCAGGGCTACGACCCCCGCGAGGTCGCCGAGCGGGGCGAGGCGCACATCGGCCTGGACATCATGCGCGAGCGCGCGGCGCGCATGAATGCCGTGATCACGCTAGAATCGGCGCCGGGAGAGGGCGCGCGCGTGGCGTTGCTGCTGCCGGCCAGCGAAAGGCAGCCGGCCTGACGCCGCAAGCGCCCCTGGAAGACCATACATCGCAAGCACCATGACCATCCGAATCCTGCTCATCGATGACCATACCCTGTTCCGTTCCGGCGTGCGGCTGCTGCTCAAGCGGCAAAGCGATTTCGAGATCGTGGCCGAAGCCGCCGACGGCATCGAGGGGCTGAAGCGCGCCCGCGAGCTCACGCCCGACGTCATCCTGCTGGACCTGAACATGCCGGGCCTGAGCGGCCTGGAAGTGCTGCAGATTCTTTCCCAGGACCTCCCGGACTGTGCGGTGATCGTCCTGACGGTGTCCGAAGAGGGCGACGAACTGGCCGAGGCGCTGCGCCACGGCGCCCGCGGCTACCTGATCAAGAACATCGACGCCGATGCCCTGGTGACCGGCATACGCCGCGCGGTGGCCGGGGAACCGGTCATCGATCCCGCCATGACGGGCAGGCTGATCGATCAGTTCCGCAAGCAGGCCGCCACGCCGGCGCGGCCCGAGAACGACGCGCAGCGCAGCAAGCTGTCCACGCGCGAGATGCAGGTGGCCCAGCTGCTCGCGCGCGGCGCCAGCAACAAGGTCATCGCCCGGGAACTGAACGTGACCGAAAGCACAGTCAAGATCCACGTGCAGAACGTGCTCAAGAAGCTCAACCTGACCAGCCGGGTGCAGATCGCCGTGTACATGGTCGAAAGAGGGCTGGCCGGGGCGGACGAGCAGCCCGCGGACAAGCCCTGACGCCGAAGCGGGCGGCGGGCTTCGGCCACGCCGCCGGTCTTTTGGCGGGCGCCGGCGGTCGGCGCTGGAGGGCGGCTTCCGTTCTCCCGTCAAGCCTTTGCCGCCGGATCGCGCTCCGGGCCGGCCACGATGCCCGCATCGTGCAGTTTTCCGATGGCGGCCCCGCTCAATCCAAGGACTTCATGCAGGACCTCGTCCGTGTGCGTGCCGAGCAGCGGCGCGGGCCGTGACGGCGCTCGCGCCAGGCCCGGAATCCGCGCGGCGGCGCCGGCGCTCAGGTGCGATCCTATGCCTGGCGTGTCGAGGCGCTCGAACACCGGATTGGCAAGGCTGACGCGCGGATCCGAGTCCAGCAGTTCGGCCACGCTCCGGTAGGGGCCGAACAACACCCTTTCCGCTTTGAAAAGCGTTTCGACCTCAGACCGCGAGCGCTTGGCGAACCAGGCTTCGAGCGCCTGGGCGATCGGCTCGCGCGCTTCGAAGCGCTGCGCCTCGTCGCGCAGGTCCAGGCCCGAGTTTTCTTCGATGCGCGCCACTTCGTCCGACAGGGAGCAGGCCTTGACCAGGCTCGCCCACTGGCCGGCGGAGATGGCGGCCACCATCAGGCGATGCCCGTCCGCCGTCACGAAGTCGCGGCCGAAAGCGCCGTATAGATAGTTGTCGATGGCGGGGCGCTCTTGTCCCAATACTTCGGTTTCGGCCAGAACGCCCAGATGGGACAAGGTCGAGAAGGCAATATCGGACAAAGCCAGGAAGATTTCCCGGCCCTCGCCGGTGCGCCGCCGCCGGCCGACGGCGGCGGCGACCAGGAAGGCCGCGTGGTGCGCGCAGGCGACGTCCCAGGCCGGCAGCACATGATTGACCGGGCCGTCCCGGCCGGAGCCGGTCATCATCGGGTAGCCCGTCGCGCTGTTGACGGTGTAGTCCACGGCGGGGCTGCCGTCGCCGTTGCCCTGGATCGTGCAGGTGACCATGTCGTGCCTGAGCGCGGCCAGAACGCCGTGCGACAGCCAGGGCGCGCCGAGATTGGTCAGCAAGACGCCGGCGTCCGGCCCGGGCGCCGCCGCCAGCTGTTGGACCAGCTCGCGCCCCTCGGGCCGGCGCACGTCGACCGCAATCGAACGCTTGCCCTTGTTCAGCCCCGTCCAGTACAGGCTGCGGCCTTGCCCGTCGCGCCGGGGCATGCGCGGCATGCGGCCATAGTCGATGCCGCCGCCGATCGCGTCGACGCGGATGACGTCGGCGCCGTATTGCGCCAGAATCAGACCGGCAAGGGGCGCGGCGATGAAGGCGGCGCTTTCCACGACCCGCAGCGGGCCCAGCATTTCGTAGCTCACTTTTGTCGGTCCTGGAATCCGGCGGCGGATGGCGCTTCAGCCTGGGCCCGCTCGGGCACCAGGCAGCTGCGCACGAAGCGCAGGAAAACCGTGCCGTCCGCCTTGAACGCTTCGGTGCGCGTCGTCACGATGCCCTGGCCCGGGCGCGACTTGCTTTCACGCACGGACAGCACCTCGGAACGGGCATAGATCGTGTCGCCCGGGAAAACCGGGGCGCACAGCTCGATGTCCTTCCATCCCAGGTTGGCAACCGCGTTCAGGCTGACGTCGTCCACCGTCATGCCCAGCACGATCGCCAGGGTCAGCCCGCTGTTGACCAATGGCCTGCCGAATTCCGTCGTCGACGCATAGGCGGCATCGCAGTGCAGGGGATGGCGGTTCATGGTCATCAAGCTGAACTGGATGTTGTCGGCCTCGGTCACCGTGCGGCCCGGCCAGTGTTCATAACGATCGCCCGCGGCGAAGTCTTCAAGAAACCGGCCGGGCCGTTTGGGAAGGTAGGGAGGGTTCATCATGGAATCGCCGGTTATTTCTTGATGCCCGCGGCATTGAGCAGCTTGCTCACGCGTTCGTTCTCGTCGGCGATCACGCGCGCCATATCGGCCCGCGTCGACTTGGCCAGGTCGATGCCCAGGCTGCGGTAGCGGTTTTGCACCTCCCCGCCCACGAGGTTCGAATTGATCTGCCGGTTCAGCGCGTCCAGAACGTCGTCGGGCGTGCCGGCGGGCGCGAGCAGCCCGATCCAGGCGATCAGGTCGAAGTCTTTCAGCGCCGTGGTTTCCGCAATGGTGGGCACGTCGGGCAAGGTCTGGCTGCGATTCTTCGACGAAACGGCGTAGGCGCGCACTTTGCCCGACTGGACGTGCGAGGCGATCGACGTGGGCGAGTCGAACATGAAAGTCACCTCGCCGCTCATGACGTCGGTCAGCGCTTTGGCGCTGCCGTTGTAAGGAATGTGGGTCGCTTTGATTCCAAGGCGGTTGGTGAACAATTCAGCCGTCAGGTGGCCGATGGACCCGACGCCCGAAGAGGCGAATGTGTACTTGTCGGGGTTCTTGACGAGCGTTTCGACCAGTTCCTGCGCCGACTGGGCGGGGAAGTCGGAACGCGTCACCAGAACGTAGGGCACTGTCGCGATCAGGCTGACGGGGGCAAAGTCCTTGGCCGAATACGGCGCTCCGTTCAGCAGCGGCCCCGTGGTGATGGAACCCGTGGATCCCGCCAGCAAGGTATAGCCGTCGGCTTTGGCGCGCGCCACGTACGACGCGCCGATCGTGCCGCCCGCGCCCGCCTTGTTTTCCACGATGAAGGACTGCCCCATCGCGGCGGAAAGTTTGTCGGCGGCCGTGCGCGCCGCGGCGTCGGTCGCTTGGCCCGGCGTCCAGGGCACGATGACTTGAACGGATTTTGCGGGATACGCCTGCTGGGCAAGCGCGCCTTGGCCGAATGCGAGCATTGCCGCGCCGACAATGGCGCCGGCGATTTTTTGGGTCGTAACCATGGGTTTCTCCACCTTTGATGAGTTGATGTTCGAGGTGGAGGCATGTTAAGAGCGCGCCAATTTTTCAACAAATTAAATTATCATATCCATTATTTAGTTTTATCGATAAATAATGGAACCCGTACACGACGCCCTGAGGCGGCCCTTGCCCAACGTGAATCTCAAGCTCCTGAGCGCCTTCATGCTGGTCGCCGAGCACAAGAGCTTTCGTCTGGCGGCCGATGCCTCCTTCCGGTCGCAATCGGCGGTCACGACGCAAATCAAGCAACTGGAAATGCAGTTGGGGGTTACGCTTTTTCATCGCACCACCCGGCAAGTCAGCCTGACGAACGAAGGCCGGCAATTGCTTGAAAGCGCCCGGCGCGCCATGTCCGAGGTCGAACTGGGCTTGCGCCGCATACAGGAAGCGGCGGACCTCAAGCGCGGCCGCATTTTTTTGTCGTGCTCGACCACGGTGGCTTCCACGCGGCTGGCGCACATATTGGCCGTATTCGAACAGGACTATCCCGGGGTCCAGGTCTACATCAACGAATTGACGCTGAGCGAGATGCTCGATTCCGTGCGCCGGGAGACGGTCGATTTCGGCATCGGGCCGATAGTCGACGCGCCCGAGTTCGATTTCGAGGAAATTCTCCAGGAATATCTGTATGCGCTGGTGCCGGGAAAATTCATGTCGGCGGCGGGAGGGTCCATCACCTTGTCGCAGCTGTGCGAAATGCCGTTGCTGCTGCTGAGCCCCGCGACGGCGCTGCGCGCTACGCTGGACGATGCCGCGCAGCGCCTCGGCCTGACCTTGCAGACCAAATACCAGTTTTCGCAGGCGCAAACACTCGTGTCCATGGCCAATGCCGGGCTGGGGGCGGCGATCCTGCCCGGCCTGGTCGTGCCCGAGCAGCCCGCGCCCAACACGCACACCCTGCTGATCGACATGGAGGCCGATAAGGCGCTCGCGTTCCCGTCCAGGCAGCTCCGGCCGGCTGCGGCGGCCCCGGACGCCGCAGCCGGCCATGCAGCCGGCCCCGTCTATCTGACCCGCAAGGTCGGGCTGGTCACGCTCAAGGGCCGCTCATTGAGCCCGGCCGCCTCGCGGCTTACGGAAATCGTCAGGAAGCGGATAGGAGGGGGCCGCCACGGCGCGGTGGGCCCCCAGGATGCGCACGATGCAGGATAGCGGCGGGTGTCAGATCACGCCCGTCGCCTTGAGCTCTTGCAGCTTGCCTTCGCACAGGCCCAGCAGGCGCGCATAGACGGTGTCGTTGTCCGCGCCCAATGCGCCCCCCAGGTTCTTGAAGCGGGCCGGTGTTTCAGACAGGCGGGGCACGGACGCGGGGATGACGGTCTCGCCGAAACGCGCGTCGTCGACTTTCATCAGGTTGCCGCGCGCCTGAAACTGCGGCTCCTGGAAGATGTCCGCGATCGTATTGACGCGGCCGCAGGGCACGCCGGCCTCTGAGCACAGGGCGATGAGTTCATCGTAGCCCAGCGACCCGGCCCAATCGGCCACGATCCGGTTTATGTCTTCGCGATGCCTGGCCCTGGCGGGCGCATTGGCGAACTCGGGGCGCTTGACGAGCTCGGCCCGCCCCATGAGCGTGGCCAGCCGCTCGAACATGCGATCGTTGCTGCAGGCGATGGCGACCCACTCGCCGGTCGCCGTTTGGTAGTGGCTGTGCGGCGCGACGTTGGCGACGTCGGCGCCGAGCCGTCCCCTGACGGTGCCGAACTTGGCATAAACGGGGGCGATTTCATCGAGCAAGCGAAAAACGGATTCGTACAGGGCAATGTCGATGAACTGCCCGGCCCCCGTGCGGTTGCGATGCTGCAAGGCAATCAGCACGCCGATGGCGCCCCACAGCCCGGAAATGTAGTCCGCCAGTGACGTCGACCCGGGAACGACCGGCGGGCCGTCGGAGTCGCCCGCCAGATGGCTGAGGCCGCCGAAAGCGTGGGCGATCCGCGCAAAACCCGGATCGTCCTTCTTGGGGCCGTCCTGACCATAAGCGCTGACCCGCAGCATGATCAGCCCCGGGTTGACCTGGCGCAGCGCTTCGTAGCCCAAGCCCCATCTTTCCAGTGTGCCGGGCCGAAAGTTCTCCAGCACGATGTCCGATTTTGCCACCATTTGCCGGAAGATATCGGCTCCTTCGGGCGTTCTGAGGTCGAGCGTCGCAAACTGCTTGTTGCGCGCCTCGCTCATCCACATATAGGTGTCGCCGCAGTCGGCGGGCGTACCGAACTGACGCAGGGAATCGCCCCCGTCCGGCTGTTCGATCTTGATGACCTCGGCCCCGAAATCGGCGAGGATGGTGCCGCAAAAAGGCGCCGCGAGGAACGTGGCGATATCCAGCACGCGCACGCCCGACAAAGCCTGGCCCGCTGCATGTGCAGAATCCGTAGAAGTATCCATAATTACCTGAGTTTTATCGGTTTAAGCTCGGCAACAAGGATACGGGACGGCGAATAGAACGAACAAATTGAATAATTAGATTGATTGTTCAATTTCACGCGGGATAATCGAACTGGCCTCGCCATCAAGGCCATCTCGGGGCCTGGCCCGGCGGCCACGGCGGAAAGGGGGAGCACGCGAGAACTATGACGCTTGCGAAGGGGTAGTTGGCGGAAGCGGGGAGATTCGAACTCACGGACGGGTTGCCCCGTCGCTGGTTTTCAAGACCAGTCCATTCAACCGCTCTGGCACGCTTCCATTTTGCTCTGGCGGGCCGCGGGAAGAACGATCGCGTTCGTCGCGATTCGCCCGGGCTTTCAGAGGCAGGAAAGTTTAGCCCATGTCGGCCGGCTTGTGGGCCGGATTCTTGCGTTTTCGGGAAAAAAACAGGATATCAGGCGATAATGGGGCTTTATGCCTTTTGCGTGATGGAGACCATATGAAAGCGGTGGAAATATCGAAGCCCGGCGGCCCGGAAGTTCTTGTGCTGGTGGACAGGCCCATGCCCCAGCCTCAGGCCGGGGAAGTCCTCATCAAGGTGTCCGCCGCGGGCATCAACCGCCCCGACGTCTTTCAGCGCAAGGGCAATTACCCGCCTCCTCCGGGCGCCTCCGACCTGCCCGGGCTGGAAGTCGTGGGTGAAATCGTTTCGGGCGACCTGGGCGACAGCGGCCTAGCCGTGGGCGACAAAGTGTGCGCCTTGCTGGCCGGTGGCGGCTATGCCGAATACTGCGTGGCGCCCACCGCGCAGTGCCTGCCCGTTCCCAAGGGACTTTCCGACGTCGAAGCCGCGGGCATACCGGAAACCTATTACACGGTATGGAGCAATGTGTTCGATCGCGGGCGCTTGTCGGAAGGCGAAACCCTGCTGGTGCACGGCGGCGCCAGCGGCATCGGGACGACGGCCGTGCAATTGGCCACGGCGATGGGGCACAAGGTGTACGCGACCGTCGGCAGCGACGAACGCGCCCGCGCCGTCGAAGCCCTGGGCGCCGCGCAAGCCTTCAACTATCGCACGCAGGATTTCGTCGAGGAAGTCAAAAACGCCACGGGCGGCAGGGGCGTGGACGTCATCCTGGACATGGTCGCCGGCAGCTACGTCAATCGCAACATCAATTGCCTGGCCGACGACGGCAGGATCGTGATCATCGCTTTGCTGGGCGGCGCCAAGGCCGAGCTGGACTGCAGCCAGATACTGCGCCGCCGCCTGACGGTGACGGGCTCCACTTTGCGCCCGCGCCCCGTTCCGTTCAAGGCCGCGATCGCCCGGTCGCTGAAAGAGCGGGTCTGGCCTTTGTTCGAGGCGGGCAGGATCAAGCCCATCGTGCATGCCACCTTTCCGCTGGAGCGCGCCTGCGACGCCCACGCCATGATGGACGCGGGCGAGCAAATCGGCAAGATCGTGCTGACGGTGTAGCAATCCCGCCCCTGCGCGGTAGGCGAAAAATGCCTTTCCAAGCTACAATGCCGGGTTGTTCAATTTTTTTATTCTTCTTCAATGCTTAGTGCCACCACTCTTAGTGCCACGACTCGCAAACGCCTAGTCATGGGCAACTGGAAGATGCACGGCAGCCTTGCCGCCAATGCCAAGCTGCTGGACGGCATATGCGCCGGTGTTGCCGCCGTGCACAACAGCGATATCGCGGTTTGTGTTCCGTTCCCGTATCTCGCCCAGGCCCGGGACAACCTGCGGGGCACGGGCGTGTCCTGGGGCGCCCAGGACGTCAGCGTGCACGAGCAGGGCGCCTATACCGGCGAGGTGTCGGCCGCCATGCTGAACGACTTCGCCTGCCAATGGGTGCTGGTCGGCCATTCCGAACGCCGCAGCCTGCATGCCGAAACCGACGAGCAGGTCGCCGGCAAGGCGCTGGCTGCGCTCAAGGCGGGCATCACGCCCGTCGTGTGCGTGGGCGAAACCCTTGAAGAGCAGCAATCCGGCCGCACCACGGAAGTCATCGCGCGGCAGCTGGCGCCTGTGCTGGCGCTGGGGGCCGACCGGGTCGCCGGCCTGGTGCTGGCTTACGAGCCCGTATGGGCGATCGGGACGGGCCTGACCGCCACGCCCGAACAGGCCCAGGCCGTGCATGCCTTCATCCGCGGGCGGCTCGCCGAATTGGGTACGCCGCAAGTGCGGGTGCTGTATGGCGGCAGCGTCAAGGCGTCCAATGCCGGCAGCCTGTTTGCAATGGAAGACATCGACGGCGCCCTGGTTGGCGGCGCCTCGCTGGTGGCTGAAGAATTTTTACGTATAGCGGCCGCATAGGCCTCGGAGTTTTTTCATGCAATGGTTGTCTCCCGTTTTCCTGGCCGTCCAGGTGATTTCCTCGCTTAGCATCATCGTCCTGGTCTTGCTGCAGCAGGGCAAGGGCGCCGATATGGGCTCGTCTTTCGGTGGCGGTTCGGCGGGAAGCCTGTTCGGCGCGGCCGGCGCCGCGAATTTCCTGTCGCGCATGACCAAATGGGCGGCCATCATTTTCTTCGTGTCGACAGGCGGCCTGGCCTACATGGCGCACCATCCCGCGGGCAAGGGCCTGATCGACGGCGGTGTCATGCAGGGCTACCAGGGCTCCGCGGTGCCATCGGCCGGCGACGCGGTGCCCGCCGTGCCCGGCGCAGCCGTTCCGGCAAACCCTGGCGCACCGGCGGCTTCATCATCCGCTCCGGCCAGTGTGCCGTCGGCACCTGCGGCGAGCTCTGTTCCGTCGGCGCCCGCCGCGTCGCAGAAGCCGGCATCGGAAGCGGCCACGCCCGCGACTGAGCCCAAGGCGGCTTCTTCCGGCTCCGGCGCAGCGGCGGACAAGCCTGCGGAAGGCGGCGCCGGCAAGTAATCTTGGGTGGCGTGCAGGGGCGTCGCCCTTGGATGCAAGGGTGAAAAACTGTGCTAGAATGCTGGTCTTTCATCGCCGACGTGGTGGAATTGGTAGACACGCTATCTTGAGGGGGTAGTGGCGAAAGCTGTGCGAGTTCGAGTCTCGCCGTCGGCACCAGGATTCAAAATCAGGCCGCCGCACAACGCCTGATGAAGTACCGGAAACCCGCATGAACACTGATTCACGCGGGTTTTTTGCATTCATGGCGCAGCAAGGCGCCTAAGGGTTGCGGTCGTTCCGATACCGGCATTCGCATAGTGGGTATGGCAGGTATCGCATGGCCCCTCTGATAAGCTCCCGACAGAGTCTTGGTGGTCCTCCCGCCTGGAGAGCCACGCCATGAAGGCTCGCGCCACAGTAAAACGTGAATAGGGAGATGAAGATGAACACAGCAATCAGCCATCAAAAAAACATGCGCGCCTGTACGAGCATGCTGTTCAGCCTGGCGGCCGCCCTGGCAATCATGCTGGCCGCATCAGGCATCGCCCTTGCGGACGACAAGCCCGCAATCAAAGGCCCGCCGGTACCCAGCCTGATCACCGGCACGCCCGAAGAGGGGTTTGCCCTGGCGGTCAAGCTGTCGCAGAAAGGGGTGGTGTTCACGCAGGCGGACGCCAAGGTCCGCAGCGGTTTGCGCGGGCAATACGCGAATGATCCCAACAGCCTGATCGCCGTTTCACATGTGGTTGCGGTTCACTTCCAGACGGTGGCGGCCGCCAACAACTACTGGCGCAAGTAAACAAGCCGTCGCCACGCCATTCTTCTTCGCAGCCGCGCCGCTGGCGTGGCCGCGCGCTTTTCCAGCTTCGGACGGGGAGCCCCGCGGTCCTGCGACGCAGGGCCACCCGACTGACAGCAAGCAGGCCGCCCAAGAATCCACACAATCCGCAGCGCAACAAATCAACAATCCCCCCCTTAAAGGCCCCGGAGGAACTATTCCCCTCCGTGGTCGTCTATATTCAGCCTACAGTCAGTCCAGCCACAACTCCACAGGGGGAAGAAAACCATGCAAGCACCCGCCACATTCTGTGATTCGCAATCCCGCTACGGGCTCGTCAGCCGCTTCCTGCACTGGGTGATGGCGGTGCTGCTGGCCTGGCAGTTCACCTCCGTCGGCGCAAGAGTCCTGGCCAAGGACTCGCCGTTCGACCAATTCATGTGGGCGACCCACAAGCCGATGGGCGTATTGCTCCTGACCCTGATCGTCCTGCGCATCCTGTGGGCCGTCTTCAACTTGTCGAAACGGCCGGCGCCAGTCAGCGCCGCGGCCAGCATCGGCCACAAATTGATGTACCTGCTGATGTTCGCCGTGCCGGTCATTGGCCTCATTCGCCAGTATGGCTCGGGCAAGCCTTTCGAACCCTTCGGCATGCCCTTGATGGCCGGTTTCGAGGGCGAGCGCATCCAATGGATGGTGGACCTGGGCGGCAATTTCCATGGCCTGCTTGGCATGCTGCTGCTGCTCTCCATCATCGGGCACATCGTCGCGGCGCTCTGGCATGCGCGGTCCAGCGCGACCACGGTGATGCCGCGCATGCTGGGCTGACGCCCGGCCTCCAGCCCGTGCTCACGGCTGCGCGAGCAGCCCTTGTTTCAGCCTGGCCGGCGCGCCCGGCGGCGTTTCCTGCCGGGCCAGCCTTTCATAATTGTTCGTCAGGATGACGCCGGCATAGTAGACGTGCTCGCGCATCAGCGCTTCGGCGCGCGCGGCGTCCCGCTTGATGATGGCCTCGACGATGCGATGGTGGTCGCCGTGCGACCGGTAGATGGTCTCGTAGTCGTCCCAGAGCATGATGCGATCCGAGGCGAAAGGCGTCGTTTGCGCCTGGGTGGCGAAGCGCGTCACCCAGGAATTGTCGGCGGCATGCAAGATGGCGTTGTGGATGCGCACGTTGACTTGCTGGTAGGGCGCGTGGTCTTCGGGCCGCAGGCGGCCGCAGGCCAGGATGGCGTCGCCCTGCGCAAGACAGGCCAGCAGCTCGTCCTGGGTGGATTCGTCCAGCCCGCGCTGGGCGGCGCGCCGGCATGCCAGGCCTTCGAGCACCGACCTGACTTCATAAGCGCCCATGACTTCTTCGAACTTGTAGACGCGCACCGTGTAGCCGCGTTTGGGCTGATGTTCGAGCAGGCCGTCGTTGCCCAGCAGGGCCAGCGCGGCGCGCACGGGCGTGCGCGACACGCCCAGTTTTTTCGCCAAGGGGATTTCCTCGAGCCGTTCGCCGGGGGCGAGCATGCCCTGGAGTATCCATTCACGCAAAGTTTCTGTAACTGAATGTGATAGTGTATCCATGACCAAGATTGTATACATGGAAGTCCGTGTTTAGCCATCTTATCTGGCGCCCAAAACACAAAATCCTAGGGTTAACCTTAATTTTTGCCTGGCAATCATGTATTCATAATTGCCACCTCCAGCGCGATAAATCAAATATCTTTGATTTGTATCAATGAATAGGAAGAGATCGCGCATCGCATGTATACATATGAGGCAAAAACATGGAGCAGCACAAGGGAGCCGGGGAAGGCGGGCTGGCGCTGGTGACGGGGGCGGCGGGCGGCATCGGGTCGGAAATCTGCCGGCGGCTGGCGGCCCGGGGCTTGACGGTGGCCGTGGCGGACCTCGATCCGCAGCGTGCGCGGACGGTGGCTGAAGGACTGGGCCCCGCGCATGTTTCCCTGGCGTTCGACGTGGCGGACGAGGCGTCGGTGGATGCCTCGTTCGAGCGGCTGGAATCCGATCATGGGCCCGTGCGCGTGGTCGTGTGCGCGGCGGGCCTGCTGCAGTTCGGGCCGGGCGGGGAACGCCCGCTGATCCAGTCCACGGAACTCGATCTATGGAACCGAAGCATGGCCGTCAACGCCACGGGCGTCTTTCTGTGCGCCCGCGCCTACGTCAGGCACCGCGTGGCGGCGCCCGTCGCGCACGGCCGCTTCATCACTTTCGCTTCGGTGGCCGCGCAGTTGGGCGGCTACCGGTCCAGCGCTTCCTATATAGCCGCCAAATCAGCAGTGCTCGGCTTCACCAAGGCGCTGGCGCGCGAAGTGGCGCCCATGGGCATCACCGTCAACAGTGTTTCGCCGGGTCTGATCGACACCGACATGCTGCGCAGCACGGTGGCAAGCAGCGGGGCGATGGAGGCTGCGGCGGCCGCCATCCCCCTGGGTCGCATCGGCACCGTGGCCGACGTGGCCTCGGCCGTGGATTATCTCGTGTCCGAAGAGGCGGGATACATCACCGGCAGCGTGATGGACGTGAACGGCGGCTATCGCATGCAATGACCTGACCATAAATAATATTCTGGAGACATCGACATGAAGACATTCAAACGCTTGGCCGTGGCGGCCCTGGTCCTCGGCATGGGGGCGATGCAGCCCGCGCTCGCGCAGACCGATCCGGGCATCACCGACAAGACGATACGGATAGGCCTGTTCTCGCCGCTGTCCGGGCCGGGCATGGCCTATGGCTTCGACGTGGTCAACGCGGCGAAGATGTGGTACGACAAGACCAACAAGGAAGGCGGCATCCATGGCCGCCAGATCGAGCTCGTCATTGAAGACACGCGCTGCAACGCGAACGACCTGCTGGCGGCCGTGAAGAAGCTGGTGGAGCAGGACAAGGTCTTCCTGCTGAACGGCGGCTCCTGCTCGGCGGCGGTGGTGGCGGCCCGGGAATACGTCGAGCGCGCCAAGGTTCCCTTCCTGATGCTGAACGCGTCGGGCGACGGCGCGCTGTATCCGCCGTCCAAGTACATCTATGGGGCGTTCTCCATTTCGCAGTACGCGCTGGGCGGGTCGGCCGTGCAGTTCGCGGCGGAGCATCTCAAGGCCAAGAAGATCGGCTACATCAATCATGACGACGCCTACGGCACCTGGAACCTGGAAGCAGCCCAGACCCAGGCCAAGCACCTGGGCGACGTCACCCTGAACGTGCAGTCCATCAACGCGAACATCAACGACGTGACCGCACCCATGCTGAAGATCCGGGCCGCGAACCCCGACGTGCTGGTGCTCACCACCTATGCGCGGCCGGCGGCACTGATCATCAAGAAGGCGCGCGAACTGGGCTGGACCAAGCCCATCGTGCTGACGGTTACCGGCACGGCCGACCTGACTCAACTGGTCGAGAACGTGGGCGGGCCGGACGCCTTGAAGAACTTCTACATCCAGGACGTGCTGGCCGCGCTGCCGTCCGACCCCAAGCTGGCCTGGGTGTACGACATGTACAAGCAATACTATCCGGAACTGGCGGCCAAGCCGGGGCATCCGCAAAGCTACATGCCCTATGGGCTGCCTTCCGCGATGTCGGTCGTGAAGGCCCTGCAGGAAGCCGGGCCCGAGCCCACGCGTGAAAAAGTGCTGAGCATCCTCGAGAACCTGAAGCTGGAAACCAAGGTCATGGCGGCGCCGGTCGAGTTCACGCCCACCGATCACGCCGCGCTGAAATCGGCCATCTACATCAAGTTCGACGGCGTCAACAAAGAACTGATTCCAGGCACCTTCAAGAGCGTCTGGAAGTACGTTCCCAAGCAATAGAAGAAAGACGATGACGCTCACCGAGGTTTGGCTGTTCCTGCAGCAGGGCGTGCTTTCGGGCCTGGTCACGGGCAGCGTCTACGCGCTGCTGGCCGTGGCCTTCGTCACGGTGTTCAAGACGACCGACGTGCCCAATTTCGCCCAGGGCGAGATCTTCATGGTGGGGGGCTACGCCGCTCTGGGCATGGTGCTCGTCCAGCAATGGCCGTCCTGGGCGGTCATTCCGCTGACCTTGCTGTTCGTGGCCGCCATCACGGCCGTCTTCCAGCGCGTCGTCATGGAAAAGGTGATCCGCTCGAAAGGCGCCGGGGTCCAGCTCGTCATCGCGACCCTGGGGCTGGCCTACGTGCTCAAGGGCGCGGTGCGCCAGACCGGGCTGGGCGATTCGCCCCGGTCCTTGCCGCCGTTGGTGTCCACCGACACCGTCATGATCGGGGACGCCTTCCTGACCAAGCTCGACCTCATGATCTTCGCCGTCGCGGTGGGCACCATGGCGGCCCTGTTCCTGATGTTCAACTTCACCCGGGTCGGCAAGGCGATGAGGGCGGTCGGCATGAATCCGCGCGCGGCGCAGATCGTCGGGGTCAGCCTGCTGCGCATCCGGATGGCGGTCTGGGCGCTGGCCGGCCTGATCTCCGCCGTGACGGCGCTGCTCATCGCGCCCAAGATCCTGATCACGCCGGACATCGGGCACATCGCCATCCTGGCCTTCGCCGCCGCCATCGTCGGGGGGATCTCCAGCATTCCGGGGGCCGTCGTAGGCGGCTTCATCATCGGCGTCGCGGAAAACCTGGTGGGGCTGTTCATCTCGACCAACGCCATCGTCGTCGCGCCTTTCCTGGCCATCATGATCGTTCTGATCGTCCGCCCCCAAGGCATTCTGGGCGGCAAGCTGCAGGTTAAGAAAGTATGAAAATCGATCTCGACAGGGGGCTGCTGCTCGCCTGCGCCGCGATACTGGCGGTCCTGCCCTTCGTGGCCAGCGGCTATGTGCTCTTCATCGTCAACCTCTTGATGGTCTACATCGTCCTGGCGCTGGGGCTGCACATCGTGCTGGGCGAGACCGGGCAGTTCGCGCTGGCGCACATCGCCTTCTACGGCATAGGCATTTACACCGCCGGCATCATCAACAACGCCTGGCATCCCAATTTCCTCGTTTCCATCCTCGTCAGCGCCGTGGTGGCGGGAGCCCTGGGATATGTGCTGGGCGCGCTCGCCATCCGCATGCGCGACATCTACCTGGCCCTGTCCACCTTCGCCTTCGGGGAGGCCATGCAGTGGGTCTTCCTGAACTGGGTGTCCGTCACCAACGGCTCCAACGGCTATCGGATGTCGCCCGCCCAGTTCTTCGGCTACGAACTGGTTTCGGACATACGCGCCTATCCCTTCGTCGTGCTGGCGGCGGCCGCCATGCTGTGGCTGACCGTCTACCTGTCCCGTTCGCAGCTGGGCTCGGCCTTTCGGGCCGTGCGGGAAAGCGACGTGGCCGCGCAAGCCATGGGCGTGAACGTCAACCGCGTCAAGCGCATCGCCTTCATGATTTCCGCCGCCTACGCGGGGTTGGCGGGCGGACTGTTCACCACCTTTTCCTCTTTCATCCACCCGGACAGCCTGGGCTTCCAGGCGACGGTGCTGATCCTCATCATGATCGTGGTCGGCGGCATCGGCTCCGTCCGCGGCGCGATCGCCGGCGCCGTCATCTTCGGGCTGATCTCCGAACTGCTGCGCCAGGTCCTGTCGTTCCAGGAAATCATCTACGGCGTCATCCTCATCGTGTTCATGATGTTTCTTCCCAAAGGCCTGTTCAGCGGGCGCGACGCCCGGCAGCCAGTCGCCGCGGTCGCTCGGCGCCCCAGCGGCACGGCGCCTGAAGCGAAGGAGGCCGGATCATGAGCCGGCCGGGCAAACTATTGTCGCTGCAGGGGCTGACGGTGCAGTTCGGCGGCCTCACCGCCATCAAGGATCTTTCCTTCGAGGTCGAGCGCGGCACCGTGCATGCGCTGATCGGGCCGAACGGCGCCGGCAAGTCGACCACCTTCAACTGCATTTCCCGATACTACGACCCCACGCGCGGCAGCATCCGGTTCGACGGGGCGGACATCACGCACAGGCGGGCGGATGAAATGGCCGCCATGGGCGTGGCGCGCACCTTCCAGAACCTGGAGCTCTTCAACGATCTGTCCGTGCTCGAGAATGTGCTGCTGGGCACCTATTCCCACGGCGCGCGGGGCTTGCGCCGGGCGCTGAAGCCGGCCGTCGCCGAAACCCGCGAATTCGCCGAACATCTCCTGCAGCGGGTGGGGCTGATCGATTACCGGCGCCAGCCGGCAAGAGGCCTGGATTTCGGCCGCCAGAAAATGCTGGAGCTTGCCCGCGCCATGGCGATCCGGCCCAAGCTCTTGCTGCTGGACGAACCCGCCGCCGGGCTGCGCAACCGCGAGATCGACGCGCTGGACAACATCCTGCGCGAGCTCGCCGGGGAAGGCGTGACCATCCTGCTGGTGGAGCACGTCATGCAACTGGTCATGTCCATTTCGGAGCGCATTACGGTCATGTCCTTCGGCGAGAAAATCGCCGAAGGCAGCCCGCAGGAGATCCGCAGCAACGAGAAAGTCATTGAAGCCTATCTGGGCAAGGGAGGCGCCGATGAGTGAGCCATTGCTGCGCGTGGAGTCGATTTCCGCATCGTATGGAAACATTTCCGCCCTGGAGAACGTGTCGCTGCAAGTGCCCAGGGGCGAGATCGTCGCCTTGCTGGGCGCCAACGGCGCGGGCAAGTCGACGACGCTCAATGTGATCTCGCGCATCGTGCGTCCCACGGCGGGTTCGGTCTGGTTCGACGGCCAGTGCATACACGAGCTTCCGACCGACGAAATCGTGCGCCGAGGCATCGTGCAGGTGCCGGAAGGGCGCGAAGTCTTCCGCGACATGAGCGTGCGCGAAAACCTGGAAATGGGGGCGTACGCGCGGCGCGACCGTTCGGGCGTGGCGGACGACTTCGAGCAGGTGTTCCGGACCTTCCCCCGGCTGCGGGAACGCGCGTCCCAGAAGGCGGCCACGCTGTCGGGCGGCGAGCAGCAGATGCTCGCGACCGGACGCGCCATGATGGCCAGGCCGCGCATGATCCTGCTGGACGAGCCCTCCATGGGCCTCGCGCCGCTGATCATCGAACAGATCTTCGACACCATCTTGACCTTGAATCGGGAGCAGGGCATGACCATCTTGCTGGTCGAACAGAACGTGAAGCTGGCGCTGTCGGTGTCGAGCTACGCCTACATTCTGGAAAACGGCGAAGTCGCCCTGGAAGGCAAGTCCGCCGACCTGCGCAACGACGAAGGCGTGCGGCGCGCCTATCTGGGGGCTTGAACGCATATGGAACAGACAGCCTTGGTGACCGGCGGCGCCGGCGGAATGGGCAAGGCGATCGCGCGCCGGCTGGCCGAGGACGGCTTTCGCGTCGTGCTCGTCGACCGCGACGCGCAACCCTTGCAGGACGTGGTGGATCTCTATCGCGGCGAGGGGCTGCATGTACAGGGGCGCGTGCTGGACTTGACCGACGCGGCGGCGGTGCGCGCGCTGGCGGCGGAGCTTCCCGGCCTCGGCGTCCTGGTCAACAATGCGGGCCTTTTCGACGAGCGCGGATTCTTCGACGCCGGCCCCCAGGATTTCCGGCGCATGTACGAAGTCAACCTCGTTGCCGTGGCCACCCTGACCCAGGCGGTCGCGGCGGGCATGCGGCCGGGCGCCAAGGTCGTCAACATCGCCTCCCGGGCTTACTTGGGCGCCAAGAACCACATTCATTACGTGGCATCGAAAGCCGCGCTGGTGGGCTACACCCGGGCCTGCGCCATGGAGCTCGCGCCGCGCGGCATTCTGGTGAACGCGGTGGCTCCCGGCCTGATCGATACGCCCATGCTGCGCGCCCTGACCCCGGAACGCCTGGCGGCGCAATTGGCGCTGCAGCCCACCGGCCGGGCCGGCAGGCCGGAAGACGTCGCCAACGCCGTGTCCTTCCTGGCGGATCCGGGCATGGAATTCATTACCGGCCAAGTCATTTTCGTGGACGGCGGGAAATCCCTGGGCGGTTCGGGAGCATAGCGATCATGATGGACGCCATACGCTGGGACTTCTCCTTCGACGTGGTCGTCGCCGGCTCCGGCGCCGCCGGCATGTCGGCCGCGCTGACCTCGCACTTCGAAGGGCTGGAGGTGCTGATCGTCGAGAAGGCGGCCAGGATGGGCGGGTCGACCGCCGTATCGGGCGGCGCGGTCTGGATTCCGCTCAACGCCGATTCCGCGGGGGCCGGCCACCCCGACAGCCACGAAGAGGTCTGGGAATATTTGTCCGGCACGGTGGGCGAGGCGTCGCCCGCTGACATGAAGCGCGCCTTCCTGCGCGCCGGGCCGGCCATGTACGACTACATGGCGTCGCGCGAAGCCTTCAAGCTGGCGGCGCGAACCTATTCCCCCGACTATTACCCGGACCTGCCCGGCGCCGCGATGGGCGGGCGCGCCTTGGATCCAGTGGAATTCGATGGCAGGAAGCTGGGCAAGCGGTTTCGCGAACTGCGCGATCCGCTGCGGGAATTCCTGGTGCTGGGCGGCATGATGGTCAACATCACCGACGTCCATCATCTGCTGGGGGCGGGCCGTTCGCCGAAGTCTTTCCTGCACGGCGCGCGCCTGGTGCTGCGCTACTGGGCAGACCGGCTGCGCGGCTATCATCGCGGCACGCGCCTGCTGCTGGGCAATTCCCTGGCAGCCCAGCTGTTCCACTCGGTCGTCCGGCAGGGCGTGCCTTACTGGCTGGAGTCTCCCATCCGCGCCATACACCAGGACGGCTGGGGGCGGGTCCTGGGCGTGGCGGTGGAGCGCCGGGGCGCTGTCGTCAACATCCAGGCGCGCAGGGGCGTGGTCATCGCGACCGGGGGCTTTCCCTGGAACGAAGCCTTGCGCGGCCAGCACTACCCCAAGCCGACCGGCCCATGGTCCATGGCGCCGCGCGACAACGAGGGCCAGGGCATAGAGCTCGCCCTGGCGGCGGGCGCGGCCATGGGCACGGGCCACGTGTCGCCCGCTTTCTGGGCGCCGGTTTCCATACTCGAACGCAGGGAAGGCGGCCCGCTGCGCTATCCCCACCTGGTCTGGGACAGGGCGAAACCGGGATTGATCGCGGTCGATGCATCGGGCAAGCGCTTCGTCAACGAATCGGCCTCCTACCATGAATTCGTGAAGGCGATGTATGGCGCCGACCCGGCGCCCGCCATTCCCGCCTACCTGGTCTGCGACCACGATTTCATCGAAAAATGGGGGCTGGGGCTGGCGTTGCCGGGTGGAAGGCCACGGCGGCACTTGATCGACGCAGGCTACCTGATACGCGGCGACAGCCTGGAAGACCTGGCGCGGCGGCTCGGCCTGGATGCGGCGGTCTTGTCGGCGACCGTGAAGCGCTACAACGACATGGCGAAGGACGGGGTGGACTGGGATTTCGGCAAGGGCGGCACCGCCTACAACCGCTACCTGGGCGCGCCGGGCCACCTGCCCAATCCCTGCCTGGGCCCGCTTGCGAAGCCGCCCTTCTATGCGGTCCGGGTGTACGCCGGCGATATCGGCACGGCCTGCGGCATTTCCGTCAATGAACACGCTCAGGCATTGACGGCCGAGGGCGCGACGATTCCCGGCCTGTATGTGGTCGGCAACGACATGCAATCGGTCATGGGTGGCGCCTACCCGGGCCCAGGTATTACATTAGGGCCTGGACTCACATTCGGGTGGGTCGCGGGCCGGCATCTGGCCCGCGCTTACAGCCAACAACATCAACAGGAAAACCAGTCATGAAGATTTATTTTTCACCCGCATCGCCTTTCGTCCGCAAATGCATGGTGGTCGCCGCCGAACTGGGCCTGGCCGGCCAGATCGAAAAACTGCCGAGCGCGGCGAACCCGGTCACCCGCGACCAGACCATCGTGGCCACCAACCCCTTGGGGCAGGTGCCGACCCTTCTTACCGAAACCGGCCAGGCCCTGTACGACAGCCGCGTCATTTGCGAGTATTTGAACCACCGCGGAAACGGGGAGATCTTCCCGTCCGACCCCGCGCGCCGCTGGCAGGCGCTGACGGAACAATCGCTGGCCGACGGCATCCTGGACGCCGCGCTGCTCACTCGCTATGAAAAGGCCGCACGTCCGGCGGAATTCCAATGGGAAGGCTGGACCAAGGGCCAGATGGAGAAAATCGCCAGCGGGCTCGGCTATTTCGAGAAAACCATCGCGGGCAAGGCCGGCGTCGTGGACATCAGCACGATATCGCTGGCCTGCGCGCTCGGCTACCTGGACTTCCGTTTCCCGGACTACGACTGGCGCGCCTCGCACCCCGCATTGGCGAAATGGGAAGCCGATTTCACTCAGCGTCCCTCCTTGCGCGACTCGGCGCCGCACGCTTGAGCATCCGCGCCGCGCGGGTCAGGGTGGCGGCGGCCTTCGCATAGCCCTTCCAGGGCGCATTGCCTTCGCCCAGGCGCTCGCGTATGTTTTCCAGGCGCCAGTGCTGCGGGCCTTCCAGGCTTGCCACTTCGTCCCAGCGTATGGGAACCGAAACGCCCATGCCGGGCCGGGCCCGCAGCGACCAGGCGCTGACGGTGGTCGCACCGAAGCCGTTGCGCAGGTAGTCGATGAAGATCTTCCCGACGCGGTTGCGCGGCCCGCTGCGCGCGCTGAAGTGGCGGGGCAGGGTGCGGGCAAGGTGCGCGACCACATCGCGCGAGAAGGACTTGACCGTGTCCCAGTCGTGGCGCCGCTGCAGCGGCACCACGACGTGCAGTCCCTTGCCGCCGCTGGTCTTGATGAAGCCGGTCAGCTCGAGCTCGTTCAGGAAGGCGCGCAGTATCAGCGCCGCTTCCTGAACGGCCGGCCAGGCCACGCCCTTGCCCGGATCCAGGTCGAACGTCATGCGGTCGGGTTTCGCGATCAGGGTCTTGCGCGCATTCCAGGTGTGAAATTCGATCACATTCATCTGCGCGGCCGACAGCAGGCCCTCCGGCCCGGGGATCTCCATCAGCGGGTCGTGCCCGGGGTCGAGTTCCCGGGCAAGCTCGCGCACACCGGGGATCTTGGCGGGCCCCAGGTGCTTTTGAAAAAACATCTGGCCCGTGACGCCGTCCGGCGCGCGCAGCAGCGACACCGGCCGGTCTTTCAGGTGCTCGATCAGCAAGGGGGCGGCGTCGGCGTAGTAATCGACGACGTCGATCTTGCGGGTGCCGGTCGTCGCGTCCACGATGCGTTCGGGGTGGCTCACTCGGGCGGACCGAGACGTGGTCTTCTTGGCAGGCATGCTGGTTTCCCTGGAAATGGAGCGCGGGGGCTTGTCGTTGCGCAGCCCGTGGAAGACGGCGTGGCGTATGCGGCCGGAGCCGGTCCATTGCGCGAAAGACACTTCCGCCATCAGGTCCGGCCGCACCCATAGGGCGCCTTTTTCGGTCCCCGCCGTGGAGGCGAGCGCGCTGCGCGGAGCCCGGACCGCTTCCAGCCGCTTGCGCAGCGCGGGCAGGGATGCGGCGCGGAAACCGCTGCCGACCTTGCCGGCATAGCGCAGCTTTCCGTTCTCGTCGTGCACCGCCAGCAGCAGGGCGCCCACGCCGATGCGGGTTCCGCGCGGCTCGGTATAGCCCACGACGACGAATTCCTGGCGGTGGCCGCACTTGAGCTTGATCCAGTCCAGCGACCGGCCCGGGACGTAGAAGGAGTCCTTGCGCTTGCCGATCAGGCCTTCCAGACCCAGCCGGCAGGCCGAATCCAGAAGATCGGCGGCCGGGACGTTGAAGCTTTCGCTGAAGCGGATGCGGGTATCGGCCGGCGCGCCCGATCGCTCCAGCAGCTCCGCCAGGCGTTCGCGGCGCCAGACCAGGGGGCGGCGGCGCTGATCCCGGCCCTGGGAATAGGGCAGGTCGAACAGGTAGTAGACGACGGATTCCGGCGAGCCGTAGTCGAAGGAGCCTTGCAGCGCCTGGAAGTCCGGGACGCCGTCCGCGTTCAGGACGACGATTTCGCCGTCGTACCAGCCGTCGGGCAGGCGGCCGGCGGCTCGCGCCAGCGGCTTCAAGCGCCGTGTCCAGTCCAGCCCGCTGCGGGTATACAGCCTGGCCACGCCGCCCGCCACGCGCGCCAGCACGCGATAGCCGTCGAACTTGGCTTCGAACAGCCATTGGTCCGCGTCGGCCGGCGGGGCATCGACCAGCGTGGCGAGCTGGGGCTGCAGTGTGGCGGGCAGGCTCGCGTCCGGCGCGGCTTGCGGCCCGGCCACGCTGTCCGGCATTTCGTCGACGATGCTGAAGTCGCCGGACGGGCGGGCGTGCGCATCGTTTTCCTTGATCAGCAGCCAGGGCGGCTTTTTCTCGCTTTTGCCGCGCATTCTTACCAGCGTCCAGCCGCCGCGCAGCTTGCTGCCTTCCAGCGTGAACTGCAGCTTGCCTTCCCGGTATCCGCGCGCCGCGTCGCCCTTGGCTTTCCATACGCCCTGGTCCCAGATGATGACTTTGCCCGCGCCGTATTGCCTGGGCGGAATCGTTCCTTCAAAGTCCTTGTAGGCAATGGGGTGGTCCTCGACGTGCACGGCCATGCGCTTGTCGGCCGGATCCAGGCTGGGGCCCTTGGGCACGGCCCAGCTCTTCAGGCTGCCGTCCAGCTCCAGGCGGAAATCGTAGTGCAGCCGGGTCGCCCAGTGCTTCTGCACGACGAAGACGGGCGCTTCCGTACCGGCGACGCCGCCCGCGCTGGGTTCGGCGGTCCGCGAGAAATCGCGCATCGAACGGTATTGGCGCAGCGGATCCTTCTTCGGCATGGCGGTCACGCCGCTTTCGCGCCGTTCCTGTGCGCCGCGCCGCGAGGCTTGGCGGCCGTTTTCCCGGCGGCGGATTTGCCCGTGGGCTTGGCGGTGGATTTTGCGGCGGATTTGGCGGACGGTTTGGCGGCGGACTTGGTGGAAGCTTTGGCGGCGGACCTGGCGGCCGATTTGCCGGCGGGCTTGCCCGCGCCTTGGGCGGCTTTCGCGGCCCCTGCCGGCCGCCGGGCGGCGGTTTTTGCCCCCGTCCTCGGCGCCTCCTTGACGGAGGCCGGCTCGCGTTCCGCGGCGGCTCTGCGTTGCGTTTGCTTGCGGGCGCCGCCCGGGCCTTTGTTGAGGCTGCGCTGCAGCATCTCCGTCAGGTCATAGATGCGGGCGCTGGGCGCGGCTTCTTCCATCGCCTCGGCGCCGGCGACGGCATGCAGCTCGCCGGCTTCGGCCTTCTCCTTGACCAGCAGCATGATCTGTTCGCGGAAGGAGTCGGAGAATCCGGCGGGTTCCCAGGCGCCGCTCATGCTGTCGACCAGCTGTTCGGCCATGCCCAGCTCCTTGGCGCTCAGTCCGTTGGCTTTGATGCCTTTCTCGGGAAGGTTCAGGTCCTCGGTGCCGCGCAGCTCGCTTTCCCAGCGCATCAGGTTGAGGATCAGCGCGCGCCCGCAGGCCATGACGACGGCCAGGTGCTGGCGGGTGTGGATCACGACTTTGGCGATCCCCGCCTTGTCGTTCTTGGCCAGCACTTCGCGCAGCAGCGCATACACTTTCGCGCCCTTGTTGACCGGCGCCAGGTAATACGGGCGTTCCAGATAGGCGAAGGGGATGTCGTCGATCGGCACGAAGGTTTCGATCTCCACCGTCTGCGTGGTCTTGGGGTAGGCGGCGGCGATTTCGTCCGGCGACAGCACCACGTACTGCCCATCCTCGTACTCGATGCCCTTGACGATATGCTCCTTCTTGACCTCTTTGCCGGTCACCTTGTTGACCCGCTTGTATCCGACGGGCTCCATGCTGCGCTCGTCCAGCCAGTCGAAATCCAGGTCCTGGCTTTCCGTCGCCGAATACAGGGCGACGGGGATATGGACCAGACCGAAAGAAATCGCGCCTTTCCAGAGGGCGCGCCTGCCGCCAGCAGCCATATGCCGTTCCTTGCCGAGAGTGTGCGGCCACGCAGCAAGTTCCATGCCGGCGGCCCGCGGATCCGCCCGGCGGGGCTTTTGTTAATGAAAAGCGTTTACAATTGCGCTTTGCTTCCGTGTCAGGGGAAAATCATGCGCAAATGGCTGTTGACCAGCGGTCTGGGGATCGCAATGTTCGGCATGGCCGCCCACGCCGACGTCACGCCGTCCGCCGTGCTCGAAACCTATGCCGACATCGCCCTGGCGGAATACGAAGACGCATTGTCCACCGCCAAGACCTTGCAGGCGGCCGTGCAGGAATTGGTGGCCAAGCCCAGCGCCGCCTCGATGGCCGCCGCGCGCAAGGCCTGGCTGGACGCGCGCGTCCCCTACCAGCAGACCGAAGCCTATCGTTTCGGCAATCCCATCGTCGACGACTGGGAGGGCAGGGTCAACGCTTGGCCGCTGGATGAAGGCCTGATCGACTACGTCGACGCGTCCTACGGCACGGATTCCGACGCCAACGCCTATTACGTCGTGAACGTCATTGCCAACAGGCAGCTGAAAGTCGGCGGAAAATCGGTGGACGCCGGCCGCATCGACGCCAGGCTGCTGCGCGAAGTCCTGCACGAGGCCGACGGCAACGAAGCCAATGTGGCGACCGGCTACCACGCGATCGAATTCCTGCTGTGGGGCCAGGACTTGAACGGCACGGGCCCCGCGCCGGACGGCCGCCGGGGCACGCCGCAGGAGCGGCATGCGGGCAACCGGCCTCATACGGACTACGACGTGCGCCATTGCACGGGCGGCCATTGCGACCGGCGCGGCCAATACCTGCAGGTGGCGACCGACATGCTCGTGTCCGACCTCGAGGAAATGGTGGCCAACTGGAAGGGCGGCGGCGAAGCGCGCCAGACCGTCCAGGAAGACGCCCAGGCGGGCCTGGTCGCCATGCTGACCGGCCTGGGCAGCCTTTCCTACGGCGAGCTGGCGGGCGAGCGCATCAAGCTGGGGCTCATGCTGCATGATCCCGAAGAAGAACACGATTGCTTTTCCGACAACACCCACAACTCGCATTTCTACAACCAGGTCGGCATGATGAACGTCTATCTGGGTGAATACCAGCGGGTGGACGGCACCCGGGTGCGGGGGCCGTCGCTGTCGGATCTGGTCCGCGGGCGCGACCCGGCGCTGGACCAGGAAATGCGCGCCCGCCTGGACGAGACGCTGTCCGCCATGCGAGCCATGAAGAACAGGGCGGAGCAGGTCGAAACCTACGATCAGATGATCGCCCAGGGCAATGCCGAGGGCAACGCCGTGGTGCAGGCCGTCATCGATGCGCTGGTGGCGCAGACGCGCAGCATAGAGCGCGTCGTGACAGCGCTGGACCTGGGCCGGATCCAGCTGGAAGGCTCGGACAGCCTGGACAACCCGTCCGCCGTCTTCCAGTAGGCGCCCCCGGCGGCGAACAGCGTGCGCCCCTCCGCCTTTCTCGCCTGCCTGCTGGCCGCCTGCGCGGGCTGGGCCGCGGCGGCCGAGCCGCCGCGCGCCGACCTGTCCGACGAAGACCGCTCGCGCGTCCGGCGCGTCACGGCGCCCGCCACGCAATTCGAGCGGGCGGAGTCTTTCGAGGCCATGCAGGGCGGCGCGGGCACGGTCCGCAAGCTGATCAACCCCGATATTTTCTCGCATCCCGCCGCCAACCTCGATTTCGCGGGCCGCCAGGACTTCATGGTCGGCAACGGCCTGTTCCGCAAGGATTGGGTTTCCTCGCCGTCCTCCACCCAGGCGTCGGACGGCCTTGGGCCCTTGTTCAACGCGCGGTCGTGCCAGGCTTGTCATGTGAAGGACGGCCGCGGCTCCGTTCCGGGCTTCGATCCCCTGCAGCAGGCCGACGCCGTGGCCCTGCTGCTGCGGCTGTCGCTGCCGGACACCGCCCAAGAGGCCCGAGAGCGGTTGAAAAACGCCGGCAGGCGGATGATTCCCGATCCGGTGTACGGCCATCAGTTCCAGCCCTTCGCCGTGGCCGGCTTGCCGGCGGAAGGGGAGATCCGCATCTCGTATCGCGAGATCCCGGTCGACTTGAACGGCGAAGCGCCGGCATCGCTGATGGCGCCCAGCTATGAGCTGGGGAAGCTGGGCTATGGGCCCATGCACCCCGACGTGCGCATCTCCCCGCGCCTGGCGCCGCCCATGCCGGGCTTGGGGCTGCTGGAAGCCATTCACCCGGACGATATCCTGGCCAATGCCGCGGCGGAGCGCGGAGACGGCATTTCGGGCAGGCCCAATTGGGCGGTCGATCCCGGCACGGGCGGGCGGATCTTGGGCCGCTTCAACTGGAAGGCGGCGGAGCCCTCGGTGGCGCGCCAGTCGGCCAAGGCTTTTTCGGGCGACATGGGTTTGTCCTCGCCGCTGTTCCCTGACCATTACGGCGATTGCACGCCGCTGCAGCAAGCCTGCCGCGCCATGCCTCACGGGGCGCAGCCGCATCTGGGCGAGCACGAAGTGCCGGGGCGCTTGATGGACCTGGTGGCCATCTATGCGCTCAATCTGGCCGTGCCGCAGCGCAGGGAGGTCGACGACGCGCGCGTGCTCGCCGGGAAAAAGCTGTTCTACGAGGCCAATTGCATCGGCTGCCACGTGCCCAAGTACGTGACGCGGCGCGATGCGGACCGGCCCGAGCACCGCTTCCAGCTGATCTGGCCCTATACCGACCTGCTGCTGCACGACATGGGCCCGGGCCTGGCCGACGGCGTGGAGGAGGGCGAGGCTTCCGGGCGCGAATGGCGCACCCCGCCTTTGTGGGGCATAGGCCTGACGAAAGTGGTGAATCCGGCCGCGACGTGGCTGCATGACGGGCGGGCGCGCAGCTTGCTGGAAGCCATACTCTGGCATGGGGGCGAGGCGCAGGCGGCCCGTGACCGCGTCCGCGCCATGACGCCCGCGCAGCGGGCGGACTTGATACGGTTTCTGGAGTCCTTATGAGCCCGTGGAAAATATGCTGCGGCGTGGGGCGATGGGCGGCGGCAGCGGGCGGCTTGGCGGCGCGCGCGATGGCGGCGGCGCCGGCGATGCAGGCGGCGGTGAAACCGGCCGTGGCGCTGGCGGTGTCGTTGGCATCGTGGGCGCTGCCGCTTGCCGCGCCGGCGGTCCGGGCCGCCACGCTGCCTCCCGATCTGGGCGAACGTCTGCTGCAAGCCTATATACAACCCGCCATGCGCGAATTTCACGATTCCACCCGCGCTCTGCAAGAGGCGCTGGATGCGCACTGCGCCCGGCCGGCCGCGACGACCGGCCAGGCCGTGGGCCGCGAGTTCGCCGCCGTGGTGCGCGCCTGGTCGTACATCGAGTTCCTGCGCTTCGGCCCGCTGATGGAACAGAACCGCTACGAGCGCGTTCATTTCTGGCCGGATCCCCGAGGCGTCGTCTTGCGGCAAGTGCGCCAGCTCGTCGACGGCACGGGTGAAATGCCCGACGTCGCGGCGTTGGCCACGCAAAGCGTGGCGCTGCAGGGCTTGCCCGCGCTGGAATACCTGCTCTATAGAGAGCACGGCCTGCTGTCGCAGCCGGCCGCCGCCCCGCGGCGCAGCTGCGGCCATGCCCAGGCCGTGGCCGGCAACCTCGCCGCCATCGGCGCCGAACTGGCGGCCGAGTGGCGCGCGGACAGCGAATTCGGGCGTCAATTCGTGCAGCCCGCGCCCGGCCGGGCGCTGTATCGCGATCAGCGCGAAGTCGCGTCCGAGGCCTTCAAGGCCTTGTCGACCGGATTGCAATTCGCGCGTACCGTCAAGCTGCAGCCGGTCCTGGGCGCAAGCGCCCAGGACGCCAGGCCGCGCCGGGCTCCGTTCTGGCGCAGCGGGCTGGCGGCCAGGTCGCAGCAATGGGGAATCGACGGCCTGTACCGGTTTTACGTTGCCGGCGCCTATGCATACCGGCGGGACGAGCAATGGATGGACGAAGGCGTGCGCGGCGAGCTGCTGCGCGCGGCGCAGGGCTTCGAGGCGTTTCCCGCCTGGGAGGAAGGCTTGCACTCCGCTGAAGGCCATCGGCGCCTGCAGCTGGCTTCATTGGTCTTGAAGAATGCAAAAGACATCATCGACGAACACGTGGCGCCGGCTTTCGGCGTGAGGATAGGCTTCAATGCGCTCGATGGGGATTGAACGGCGCCGCTTGCTGTCGGCCCTTGCGCTGGGCGGCCTGTGCGCGGGCCTTGGGCCGCGGGCGTCGGCCCAAGGCCGGCCGCGGGACGGCGCGCTTTATCTTGCCGCAAGAAAGAACGGCGGCCATTACGAAATGGCGCTGTTCGACGGGCGGGCGCGCGACCGCCTGGCCGTGGCCCTGCCCGGCAGGGGGCATAGCTTCGCCATAGACGGCGAGCGGCGGCGCTGCGTCGTCTTTGGCCGCCAGCCGGGCTATTTCG
>JACDJC010000975.1_pt1 | contig 28408 bp, 24 predicted proteins | sample 7454191 | NCBI WGS metagenome assembly JACDJC01 (sample SAMN14253291, study PRJNA609438) | sludge metagenome | isolation source: sludge after 25d culture with pyrite and EDTA | collected 2018-12-20 | reverse complement strand
GCCGATGCCGCAGTACCTGAAGGACTACTGCGTGTACTACGCAGGCCCGGCCAAGACACCCACTGGCATGGCCAGCGGTTCCTTCGGCCCCACCACGGCCGGCCGCATGGACAGCTACGTCAACGAGTTCCAGGCGGCCGGCGGCAGCTTCGTGATGCTTGCCAAGGGCAACCGCAGCAAGGCGGTCACCGACGCGTGCAAGGCGCATGGTGGCTTCTACCTCGGCAGCATCGGAGGGCCCGCTGCTCGCCTCGCGCAGGACTGCATCACCAAGGTGGAGGTGCTGGAGATGCCCGAGCTGGGCATGGAGGCCGTGTGGAAGATCGAGGTGCACGACTTCCCCGCGTTCATCGTCGTCGACGACAAGGGCAACGACTTCTTCGACCTGGTCAACCGGCCGTATGACGGTACCCCGGTGCACCTGAGGTGACGTAGGACACCTCGGGCCGTTGTGCCCTGAGCGACGCCAGTTCCAGGTGCTTTGCTGAGGACGAACAACGAGGGGCACGGATGGCCGACCGAGGCAAGAGATGGGCGCTGACCGCCGCACTGGTGGTCGGCATGGGAGTGGCGGCAGCGCCGGCGGCGTTCCAGATGTTCAGCCGAGCACCGCTCGGCGGCACGATGATCGACGACTTCCGTCCCTACATGTCGAACGAGAAGATCGACACCTTCCGCGGCTACATGACCGAGATCGATGCCGCCGTCACAGAAGCAGACCAACTGCGCAGCAGCCTCGTCGAGGGCGGCACGTTCACGGCTGACGAGTACGACACGCAGTTCTTCGGCGTGGGCAACCTCACCAACGGGTGGGCCGCCATCGACGCCGACATGACCGACCTGCTCGACCGCATGGACGCCAACATGGCCAACTACGCAGCAGTCGATGCACTGCCCCCGTTCGCGATGTTCCCCTGGTTCTTCGTCATCCCCGGCCTCGCCATCGCGGTCGTCGCCGCCGGGTGCCTGTGGTCGGCAAGGGCGGGCCGTGCTCACCGCGGTGGGTTGTGGGCGTTGGCCGGCCTGGGCATCGCTCTCGTTGCGGCACCGTTCGCGTTCCAGATGTTCAGCCGGGCTCCGATGGGAGCCGAGATGATCGACGACTTCCGCCCGATGATGACACGCGATCGGGTGCAGAACGTGCAGGGCCACTTCATCACCCTCGGGGGCGCCGAAGGCCAACTGCGCGTCGCGGTGATGCCGGCCCTCCTGGAGTCGGGCGGCGACGCCGCCGACTACCCGGCCATCACCCAGTTCTCCACGGACTGGCCGTCGATCGTGACCGAGTTCAACCCGATGATCGCCACCATGAGCGACAACGTCGACAACTTCCAGGCAGTCGACGCGTTGCCCTCGTTCTCCCTCTTCCCATGGTTCTTCGTCGTGCCCGGTGCACTGGTCGCCGGGCTCGCCGCCGTTTCGCTCCGGCGCACCTCACCACCCACCAGCCATCTGGAGACTGATTCACCATGAAGGCAACACGCTCAACCACCCGGCTGCTCGCCGGTCTCGTCGGGGCCTTGGCCCTGTTCGCTGCATCCTGCGGCGACGACGACAAGGACACGACGGCCACCACCGCGCCCACGGAGGTCACCTCCGCAGACACGACTGCCGACACGACCGCGCCAGATGCGACCGTGCCCGACACCGCGGCTCCCGACACGACCATGCCCGACACGACCATGGCGAGCAACCCGTTCGAAGGTGCGCTCAGCGGCGTCTTCGGCGTGGTCACCGGGGCCTGCGCCGACGGCGCGGTCACCGGCTCGTACTTCCGCATGGTGCAGGCGGGTGGCACCGTCGAGGCTGGGCCGTTCATCCCGAACGGCGACTCGGCATGCGCTGACACCACCTACAGTCTGCTCGCTGCCGGCACCGACGGCGGGCTGCTCAGCGGCGACTGGCAGGCGGCCCCTGAGCCTGCGTTCGACGCCACCGGCAACGGGTTGGCAGACAGCCTGGTCGCGCCGGTGAAGTTCTTCGGCGTCTCCTTTGCGGCAGCCACCGATCCGGCTGAGGCAATGCCGTCCATCACCGGCGCCGACGGCACCTTGACCGGCGACCTGTCGGCGTTCACCGCCTACTACGCGAACGGCGTGTTCAACCAAGGTGCTCCCAAGCCCGACGGCTCGGGCACCGCGGCGACGGGCACCATCGATCCGACCACCGGTGCGTTCACGCTCGACTGGACCAGCCTGATCGTGGGTGGCTCGTTCGACGGCTTCACGGGTGTCTGGCACCTGGAAGGTGTGTTCACTCCCAACGGGTGATCCGCCTCGTCGGCTTGTTGTTGTGCCACCGGTTCACCCGGTGGCACAACCGCGTTCCAGCCGCCGGCGCAGATCCAGGTACTCCGGCTGCTGCACGCCCAGACGTGCGTACACCAGCTGCGAGTCGGTGCCGTCAGCGATCATTCCCGCGGCGAGGCAGGCTGCCTCGCCGGCCGGCGAGCCCTCGGCCACGAACACATCCGTCAGGCGCAGCAGGAAGTGATCGCGATTCACTGCGAACACACGCGCTGCTCGAGCGACGGTGGTGTTCACATCATCGGTGAACCCGCAGCGCGTCCGGTTCTTCGGCACCGTCAGGTCGACCAGGTAGCTCACCACGATGCTGTCGACGCACGCACTGTTCAGGAAGGCCGTGTGCCCGGCACCTTCCCAACGCACAGAGACCGCATCACCCAACGCCACCGCCATTCGCGGCGCGAGGAAACCCGGGGTGGCCGGATCGCCATCGGTACCGATGACCACGATCGGGGTGGCCACGTCGACGGCCGTGATCGGGGGGATGGGCTCGGCCGTCTCGGGCCACCCACGGCACCATTCGACGGCGAACGCCCCGCGTCGGCCAGCAAAGTCGGCGCAGTAGATCGCCAAGTTGGCTTCCGTGAGGTTGTCGGTGGAGTGCTCCTCACGCGGGTACCCCGCTTCGAGGAAGCTGCCCAGCGCCGCCAGCGTGCTCGCATCACCCTCGGCCGCGTCGGCGAGCCCGACCGCCAGCGACGCCCACAGGTCGGTGTTGTACATCGCCGAGGTGACGATGCCATCCACCTGGTTGGCGGTGACGGTGGCATCCCACTCGTCGAAGTAGTCCGTGCCCGCATCCTCCACGTCGTCGTACAGGTCGTCGAGCAGATCGCCGGCACGGGGCCCGGCGGAGCACGAACGGGTGGCATCGCACAGCTGCAGGAACACATCCACCGTGCCCCCGAAGTCCTGCACCCCGTAGAACGGCGAGCCGTACGAGCCGACGACAGTGCCGTCCACGTTGTACTCGCCTGCGGCCGGGTCGACGCTGCCATCGAGCACCAGCGCGCGGACGCTGGCGGGGAACAGGTTGGCGTAGACCGCACCCAGCGCTGTGCCGTAGCTGAAGCCCAGGTAGGTGAGCTGGGCATCGCCCAACGCCTTGCGCAGTTGTTCCATGTCGCGCGCAGCGTTCTGCGTGCCCACGTAGGGCAGCAGGTCGCCACTGCGTGCCACGCAGTCACGCTCCACCACGCGAAACGAGCGCTCGAGGTCGCCACAGTCCACCGGCGTCGACCGGCTGACGCCTCGCGGGTCGAACCCGACCAGATCGAAGCGATCAAGCAGCGCCGCAGGGAACAGCGACGCATAGCCCCACGCCAGATCGACCCCCGACCCACCCGGCCCACCCGGGTTCAGCACCAGCGACCCGATGCGATGCGGCTCGTCGGCGGCGGGCCGGCGGGTGATCGCGATCGACACGGTGCCCAGCTCGGTGACCCGGCGGTAGTCCAGCGGCACCTCGATGGAGGCGCACTGCCATGGTGCCTCCTGCTCGTCGCAGTCGCCCCACACGACCGCGTCGATGGCCGGCAGTGCGTCCACCACCGGCAGCGGAGTGCTGCGGTCGAACGGCGCCGGCAACGCCATGCTCTTCGACGAGGTGACCTCTGCGGCGGTGGTGCAGGCGGCCAACACCAGGAGGCAGCACAGGATGGCCAGCCGTCGTGTCGCCTTCATGGAAGCCCAAGGCTAGGCATCACCGGCCCCGCCCGCAGCTTTGTGTCAAACCACCCGGTTCACAGCCCCTGGTCAGCGCCCGACCGCCGTTACGTAAAGCCGGGGGCGGGGGCGACCAGATCGGCGAGGCGCAGCTCGCCGGCGGGGGTCTGGCCGCCGGCTGCCATGAACGCGGCCAACGCTGCGCGGGTCGCCGGCTCGCCGAGCGTGGCGCTGAACGCCGCTGCCTCCTGCAACAGGTCGGGCACCACGTCGCGCTCGGCGCGCAGCACGGCCGCCTTCGCAGCGGCGACGGCGTGCGGTGGGAAACGACTGATTCGATGGGCCAGGCGCTGCACGAACGGCCACAGCTCGTCGGACGGCAGCGCCCGATTCACCCAACCCCACCGCTCGGCCGTGACCGCGTCGATGTCGTCGCAGCCGAGGATGGTCTCCAACGCGCGAGAACGACCGATGAGTCGTGGTAGGCGAACGGTGCCGCTGCCCCCGGGCAGGATGCCCAGTGCAACTTCCGGCTGGTTGAACACGGCCCGGCCGAGCGCTGCGAACCGCATGTCGCAGCTGAGAGCCAGCTCGCTGCCGCCACCGCCGACGCGACCCTCGATGACCGCAATGGTTGCCTTGGGCATGGTGCGAAACGCCTCGCACATGCGATGGAAGTCGTTGAGCACATCTGTGGGAGGCGCACCGACGGGCAGCATCTGGATGAGCGTGACGTCGAAGTGGGCGATGAAGAAGTCGGGAACCGCCGAACGCAGCACCACCACCCGGACCGCCGGATCAGCACCCAGGCGGTCAGCCATCTTCACCAGCGCCGGGTACAGCTGCAGGTCGAACAAGTTGATCGGCGGGTGGTCGATCGTGACGGTGGCGACACCGTCGACCATCTGGAGGGTCAGCGGCTCGCTCACGCCAGTTCGCGAAGCACCGAGTTCGTGCGCGCCACCTCATCGGGGTTGGCGGCGAACACGCCGGCGTTGAAGTCGGTGACACCGATGGACGCCAGCTCGGCGATCTGGTCGCGCACCTCGGCCTCGGTGCCCACGATGGCCAGCCCGCCCGGCCCGTCGACACCTTCGCGGTTCATCATCGTCTTGTAGCTGGGCAGCGTGTCGTACACGGCGAACACCTGCGCGGCCCGCGCCCGAGCACCGGCAACGTCGTCGGTGACGCACACCGGCAGTGCAACGGCGACTCGTGGTTCGGGCCGGCCGGCGTCGGCGGCGGCCTGGCGCAGCGTGGGAATGGTGAGCTCGGCCAGCGTCTTGGGCCCCACGCACCAGGTGGAGGTGCCGTCGGCGAGCGCGCCGGTGACCCGCAGCATCTGCGGCCCGAGCGCGGCGACCAGCACCGACGGCCTGCTGCTGCCGGGCACCGAGACGCCACCGTTCACCCGGAACTCCTCGCCCGCGAAGCTCACCGGCTTGCCTTCCAGCAGCGGCATCAGCACCGACAGGTACTCCTTGAGGTGGCGAACCGGCTTGTCGTACGAGAGGCCCCACATCGACTCGACGACGATCTTGTGCGAGAGGCCGATGCCCAGGCACAGCCCGGCGTCGCCGCGGCTGTTGATGGCCGCCTGCGTGCTGAGCGCCTGCTGCGCGAGCATCATCGGATGGCGCGGGTAGGTGGGTACGACGGCCGTACCCAGCTCGATGCCCGGCACCTCGCGACCGACGACGGCCAGCACGGTGAGGGCATCGTGCCCGAAGATCTGTGACGACCAGAAGGTGTGCGCCCCCAATTGACGCGCTGCCGTTGCCTCGGCCACGACATCGTCGATGGTGCCGGCGTTGATTGCATTGCTCATGGTTCCAAGTCGCATGTCGCGCACCGTACACGCGATTGCGAGGGCGCAGCGGAGCGAGACTCAGGCGAGGCTGACGAGCTCGAGCCAGTCTTCGTTGAAGTAGTCGACCTGGCCGTCGGGCATCAGCAGCACCTTGGTGGGCGACAGCGCCTCGACGAATTCGGTGTCGTGGCTGACGAAGACGATGCTGCCCTTCCACCCGGTGAGCGCCTCGGCCACGGCCTCGCGGCTGGACGGGTCGAGGTTGTTGGTGGGCTCGTCGAGCAGCAGCAGGTTGTTGCGCCCCACCATCAACATCGCGAGGGCCAGCTTGGTCTTCTCGCCGCCGGAAAGCGTGCCGCTGGGCTGGAACACCTTCTCGCCGCTGAGCCCCATCATGCCCAGGAACGAGCGCAGCTGGGTCTCGGTGTAGATGACGCCCGGCGGCACGTCGGCGCGCAGGTTGTCGAGCAGGTTGCGGTCGGTGCGCAGGTTGTCGTGCTCTTGCGCGTAGTAGCCCATGGTGACCTCGTGCCCGTAGCGGAAGTCGCCCAGGTTGGCGTCGGTCTCGCCGGCAAGGATGCGCAGCAGGCTGGTCTTGCCGGCCCCGTTGAGGCCCAGCACCAGCAATCGGTCGCCGCGGCCGATGTCGAACGAGACGTCTTCGAACACCGGCGGGCCGCCGTAGCCCTTCGACATGTGGCTGGCGGTGAGCACCGTGCCGCCGCACGACGGCGGGTCGGGGAACTTCATCCGCAGCGTGCGATCGCCTGCACCCACGTGCACCCGCTGCGACTCGAGGCGGGCGATCTGCTTCTCCTTGCTGTGCGCCATCGCAGCCTTGGTGGCCTTGGCGCCGAAGCGATCGACCACGGCCTGCAAGCGGGCGATCTCCTTCGTCTGCAGGTTGGCCTGCTTGGCGAGACGCTCTTCGTCGAGCCGGCGCGAGGTCTTGTACTGCGTGTAGGTGCCCTTGTACTCCACCAGGTTGCCCAGGTTCTCCTCGCCGGGGCGATCGAGGTGCAGCACGCGGGTGATTGCTTCGTCGAGCAGTTCCAGGTCGTGGCTGATGACCAGCAGCGCGCCGCGGTAGTTGCGCATGAAGCCGAGCAGCCAGGTCTTGGCATCGACGTCGAGGTGGTTGGTGGGTTCGTCGAGCAGCAGCACGTCGCTGCCGGCGAACAGGATGCGCGACAGCTCGACGCGGCGCCGCTCGCCACCACTGAGCACCCCGATGGGCAGCTCCATGCGGGTGGGTGACAGGCCGAGACCGGCCATGATGCTGCGCGCTTCGCTCTCGGCCGCGTAGCCACCGGACGACGCGAACTCGTCCTGCGCCTTGCTGTAGCGGGCGACGTTGCGTTCGTTGGCGTCTTGCTCCATGGCGACGCGCAGCTTCTCGATGCGATCCAGCTGCTCGTCGATCTGGCGGCCGCTGAGCACGTGTGTGACGGCCATGCGGGTGTCGAGCACACCCTCGATGCGCGGATCCTGCGACAGGTAGCCGAAGCCACCTTTGCGCAGCACCTTGCCACCAGCGCTCTCGGCTTCGCCGCCGAGCACCTTGAACAGGCTGGTCTTGCCGGCGCCGTTGCGCCCCACCAGGCCCACCTTGTCGCGAGGCATGACGGTGAACGAGATGCCGTCGACGATGAGCCGACCGCCAACCTCCACCGAAAGACCCTGCACCTGCAACATGAGGCCGTCCAGCGTGGCGGCGGATCACCGCGGAAGCAACCAGCGCGCCGACAGGCACACGTCTACGATGGTCGCATGCAGGCGACCACCACGGCAGCACGCGCCCCCTCGGGCCGGTGGCGCCGCGTGGCGCCGGTGGTCTGCGGGTGCGCGCTCGCCGGCGCGGCAGTCCTGGTCGCGGCGTTCGATCCCGCCGCCTCTGGCAGCCGCTTCCCCGCCTGCCAGTTCAAGGCGGTCACCGGTCTGTGGTGCCCCGGCTGCGGCCTCACTCGCGGCTTTCACGAGTTGTTCAACGGCCACCCGGTGGAGGCGTTGCAGCACAACCTGTTCATCCCGCTGGTGCTCGTGGCCGTCGTGGTCGGCTGGTGGTCGTGGCTGCGCACCAGCTGGGGGCGCTCCGGCTTCCGCGCCCCGCGATGGATGGCCCGACCGATGGCGTTCGCCCTTCCCGTGGCCATCGTCGCCTACGGAGTGCTGCGCAACATCCCTGCCACGCCGTTCAGCGCGCTCGCACCCTGACGCGGCGACGCCTCAGCCGGTGCCGGGCGACGAGCCCGAGGTACCGGGATCGGTGCCCGCAGGGTCGGTGACGGGCGGGCCGTCGGTGGCCGGCGGCGCATCGGTGGCGGGCGTGGTGGTGCCGCGCGCCACGGTGGTGGTGGTCTTGGTGCCCTTCCTCACGGTGGTGGCGGTGACCGTCTCGGTGGCGCTGGAGTCGTCACGGAAGTTGCTGGAGAGGCACTTGCCCGGCTGCGTGGGCGCCGGGCCGAGCACCTCGGCGACCTGCTGGGCCAGCACGCTGCGACCGGGTTCGGTGAGGTGCAGCCCGTCGGCACCGGTGATGGACGGATCCGCGGCACTGACCACCGCCCAGTCGAGCACGACCACGTTGGGGTACTTCTGCGCCATCTCGAAGATGACAGCGTTGACCTCGGCCCGTGAGGGCTTGAACTCGGTGACGGTGAGCAGCACCACCGGCTGCGGCGACAGCCGCATCACCATGGCTTCCAAGTACCTGCGGTAGGTCGGTTGGTCCTCGCCGTAGTTGTTGCCCAGCAGGATGACACCGACGTCCCAGCCGGCGGCGAGGCGCTCGTCGAGCACCCGATCGCCGAAGTCGACGAATCGACCGCTTTCGGCATCGACCTCTGCCTGCCAGCCCAGGGCCACCAGCGCATCGCACATCTCGCCGCCGTAGCGCTGCGTGGTGCGGGCCAGCACCGAGTCGCCGATGAGCAGCACCCTGTTGCCGAGTGCACGCGCCCCCACTTTGGCGTCGACGGGCAGCGTGACGGTGGTGCGCACGACTGCCGAGCTGGTGGTGGAGAGCTCGGGAGCGGTGGTGGGGCTCGCCGGCGGCAGGCCACCGACGGCGGCAGTGGCCGGCGGATCGACACCCTGACCGGACGCGGCCGCACCACATGCGGAGACCACGGCCAGCAGACCGAGGAGAAGTGCGACGCGACGAAGGAACATGGCTGCCTCCATTGGACAGACTCGACGCCCGCGTTGCAAGTCAGGACCGCGCATCGAGGGCGTGACTCTTGGCCACGCCCTCGATGCACAGCACGCAAAGCCCTCTCAGCTGCGGGACTTCAGCTCGTCGCGGATCTCCGTGAGCAGGTCGACCTCGGACGGACCGTCTTGAGCAAGATCGCGCTTGGTGGACTTCTTGTACACCTTGACGATCCAGAACACCACGAACGCGATGATGACGAAGTTGATGATGCTGTTCAGGAAGTTGCCCCACGCCAGGCTCTTGTAGGCCTTGCCGGTGAGCCCCGAGCAGTCGGAGCCGATCTTCTTGCCGGTCGCGTCGAGGATGTCCTTGCACTCGACGAAGAGGCCGATGGTGCCGGTGAAGATGTCCTTCACGAACGAATCGATCAGTCCCTTGACGGCAAGGCCCATGATGAACGCCACTGCGATCGACATCAGGTCGCCGGTGGTGAGGAACTCCTTGAACTCCTGAACCAGGCCCTTCTTCTCGGACATTGCTACTCCCTTGCTGTGGTCGGGTCGTCCCGCTGAGCGCCAACACTAGGCAATCCCGAAACGTCGGGCGACGGACCCTTGGGGCCGGGTCCGGCACTATCGTGCGCTGCGATGAGCGAACCCATCGCCCCCGCGAACGAACCCACGCACGGTGCCGTCGACGGCACCTACACCAAGATCGTCGATGAGTTGATCCTCGACCGCATCGATGCGTTGCGTGTGCTGCGCGCAGACTCCGAGGAGGAGAAGGGCGCTCTGCTGGAGAAGATCGCCGGCCGCGGCAAGCCCGAGCAGGACATCGTCAGCGAGCTGTCCAAGGTTCGGCCGCTGTGGCGCCCCGACCGGTTCGAGGAAGCCCATCGGATGGCGATGCGATCGTTGGAGGTGCTCGACCGCAACGGTGCGCGCAGCCCCAAGCTGCCACGGCTCGGGCCACTGACGCCGCCGGCCGGCTACGTGGTCGAGCAGATGACACGCTGGATCGTGAAGGGGCACCAGAACACGATGGTCACACGCGTGCGCAAGCTCTACGAGCGACGCGAGGCGAACTCGGTGTGGGGCAGCCCCGAGCACCACATGCTGCGCCGGGCCCGCATCGATGCTGCGCGGGTGGAGCCGGGGTACAAGGGCAACCCCTTGGGCCTGCCCACCTTCCTGCTCGGCGGCGCCGTGCTCTCCTCGGCGGCGTCGGGCCTCAACCGGTTCGTCGCGTGGGCCTTCAACGACACGGTCGGCGTCATCATCTTCGCGCTGGTCTTCGGCGTGGTGTTCTTCGGGCTGGCCTGGGCGGCGCTGTACTCAGCCGGCGTCGCACGGCGGCGCATCCGCCTCTGCACCGATCAGCCGATGAAGGCGCTGTGGGAGACCATCGGCGCCTGCGGCACCCCGCCCAAGGACGGCAGCTACGACTTCGCCGTCTACGCCATCGTGCTGCTGGCGCTGGCGTGGGTGCTCGTGCCGTTGGCCGGTTGGCTGCTGTTCCGCGGCTGATGAGCTACGACCTGGTGATCGTGGGCATGGGGTCGGGTGGCCTCTCCGCGGCCGAGTTCGCCGCCGGGCTGGGCCTGCGCGTGGCGGCTGTCGAGCGCGCGCGACTCGGCGGCGATTGCCTCTGGACCGGTTGCGTGCCATCCAAGGCGGTGCTGGCCAGTGCCAAGGTCGCGCACAGCATGCGCACCGCACACCGGGTGGGCATCACAGCCGTCGAGCCGCACATCGATCTCGCCGCGGTGTGGCGACGGGCACGGGCAGTGCAGGCAGCAATCGCTGCCTCCGACGACAACCCGCAGCGGTACCGAGAGATGGGGGTCGACCTGTTCTTCGGCCAGGCTCGTCTCGTCGGTGCCAACGAGGTCGACGTCGATCTGCCCGACGGGACGTCGGTGGTGCTCGAGACGCGCTTCGTGCTGCTGTGCACCGGCAGCCGCCCGCACATCCCCCCGATCGAGGGCCTGAGCACCGAGTGGTGCCTCACCAGCGAGAACCTGTTCCGACTGGAGGCCCCACCGGCGAGCCTTGCAATCATCGGGGGCGGGCCGATGGGCGTGGAGATGGCGCAGGCGCTGCAGCGCCTGGGCGTGTCGGTCACCGTGCTGCAGCGGTCGCACACCCTGCTGCCGCAACTGGAGCCGTCGTTGGTCGCCCGGCGCGCCGAGGTGCTGGCGCTGGAAGGCGTGGTCGTGCACCCCGACGCCGACGTTCGCCGCGTGCAACGCCGGCCCGGCGGTACTACCGTGCTCGACGCAATCGTCGGGCACGACGGCGCGCGGGTGCGCATCGAGGTGGAGGGTGTCCTGGTGGCAGCCGGCCGCACACCCAACACGCACGGCCTGGGCCTCGAGGACGCCGGCATCGTGGTGGCCGAGCGCGGTGTGCAGGTCGACGAACGTGGCCGCACCGCCGTGCGTACCGTCTACGCGGTCGGCGATCTGGCCGGCCGCCGGTTGCTCACCAACGCCGCCGGCTACGAGGCGGTGCGTGCCGTGCGCGACATGTTCTTCCCCGGGAAGGGCAACGTCAATGCAGTCGTACCATCGTGCGTGTTCTGCGATCCCGAGCTGGCCAGCGTCGGCCTCACGGTCGAGCAGGCGGAGGCCGCGCACGGCGCCGACACCGATGCCTGGCGGATCGACCTCACCCACAACGATCGCGCACGCACCGACGCCCACGACGAAGGCGGCGTGATCGTGGTCACCGCCAAGGGCCGCATCGTCGGCGCACACGTGCTGGCCCCGGCGGCCGGTGAGATGATCCACGAGCTGTCGCTGGCCATCCAGCGCGACCTGCGCCTCGACGAGATCGCCGAGTGCGTGCACGTGTACCCCACGCTGTCCGGCGCCATCGGGCAACTCGCCGCCGAGTCGGCGTACGAGAGGGCTCAGCGCCTCCGTTGGCTGATGAAGCGTCGGTAGCGCCTCACGCCTCGGCAGCGGCCGGGTCGGCCAGTGCTTCCTCGCAGGCGGTCGGGCTCGCCTGCGCAACCGCGAACACCTCCAGCACCGGCGAGCGCTGCTCACCCTCGCGCCACGCATCGAGGTACGGCGCCGGCCAGATCTCACCGCGTCGAACCCCCCACTCGTTCGCCGGGCACGGCCACGAGATGCCGAAGTGCGTGTGGCACGCCGACTCGCGCGCATTGCCGGTTCGGCCCATCACGCCCATCGGATCGCCGGGCTGCACTGCCTGGCCGACGACGGCCAGCACCGTCTCGAGATGGGCGAAGTAGTAGCGCACGCCGTCGCGGCCCAACAACGAGACGTACTTGCCACCGCGGTTCGACGGCAGGTCGATCGCGGCATCCCACAGGTCGACCTCGCGGGTCTGCACCACGGTGCCGTCAGTGGGGGCCACCACGATGGCGCCGCAGCCGAACACGTCGGAGGCCGGGTAGTCGTGATGCGTGGTGCCATAGCTGACGGGCTTGCCCACGAACGGGAACACGTAGGTGGGCGGTTGCACCGTCGTCGGCACGACTGTGATCGCTTCACCGGTGGTGGTCGCGGCGACCCGCGCCGGCTCGCTGTGCGGTTTCTCGCGCTCGCCGCCGGTCGACACCGTCGGCGACGTGCTGCCGGCGTTGCTGCAGGCAGCCAGCAACACCGACACCAACCCGGTGATCAGTGACCGAGATCCTCGAACCGGTCGACGTCGCGCAGCGACGGGAAGCTGAACCACCACACGCCGACGATAGCGATGGTGGCCACGCCGCCACCGATCACCGTCGCCGGCAACCCGATCGCCTGCGCCATCAAGCCGCTCTCGAACGCGCCGAGTTCGTTGGACGCGCCGATGAACACGTTCTCCACCGCCATCACTCGGCCGCGCTTCTCGTCGGGCGTCACCAGCGGTACCAGCGAGCCGCGGATGTACACGCTCACCATGTCGGCGCCGGCGAGGATCATCAACGCGACGAACGCCATCGCGTACGAGTGAGTGAGCCCGAGCACCACGGTGGAGGCACCGAAGACGAACACCGCCAGCAACAGACCGCGGCCGATCTGCCGTTGCAGCGGCTTGAACGCGAGGAACACCGCCATCGCGGCAGCGCCGATTCCCGGCGCAGCACGCAGGAACCCGTAGGCGACCTTGCCCACGCCCAGACGGTCCTCGGCGATGGCCGGCAGCAGCGCTACAGCGCCACCGAACAGGACTGCGAACAGATCGAGGCCGATCGCCGCGAACAGGATGGGCGTGCGCCGCACGAACAGCAGGCCCTCGATGGCACTGCGGAACGTGGGCTTGTCGTCGGGGCCGGGTCGCTCGGGTTGGCGCACGAACTTCAGGCCGCCGATGAGGAACCCGGCGCTGAGGACGAGCACCGTCGACGCGCCATAGGCGGCGGCCGGGTGCCAGGCGTAGAGCAGGCCCGACAGCGCCGGCCCGAGGATGGTGGCACCGGTCCACGTGGCCGAGTACATCGCGATCACCTTCGGGATGCCGCCCTCTGGCGCCACCATCGGCGGCATCGGTCGGGTGGCAGGCGCGAGGAACGCGCGTGAGATGCCGTACGCGAAGGCGATGACGAACAGCGGCCACACCTCGGTGGGGTCGGTGGTGGCATACCAGAGCAGCGCGATCGAGCACGCAACCTCACCACCGATCGCGAAGATGGCCACCTTCTTGCGGTCGAAGCGGTCGGCGACCGTGCCCGTGACCAGTACCAGCAGCGCCGCCGGCAGGAACTCGCAGAACCCGATCCAGCCGAGATCCGCCGCGCGGCCGGTGATGTCGTAGGCCTGCAGCCCCAGTGCCGCTGCCTGCAGCGCTACGCCGGTGAACAGCACGCCGTTGGCGATGAGCAGCGCCCGCACTCCACCGAAGCGGAGCACTTCCTTGGTGGACATGGCTGAAGGGCTCACGGGCGCAGGGGTCGACACAGCGCTGTGCAACCTACTCACGGAGTGCTACACAACTCCCCATGAGTTCATCGGCAAGTGACATGAGTTCGTTGGCAGACGAGACACGCTGGCTCGACGCCACTGATCAGGCGGCTCTGGTGCGCAGCGGTGAGGTCACACCGCTCGAGCTGCTCGATGCGGCAATCGAACGCATCGAACGCATCGACCCCGCATTGAACGCGGTCGTCATCCGCTGGTTCGATGCCGCTCGCGCCACCGCGGCCGGCCCGTTGCCCGAGGGCCCTTTCCGCGGCGTGCCCACGCTGCTGAAGGATCTGTGGGCGCACTTCGCCGGCCAGCCGCTCACCAACGGCAACCAAGCCCTGAAGGACGTCATGCCCGTGTCGGTCGCCGACACCACGCTGGTGGCGCGCTACCGGGCCGCCGGGTTCGTGATCGCCGGTCGTACCAACAGCCCCGAGTTCGGCAGCCTGCCCGCCACCGAACCCACTGCGTGGGGGGCCACGCGGAACCCGTGGAACACCGACCACTCGCCGGGCGGGTCGAGCGGGGGCGCTGCCGCGGCGGTGGCGGCCGGCATGGTGCCCATCGCCCACGCCAGCGACGGCGGTGGCAGCATCCGCATCCCTGCGTCGGCCTGCGGGCTGGTGGGCCTGAAGCCCACGCAGGGCCGCATCTCGCTGGGCCCGTACCGCGACGAGAGCAACCTGGGCGTCGAGCTGTGCGTCAGCCGCAGCGTGCGCGATACGGCTGCCTTGCTCGACGCGGTGCGCGGGCCGGGCATCGGCGACACCGTCATCGCAGCCCCGCCCGGCCGGCCGTACACCGCAGAGCTGGGTACCGACCCCGGGCGGCTCCGCATCGGCCTGCTCGACCACCATCCGTTCGGTGGCCCGGTGCACGAGCAGTGCGCCGTCGCGGCCCGCAACACGGCGACGCTGCTCGAATCGCTGGGCCATTCCGTGGAGCCCGGCTTCCCGGCAGCGATGTCCGACCCCGAGTTCGCCAGGCGCTTCAGCGCGTTGTGGAGCACCAACATGGGCGTCGGCCTCGCACGCATCGCGGCGCAGCTGGGGCGAGAACTGGTGCCCGGCGACGTCGAGCCGGTCAACCAGGCCCAGGCCGACTTCGCCCGCAGCGTCAGCGGCGTCGACTACGCACTGGCGCTGGCCGCCACCGTCGACTTCCGCCGCGCCGTGCAGCAGTGGTGGGCCGATGGGTGGGACCTGCTGCTCACACCCACGCTGGGCGAACCACCCGTCGAGATCGGCACGTTCGCCAACGACCCCGGCAACCCGATGGCGCCGATGGTGCGCGCCGCGGCGTACGTGCCGTTCACCCCTGCGTTCAACGCCAGCGGCCAGCCGGCCATCAGCCTGCCGTTGCACTGGACACCCGACGGTCTGCCCGTCGGCGTGCAGCTGGTTGCCGCGTACGGCCGCGAGGACCTGCTCATCCAGGTGGCCGCGCAGCTGGAAGCCGCGCAACCCTGGGCTCACCGCCGGCCGGCCGTCTGAGGGTGCCGAGCCGAACGACGAGCGCTACTTGTCGAGCTCGGCTCGGTCTTTGCGCAGCTTCGCTTCGATCTCCTCCACTGGCGGCGGCACCTCCACACCCCAGCGGCGCATCGCATCCTCGGTGCGCTTGATCACGATCTCCAGCACCGCGATGCGCGCGTAGCGCTTCTGCTCGCCACCGATGACATCCCATGGAGCCAGCTTGTGATCGGTGCGGAGGAACATCTCCTCAGCGGCTTCGTCGTAGAGGCGGTTCTTCTCGCGATTGCGCCAATCCTCCTCGGTGAGCTTCCAGCGCTTCAACGGCTCGGCAGCACGCCCTTCGAAGCGGCGCAGTTGCTCATCGTCGGTGACGTGCATCCAGAACTTCACCAGGATGACGCTCTCGTTGCACAGCGACTCCTCGAAGTCGACGATGGCCTTGAAGGCACGCTTCCACTCGGCGCGGGTGGCGAACCCTTCCACGCGCTCCACCAGCACTCGGCCGTACCAGCTGCGGTCGAACACGGCCATCTCACCGAGGCCGGGCAGCTCGCGGTAGAAGCGCCACAGGAAGTGCTGGTTCTTCTCCTGCGTGGTGGGCTTGGCGTACGACACGACGGTGTAGTGGCGTGGGTCGAGGTGGCCCACCAGGGCCTTGATGGCGCCGCCTTTGCCGGAGGCATCGGGGCCTTCCATCACCACCAGCAGGCCGGGCCCCAAGGTGCCCGAGCCCATCAGCCCACCGAGGTGCAGTCGCAGCTGGGCCAATCGTCGCTGCCCGGCGGCCAAACGGCGCTCGTACTCGTCGCGGTCGAGCCGGTTTGACATGTCGAGCTTGTCGAGAATGCCCATGGCGCAGCACCCTAGTGTGCGACCTCAGCGTGCCGTCCAGCCGCCATCCACGATCAGGCTCTGGCCGGTGTAGAAGGTGCTGCCAGCGCCCGCCAGGAACAACAGGGCGGCATCGAGCTCGTGTTCCTCGCCCATGCGCGGGATGGGCGACATGCCGGCGATGAACTGCCGGCTGGACTCGTCGTCGTCCATGCCGGCAGTCATCTCGCTGCGGAACCAGCCCGGGCAGAGCGCGTTCACCCGAATGCCCTTGCGTGCCCACTGCGCGGCCAGCTCGCGAGTGAGGTTCACCACCGCGCCCTTTGACGCGCAGTAGTGCGCCTGCTTCACCGGCGAGGACGCAACGTGGCCCAACATGCTGGCAACGTTGATGATGCTGCCGCCGCCGGCGGCGATCATGGATGGTGCGAACAGCTTGGACAGGTGCCACACGGCCGTGACGTTGAGCTCCATGGTGGCGCGGAAGTCGTCGAGCTCCTCCTGCTCGACCGCGACCTTGTGGCCGATGCCGGCGTTGTTCACCAGCACGTCGACGTGGCCGAAGCGCTCCACCGCTGACGAAGCCAGGCGCTCCCGATCCGCGGCCAACGACAGGTCGGCGGCCACCACGAACGTGCCCGGGAGGTCGGCCGCGAGCGCCGCCAGTCGGTCTTCCCGACGTGCCGCGACCACCACATCGGCACCCATCGCGTGGACGACACGGGCAAAGCGCTCGCCGAGCCCCGACGACGCGCCGGTCACCACCACGGTGCGGCCATCGAGGCGAAAGAGACGGGCAGGATCACCAACGGCGCTGTTCATGGTTGAGATTCTGTGACATTCACTGCAGTTCCAAGAACTTCTTCCGAAAAAGTGATCGAACTCCACGACAGAAACGTCTGTACAGGCATGGACGCATTGCACACTCGCCACCACACCGTCGGCACCCAGGTCGCCCACTCGCGTGCCGGCACGCGTCAGGCGTTCGACTGGGCAGGCCAGATCAAGCTGGCCATCGTGCTCAGCGTGATCGCCGCTCTCGCCACCGTGGCCCTTGCCGATCGCATCGCCGAGCCGGTGCTGATCGTGGGCATCATCTTCGTGGCGTCGGTGGCAGCATGGGCACGGGTGGAGCCGGTGGCCCAACCGGTGCGAGCGCACGTTCGGCGCCGCTGAACCCGCGCATTCGAGAATGTGCCACGATGCGCCGATGAGCGCATCACTCCCCATCGTGCTGGTGCACGGCGCCTGGCACGGTGCCTGGTGCTGGGCCGGCCTGCAACACGCACTCGACGACCTCGGCGTTCCTTCCTACGCGATCGACCTTCCCGGGCACGGCGCCTCCACAGCTCCCCTCTCCGATCTGCACGGCGATGCCGAGCACGTCGCCGATGTGCTTCGCACGCTCGGCACGCCCGTGGTGCTCGTCGGTCACAGCTACGGCGGCGCGGTGATCACCGAAGCAGCCGGTCGGCATCCTGAGGTTGCGCATCTGGTGTATCTCACGGCCTTCGCACTGGAGGCCGGTGAGAGCGTGATGAGCCTGCTCACCTCGCTGCCCAGGGCCGACATCGCGCTCGGTCGCGCAATCGTTCCCCGCGACGACGGCACCAGCGTGGTCGATGCCACCAAGGCCGCAACCGCGTTCTACGCCGAGTGCTCGCCGGCGGCCGTCTCGGCGGCGCTGGCCCGGTTGTCGCCGCAGCCGATGATCACCTTTGCCGACGCGGTCACCGGCTCACCTCGCGACCACATCGCGTCCACCTACGTTCGCTGCTTGCGCGACCAGGCCATCCACATCAGCCACCAAGATGCAATGGCCCAGCGGTGCAACACCGTGCACACGCTCGACACCGACCACTCGCCGTTCGTCTCGCGCATCGCCGAGACGGCGGCCATCCTGCAGGGCATCGCGGCATCGTGAAGGTTCGCATCGGGTTCGGGTTCGGGGTGCGCACCAAGCTCAACGACAGCGGCTTCGCGGAAGTGGTCGACGCGCTGGAGGCCCTGCGCTTCGACAGCCTGTGGCTCAGCGAGCGCATCGGCGGCGACGCGCCCGACCCGCTGGTGGCGATGTCGTTCGCTGCCGGCCGCACGCAGCGGTTGAAGTTCGGCATGAGCGTCATGGTGCTGCCCGGTCGCAACCCGATCGTGCTGGCGAAGGAGCTGGCCACACTCGATCGCCTCTCGAACGGTCGGCTGCTCCCGGCCTTCGGGCTGGGCGTGGCCGACCCGCACGAGCAGCAGGCGTTCGGTGTCGAGCGCGGCGCTCGCGCAAAGATGTTCGATGAGGCGCTGGCGGTGCTGCGCGGCTGTTGGTCGGCCGAGCCACTCACTCACCATGGCGAGCACTTCCACTACGACAACCTGCAGGTGCGGCCCAAGCCGTTGCAGCACCACGTCGATGTGTGGTTGGGCGGTATCGCGCCGTCCGAGCTGCGCCGTGTCGGGCGGCTGGCAGATGGCTGGTTGCCCAGCTTCGTCACGCCCGACGATACCGCGCGCGGGCGCGAGATCATCGAGGCAACCTGCGCACTGCACCACCGCACCATCGAGGACGACCACTACGGAGTGCTCGTGCCCTACGCCAACGGCCCCGTTCCCGATGCAGTGTTGGCCGGCCTGGCCGCTCGCCGCCCCGACCTCGCCGACCCTTCGGTGCTCATCCCCACCGGCTGGGATGCACTGCTCGACACCATCGACCGGTTCGTGGCCGTCGGCACCACCAAGTTCGTCATCCTGCCGATCGTCGAGCCTGCGTCGCCTGCCGCCTGGGTGCAGCACCTGGAGGAAGCAGCACCCATCGTGTCGGCCCGGCAGACCTGAGCCGCCGCACGGCACCCGCCGGCACCCGCACGGCGCTCCTCACGCCAGGTGAACGGTTGCCGCCGTCGTCACGCCCGCCCCCGAGGTTCACGCAGCGGCATCGGTCACGCTCGCGTCTCGGCGTGCAGCCGCCCCATCAGGGCGAGCGCCTCACCGGCAGGCACCGCCGGGGAGAACAGGTATCCCTGCACGAGGTCGCAGCCCAATCGGCGCAGGTCGGCGAAGACGGCTTCCGTCTCCACTCCCTCGGCGACGACGGTGAGACCCAGTTGGTGCCCGAGCTCGATCACCGACGCGACGATCGCTCGGTCCTCCGAACTGTGTTGCATCGCAACGACGAACCCGCGGTCGATCTTCAGCTCGCTCACCGGCAGGTGACCCAGCGAGCCCAGTGAGGTGTATCCCTGGCCGAAGTCGTCGAGACTCACCCGTACACCAGCGGCACTGAGCTCCTCGAGCAGTGCTGTCGCCCGCACGGGATCGGTCGCGAACGACGTCTCGGTGATCTCGAGCACCAGCTGCGATGCCTTCACCCGATGGGCGACGAGTCGGTTCAGGATCCACCCCGGAAGGTCGTCGCGAAGGTTTCGCGCCGAGATGTTGACGGCCACCGACAGCCCGGGATGCGTCACCGACCACTCTGCGAGTTGGGCAAGTGCGGAATCCACCACCCACTGCGTGAGCGGCCCGATGAGGCCAGTGCTCTCGGCAATCGGGATGAAGTCGTTGGGCGGCACCATGCCGCGCACCGGGTGCATCCACCGCACGAGTGCTTCGAACGCCAGCACCTGGCCGGTGCGAGCATCCACCTTCGGTTGGTAGTGCAGCACCAGTTCCTCGGCGGAGATCGCTCGCCGCAGTTCGGCGATGAGCCCCAGCCGCTGCGGGTCGAACTCGTCGATGCCCTGGTGATAGCGCACGATTGCCGCACGGGCGACCTTCGCCGCATCGAGCGCCAGATCGGCCCGGTGCAGCAGCACCTCCGACGTCTGTGCGTCCATCGGCCACATCGCGTAGCCCATGCTGGCTTCTGCGGAGACGGCGACACCCGCCAGCTCCGCCTCCTGCCCGAGTGCGTCCTGCAGCCGGCGGAGAATGCCCTCCACGGAGTCGGCGGTTGCACCCGGCAGCACGATGCCGAACTCGTCACCGCCCAGGCGCGCAACCGTGTCACCGGGGCGAACCGCCGCGGTCAACCGTTCGGCGACGATGCGCAGGAACTCGTCACCGTTGCGATGGCCGAGCGTGTCGTTCACTTCCTTGAAGCGGTCGAGATCCACCACCACCAGTGCGACGTCGGTGCCGAGCCGGCCCGCGGAGGCCAACGCCGCCGATACCCGATCGGCGTGCAACGCGCGGTTCGGGAGCCCGGTCAGCGAGTCGTGCAGGGCCATGAACTCGGTACGCCGACTCTGCCGGCGAACGCGCCTGGTCATCGACGCCACGATCACGGCGAGCATCAGCCACAGCGCGGCCAATCCGACCACCATGGCGAACTTCAGCCGCTCCAACGATTGCTGCCGCTGCGCAGCGATGGCGTCGTACGGCAGGTGGATCTCCGCCACCCCGACCACCTGATCGGGGCGCCCCACCGGGTGCACGGCCACGAAGGCCCGCAGGGCGACCATCCCTTCGCCGTCATCGCCGGCGGCGCTGCCGGCGGCCGCGACCTCCGTCAACGACGAGGCAACGCCTTGGGTGATCGCGACCAACGCGTCGCGCTCGCCGACCGGCGGCCCGGGGGGCGCGCCGGGCGCGGCGGCATCGAAGACCACACGACCGTCGAGGTCGAACAGCCACAACTGCAGCACTCGACCTTGCCGCAGCAGGCTGCCGGTCGTGAGGCTGAACGACGCTCGTTCGGATGGCGTGAGCCCCGCCCTCAGCGGCTTCGGCTCCAGGAACGGCTCGATCGCCGACTCGACGATCGACACCGACTGCAGTTCGCCGTTGCGCAGCGCAGCGTCATCGATCTCGTCGGTGAAGATGTTGGCCAGCACCAGGCCGAGCCAGAGCACCGGCACCAAGGTCGCGGCGGCGCCCACCACGAAGCGCCACAGCCCTTGCCACCTTTTCCCGTCCATACCGATCGTGTATCGGTCGGCAAGGGCCGATCTTGAGGGTATTCAGACGATTGTCCGCCACGCCGCACACTTTCCCGAAAGTGCAAAGATCACTCCGAGAGCCGGTGAGGTCCCTTCGGCGATGACTACGCTTCGTGGCGAACCTGCGGACGGGGAGGGAGTCGGCGTGTTGTTCAGCCACTACATCGCGACGCGAGCGCCCCACGCCGCCGGCACGCGGCCGCGCCCACTGTCACGGCGGTGCCACCGGTGACCCCGCCGCGCGTGGTGGCCCGGGTCTGTGGCCTCTCGGCCGTCTTGACGGTCTGCGCCGCTGTCGGTTACGCCCTGCTGCCCGATGTGGCCTTCTCCACACGTTCCACCTCGTGGTGGCTGCTCCCGGTCATCGCCGTTGCCTATGGTCTCGCGGAGCGCACGGTGTTCCACTTCGAGTTCCGCCGTGAGGCCATCTCGTTCTCGTTGTCGGAGGTGCCCACCGCCTTCGCCCTGCTCTACCTGGCGCCGGGGCCCGGGCTCGCCGCGCGGCTCATCGGCGGCCTCGCCATCATCTCGTTCCAGCGCCGCAGCCCGTTCTACAAGCTGTGGTTCAACGAAGCGCTGTTCGCCGTCGAGATCGTGGTGGCGTACCACATCGTGTCGGCCGCAGTCGGTCGCTGGCCGGGTTCCAACGTGGCGCTGCTGGTCGCGATCGTGCCGGCTGCCGCCTTCGCCACCATCCTCGGCTCGGTGTTCGTGTCGGTGGCAATCGCGATCGTCGAAGGCGGCCTCCGCGCCCGATTGGTCGGCGAGCTGCGCCTGTCCTACTGGATGGCGCCGATGAACGCCCTGGTCGCTGCCGCGGTCGTCGCACCAACGCTCATCTCACCGTGGCTGGTCTTCCTCTCGGCAGCGCCACTGATCGCCGTGTGGGGGCTGATGCAGGGCTACGGCCGGCTCGAGCAGCGCTTCCGCGATCTCGACGATCTGCACGGCTTCGTGGGCCGCGTGGGCAGCTCGCTCGTCCTCTCGGAAGTCATCGACGCCGCCGTCGGCGACATCGCCACCTTGCTGCGCGTCCGCCGCGCTGCGGTGGTGGTGTTCGGGGCCGAGCAGCCGCTGCGCAGCAGTGTCGGCGAGTCGCTGCCCGAGCTGCCCGACGGCGCCGACGATGTGCAGTGGGCCGATGTGCTGGGGGCCAGGCGCGCCCTGCTGCTCGGTGTCGGCAAGTGTCAGGCGCTCGGGTTCAGCGGTCTCGCCGACATCGGCGACGTGCTGTGCGCGCCCGTACGCGACGGCGAAACCGTGGTCGGCCTCATCGTCGTCGCCGGCCGTGAGGGCGCGCACGACCACTTCCGCAGCGCCGATGTGGTGCGCCTGCAGACGCTCTCCGAGCAGATCGCTCCCATCCTGCGCAAGGCGCTCCTGCACCACCGCATCGAGTTCGAAGCTCGTCACGACGCACTCACCGGTCTGCCCAACCGCTCGTCGTTCGAACGCATCGTCGAAGGCAAGCTCGCTCCTGGCCACGTGCTCGATCGCGACGAGCAGGCAGTCGTGATGCTGATGGATCTCGATCGGTTCAAGGAGGTCAACGACACGCTCGGGCATCATGCGGGCGACGCCGTGCTCAACGACTTCGCCCAACGCCTCACCAACCTGCTCGGCCCCAACGACGTGCTCGCCCGCCTCGCCGGTGACGAGTTCGCGCTGCTCACCTTCCGCAACCTCGAAGCCACGCATCTGCTGGCAGCCAAGCTGGTCGACGAAGCTCGTCAGCCGTTCGACATCGACGGGCTCGAGGTGGTGGTCACGATGAGCATCGGTGTTGCACCCGTCAGCGGGGTGGTGCACGATGCCAGCACGCTGCTGCGGCAGGCCGACATCGCGATGTACACCGCCAAGAACCGGCACAGCGGGTACGAGATCTACAGCCAGGACATCGATCGCCGCACGCCCGCCCGTCTCTCCATGCTGGGCGACCTGCGCAACGCCCTCGAGCAGCTCGATCTGCAGGTCTTCCTGCAACCCAAGCTCGATCTGGCCAGTGGCATCGTCATCGGCGTCGAGGCGCTGGCCCGCTGGCCGCACCCGCGCCGCGGGTGGGTGGCCCCCGAAGACTTCGTTCCGGTCGCCGAGGAGACCGGCCTCATCAAGCAGCTCACCGATCAGGTGCTGGAGGCTTCCGCAGCACAGCTGCAACGCCTGCGCTCGTTGGGCCACCACCTCGGGCTGGCCGTCAACCTCTCCACGCACGACCTCCTCGACGAGCTGCTCCCCGAACGGGTGATGCGGCACCTCGACCGCCACGACGTCGACCCCACGCTGCTCACGTTGGAGATCACCGAGTCGTCGTTGCTCATCGACGCCCCGCGCGCCCGCGCAACGATCGAACGGTTGAACCAACAAGGCATCCGTCTGTCCGTCGACGACTTCGGTACCGGCTACTCGTCGCTCAGCTACTTGCGTCACCTGCCCGTGAGCGAGTTGAAGATCGACCGCAGCTTCGTGGCCAACGTGCTGTTCGACGAGCAGGACGAAGTGATCGTGCGTTCCATCATCGACCTTGGCCACAACCTCGGCATGCAGGTGGTGGCAGAAGGTGTCGAGACCGACGAAGTGCTGAGTCGCCTGAAGGGCTTCGACTGCGACGTCGCACAAGGCTTCGGCATCTGCCGGCCGGTGCCGCTCGACAGCTTCGTGGCGTGGCTCAGCAGCACGCAACACCCCAGCCGCCGCCGCGATCCGTTGCGGCCGGGCCACTGGTTCGACAACCCGGTCGACTCCACCGACCAGAGGCTGCGCGGCTCCGAATCCTGAAGCAGGCACCGTCCAACTCGTCACTGGCGGTCGAACACATGTTCGTCTACTCTGTGTTGGATGGCGCCACCACTGCCACCACTGCCTCCGCTGCCCACGATCCTGCACGCCGACCTCGACGCGTTCTATGCCTCGGTGGAGCAGTTGCTCGACCCGGCTCTGCGCGGTCGGCCGATCGCGGTGGGAGGTGGGGTGGTGCTGGCCGCGTCGTACGAAGCCAAGGCGCACGGTGTGCACGGCGGCATGTCGGGCTGGCGGGCGAAGCAGCTGTGCCCAGCGCTCGTCTTCGTTGGTGGCCACTTCTCCGAGTGCCAGCGGCTCGCCGACCAGGTGATGGCCATCCTCGGCGACTTCACGCCGTTCGTGCAGCGCATCTCCATCGACGAAGCGTTCCTCGACGTGGCCGGCACGGTTCACCTGTTCGGCCCGCCGGGCGCCATTGCCCAGCAGCTTCGCTCCCGCGTGCGCGACGAGGTCGGGCTGCCCATCTCGGTGGGCGCCGCCGCCACCAAGCACCTGGCCAAGATCGCCTCGCAGGTGGCGAAGCCCGACGGCGTGGTGGTGGTCGACCCGCGGCACGAGCGCGACTTCCTGGATCCGCTGCCGGTGGGCCTGGTGTGGGGCATCGGCCCCGTCACCCAGCAGCGCCTGGCCGACCGCGGCATTCGCACCATCGGCCAGCTGGCAGCGTCACCGACCGACTCGCTCGAGCAGTTCCTCGGACGTGCGCTGGGCAGCAAGGTGGGCGCACTGGCCGCCAACCGCGATCATCGCAAGGTGCAGCCCAACGGTCGCGCCGGCTCGGTGGGCGCGCAGTCAGCGTTCGGTCGCTGCGAGCCTTCGCCCGACCTGCTGCGCGCAGTGCTCGGCCGTCTGGCCGACCGTGTGGCGAGCCGGCTGCGGGCGAAGCAACGCGCCGGTCGCACCGTCACCGTGCGCGTGCGGTTCGCCGGCATGAAGGCCGTCACCCGATCGCGCACCGGAGCGGAGCCGTTGGCCACCACGCTCACGCTCACCGAGACCGCCGAGTCACTCGTGCGCCAAGCACTGGCCGACCACCCCGACGAGTTGCAGATCTCGCTGTTGGCCATCTCGGTCTCGAAGCTCGTCGATCAACCGGTGCTGCAGATGGAGCTGCCGGTACTCCCCGACGACGCGGTCAGAGCCGGCAGCCCCAGCGGCTCGGCGCGTTGGGCGGTCGACCACTCGATCGACGCGGTTCGCCGGCGATTCGGCCGCACTGCCGTCGGCTATGCAGGGGTCGAGCTCTCACCCATGGGCAGCGTGCCCGACGAGTTCCGCGAGCTCGCCCAGCACGAGCTCTGATCCCGCCGCACGACCGGCTGCCGCACGACGGGACCGAGGTGATGTCAACTGCCGATCTTGCCGCCGTCGAGCTTGCGGATGACCACCGTTGCCGGTCGCGGACGACGACCCTCGTGGTACGGCCAGGTGCTCACCGTGGTCGGGTTGGCGGTCGTCGGCGCGCCACCGTTGAGGCCGTTCCAGTAGGTGGTCGACTCGCCGGGGTGCTGGATGTTGACGAACATCGTGCGCTGATCGGGGGTCACCGTGATGCCGGTGAGCTCGCAACCACGAGGCCCGGTGAGGAACCGGCGGATCTCACCAGTGGCCGGGTCGCCCACCAGCATCTGGTTGTTGCCGATGTTGTCGTAGCCGCGTGACGCCAGGTTCTGGCTGCTGTTGGAGATGTCGGTTTGAATCCAGACGCGGCCGTCGTCGTCGACCCACAGCCCATCTGGAGAACCGAAGAGCGTCTGCCCGGCGGGTACCGAAGGGTCGTAGAACGGATCGCCAGCGACCACATAGATGTCCCACGTGAACGACAGTGAGGTGTTGTCGGAGCCGGCTTCCTGGATGCGCACGACGTGGCCGTACGGGTTCGGGTCGCGGCCCGAGTTCACCGGCGCCGTGTTGCCGCTGCCGTTGGTGAACGTCACATAGACGTCGCGGGTGTGCTCGTTGACGGCCACCCACTCCGGCCGGTGGCAACGCGTCGCGCCCATCGCGTCCGCAGCCTGGCGTGTACGAATCAGCACGTCGGCCTGGTCGAGCCAACCATTGGCGACGGTGAGCGGGCCGTTGCCGTGCACCAGTGGCAACCAGGCACCATTGCCCAGCGCATCGAACTGGGCGACGTACAGCGTGCCGTGGTCGAGCGGGCTACGGCGGCGAGCACGGTGTTCGCGCCACTTCCGATCGCCCACGAACTTGTAGAGGTAGTCGCCGTTCTCGTCGTCGCCGGTGTAGACGACGACTCTGCCCCGCGACTCCACCACTGTGGCACCTTCGTGCTTGATGCGGCCGAGAGCAGTGCGCTTCACCGGGGTGGAGGTGGGCGACGAGGGATCGATCTCCACCACCCAGCCGTAGTGGTGCACCTCGCTGCGGTTGACGGCGAGGTCGAAACGAGGTTCGGCCTTGTGCCAGTTGTAGCCGAACCCGGCCTTCGAGACGCCGTAGCGAGCCTCGAGGGCTGTCGGGACGAAGGTGGCGTCGTCGGTGCCGAAGTAGCCGTTCCAGTTCTCCTCGCAGGTCAGGTACGTACCCCACGGCGTGGAGCCGTTGGCGCAGTTGTTGAGGGTGCCCCGCGGCGTCGGCGAGATCGCGCTCGCGAGCGCCGGGTGGCTTGCGGTCACGGGGCCGGAGAAGCTCATCGGCGTGGTGCCGGTGATCCGTCGGTTGTAGCTCGAACCCACGACGTGGGTCCACGTTCCGTCGGAGAGCTGGGCCACCTCGACCACGGTGACACCGTGGCCGGCCAGTGCCTTCGCCACCTTCTCCTTGCCAGCGTCGTCAGGGGTGATCGCGCTGCCCTGGGCGGCGGTGTAGATCTGGCTCGCGTCGGTGTACTCGTGGTTCAGCACCAGCACTCCCCGGCGATTGCCGCGGCGACCCTCGCCCAGTGGGAAGTAGTGCATGCCGTCGTGGTTGAAGCCCACCTGTTTCGCCTGTTCGGCGGCGGTGTTGGACGCGTCCTCCTTCCAGGTGATTCCTGCGAACAAGGGGGTGCCCCACGGCACCAGGACGTCCCACGTGTACCCGTCGGGCACGCGGATCGTGTCGTCGGTGCTCGGCGCGATGCCGGTGAAGCCCAGCAGCGGGCGGTGGCGATCGTGGTCGTTGTCGTTGTCGTCGTCGTTGTCGTCGTCGCCGTTGTCGTTGTCGCCCGCCACCGCCGCCGACACGCCCAGCGAACTGGTCGCCATGAAGCTCACGACCGTTGCGGCGAGTGCGCCGCCGATCAGTCCCCGTCGGCTGAGGCGGGTTCCGATCATCTCGCCGAGGTGAGGGTTGAGGGTCGGGTTGGACGGAACATCGTCGGTGTCGAACATGCTGGTTCCCCTGAGTGGAAGTGAGTCGCGCACGGCTGCGGCGATCGTCGGGACCGTAGGAAACGCAGGTTTCGCGCCGTTGTAGGCCCGGCCAACCCCAGCTGAACAGCCGGGGAACTGTCGGGGGCGAGAGCACGCTGCTGGCCACAGCGAGTCGCCGCGAGCACCCAGCCACGTCGACGTCGCCTGGTCGCTCCCGATCCACGACCGATGTGGACATCGGCTGACCAGAGTCGCTGAGGTCACTCGTTGGCAGCCGACGGGGGCATCTTGGCGAGCAGCAGATCGCGCAGCTCGTTGCCCACGACCAGCAGCGGGGCCGGATCGCGTCGTGCTCGCGCGAGCAGCAGCGCACCTTCGATCGCTGCCAGCACCACCATGGCCAGGCGGTCCGCTTGCTCGGCTGGAGCGCCGTGCTCTCTCATCGCATCGGCGAGCGCGACCGTCCAGCTGGCGAACGCTGAGCTGCAACTGGCTGCGAGTGCGTCGGAGGTGTGCGCCGTTTCGAGCGCGACGGTGGCCACCGGGCAACCGTCGGCCCACCCGCTCTGCTGCAGCCCGACGGCCGCTGCCTCGGTCCACCACGCCACGGCTTCGGCCGGGTGCCGGCCGGCGAGCACGCCACGCAGCATCCGCTCGTAGCCGGCACCGGCCAACGCCACGGCTTCCGCTGCCAGCTGTTCCTTGCCACCCGGGAAGTGGTGCGCCTGCGAGCCCCAGGGCGTGGCGCTCTCGGCCACCACCTGCCGCCAGCCGGTGGCGGCGTAGCCCTGGCGGCGCATCAGCGAGGCGGCGGTGCGCAGCATCCGGTGACGCGTGTCGGTGAGACGAGGCATGGCGCCATCCTACGATTTGACAGGACGATCGTCCGACTATGACACTTGTCCTACTCGCAGCGAGAAAGGCAGCGCATGCAGCGAATGATGTTGATCGGCGCCGGTGAGGGGCGCTGGGAGGATGCTTCGGAACCGACTCTCAGTGGGGCGGGGGCAGCCATCGTGCGGCCGCTCGCCATCGCCACCTGCGATCTCGATGTGGGGGTGCTACGCGGTGGCTTTCCGCTGCAGGGGCCGTACCCGTTCGGTCACGAGGGCGTGGCCGAGGTGGTTGCCGTTGGCGACGCCGTTCGCGAGATCACCATCGGCGACATCGTGGTGGTCCCGTTCCAGATCTCGTGCGGCAGCTGC
>JACDJC010000970.1_pt1 | contig 28471 bp, 25 predicted proteins | sample 7454191 | NCBI WGS metagenome assembly JACDJC01 (sample SAMN14253291, study PRJNA609438) | sludge metagenome | isolation source: sludge after 25d culture with pyrite and EDTA | collected 2018-12-20 | reverse complement strand
GTGACGGTTATCTCCCAGGTGACGCTCTCGCCGTTGGCCAGCGTGCCGGCGGTGCAGGTAACTATCGCGTTGTTCTCGCTGCATCCGCTGGTAGCTGATTCGAACGCTACGCCTTCGGGGAGGGCGTCGTCCATCATTACGTTGGTGGCGGTGTCGGGGCCATGGTTTACAACCACCAGCGTGTAACTGATCGGGTCTCCTTGCGGTACCGTACTTGGCCCGCTCTTCGATATGGCGAGGTCGGCGCTGGGCAGGATCACGCTGGTGGTAGCGGTGGCTTGGTCGTTGGCCTCGTTATGGTCGAGGGTGTCGCTTCTGACAGCTGCCCTGTTCGTCAGTGATCCCACTTGGGCGGGCGCCGTGACGTTGATATCCCAGGTGACGCTCTCGCCGTTGGCCAGCGTGCCGGCGGTGCAGGTCACTATCGCGCTGTTCTCGCTGCAGCCGCTGGAAGCCGACTCGAACACTACGCCGTCGGGCAGGGCGTCGTCCACCCTGACGTTGGTGGCGGTGTCGGGCCCTTGGTTGGCTACGACCAGCGTATAGCTGATCGGGTCTCCCGTCAGTACCGAGCTGGGCCCGTTCTTCGAGAGGGCGAGGTCGGCGGAGTCCGGCGCCATCACGGTGATGGGGAAGTCGTTCATCGGGTTGCCGGTGGCTCGCACCGCGCCTGCCGGATACGCACCATTGTCGTTGACCAGCAAGTCGTAGGCGGTGAAGTCGAGGTCGGTGGCGGTCGTTGTAACCGTAGGGGTCGCTGCTAGTGCAGTGCTAGCCAAGATGCCCGCCAAGACAGCCGCAGTAACTATCAGGTTGCCGCCCGAGAGACGGCCGGCGCGGTCCTGCGCCAGGCGACGCAGGCGGCTTTTCTTGCCGACGTCAGCTACCCGAACGTCAGTAACCGTCATAGTCGAAGCTCCCCGTCGCTGCGTCGAAGCCCGAGCAGCCGGCGGCGGCCCAGCAGCCTTGAGCGTTGTTGGTGTCGCTCCACGTCTGCTCGTCGACGAGGCCGCTGGTGCAGTCCTCGAACGAAGTGCACGCCCCGCCCTGCCCCAGCGCCTGCCCGCCGCCACCGTCCCGGCCGACCCACGACCTGACGGTCTCCTCGCCAAACGCGATGATGAGCACGCCGAGCGCGAACTCGCGCTGTTCCGCCTGGCTTGCAGCCGGCCAGTTGACCCTTACGCGCTTCCAGATCTCCCGCGACTGCGCCATGACGACCTGGTCCACCTGATCGGCGGCCGGGAAGCTCGCGGCTATGGCTTCGAGCATCTGACTCCTCTCGGCGTCGGTGAAGCTGTAGGCGTAGCCTATCTCCCCTAGGACGAACTCGAGGGCCTCGATGAAGGCCAGGGCGTTGTCACGCGTGAGGGTGGCGTAGGCGCCGGTCGCCAGAACCTCGCTGGGCGCGGCGGCGACAGCGCCGGTTGCGCGAGGGGCCGGCGGCCCACCGACCCCGGCCTGCGTGTTTGGACTCGCGGCAGAAGTCCTGTCAAGTATGAGCTCGATGGCGGTTTCCAGCAGCGGCGTCCCGGCCGCGTCCATCTCGAAGACGTAGAGGCCAAGTGTGTCGCCTTGGAGGTAGGCCTCGAACATCAGCGTTCCGCTGGCACTACTCGCATAACCGACGCCTACACCGTCCACGACGTAGCCCTCCAAGGCGAGCTCCATGCCCGGCACCCGAATGTTGCCAGTGAGCTTGTCGCCTGCCATGGTCAGCTCGACGGCCACGGCGCCCGTCGTAACGGTCGTGACGAACGTTCCCGTGAAGTCCTGGGCACCGGCCTGTCCCGCCAGTCCGAGTACCACACAACACGCTAACGCCAACTTCGTGGCCGACCTCTGCATGAAACCCTCCTTCATCGCAACTCCCGCTTCACCGAAACCTCGCGTAAGTACTTCAGGGCCGCTTCCCACGAATCGAACTCCTGCACTTTCTGACTGCGCAGGTCGAGTAGCACGATGCGTTGGCGGTCGGGTTCACTCACGACGCGGACGATCACGCTGATCGTCTGACTTGGGCGCGGCATGCTCGGACTATGGCAAGCCTGGCGTTATGCCCCCGTTACGCCCAGGTCGGTCTAGCTGGGCCTCCCTCCGTCATCGGGTCGGCCTGTGCGCCCGGCTCGAGCCACCATGGCGGAGTCGAGGCGCTGGCGCATGTACTGCGGCAACGTCTCGAGGTAGGGCGGTGACAGCGCCTCCCACAGCCGGGCCACGTGATGCTCGTCACCTAGCAGCACCACTGCTATCGCTACCGCCCCGTGGGCGATCACGTAGTCAGTAGAGAAGAGCAGTGCGAGGGCCTCCTCCAGCAGGCCACCGACCTCGACCGCCCGCCCGAGGGCCGCCTGGCACTCGGCGCTACGAGCGAGCGCGATGAGCCGGAGATGCGGCTGGTCCTGCTGCAGGGTGAGGACGTCATAGTGGCGCAGCGCCTCCTCGAAGCGACCAGCCTGGAAGTGGTTCACGGCCAGGTTCACTCGGAGTATCGGTACGTTGTCGTAATCGCCGAGTTCGAGCGCGCGCTCGGCGTAGGTGACTGCTTCGTCGTGGCGGCCGAGGTCGGCGAGGCAATAGAGAAGGTTGATGGTTGCTTCGACCTGGTGGTAGCGAGATCCCAGAGCCCTCGCCAAGTCGAGAGCCTCGAGGTGGAGTGGGAGTGCCAGGTCGTGCTGACCCCGGTCGTCGTGCAAGGCGGCCAGACTGGTGAGGAACTGGACCAGGCGCAGGCTCGGCCGGCGCGTGCGCAACTCAGCCGCGGCAGGTTCGAGCAGGTGGATCGCTTCGTCGGTCCTCTGCAACTCCTTCGCCACGGCTGCGCGCTGCATCAGGAGGTCGAGGCGCAACTCGGGATCGTCGACCACAGCGGCCAAGCTGATCGCCTCGGCCTGGATCGCCGCGGTGGCGCCTACAGAACCGCGGTTCAGGGTCAGCCATCCGCGTGCCAGCGCGGCCCTGAGCCGGAGTGCGGGCGATTGGTGCGCGGCAGCCTCGACGGCTTCGAGTAACGCGAGGGCGTCGTCCGACCTGCCTGACTCACGTAAGGTATCGACCAGCGCCAGGCGCAACCCGTCGACGGTCTCGCCCGGTGCCAGCCGGGAAACGGCCGCCTCCAGTACCGAGACGGCATCCTCGTGCATGCCCCGCGCCCGCATGGCGTTGGCTTTTTCGAGCCAGGCCGCCGCCGCCTTCTCCCGCTCACCGGCTGCGTGCCAGTGCTCGGCCACCACCCCCACGTCAACGGTGTCGCTGAGCGCTTCGGCCATCAGCGCGTGCAGCAGTTCGCGCTTAGCCGGCTCGACTCTCTGGTCCAACGTTTGGCGCAGCAGGTCGTGCCTGAACCCACCGCCGGCCAGGAACCCGGCATCACCAGCTTCGTCGATGGCGTCCGCCACGGCTGCGGGAGTCAGGCCAGTGATGAGCGCCACCTGGCTCGTACCCAGGCGACTCCGAGCCAGCGCCAGCACCTCCAGAACCGTAATCGTTGGACCAGAAAGCCGGTCGAGCCGGCGTTGGATGACCTCGGTCACCGCCGCCGGCACCTCTAACTCCGAGTAGTCGACCGTGATGTCGTCGACGTCGGTGTGCCAGCCGCTCGCGTCCGCGCGCAGCACCCCGGTCTCGAAGAGCGAGCGGACGGTCTCGAGGACGAACATCGGGTTGCCGCCGGTCCGTTCCCACAGCAGATGCGAGAAGACCGGCGGGCCGGCAGGGCGCTGCATCAGGTCACCGATGAGCGCCTGTACTCCGGCGGCGGAGAGCGGCTCCACGCTCACCTCCACCAGGCCGCCGCCGTTTCGCAGGGCGGCGATGGCCCCCGCGAGGTCGCTTCCCACCTCACCGGTGCGGTAGCTACCGTAAACGCGTGTCCCGTGACCGGCGCAGAAGACGAGCGTCTCGATGGTGGCGGGATCGGCCCACTGGAGGTCATCCACCACGATGATGCCGCCGCCGGCGGCAACGAAGCGGAAGAATGCCTGAACCAGGCGACCTCTGGCGGCGCCCGGCTCGACCGGAGGGGGCACTAGTCCAGGGGCGACCTCGGGCACCAGGCGCGCTAAGTCCTCGAGGTAGGGGCCGAGCCCAGCGGCGAACTCGGTGTGGTTGCGAACCAACTCGGCCAACGGGTGGTAGGGGAGGTGCTCGAGGCCCTCGTGCGCCTCACACTTGAGTGGCCAAGGCAACAACTCGTTGAGCAGTGCGCTCTTGCCGACGCCGGGTTCTCCCTTGACGAGCACCACGTTGGCCGTCGCGCTCAGCAGTGCGTTCCTGGCTTCGTCGCGCCCCGCCAGCTTGGTCGGCTGTAGTGGCCACGCTCTAGCGCCGGCCCCGACTCGGGGAACCTCTGCCAGTGCCAGGGGTTCGCCGCGCTTGATCCGCTCCACCAGGGCGGAGGTCGCATCCAGTGGCGCGAGGCCGAGTTCGACGTCCAGGTAGTCCGCGAAGCGCTCATAGGTGTGAAGGGCAGCGTCGCGGCGCCCGTCGAGGTAAAGCGCCTGCATGTAGGCCGTCACTACCTCCTCGGCCAAGGGGTCGAAGGAGAGCAGCTTGGCCAGGTGCTGCGACGCCGCGCCGTAGCGGCCGCCTGCCGTGGCCGCTCTGGCCGTGCGCAAACACACCTCGTGATAAGCCGCGTGGAGGCTCTCACGTTCGCCCTCTATCCACGCATTTACGCCGCCGGCGTCGGGCACGGCGAAACCGTGGAGGAACCGCCCGCGGTAGACGGCGAGGGCCTCCTCAGCGTTGCCGTTGGCCAGGGCGTAGCGGAACTCACCCACATCGGACGCGACCCGCCATCTGATGGCGTCGGGCGAAACGTCGAGCGGCGGGTCGTCGGGTGCCAGCCGCCTGGCGCGCAGCAGCAACTGGCGCAGGTTTCGTTTGGCGCCACTCTCGTCCGAGTCTGGCCAGAACAGCAGGGCCAGCCGGTCGCGCTCTACCCAGCCGCCCTCGACAGCCAGATGAGCGAGCAGGCAACCGCGGCGGTCTGCCGGTAGGGCTTCGCCCGTGGCGTGATCACCGATGACCGCGCCACCTAACAGCGACAAGCGAGTTGACATCCGAAGTTCATGTTACGGGAAGCACGCCTGAGTACCGCGCCCGAGTACCGTGCCCGGGAACCGGGCCGCATCACGCCTCCATCACGGCAGCCCACCTAACCTCGCCCAAGCCCGAGCACGTGCAAGGCGAAGGGAGGAAGGGCTATGAAATCGTTCGTCGCAAGGTCGACAGGTACCCCCGGCATCATGATGGGAACACTCACCGTAACCAGGAGGGCCGTCGAGGACGTGGATCTTTACGCGGGTGAGTTGGGGGGTGCGCTGTGACACGCCCGGCCATGCCCCAACAAGATGCGGGCGCTGGCAATAAGGCGGTCATCCTGCGCTTCATCGACGCCCTCAACAACGAAGGCAAAACGGAGGAGATCCTGGAACGCCTCACCAGCTCACCTGCCCTGAAGAACAAGGCCGCGTCATACGAGGCCAGGTACCCGGGCTTCCAGATAAGCCCCGTTGACCTGGTCGCCGAGCGGGACCTGGTGGCTATAAGGTTCTTCACCGATTTCGGGACGACGGCTGTGGCGTCGCGGCCCACCGATGAGGCCGGGCGCGACGAGGCCAGGCCGGAGAGGGTGGAGGCCATCGCCATCTGCCGACTGGCGGGCGGACGAGTCACCGAGTTCTGGTACGAATCGGATGTGCTCGGCCAGGTGATCGCCGTGGGAGGGCAGCACCCAACCGACGCGCACCGCGCTCGCGCGAACCGCTCCAAGACCGATCAGGCCGGCAACAGCTTCGACGGTCATGACGGTGCGGGCATCAACGAGGACCGCGAGGCGAACCGGTCGCTAATCCTGCGTTACCTCGCAGCGCTGAACAACCAGGAGAAGACCCTCGAGCTCATCGAGCGCTTCGCAAGCGATCCGGTGCTGGCCGGGCGCATCTTCGCCTTCGAATCGGGCTTCCCGGGTTACAGCCTGTTGGCGGACGAGATCATCGCTGAAGGCGACAAGGTCGTCGTGCGCTTCCACACCAAACAGCGCCACACCCGCGAGTACATGGGGATACCGGCAACCGGCAAGGAGTTCTCGATCTCGGGGATCATCATCTGCCGCATCGAGAAGGGCCTGATCGCCGAGAGTTGGCTCCAGGCCGACACGTGGGCTTTGACTCAGGAGCTCGAGGAGGGCCCAGCCAGGGAGAAGAAGTCCAAGCCTCAATGCCCCGAGTGGCGATCGTTCCTTGCCGATCTTTGAGGCGTTGACGCTTGCGCTTGATCAAGCGGAGTGCAGCAGCAACCGGACGGCCTCCTCCAGGCTCGGGAGAACTTCGTGCCCCGGCTCCTCCCTCGGCCGCGAGGCTACGGTTGGGCGCGTCACCGACTCATCGCCCGCCAGTAAGTCACGTGCCCGCTTGCGTTGCGCTGGGCTTGCCGCCGGGTGGTCCTCGACCATTCGCAACAGGCCTTGCGCGCGTGGCGCGAAAACTGGGAGTTGCGCCAACTCGACCAGCACCGCCAGCGTCATCGGTACTTCCCCCAGTTGATCTGCGATGCGCAACGCCGCCAACAGGTGAGCGTGGCGCGCGCCGGCCTCCGGTTCCACTTGTCCCAGGATGAACGACGCCTCGGCCTGCAGCGCCCGCTGCCCCAGCTCTTCGGCGACCGCCTTGGCCTCCCGAGCCGCCGTGGCGGCGGCTTCGCGGTCGCCAAGCTTCAGTTTGGCCGTGGCCAGCTGCGTCTTCAGGTACGGGACGCGCAGCCGGAACAGAACGCCTTCGGCCAGCTCGAGTCCGTGCTCGAAGTGGGCTGCCGCTGCCGCGGCGTCACCAGCCTCGAGGCTCAACCGCCCAAGATAGTCGAGGTCGTTGACGATGCCGGGGGTGTTACCGAGTGCATCGTTGGTGGCCAGTGCAAGGTCGAACAGGGCCCTTGCCTCGTCCAAGCGCCCCGACCTCAGCTCCAGTAACCCAAGCTGTCCCGCCGCCAGCGCCGAAGCCCACTGGTCGTTGATCGACTGGGCAAGCGTCAGGGCCGCCTCCAACAGTCGCCTCGCTCCCGCCGCGTCACCGCGCCGTGAGGCCACCGAGCCTTGGGTCATAAGAGCGCGCAGCTCGACGGCATGGGCGTTGATTCCAGAGACCAGTTCCAGACAGGCTTGCGCCTCGAGCACCGCTTCATCGAAGAGCCCAAGCCCGGCCATGAACCAGGCCCGGTTGGCCTTCAACGTGGCAAGTAGTTGGACGCCATGTTCGAAGTTGCCTTCCCGACCGGCGAAGCGCTCGATGCTGGCGGCGAAGAGCCGTTCTCCCTCGGTGAACCTGCCTTGGATGCCGTGGAATAGCACCAGTGGGTCGCAGCCGTTCAAGCACTCGGCTACCCAACCGCACTCGATCGCCTCGAGCCAAGCGGCCTTCAGGTTCACGTAGTCCGGGGCGAACTGAGCAAGCATCTGAGGTTGCTGCGGCCCATGCAGACGGCTGCTCCAACTGCCCAGCATCTTTACGTAGTAGCGCGCGTGCGCGCTCCGCAGGCTGCGAGCCTCGTCGGGGGTTTTGTCCAACTGCTCGTGCATGAAGCGCTGTATCAGCGGGTGTCGATCGTAGCGGTGGTCGGCCGTCAGGCGTAGGAGCGACTTGTCGACGAGAGCCGTCAGCAGCGGCAACGAAGTTCCGGTGACTCCGCGCGCACCTGCCCTGTCGAAGCTGCCGTGGAACACCGCCAGGTGGTTGAAAGCGCGCTGCTCGGCCTCGCTCAGGAGTTCCCAGGAGTGCTCGAAGGCAACGCGCAGCGTGCGGTGGCGCTGCTCCGTATCCACCGCGGCGCTCGGCAACGAGTCGAGGCTCGTCTCGAGGGCCGCGAGCACCTCCTGCAAGCTCATCATCCGAAGCCAACCGGCGGCTAGTTCTATACCCAACGGCAACCCTTCGAGGAACCGGCAGACTCTCACCGCAGCCGGATACGACGCCGGCGTGATGGTGAAGCCGGGTTCGACCTGGCGAGCCCGCTCGTGAAGCAGCCTGAGCGCGTCGTAGGCAAGCGGGTCCTCCAACGCTTCCGGTTGTCCGTTAGCGGCAGTCGGTGCGGGTGGGGTCGGTAGCCCCGCCACGGGCAACAGCCACTCCGCTTGCAGCCTGAGCCGCTCGCGCGAGGTGATCATCACCTTGAGCCTGGGGCAGTTGCTGAGTAGCTCATGGACGAGGGGCGCCGCAGCCGTGAGGTGCTCGAAGTTGTCCAGCACGAGTAGAAGTTCGCGCTCTTTCAGGTAGTCGATCAGCTGGTCCAGTGGCGGGCGTTGCCTGCGCAACTCCACGCCTAGTGCCGCTGCCAGCCGGAACGGGAAGGCGTCTGGCGAGTCGAGGGGGGCCAGGGCAACGGCCACGTGGCCATCTTTGAAGCTCGACGACAGCGACTCGGCGGCACGTAGTGCCAGTCTGGTCTTGCCCACGCCGCCCGGACCCACCAAGGTGAGCAGCCGACACTGCTCGGAGGTGATCCGTTGGATGGTTTCCGCCAGTTCCGCCTGGCGGCCTACGAACGAAGTGAGCGGGGCAGACAACGTCCGCCCCCTGTCGTTCTCACCAACACCGACCGGCGGTTCTGGTTCCTCCAATCCCAACTGGACACGCTCATGGCTCACGAGGCGTTCGGTGGCTGCAGAAGGCGCGAACCCGAGTTCGGCCTGCAGGCGCGTGGCGAAGACCTGCAGTCTCCTGCGCGCATCGTCGACCGCTCCCGACTTCACCAGCAGCCGCAGCAACAGTTGCAGCACGTCCTCGTCGAGCGGATCCTGCGTCAGCAAGCGCTCGTAGAGGCCCGCGGCCTCGTTTGGCCGACCCGCCGATTCCGCCTTGACTGCCTGCTGCAGCGCTGCGTGCCGCTGTGACTCGCGCAACTGTGAGCGCTCGAACTCGAGCCAGTTCGCGAACTCGCTGGCCTCGTCGAGCACCAGCCCCTCGGCGAGGTCACCGCCGTAGTGGTCCAGCGCCGAGCGCCAGTCCTCTCGAGAGAGTGCGTACCTGAACGCCTTGACGTCACTCTCCACCGTCCAGCGCAGGCGCTTGTCGTCGGCGTCGACCGGAATGTCGAACGGCAGGGCCTTGGTCCTCGCCAGGAGTTGGCGCAAGTTGACGCGCGCCTGAGAGCTGTGCGTGTCCGGCCAGAAGAGGAACGACAGCCGTTCGCGGCTGACCCAGCCCTCGGCGCAAGCGAGATGGGTGAGCAGTCCAAGGCGCTTGTCGAGCGGAACGTCGCGCCACTGGGCGCCGTCCCGTATGCTCGGCGGCCCGAGCAGGCGGACCACTATTGCCATGCTCAGAGTGTAGACGAGGCACGTCTTGCAAAGCGGGCGCCGTCCGGAGCTTGCCACCACCGCTACGGGCGGGGCACCGCACGGCGCATCACGCCGGCGTCACGCCCCTCTAACTAACTTGACTCACCGCGGCCCCACGGACCCAAACTCGAGCCGCGTAGGAGGACGACATGGCACGGTTACGGATGACGCTACTCACACTGGCAGCACTCGCCATCAGCGGTCCGGGACTCGCGCAACAAACCGACGCGGAGGCGGCTGCCGCTACGGCCGCCGAGACGCGCAGGGTCTTCGGGGCCTACGCCAAGGACCACGACACCAAGTACTACGCGGAGAACGCCACGTTCATCGACATGACCCATCCAGACCAGGTCATCGAGGGCCGCGACGCGATCAAGGCGTTCATCGGCGCGTTCTACGGCGGCGCCTTCGGAGACGGACGCTACGAACTGCAGAGCATGATCGTCGAGGGGAAATACGCGATGCAGGAGTCGATCTTCTACGGCACCCACACCGGACCGCTGGGTAACATCCCGGCCACCGGCAGGACCGTCGAGTTCCCGTTCATGACCGCCTACTTGATCGAGAACGGCGAGATCGTGTGGGGGCACCTGTACTACGACTCCACTACCCTGTTGAGGCAGCTTGGGGTCATCGAGTAGGGGTCTGCCGGCGGGCTCGACACTCGTAGGGGCCCGGGGGGCGCGGAGTGTTGGGCAGGGTGATCGGCAGGACGGCGGTGGTGTTCGGCTTTGCAGGGGCGTGGACCGAGGACGACTGGCGGGTCCACGCCCCCAACGCCGCCGCTGACGTTACGAGTAGGCAGGGTCTACTCGAACAGTTCCTCGATGGCGCGCTTATGCCGACTGTGCTTGTCCGCGTCTATGTCACGAAGCCTACGCAGGTTCTGTAACTTCCACTGGACAGCCGGTAGCGCTATGGCCTCCGGGAACCCGATGGCACTAAAGTCGGGGTCTGCGTCGTGAAGGGAGAGCAGGAAGCTCTTGACGCTGTCGTCCAGCAGTTCGCGCATGTTGGCGAAGAGCCGTTCTCGTGTAGCAATCAGTTCATCGAGGTCTAGTGGTTCGACGGTCATGCCCTCGAACTCGTTGCGGTAGGCAGCTTCAATCTCGACCCTGTTGGGGTTCAATAGCTCGTGTGGCGGCCTGCTGGAGGAGGCCAAGTAGACCAAGAAGGTGCGAAACAGGGTATCGGTGACGCCCTCGTTGTCGTACTGAAGTTGGACGTCGTATAGGTCCCTTAGATGCTGACGATCAAGTGCCGCAACTAACTTTCCGGCGTATAGGTCTTCGAAAGCCACCACGTTCATCTCGGCGAACCCGAACGCACGCTCTACTTCTGGCGTCGTCCTCCGCACGACTGGCGGGTGGACCGTGCCGCGGAAGACCGGCGATGTGTCGACTTTGATGGCAACCCTGCCGGCCCGGATCTCCAGGCGGAGGTCGTCTCCTCCAGACAACGAAGGCCTAACTACGGCGCCAGGAATCCGTGCCTCGATGCTTAGAGCAAGCCGCTCAAGCGCCGAGCCGATGCTGGCGAGCGTCACCTCTCGCGGCTGGATATGCAGGTATACGAGATCGATGTCCACCGACAACCGCGGCATGTTTCTGTGGAACAGGTTTATCCCGGTGCCGCCTTTGAGGGCGAACGTCTTCTCCTCGGCAATCACAGGTAGGGCGCGAACGAGCAAGCGTGCTTGGTTGGTAAAGGACTCAGCCGGCATGTCCTTGGCCTTCTCCCTTGGAACGCGGCAGGAGATCCGCGGGCACCGTTATGCGGTATTGCGGGTGCAGCTTGCCTCCGGGGTAGAAGGCACGGTCGCCGGAACCAAGATCGACGGCCGACAAGTCGAGGTACTTCCGCCAAGCGTGTTCGTGCCTGTCCGCGAACACCAGGAAGAGACGCTTTACCTGCACGCTCGTGCAAGTCGTGAGCAGCTCCGTGGTCACGTGAGGACGCAGATTCACCAGGCTCCCGAACAACTCGTCGAGCAACTGGAAACTCTCGGTCTGCGGAAGCTCGTCGATGGCTTCGAGGATCGCCCGCTCAGGGCTCGAAGCCACCAAGGGCCACTCCCATGGCAAGGGCGCATCGTCATTGCGGCTTCCGGTGCTCATCTCCGTGTTTTCGAGACCGAAGTTAGGATCGGTGAACAGCCTCCTCTTCCGCAACCTGAGTTCGGTTTGGAGCGGTAGTCGTTTGAGCCACGATGGGGGCTTGTTCGAGTAGAGATAAGCCGCCGGCCTGCCGAGCGGCAGGTAGTGGACATACCCGCCAGATGCCAGTGAAGTGGTGCCGCCCACGTGGATCTCGTAGCCCATGATCCTCTGGGCTGAGAGTAGTGGGAGCACCCAATCGCGCGCAGGAGGCTGCGCGGACGGAGGCGTGGGACGACGGTAGAGGCCTGTCACGACTCTCTCCAACCAGCCGCCTTCCGCGTACTTGTGGGCGAGTTGTCGCGAGACTCCGTGCTGGTTGAGCCACGGCATATCGACATAGAAGCCGGGGGGGACTCTGCCTAGGACCAGCTTTAATGTGCTCCCATTACGACTACTCACGGTAGACAGAATAACACAAGCACAAAGTGTCCAATTCCATGCCTTTACGGAACTGGTAAAAGGTCAACTCTTGGTGGACTCTGGGCGCCCCGTGCACAGTCGGCTGTGAGCTGGTGCCCGTGTGCCTCCAAAGACCCTCGCGCCGAACAACTGCACCGCCCTGGACTCATCGGGCGACTCTACTCGTATGACCCCCCGCACCGCGAAACACAGCAGGCGCGCGGCCAGATCAGAACCATGAGCGTGTGGGCGGCACCGCTGCACCCCAACACGACCCACCCCCGCCAGGGACGCAAGGACTTTGTGCCGACTTCCAGGATCTTCGACTCAGGCTGTCGCGGGGCTGCCCAGCCGCCGCAGTGATGGGGTGCAAACGAGGACGCCGGTGACCAGGGCCACCAGTACGCCGGCGCCGAGGAAGAGCGGGACGAAGCCGGCGTCGACCAGCGCGCCGGCCGCCACCAGCGACAACGGCGCGAGTCCAACGGAGGCGAACATCACTAGGCTCATCAGGCGTCCGCGGAAGGCCTCCTCGGCCTGGCCCTGGAGGAAGGCGATGCCGCGCACGTTGAGCACCCCGACGGACAACCCCATCACCCCGAGCGCCAGCAGGGCGGGGAGCATGGTGCGGTCGAACGCCAGGCTTGCCAGTCCCACCGCGAAGGCCGACGACGTGAGTATCAGCAAGCGCCCCAGAGGCGCCGCACGTAGCAGCGTCCCGGCCAGGATCGCGCCGACGAGCGCGCTGCCGCCGAAGCACGACATGAGCAAACCGAAGCTGGTGGGGCCGGAGAACATCCGCTCCGCCAACAGGGGCAGGCCCACCGAGGCCGGGCCCGTGACGGCCACGTTCAGGGCGGCGATGGTGAGGAGCATGGTGCGGATCGTGGGCCGGCTCAGGCTGTAACGCAGCCCCTCGAGCACCTGGCGCGCCACGTTGCCGCTCGGGTCGGCACGTTGCGTGCGTGGGGCGCGTAGCGCGAGAAGCGTGGTGACGGTGGCGACGAACGTGAGCGCGTCGATGGCGAACGCGGGCGCCAGGCCGGCCGACGCCACCAGGACGCCGGCCGCGGCCGGCCCCAGCAGCAGCGCAAGCTGTTCGCTCCCCTGCACGAGCGCGTTGGCGGGCTCGAGCTGCCCCTCGCCCACCAGCGACGGCACGATTGCCAAGAGCGCCGGGTGGTAGAACGCGTCCACGGCGCCGAACAGTGCCGCGAGCACGTATACGTGCGTGAGCGTGACGGTGCCGCCGGCTACCAGGTAGGCGAGAAGGCCGACGGCGACGAAGCGCAGCGCGTTGGACGCCAGCATCACCGTGCGCGGCGCCATGCGGTCGCTCACGGCGCCCCCGAGCAGCATCAGCAGGGCGCGCGGGATGGCGGCTGTCATCAGCACGGCGCCGAGGTCCATGCCACTACCGCCCAGCGACAGCGTGAGCCAGGGCAGGGCCACCAGGTAGAACTGGTCGCCCATCACGGAGATCGTCTCGCCCAGCCAAAGCAGGCGGAAGGAACCGTGACGCAGCGGGTTGGTCCGGGTGGATGTGGGCAAAGTGGTCATGGTGGCTAAGGTAGAGGCCACCCTTGTCGAAATGGAAGGTCGAAATTCTGGTAGCTATGCCCTTGCGATCCGGTAATCCGGTGGACCCGTGCCGCTACCGTGCTACTCGATTCGGAGCGCCGGCGCTACCCCGACCCGTTCATGCGGGCCGAGCGGAGTGCTTGGCAGGCCTAGCGCTAACTCGACGTTCGCTTGGGAGGCATCGCCTACCGGGTGAAGCAGCAGTCCGTGGCGCTGGAACTGCTCGAGTTCACCAGCGAAGTCGACTTAGGGTTGGGCCTGCCTCAGCATCTCGAGAGGCCCTTGGCTGCCCAGAAATCGAGTCGGAATCCGTCGCTTTTCTCAGCACGAGATGCCAAGAAGCTAAGGGATAGCATGGAGGAACCTCCCGCTGCTGTCGTGAACACGCAGGTAACCGTGCCCCCCTTTGGCGAAGTTCGCCGGGAAGACAGCCAGGTTAATGCCCTGGGGGTGCTTCGTGCTAGGGAAGCGGATTGCTTGGATTCGGGCGTGGTACGCGGCGCGGCCGATGAGGTGAGTGACGGGATTCTCCGTGACACGCCAAGGACCCTTAAGTGCTTCAGATGTAACGCCCAAGTGTCCTACGATAACCGCGTCGGTTAGGTCGAGGACGCGCGCCAGGTCGTAATGAATACTGAACATCGTGCGGGGGTTTTGAGGGAGCCCTATCAGGCCGCCACTGGTCATCAGCAGGCCCTCGATTTCAGCTAAGGCGGTAACAGGGTCGCCGGCAAGGTAGATAGCGCCGAATTCGCCTTTGGCGTTGAAGCGGCCACCTCGCTGAAGCGAGCCTGTCACGCTGAGGGGTTCAGCCTGATAGTTGACGTCGATGGAGCGGTACCCGGTTCCTTGCAGTGCCCGCGTTGGTGCGGTAGCGGTTAGTGCGCCGTACTCGCGGGCTGTCGCCACTTATGCCGGCGCTCCCGTGAGCATGTCCTCCACCAGGTCGACTATCCCCTGGATCTTGCCGGTCTGCATCAGATCGAGCGGGCTGATTCCTCCGAGGTCCGGATGTGGCGCATTGAGCCAGATACGCACCTGGCTATCGTCGTGACCGGTCAACCGGTTGAGCCCGTCTACCACCCGGAGCAACTTCTTGAGCGGTTCCTGGATTGTCCGCGAATCAGGAGTCTTGCGAAGTGTGCGGTCATTGACTCCCAGGATGCTTGAGATCTCTACCGTACCGATGTGGAGATACTCTGCGAAGCGGCGGGCATCAACGCGACCCGACTCCAGGTTGAATACCTCGGGCGTCGTGTGGCTAAGGATGTTCGCCATTCCAGCCCCCTTTCGGTTCCATTCTAGTTCCTCTATTGTTCCGAGTCTAGTGATAGCGAGCCCTGCGCGGCAAACCTCATGGGCCCGCGGGGGCCTCAAGCCCGTCTAGCACAGCCGCGCCGACCCTCAATTGAGGCCAGCGTCCAACGGCGACAGGTAAGAGCTGACCTCTGCCGCGGCCGCCGCGGCGCCATCCCACCCCGACTCCACCATCCTCAGGGAGTGGGAACGCGCCAGCGCAGCATGTTCCCACGCCAACTCCTCACGCCCGAGGGCGCGGGCCGACCTGGCGCATAGCGCGTGCGTCAAGGCCAGGAGGTGCTCGTCGGGCGGGCTGGGCCGCAGGCCCTCCGCGCGGCGGAACACCTCGTAGGCTGCCGCCAGCACTTCCTCGTGATCGCCTAGCCCGTGAACGGTGAGGACCGCCATCATGCGCAGGCCGATAGCGTGGCCGCGTGCCTCGAACACTCCCATGTCGTAGCGAGCCTGGAAGATGTCGGCAACGCGCGTTGCGGTCAGGTAGGCAGCCCGTGAGGGGGGTAGGCCCGACAGCACGATGACCAGTTGGCTGAGTTCCTCCCCGAGGCGCTCGTCGTACGCGCGCGTGGCAACCGCCTTGGCGTCCCACTCCTGTCCGGGAGCCACACCCAGGGCTTGGGTCACGCGCTCCTCGAGGGCTGACAGGCTGGCGGCCGTCGACTCGCCGGCCTTGGGCGTGTCGGTCGGCGCTGCACCTGAGCCGACCGTTCCCGTGTCGACCGCCGCGCTCGAGCCGACTGCCCCCGTGTCGACCGCCGCGCTCGAGCCGACTGCCCCCGTGTCGGACACCGCTGACCCGCTTGCCTCCTCGGCGTCAGCCAACGCCCGTGCTGCCGTGAGCGCCGCAGCGACCTGGACGAGCAACACCAGTCGCCACGGATGGCCGGCCGGAAGAGCCAGCACCTCGTCCGACAACTCGGCCAGCTCGGCCGCGGCGTCCGCGACCCCTTCAGCCCTGCCCCTCAACACGGCATGCAGCGTGCCCGCTCGCAGCGCGTCGGTGGTGAACCGTTCCGGGTCGGTCTTCCGTAGGTCCTGCAACATCTCGGTGGCGCGCTCCGCCAACGTGAAGGCGGTGCCGTCGGTTACGGCGTCGGGGGGGAAGATGGCAAGGGCACGAAGCACCGAGCGTGCCCACAGGGCGCAGGCCTCCTGGCGCTCGGCGCTGCTCATGGCGTCGCCCTCGTCCAGTAGCCAGCCGTACGCCAGTGCGAGACGCTCGGTGGCGAGGGGGATGTTCCCGTCGCGCACGTCGATGACGGCGCGGCGCGCTTGCACCTGAACCTGGACCGCGAGCGGCCACTCTCCGCCATGCAGGGCAGCGTCGAGTTCCTGGACGAGCGGAGTGACGGTGTCGTTCCAGCCGCGCTCGTGGAGCGCACCTACCACGGCGGCTTGCGAGCGCAGGCGGGCCGGCGAGAAGGCCTCCTCCAGCGACGTGTACAGCAGGCACCAGTCGAACGCGCCGCTGGCAACCAGAGCGTCCTGCGTGTCCGCGTCCTCGGCCGCGTCGAGCGCCGACCACAGACGTTGGCCGACGCGCAGGTCGTGGTAGGTCACCAGTAGGTGCGCGTAGCGCCCACCCCTCAACGCCTCCACGCGCATGGCCAGGTCGTCCGGCGCCCCCACCAGCCCACTCAGGCCCCAGCGGTCACGCTGGATGGTGATGGCGGTCAACACCACGGCCACGGAACCGAGGTTGAGGCCCGTCCGCAGCGCCAAGGTCAACAAGCTTCCGACCACCGGGCGCTGCTCCAACGCCGGTTGGGCCAGTCCGAAGATGTCCGGGACGCTGAAGAAGAGCTGGATGCGCAGCAGACTGGACGCCACGAACCCGAGCAGCGCGCCGCGGTCGAAGCTGGTGCCGGAGCCGGCGAACGCGCCGGGCCAGAGATTGGCCCCGTGCCACAACGCGCCCCACGAGGCCAGCAGGAACAGCGCGGTCAGGCCTCCAGCCCAGGCGACGGTCGCGCCGCGCAGCCCCGCAAGCGACACGAACGGCACGAGGCCGTGCTCCATCGCCCACTCGTAAGACGCCCGGGGCGAGGCCAAGAGCCAGCCGAGCAGAACCATGAACCCGAGCCCGAGCGCGAAGGGCAGCCAGCCGGAGCCGAGCGCCGCTCCTGCGAGCGTGGCGGCGGTGAGCAGGAAGGCCGTTCCCGACAGCCAGAAGCGCGGCCGCGGTACGGCCCGCTCGGCCTCCTTCCGGCCGGCGCCCAGCTCTTCGACCAGCGACTCCAGCGCCGCGCCGTCGGGGTCTCCAAAGTTGGCGCGAGAGCGAAGGTAGGGAATCACCCAGTCGCGCAGGGCACGCAGCCCTCGCAGGCTGGCCTCACTCCGGGCCTCGAACTTGCCCCGAGCGAGCAACAAGTCGGCGGTCTCCCGGACGCCGGTCGTCAGCTCGCGCCCCAGGTGCCCGGCCTCCACCGCGTCGCGCCGCGCGACGGCCTCCTCGAGCTCGGCGAGGAGGTCGGCGCCCCGGCCCAGCCCGTGTGCTCGGTAGTAGGCCGCCCGACCGAGGCTGAGGGCGATGCGCACGAAGCCGACGCTGAGGAGGAAGCGTGTGCCGAACACCAGCAGACGCCCGGCAACGCTGCCGGGTTCGGCCGCCAGGTTCAGGCCGAACACGTCGAACAGGTCGAAGAACATCTCTGTGAGGAGCAGGTTGTCGAACGAGAGGCGCCACGCGGCTCCCCAACCATCGCCCACCAGCACGCCGGGCAGGTGCCGCATGACGCCTCTGAACAGCACCGCCTGGGCCAGCAAGTAGATCGGCAACGCGAACGTTGCCACCACCACGGGCAGGTACCTGACCACGGCGGCACTGTCGCGCTCGCGCACGCCGGACACGTCGTCCTCGCGCATGCCGCGCGCGAACACCTCGGGCCACACCACGAGCATGGCCACGAGCATGAACCCGGCGACCTGTAGCACCAACGCCGGCCAGCCCAACGGCAGGGCGCCCACGCTGGCCGCCAGGGTCAAGATGGCCCCGTAAGCCAACCACATGCTCAACTTGGTGCGGCGCGCCGCGGCGAAGACGCCGAGCAGCTCGCCGCCGAGCGCGCGTAATACGGCTCCGGGGCCAACGGTAATGGTCGCGGCCGGGCTGTTCACTTACCTCCCCGACCTAAGGCGCGGCGGGCGCCTCGGGGAAGGCCCACCAGTACCAACCCAGGCCTTCCTCGATGCCTGGATGGTACGTGTGCGGCCCGCCACTCGGCCCGCTCACCAGCGTGACGGGCGTCCAGCCCGCGAGGAGGTCGAAGGCGTTCACGTTGTTGCACTCGCCCACAGCGACGCTCCGGGCTTCGCGGCTTGCGAACCACTGCACCCGGCGGGTACCGGGCGCTCCGATGTCGTTCGCGAACGCCGCGTCCGCCAGGATCGCCATGCCGATCATGCTCAGGCCGCCGTGGTTTTCGTCCGGCGTGGTGAAGCCGTCGAGCGGCGTGAGCAACTCGACGTCGAACAGGACCGTGATGCGCGGCTTGCCAGGGCCGCCGCACACCGTGGAGCCAAGTGGCGTGTCGTCGTCTATGGTGGGCAGCACCAAAGCGAAGGCGCCGTCACCGGCGATGTCGGCGAACACGCGCAACACTCGGTTACCGGGTGCGCTCAACAGCAAGGTCGGTGTTGCCTCGCGCCGCCAGTCGGCCAGGCGCCCACGCATGCTGACGCCGTCGAAGCTCGCCTCGCCCGGGCCGATCGGGCCGAGGTACTGGGCGTGAGTCAGCGAAACGGCCGCCGTGATCGCCAGGGTGACGAGCAGCCGCCGCCATACGCCGTACTCGGTGCTCCCCGTTCGCGGGTGCATCATGCGGCACACTCTCCTTCTTCGACCATGCGCTCGAGCAGACGCTCGAGCAGCGGGAACAACACGTCGAGTGCCGGGTAGCGGTAGGGCCTGGCCTCGGAGAAGTCGAAGTGACCCTCGGCGGCTACGAGCTGCCAGCTGACGCGGTAGCTCGGACAGTTGCGGCACACGGTTTCGACGGGGCGCGGCGGGGCGTCCTCGAGCTGCTCACTCAAGAAGCGCAGGAGCCAGTCGTGCGCGATGGTCAACTCCTCGTCAGTGGGCTCGAGGTAACACTCGGTGACCATCGGAGGCAACGTCGTCAGCTCGATCTGACGCGCCTCGGGAGTCGAGAGCACCCGCACCGCTTGCCACTCGGGCGGCAGCGCGCCCGCGACGTGCTCGACCGCGAGCTGAAACCGAGGCGCGCTCGACGTGCTACCGGGCGTGGGCAACTCTGGAGGGAAGTAGACCAGCTTGCGGTAGATGAACTCGCCCGTGACCACGTCGAGCACGAGGTCGCTGGCAGCGATCCGGCCCCACCACACCTGAAGGTAGAGCAGCTCGTCGTTGATCCAGCGGACGACCGGCGCAACGTTGGCGTGCCGGTTGATCCTCACGCGAAGCGCCTCGCCGGCCTCGTAGGCGTCGGCGACATACACCACGGTCGACCATGGGCTCTCTTGCGTGAAGTCCGGAAAGACGGCCCAGTAGCTTCGCAGGCCGTTGGGCGAACTGGTGGTCTCGCCGTCGAACGAGATGGCCACCTGGTCCACCGAGAGGTTGGCCAAGAGCTCCTCGCCCAAAGGCAGGTAGAGGGGCGGCGACTGGGCGAAGGCGCCGGAGCCGATGAGGACGAATAGGGCGGTGGCGAGGCGGAGCCTCATGGTGGCGCTTACGGCGCCCCCACCAGACCAGGCGCCGGTGGCGCGAACGCCAGCGTTCCACCGGAATCGAATCCACCCACGTCAGTGAAGCTCGCACCAAGGCCCGGAGAACCGGACGCTACCAAGTTGGCGGCTTCCACCATCCCGATATGTCCAGCCAGAGTCCAGCCCGGATCGTAGCTGCTCGTGACCCACAAGTTGCCGGCGTTGTCGAACGCCAGGCGCAGCGGGGATACCCCGATGCCTGTCAAGCGGACGGTGGGGTCGGGCGCGCCGCTCGAGACGATGTCCTGCGGCCGGAACTTCTCTACCGCGCCGCTACTCCAGCTCGCCACCCACAACGCGCCCGCGGCATCGAACGCCAACCCGCGGGCGGTCTGGAGAGACGTACCGTTGGACTCCACCACCACGTCGGGATCGAGCGCCCCGCCTGTAAGCAGTTGGGCGGGGGAGTAGCGGGCCACGAAGGTGTTCGCAGCCACCCACAACCCGCCACCTACGTCGAACGTCAACGCCTGCGGGTAAGGCAAGGCATGTGAAGCGGTGCCCAAGATCTTCACTGCCGGCACAGGTGAACCAGAACTCGCCAACTGGCTGGGCGCGTAGCCGGCGATACCACCGGCAATCGTGGCCCACAGCATTCCGCTCGCGTCGAACGCGATGCCGTTCACGTCTGTGCTCCCCGTGTCGATCACCACTGCGGGTGAGGGCGTACCGGACGCGCCCAAGTCCGTCACCGCGTACTCGATCAGGTAACCCGCCTGCGTACCGACCCAAGCGTCGCCGTCGGCATCGAAGGCGAGCGCGTACGGCCCTTGGCTCGCACCGAGGCCAAGCGCCCGCGCTGGAGTCACCCCCTCCCCTCCGCTGGGCAACTGGGTTGCACCGAACGCAGCGATCTTACTGCTGCCATGAACGGCCACCCACAGCGCTCCCGTACCAGGGCGGAGCAGGTAGCTCACGGTCTCTGTGGCCGTGACGCCGGCGCTCACCTGCACGGTGCCACCGCCCACGACGGTGCCGTCGTAAAGCTCGTCCACCAAGGTCCCGGGCAGGCGTGCGGCCGGGGCCGTCAGCTGATACGCACCCGGCGCGAGGCCACTGAGCGTCCGAGTTGCGCTTACCACACTGTGGTACCCACCCGGGCCGGTTACTTCGATGCCCGCGGCCACTCCGCTCGGCGCCGTGACCGTTATCGCCAAGGAGCCGAGGTTAGCGCCGGCAGGTGCGGCGCAGCCGGGCGCCACTGCGACCAGGGCAGCCAGGCAGGACGTAAGCAGTAGCGAGCGCCAACCACTAGCCACCCTGCCGCGGGCCACTCCCCCTCGCACCGAGCCGTGCCGAGCTACGTCACGTCCTGCTGCGTTGAGACTTGCCGCGCCAGCGTCCATCGTCGCTACCTCCAGTTTGGCGGCACTTTAGCACCGCCGGTGGCGTTTCAGGAATGTGGCGGCCCTCCCACCCAGGGGCGAACGTCCCGACCCACTCCAGCGCGGGCGGCGTATCCTATAGGTGGTTAAGGGGACGCAAAGCAGCAACGGCATCCCCTAACGAAGCCCTCAGAGCGCCGCTAAGTAGCAGCGTCAGACCAGGGGGCTTCTTTTTTGGCTCGCTCACGCAAGCCACTCGTGCGCTGTGGCCCAAGCAACGGCCATCTCGGTATGGGCTGGGAGTCAGCGCGCCGGCCGCGGGTGGCCGACGGGCCGCTACGCAACGTGATCGCCGCTTTGCGCTTAGCCGCCGATCGCGACCATCGTCCGGGGCCTGTCGACCGGAGCGGTGATGCCCGATGCCGGCTTCCGGAAGGCCGCTACCAGGAACATCTCCTGGATCGCGGGTACCGGGTCCGCTTCGAGCAGCGCCGGCCTTATGTCGACCTCGCGATCCGTCATCAGGCAGGGGCGAAGGGTGGCGTCGCTGGTGAGCCGCATCCGGCTACAAGCCCCGCAGAAGGGTTCGGAGACGGGGTTGATGAAGCCGATGGCTCCCTTCCAACCGGGAACGCGGAAGAGCCGGGCCGGTGCGCTTGGGTCGTTATGGAGCGGCTCGAGCGCCCCGAACCAGGCTTCGATCCGGGTGCGAGTCTCCTTGCCGGCCACGAACTGCTGCCTGTACTCGTCAGGCGCGGCGTTGTTGAGGTGCATGTACTCGATGAAGCGCATGTGGACCGGCAGGCCCTTGGTCAGTTCGGCCAGTCCGCGGATCTCGCCGTCGTTCACCCCGCGGATCACTACGGCGTTCAGTTTGACCGGCCCCAGCCCTCCCTCGAGGAGGGCCTCGATTCCTTGCCAGACGGGGCGGATGCTGCCCCCGTTCGTCACTCTACGGAAGACCTCGGGGTCCAGCGCATCCAGGGAGATGTTCACCCGGTCCAAACCGGCAGCGAGCAGTTCGGGCAGCCGGCGGGAGAGAAGGGAGCCGTTGGTCGTTATCGCGACGTCTGGAACGTCGGCCACGCGCTTGGCGTGATGGATCATCTCCGGCAGTTCCTTGCGGATCAGGGGCTCCCCACCCGTGAACCGCACCGAGGTCATGCCGAGGCCCACGGCGGCGCTGATGACGTTAGCAACGTCCTGGACGCTCACGGTTCCAACTGGATCCTTGTGACCCATGCCCAGCGGATCGCAGTAAGTGCACCGGAAGTTGCAGCGTCTCGTGACGCTCACCCGCAGGTCTCTTACGACGCGACCGTGACTATCGATGAGGGCTTTGGATTCCATCGGCGCTCCTGCTGGGGGACTCCCGGAGTGTGTGCGCATGATAGGACATCACGTTGGAGCGGGTTCGGACGAGATTGCCCTCACCCAGACCGGGTCACCTTGGGCGTACGTCTCCTTCTTCCAGATGGGAACACGGTTCTTGAGCTCCTCGACTATGTAGTGGCAGGCGCCGAAGGCGGCTTCTCGGTGAGCTGCCGCCACGCCCACCCAGACGGCGCACTCCCCGATCTGGAGGTGGCCTACGCGGTGCACGCAAGCCACGTGAAGGACATCGAAGCGTTCCCGTGCCTCGGCCAAGATCCGGTTCCCCTCCTTGACGGCAAGGGCCTCGTACGCCTCGTAGGTAAGCGAGGTCACCTCCCGTCCATCGGCACGGTTCCTGACGCGGCCCTCGAAGATGCTGCGGGCGCCGGCCGCCGGGTCCTCCAGCCGCCGCGCCAGCTGACTCGTCGGGATCGGCTCTTTCGAGATGACGAACAAGCTACCCCCCCGCCACCGGCGCGATGAACGCTACGCGGTCGCCGTCTTGCAGCTCGCTCTCCCAAGGCGCGAACTCGTCGTTGATCGCCACCCGGAGCGCCTCGATCGGCAGGGGGAGGTCGTGCAGTCTTCTCAACTCCTGATAGAGGTCCGCGACCGTTCGCGCTGCGGTCGACACGCTCTCCCGGTCACGCTGCCTCACCTCCCGGAAGATCGCGAAGTGCTCTAGGGTCACGCTCTTCTGGGGCTTCATGCTTGATAGCCCGGGCAGAGAGTCGGTTGAGGCTCGTGGCGGCGAGCACCGGTCTTGTCCTGCTCGGGCGCAGCGGGCCCGCACTCCAGGCTTTCGTGCCGTTCAAACGTCGACGTCATGCTTCCCTCCCCGCTTGCGGAGCAGCCGCACCTCCTGGATGACGATGTCGTGGGAGAGCGCCTTACACATGTCGTAGATGGTGAGGGCGGCAACGGCAGCACCGGTGAGCGCTTCCATCTCGACCCCGGTCTTGCCGTCCACCGATACCGTGCAGTCGATCTGGACCCGCTGGTCGGCGGCGAACGTGATGTCGATATCGCAACTGTCGATCGGAAGCGGGTGACAGAGCGGGATGAGGTCGCCGGTCCTCTTCACGGCCATGATCCCTGCCAGGATGGCGGTCTGGAACACGGGACCCTTCTCGCTGCCGATATCGGTGCCCGTGATGGCGCCCCTGACCGCCTTGGGCAGGCTGACGTAGGCGCGAGCCGAGGCCGTTCTGCGGGTCACCCCCTTACCGGCCACGTCCACCATGCGCGGGCGGCTCTTCTCGTCGATGTGGGTCAGCATGGCAACTCCTCACTGGCTTCCCGCGGCTTCCCCGAGACCTCCACCCACGCAGGACCCTATCCAGGGCCCCCGGATCTTCCTTCCTCCATCGTCGTGCTTCCGAGTGTACTGCGGGAATGGCACGGTAAGCCCCGGCCGGCATCAGGTCTCCGGCCAGCAGCTTATTTGCAGCCAAACCCGCGGTGATAGGCTTGCACCCATGGGCCGGGCGTTGGCCGGTGTTCTGGAAGCAAGCCTTCGGCGGCTCGCGGTGACCTCATGCTGAGCCCTGAGCAGCGGGCCCGTTACGACCGTCAACTCAGGCTCTACTCCTTCGGCGAGGCTCAGCAGCAACGGCTGCTGGACGCCTCGGTGCTCGTGGTCGGCGCGGGTGGCCTGGGATCTCCGGTGTTGCTTTACCTGGCGGCCGCCGGCGTGGGTCGCCTCGGGATCGTGGATGACGACGTCGTCGACCTGAGCAACCTGCAGCGGCAGGTCATCCACCGCGACCGCGACGTAGGCACTGCCAAGGTTGCTTCGGCCGCACGCGCGGTGCGCGACCTGAACCCGGACACGCAGGTCGACGAGCACGACCTCAGGCTGCAAGAGGGTAATGCGCGCGCCCTCGTCGGCCGGTACGACCTGGTGGTCGACTGCACCGACAACTTCACGGCCCGCTACCTCATCAACGACTCGGGCTTTCTCGAGCGTGTTCCGGTGGTGCACGGCTCGATCTACCGTTACGAGGGTCAAGTGACCGTGTTCAGCCGAGGCGAGGGCCCGTGCTACCGCTGCCTCTTTCCCGTACCACCTCCTCCCGGCACCATCCCCTCTTGTGCGGAGGCCGGGGTTCTGGGTGTGCTACCGGGAATGGTGGGCATGGTGCAGGCGACGGAGAGCATCAAATTGCTTGCCGGTTTGGGGGAGTCGCTCGTTGGTCGGCTCTTGCGCTACGAGGCGCTGGCGATGAGGTGGAGTGAGCTGCGCTTGAGGCGAGACCCCGCCTGCCCCCTTTGCGGTGATGCCCCCACCATTTGCGAGGTGCGCGCGATAGACGGTGGAACTTGCGAGGTAGACAACCTTCAACGACTCGACCCCGCGGGCTACGAGCACCTGCGCAGCGCGAACGTGGAGCACATCCTGCTCGACGTTCGCGGGTCCTCCGAGGTCGCGGTAGGCAGCATCGAGGGGTGCGTCAACATCCCACTGAGCGAGCTGCCTACGAGGCTGAGTGAGCTCACGCGGTGGCGCGACCGGCTGATCGTCTGTGTGTGTAACCACGGCACCAGTAGCCTCGAAGCCGTCGCCCTGCTACGCAATGCCGGCTTTCCCCGACTTGCCAACCTCGAAGGAGGCTACCAGGCGTGGCGGGCCTGGGAACGCCATGGAAGGTCCTTGCGCTCGTAGAGCGGCGACTTCTCGAGTGTCAACCGCCCACCCCCGGTATGAATTAGTTTTGAGTTGACACGCCCACGCCCCGGTACGAATCAATTCTGAGTTGACACGCCCACGCCTCGGTACGGACTAGCTTTGAGTTGACACGCCCTGCTCGGCGACCCGTATGCGGCCGAGAGCCCGCTCGTAGTCGGCCACGTGGTTGGCGTTAACCAGCTCGTCCTCATCCACGCTCGTCACGAGCCCGATCCGCGAGTTCAACAGCATCTTCCGGGGGCAGTCATGGCCTAACGCGAGCACCTGGAACAGGCGCAGCCGCGCCTTGGCCTCGTAGATCGTGCACACCGGTTCGGGCAAACCGTCATGAGGGCTGCGGTAGCTCGTGGCGAAGCGCAGCGGAGCTCGTTCACCGAGCAAGCGCTCTACCGTCTCAGCGCGAACGAACGGAAGGTCACACGCCAAGACCAGCCAGCCGGCGCCTGGGTGAGCCGTCATCGCGGTGAGGATGCCGCCCAGCGGCCCCACCTCGACGAAGCGGTCGACCAGGTGAGGGCGACCAACCAGCGCCGGCTCAGACTGTTGCTCGGCGTTGATCGACAGGTAGACCCGGTCGCAGTGGGGCGCAAGCAGCCGACTCAGGTAGAGCGCGTGCGGTTCGCCGTGGTACTCGAGCGCCCATTTCGGTCGGCCCATCCTGCGGCTCGCGCCACCCGCCAGTACCAGGCCGTAGAGCGGTGTTCGGCTGGCCAGCGACAAGAGGTGGGAGCGGATGCTCGCCGCCAACCCAGCGACATCGTCGGGCCGGTGGTGCGGTACCTGGAGCCCGGCCATGCTCGGGCCCGCGCCGACCGTGGCGATCACCGTGGCCGGGGTCTCCGGCGCGTCGTCACACCGCCCCTCTTCGTCGAGCAACAGGACGGTCGGGGTGTCCGGGCCGGCAGCGCCCTCGAGCAGCACGATGTCGTTTTCGAGCATGTCGTAGTGCCTACCGACGAGGCCCGGCGCCGGTCCACGCGCGTGGCCTACCTGGAACTCCGTAGACAGGGCTTCGGCCACGCGCTGTAGCATGCCGGCCGCCTCGGGCGTCATGCGTCCCGAGAAGGCGACCAGGTACGGGTGATAGCTGATCTGCTCGTGGCGCCGGGAACTGTCCACGCATCAAGCTAGCACGAGCCCCGCGCGGCGGATCACGCCTCCGTCCACACCGCCTCCGCACCCACCCCGGTCCCCTGACCCGCCACCCGGAACGGGTCGGCCGCGAATTTGGAAGCCGGTTGGAAGGGCGCCATCCGACACTGCAACGGATGGCTCAGCAACATCGCCCAGCCCAGGCGAGGCGCACGCCGACCGGCCAGGCCGGCACGTCGTTCGTCATCACCCTGTGGCTCGAGCCCACCGATGAAGCCAAGCGCCCTGAATGGCGCTGGCGTGTCACCGGGGGACAGCACGGCGAGCAGCGGTACTTCAGGAGCGTCGCAGACCTCCTGACTTACGTCAGCGAATGCACCGCACTCCCGCCGCCAGATTGAGGCGGCGGCGACGGAGGGTGCGCGGCCGAAGTCGTCAGGGAAGGAGTCGGGATGACCGATCTGACGTCAGCAGAGGTGCTGGAGAGACTGCGCGCGGTGCCCTACCCGGGGACCTCGCGTAACATCGTGGGTGCGGGGTTCGTGAAGGACGTGACCGTCGACGGGTCTACCGTCATGGTCAGGTTCGCGCCCAACACCACCAACGCAGACAAGGTCGCTGCCATGGAAGGCGGTATCCGCGACGTCCTTTACGGGGCGAGCTTCGCGCTCGTGGAGGTGGAGACCGAGGCGCCATACGACGACAGCTCGATGATCCTCGGCACTGGTTCCATGAACCCACTGCAGGCCGAGATGTTGGAAGACGGCGTCGACCCTCAACCCGACGTGTTGCTAGGCGACCTTGGCCGGTCCAACCGCGCACGGCCCGAGCCGCAGGGGTCCGTGGGCCAACCCGGCAGGGCAGGGCAGGGCACAGACGTCGATGACGAGCCGGCGGAACCACAGGGTGCGAGCGACCCTACCTACGACGGACCGTTGCGGGTGCTGCAGTGGGAGATCGACCCGCATGACCTGCAGGCCGAGTCGGTCCAGCGAGCCGTGACCTTGGACGGCTGGGAGTTCCGCCTGTGGTGGCAGGTCCACGAGGGCGGCGAGCTGCTTTACACGTCGTTGCAAGCGCTCCGTGAGGACTGGGTTGACCTCGGCGGCGTCGCCCGGAGTCACCCGGTGGGGCGCACCGAGGCCGTGAACCTCGTCTACGACAGGTCGCGGGACGCCGTGGTGGCCGTCTACGGCACCGTCCGCGACTTCCGGCCGTTCGTCGAGGCGTTCCGATTGGCGTACGCGGCGCAGTACGGCGGCTTGGCAGCTGGCGGCGCCAACGTAACGAGCTACGGACGGGGCAGCGAGTACGGTCCCGGGCTGAGCTACGAGCCTTCCTACGAGGACGGCTGTGACGGTGGGCCGGGGTGCACCTGCTCCGACGACGCGAGCGTGCAGCCCCAGGCTTACGAGGCCGGCCACACTGACGAGACCGCGGGCGACAGCTGTTGCGGCGGCGAGGGCGGCTGCGGTTGCTCTGCGAACGCCAGCGCGTCGAGCCTGGCAGAGATGGACGTCATGGACGTGGTCAGAGCAGCCCCCGCCGGCGAAGCGGAGGTGCGTGGATGAGCACCGACGCAAAGGGCAGCTCCAATAGCGCCGCAACCAAGAACGGGTCAGCGCCGCCGGCTGCCGCCGGTAACGGCGCTTCCCAGGCGAGGGGCGCACGCTGGTTCCGCGTGCTCGACGAGCCGCGCGCCTGGGAGGAGTTCTACCGGCGCCGTTGGTCCTACGACAAGACGGTGCGCACCAGCCACAGCGTCAACTGCTCGGGCTCGTGCTCCTGGGAAGTGTTCGTCAAGGACGGCATGATCACCTGGGAGCTGCAGAAGACCGATTGGCCCCAGATCAACGACGAGACGCCGAACTACGAGCCGCGCGGCTGCCAACGCGGGATCTCGTCGTCCTGGTACCCATACAGCCCCGTGAGGCCCAAGTACCCGTACATCCGAGGCGTGCTGCTCGACTTCTACCGGGAGGAGCGCGAGTCGGGCAAGGGGCCGGTGGAGGCATGGGCGGCCATCGTCGAAGACGAGGCGCGCTCCAAGGCGTACCGCACGGCGCGCGGCAAGGCGGGCTGGCGGCGCGGCACCTGGGACGAGTCGACCGAGATCATCGCCGCCGCCACCATCTACACCATTCAGCGCTACGGAGCCGACCATCTCGCCTCGTTCTCCCCCATACCGGCGATGAGCATGGTCAGCTTCATCTCGGGACAGCGCCTCGCGAACCTGCTCGGCGGCACCATGCTGAGCTTCTACGAGTGGTACCACGACCTGCCACACATGATGCCGGCCATCTGGGGCGACCAGACGGACGTGGCCGAGGCTGCCGACTGGTACCAGAGCGCCTACTGGATCGTCGCGGGCACCAACCTGCCGATGACGCGCACCCCAGACGCCCACTTCGCCTCCGAGCACAAGTACAACGGCGGCAAGATCGTCAACCTCTCGCCCGACTACGCCGACATC
>JACDJC010000969.1_pt1 | contig 28567 bp, 21 predicted proteins | sample 7454191 | NCBI WGS metagenome assembly JACDJC01 (sample SAMN14253291, study PRJNA609438) | sludge metagenome | isolation source: sludge after 25d culture with pyrite and EDTA | collected 2018-12-20 | reverse complement strand
GCGAGGTGACTTGGGGCAAGCGGTTCGGCAGCTCAAGCAGGAGCCAGGCGAGGGCTTGTTCGTGGGTGGCGTGACGCTGCCCCACGCGTTGGCAGATCTGGGCCTGATCGACGAGTACGAGTTCCTTGTACAGCCGGTACTTGCCGGACGCGGGCCGACGTTGCTCGCCGGTCTGCGCGAACGCATCCAGCTCGAGCTGGTGAATCGCCATGAGTTCCGGTCGGGGGCGGTCGCCCTGCGATACCGGCCCACGCGAGCTACGGCTTAGCTCGACGGACGGCCGAACCACACGTTCTCGTCTCTGGGTGCCAGGCACAACAGTTGTCGTCAGAGTTTCGCAGCGGATGCGGCCAGGGTCAGTTGGGTGAAGCTGGGTCGGTACATTGCAGGCTCAGCGTGAACGAACTGTTCGTCATACGCGTTGTTCGACCACCACAGAAGCAGCGAGCCCGGCGTGAGGGTGCAGGCCATCGCGTCGTAGGTGCATGTTCGAGCATCTCCGCTCTTGGTCGGCGGAGTGAAACCTTGGATGATGCGCCAAGGCCCGGTCGGTTGCGGAGCTTCGAAGAGGAGGATCTCGTCGCCATAGAACTCGTCATCCTTGGCGGTGGCGAGCCATCTGTTGCCATGCCGGAACACGAAGAGCCTGCAGGCAAACGTCCCGTGGGTCAGGATGCTGATCGCAGCGCTCGCGTCTGCTGTCCACGCTTCGCCATCCCAATACGTGGGAGCAGCGAGTAGCCGGCCACGAGGGACTCGCGCAACTCTGTTCTCTGTCGTCCCGCGCCCATAGAGGTGGTTGTTGCCGTACAGATAGGTCCACTGTTGATCGGAAGCGACTGAGAACCCGTAGATGGGGCTCACTCCGTAGTTGGGCGCTGGCTGCATTTTGAGGATTCGACCGGTGCGCCATTGGAGGGTGGTGATCCACGTTGTCGTTGGCTCGAAGTTGATGGCCCAGCCGCGTGGACCTCTTCGAACCATCTGGGTGGTCACGACGGAGAGGAGATCACCCTGGACGTGGCCTCCGTGGAACCACCACCATCGGTCCAGAAGCCGCTCACCTTCGTCGAGGTAGCTGTGTCGTGACTCGAGGAGGGAGAGCTCGGCTTGCTGGTTCTCGAGAATTGCGGTGTTTCGAACGAACGTCGACTTCGAGCCGATGGGATCGTTGGGCGCGAGGGACAGGAACGAATCGTTCAACATCCACATCGTCGTCCCGTTCGGAAGGGGGTACGAGTGGGGTACGTCGCCTGCTTGCCATTGGCCGATCGATGACCCGAAGCCGCTCTGCAGCGCACGGAGGCGATCCGCTGGTGACTTCGAGCGTCGCATCGCTGGAAGCGCCGAGGCCTGGATGCTCGACACATCGTCAAAGCTCACAACCAGTGCCGCTGCGACACCGGCTCGACGGAGAAATCGGCGACGGTCGAACTCCTCGGGCGGTGGCATCTCACTCACCCACTCAGCCCGCGTTGAAGCGAATGCGACAGTCGTTGGAGCGGCGGAGGCCCTGCATGCTTGCACTGAAACACCCGAACCTGATGGGTGGCTGTCAGTCACCTGCAAAGTTCCTGTGGTATGTCAGCGACCGCGGACTCCTCGTCGGGCCTGGTGCCCACACGGGCACAGGCGCGTCGAAATGACCGAAGCTGGCGAGACGTGTCGCTCTAGCGTGTTGCCGATGAGCGACGATCACGGCCGCGATCCGAGCACGGCGACGACCTGGCACCACGGTCTGATCGCCCGCTGGTGGGCCAACTTCAACCTCGACGGACCCGAGATCGAGTTCTTCCGGTCCTACGTCGCAGCCGGTCAGCCGGCGCTCGACGTCGGCTGCGGCAGTGGCCGGTTGCTCGTGCCGTGGGTGGCCGACGGGCTCGACGTCGACGGCGTCGATGCGTCGGCCGACATGATCGAGGCCTGCCGGGTCGCCGCCCGCAACGCGGGCTGCGAGCCCGTGCTGTACGTGCAACCGACCCACCGGCTCGATCTGCCGCGCCGCTACCGCACCATCATCAGCTGCGGCGCGTTCGGGCTCGGTGGCAGCCGTGCCGACGACATCGAAGGCCTGCGCCGCCTCCGCGCCCACTTGCTGCCCGGCGGCGTGCTGGCCCTCGACTACCAGGTCGGCGAGTTCGAGGGCGACCGCTGGAGCCGGTGGCAACCGCGGCCGGCCAACGAGGCACCACCACCGAGCCAGACCCGCCGACTTGCGCCCGACGGCTTCCACTACGCCCTGCGCCACCGGCTCGCCGCCGTCGACGTGGCCGATCGCTCCGTGACCCGCGAACTGCAGGCGTGGCAATGGCAGGGCGACGAGCTCGTCGCTCACGAGACCCACGCCCTCGTCGCGAACGTCTACTCCTCGAACGAGATCGTGTCGCTGCTCGCCTCGGTCGGCTTCACCGACGTGCGCGTGCTGGGCAGCTACCACGGCGGTGCACCAACCGAGCTCGACGGGTTCCACGTCTTCGTCGCGACCGCGGTGTGACGGCGACTGCGCCGACCGGCTCGACGCACGTCCGAAAGAGGTGAACCAGCGCAGCATGCTCGCAGAGCAGGCCCAGCAGGTCGTCGCAAGTGCTCCCGACCGGACCGTGGGCTAGCACTCTGTCGTGAATCGCTCCACGGCGCTGCTCCCACGAGAGGCATGGCTGGAGCCGTACTCGGTGCTGCCGCCCACGACGTAGACGGCGTCGTCGAGCACGACGGTTCGCGCAAAGGCACGTGGAGTGAGCAGTGGCTGCAGCGGCACCCAGGTGTCGCCGTCGAGCGCGAACACGTCGGCCAGCACCTCGTCGGTCGCCTGTGACTCGCCGCCGACGAGCAAGATGGTGCCGCATGCGACCACTGCGCCGGCGGTGCCACGCGGGTCGATCGCCGGCCCGTTTGACCACGCGTCGGTGGCGGCGTCGTAGATGAACACGTCACCGAAGTCGTTGCGGCCGCTGCGGCCGCCGATGGCCCAGAGCTGCTCGTTCAGCACAACAGCCGCCGGGCTGCCCTCGGCCTGCGGAAGTGGAGCCACGCTCGCCCATGCATCGGTGGTCGGGTCGTAGACGACATGGTCGGAGATCGTCGAGCGCGCGGTGCCGCCACCGATCACGTGGATCTTGTTGTCGAGCACAGTTGCTGCGTGCCCGCCGCTCTCCGTCGGCAACGCAGCGGCAGTGCTCCAGGTCGCGCTGGCGACGTCGTACACCCAGACCTCGTCGGTGGGCCGGCTGGAGGTGCCCGTGAAGCCACCGATGACGTAGATGCGCACGTCGACCGCTGCCACCGACGGTGCGTTCACGCCGCCACCCGGTAGCACCGTCACGTCGATCCAGCCAGCACCGTCGAAGCGCTCGACCTCGGTGATCGGCTTGCCATCCTCGCCGGTGCCGCCGACCGCGTAGAGCGCTCCCGCTGCCACCACGACTCCGTGCGCCGACCGCGCCCGGAGCAGCGGCGGTGCAGCCGACCACGACGGCTCGATGCGGGAGGTGGACGGCGCGGAGGAGGCCACCGGCGCGATGGTGGTGGCCATCGTCGGCTGCGATGCCGTGCTCACAGCCTCGGTCGATGGTTCTTCGCTCGCGCACGCTGCGGATGACACCGCCAGCACGACCACGAGTGCGGCCCGCGCCGCGGACCTCACGACCTCGGCTCCAGGACGACGACCGCAGTCTCTGTCGGGCGGCGAGCTGCGAAGGCGTCGAGGTCCTTGTCGATCTCCCGCCACCGCGACCACAGCCGCTCCCGCTCCTCACCGCGAGCGGCGCGGCCGGTGGCCGGGCGCGGGCCACCGCCGCCGGGAACCTCGATCCGCACGTCGGGGTGGGCCTGCATGTTCAGCCACCACGCCGGCTCGGCCTCGCCCCAGCCGTTCATCGCCAAGGTGACCAGGTTCGGCCCATCCTCGAAGTAGCCGACCATCACCGTGCGCTCGAGGCCGGTGCGGCGCCCGACCGTGGTGACGCTCATCGCCCCCCATCCTTTCGACTTCGGGCGCCACAGGCCCAGCCGGCCGCGCGTGAGGCGGTACACGCGTCGATGGGTGAACCAGAAGAGACGAATGAACCAGCGAGGTGGAAGTCGCGGTGTGGTCTTCTGCTCGTTCATGTGCGTTCGCTCCTTCGTGGGTGCAGGCGCTGCTGGGCGCTCGGCGGACAGGTGCGGGTCGCGTCCACGTTACGACCAGCTGGTGAGTTGGTAGTCGATGCGAGTGCCGAGCAGCAGGTTGGCGTACGACGAGGCGACCAGCAATCCGCTCTGCCCGTCGTAGACGAGATCCGACACCTCGCCCGCGCCCGACTCGTGGATCGTGACCGTGAAACCGGAGTCGGTGGCGTCGACCGCGCTCACCGACACCGACGCCTGCGTCACCGGGTCGTAGTCCAGCTCCTGGCCGGCACTCAGCTGGTCCAGCGCGTCGGGCGAGATCCACAAGCCACCGACCTGAGCGGCTCCGTCGACGCGCTCCATGTACTCGGTGACCGACGGTGCGACATCGGAGTAGAGAGTGCGCGAGAACAGGTACCGCGCCCAGTCCGTGCCCGAGGTGCGGCGGTCGACCGTGAGGCCGGCCGCGAGGTAGATGGGCGAGCCGGTGACGTCGACCGTGACGGTGGAGTCGTACTCGACGTGGTTGACCGAGTCGACCCACGCCGGTGCGGCGGCCGTCGCCCACGGCAGCGCCGGCTGGCGCATGTTGACCAGCGTGCTCTGCGTGAGGAAGGTGGAACCGTCGCGACCCTCGCCTTGCGCAACCGGGCCGGTGATGGGCGGGCCTTGCGTCGCGCCCGCCGTGTGCAGCAGCACGCCGGAGTCGAGGTCGTAGACCCACGTGTAGTTGCCCAGGTCGCTGATCGATTGCAGCCAGATCGAGGAGAACTGCGTGTCGCCGATCGAGTACGGCATGCGCACGATCTTCAGGTCGTCGGTGACGACCTCGTCGATCTGCGCCAGCACATCCGGGTGCAGCCAGTAGTCCGATCCGGCCCCGGGAATGCCAACCGCGCCACCCCACGTGAGCGTGGTGACGGAGCTGTCGAGCGCCAGGTCGCTCAACCCGAAGGCGCGGATGGACAGCGCGGCGATCGAGTCGTTGAGCGCGACCACGTCGACCTGCGTGTAGCCGTGCCCGGCCGCGGTCTCGATGTCCTCACGCCGGTAGTGGTCGCCGGTCGTCGGGTCGACCCAGTTGCCCTCCTCGTCCTCCACGTACCGGTGGTACGAGTTGGCCACCGACGCAGCGCTCGCGTAGTACGTGAGGCGCGACCCCTGCGCGACCCACGTGGGGGCGGGCATGTCGCGCAGCTCGGGCAGCAGGGTGACGAAGAAGTTCTCGTCGGCGAGCGCGGCCTCGGCGTCGGGCGCCGTGTGCGCCGTCGGTGCGGTGGTCGGCGAGGTCGGCGAGGTCGGCGCGGTCGGTGAGGGTTCTGTCGATGCCTCGGTCGCGGTCGGTGCCGGCGCGGGTGGCACGATCGAGTCGGTCTGCTGCGCGACCGTCGTATCGGGGCCGAGCATCACGTTCGTATCGGTCGGCACAGTCGCCGGCCCGACGACGCTGCGAGCCCATCCGCTGTCGGCGCCGGGCCGCACCCACACGGCCACCACAGCCAGCACGACCGCGCCGACGAGGAAGAGGCCGAGCGTACGAGGTGGGCGCTCCTGATGTGGCGCTGCAACAGCGACCCACTCATGGCCGTGCCACTGCGGGCCCGCGCCGACGGGGTTCTGGATGGGATCCATGACACCCTCCACCCACCAGGGTGAGCCTGCATCCGTGAGCGGCGCCAGGGTCCAATGGGTGCGATGGCCGAGTGTGGCTGGCACCACCTCGTGATCGGTGGGATCACCATTGCCCGGAGGGAGCCTGCTCGCGAGGATGAGGCGGTGATGATCGCCTCGCCCGTGGGCCTGTGGAGCCGGAACGACCTTCGCGCTCGTTGGAGGTCGTTGTTGGTGCTGGGCGTGCTGGCTGGCGTCACCACGGGTCTGGCCGTTGCCTCCTTCGACGGGGCACTGCGCACCGGCTCGGCGTTGAGCCGCCTCGAAGAGCGCAACCTCGCCAGCGACGCCGTCGTCTTCGCCTCGCAGAGCTCCCTCGAGCAGCCCGACTGGACGACCCTCGCGACGCGACCGGAGGTGGAACAGATCGCGCGCTGGCAGTTGGTGTTCGGGCTGATCGACGGTGTGGACAGCGTGCTCTTCGCTCCCGGCGACGACGTCTTCCTGAACACGGTCGACCGGCCGATCGTGGTGGAAGGTCGCATGTTCGACCCGGCGGCGACCGACGAGATGGTCATCACCGACGCCTTCGTCGGCGAACCTGGCGTCTTGCCGGGTGTGGGTGACGTGGTGCATCTCGACGCCTACAGCTCGTTCGACCCGACGGCGCCACCCGGGCCATCCGTGGACTTCACCGTCGTCGGTGTCGTCCACTCCTCGCTGTCGTACGTGTTCACCGGCGGGATGTTCATCTCGCCGGGCTTCGCCGCCGCCTACCAAGGACAGATCGTGACGGCGGAGAACGCGATGGTGACACTGCGCAACGGCGCGGCCGATGTCGCTGCGCTCCGCCGCCATGCGAGCACCGATGTCTTCCAGGGGGTGCCGGTGCTGGACCTGCAGGTCACGGCTCGACGGGTGACCGCCACCACCGACGTGGAACGAGCGATGTTGCTGCTGTTGGCGGCGATCATCGCACTGTCGGGCCTGGTGTTCGTCGGGCAGGCCATGGCTCGATCGGCAGCCGCCATCGGCGCCGACGCCCCCACGCTGCGAGCGCTGGGCATGACCCGTCGCGAGCTGACGCTGTGTGCCTGCTGGCCCCACGCGCTCACCGTGGTGGCCGCCGTGGTCTCGACGGTGCTCACCGCCGCAATCGCCTCACGGTGGTTCCCGGTGGGCCTGGCCGCGCAGGTGGACCCGGACCGCGGGTTCCGGTTCGATGCGCTGCTGCTCAGCGCGGCAGCGCTGGGCGTGATGGTGCTGATCGTCGCCGGCGTGGCCCTGGCCAGTTGGCTGGCGGCGGGGCCGGAACGCCCGGTGGAGGTGGCGCGGCACGCGCGGCTCACCCGGCTGGGCTTCATCCGCCCGCTGACGGTGGGCGTGGGCATGCGGATGGCGCTGGACGGCGGGCGCCGCTCGGCGCGACGGACTTCTCGGTCGGCGCTGGTCGGTGCAACCGCGGCGGTTGCCGGCATCGTGGCGGTCATCACGCTCAACCACGGTCTCGCCGACGCGCTCCAGCACCCCGAGGTGGCCGGCATCGCATGGGATGCCACCGTGGTGCCCAATCCCGACGACGTCTCGCCGGCCACCGGGGTCGACCCGGCGGTGGTCGCCGCCGTCGTTGCGCAGCCTGGGCTGGCGGCCATCGGCACGATCGGCAGAACGGTCACCCAGATCGGCGAGGTTGGTGTTCCCACCTTCACCGTCGTCGACGTCGGCGACGGACGCGCCGGAGGCGACGTACGGCTGGTGACCTTGACGGGCAGTGCACCTCACGCCGACAACGAGGTGACGCTCGGGCCGTCGACCGCGCGAGATCTCGGAGTCGGCATCGGCGACTCTGTGCGCCTCGCCGATGGAGGTGAAGCCACGGTGGTGGGGCTCGGCTTGTTCCCCTCCGACGTGCACGCGCAGTTCGACGAGGGCGCCTGGATCACCGCTGGTCGATTCTTCGGCCCGGTGCCCAACGGGAGCACCGTGTCCGAGGGTGCGGAGTTCGTGATCGCTGTTCGCTTCGCCGACCGCACGGATCTCGAGGCGCAGGTGGCCGAGCTTGGCTCATCGCTGGGGGCGTCGGTGCAGTACGTGGCGCCCGCCGAGCTGCCGTTGGAGCTGAGCAACCTGCACAATGTGCAGCGCCTGCCCGAAGTGCTGGCAGCCTTCCTCGCCGTGCTGGGTGTGGTCGCCACCGGTCACGGCCTGTTTCAATCGGTTCGCCTTCGCCGCAAGGACTTCGCAGTGATGGGCGCGCTGGGCATCACCCGTCGCGGATCCAGGCTGATCCTGGCCGCGCACGGCACGATGCTGGCACTCGTCGGCCTCGCGTTCGGGGTGCCGCTGGGGCTGCTCGCCGGTCGCACCGGGTGGCAAGCCATCACCGATCGTGTGCCCATCACGTTCCGCTCGCCGTTCGCACTCGTTGCCGTGCTGCTGGTGGTGCCGGCAGCGATCCTGGTGGCGAACGTGCTGGCGGTGCTGCCCGCTCGCCGTGCTGCCAAGCTCGACCCCGCACTGGTGCTGCGAACGGAGTGAGCGCCGGCGCCGCATCGCCCCTCTCGCACGCTCCGACCGTGGCCTCAGTGCTGCGTTGCGTTGCTGGGCATCCGGTCGATCGGCACCGGCCGCCCGACGAAGTAGCCCTGGGCGAGGGGTACTCCCGCCGCTTGCAGCGCCTGCTGCTCGGCCTCGGTCTCCACGCCTTCGGCGATGATCTTGCAGCCGTGCGCGTCGGCGAAGGCCACCAACGTCTTCACGAACGTCTGCCGCGCCGCGTCCATCTCGATGCCGCTCACCGCGTCGCGGTGCAGCTTCATGAACGCAGGCCGCAACTGTTCGATGCGCGCCAGGCTCTCGTACCCGGCGCCAGCGTCGTCGATGGCGACCATCACCTCCGGCAGCCGGCCCAACGGGCCGTCGAGCAGGCTCGCCATGTCGGCAGACCCACCGACCTCGATCACCAGCGGGCAGGGGGCAGCGGCGACGATGCCGGCCAGCAGCTCGGCGTCGTTGGCAAGGCCCACCGAGACGTTGATCGCCAGCCAGGTGTCCGCGGGCAGCGCGTGCGCGGAGACCAGCGCAGCGTGCGCCAACGCGGTGTCCAGCTCCACCCCGATCCCGGCCGACTTCGCCTCCGCCAGGCTCTCCTGTGGGGATTGGCCGTCGGCGAAGCGAGCGAGCGCCTCGTACCCCACCGGTGCACCGGTGTGGAGATCGATGATCGGCTGGAAGACGGTGAAGAACGTGTACTCGTCGAAGACCCCGGACTGAGCACCACTCGCGCTGCGCCGGCGGTTCTTGAACAGCTGTGGCGCCGGCTCCTGAGTGGTCGCCGTGGTGGCCGGCGACGCGGCGGGTGCCCGTTGCACGCGTACGCCCGATGTCGGGCTTCCCGTGTGGAGCACGGATGCCCAATCGCCGAAGGCTCCCGACGGAGTGCGAATCGGGCCGCCGCGCTCGGCGGGCACCGGAGCGGTCTTCACTGCGGTGGGGCGGTAGAGCCAACCGCGCAGGTGCAGCCACAGATCGACCACGCTGTTGCCGATGCCGACGAACGCCACCATGGCGTAGAGGGCGAGTGATGCGTTCAGCGCGGCGAAGAACAGGTGGTTCCACTGGTTGCGTTGCACGTCGAGCACGGCGTTGTACGCGGAGAAGGCGATCAATAGGAACGGGGTCACGATGAACAACGCGCGCGCAGTGGTGCGGTTCCGCACCTTCGGGGTGCGCTTGAACGAGCTCTTCTCACCCGTGATGAGCTGCAGCACCGACGCGAACGTTCCGGACAGGTTCACCGTCAGCAGGATCAGGTTGAACCCGTAGATGCGGAACACATCGAGCCGCTTGTAGCCGCAGTAGCGAAGGTCGCTCGCCATCATCAAGAAGTACGGCAGCGCGATGAGCGGCAGCACGGGCTTCAGCAACCCGCTGTTGAACGGGTAGATCAACAGGATCAGCAGGCACAGCGACGACCAGAAGATCGATGCCATGTAGTTGACGCGCAGGAACACCTCACCGAAGCGGTTCTGCACGCCGTTCTCGCGGCGGGTGCGCGACTGCTTGCGCAGCTTGGAGAGGATCAGCAGGCCACCGTTGGCCCAGCGCTGGCGCTGGATGCACAACGATCCGAAGTCGGGCGGAGTGGCGCTGTAGGCGAGCCGTTCGGGGTAGTTGTACAGCTTCCAGCCGTGGATGCCCAGGTCGATCGTGGACTCCGTGTCCTCGATGACCGTTCGGTCCTGGATGTAGCGCCGGATCTCCCAGTTGCCCTGGTGATCGATCTCGACGATGTCGTCGAGCGCGCGCTTGCGCAGGAGTGCGTTGGCGCCCACCCAGAAGGTGGCGTCGTAGTGGGTCATGCCCTGGTGCACGATGTGCTGCAGGTCGGTGGTGGCGCCGGCGATGCGCTCGATGCGGGTGGCCGAGCCCGGGTACGAGCTGTACGGCGTCTGCGCGACACCCACGGTGGAGTGGCCGCTCTGCTCGAGCAGATGCAGTATCCGCGCGCAGTACTCCGGGAGCAGCACGCTGTCGGCATCGAGGGTGAGCACGTAGTCGGGGTCGGGAACCGTCAGGTCGGCGTGGCGGGGCGAGCATGGCACCAGCGCCCGCCCCAAGGGCGTTGCGATCTCCTGGTAGCTGCCGCCCATCAGCGCGATGTAGCTGTTCAGGTTCATCGCCTTGTTGGCGGCATGCGATGACGACACGTACTGCTTGCGCTCGAAGCTGGTGAGCTCGGCCCGGAAGGTGGCCACGAGGCGTCGATACAGCTCCAGCAGGCGATCCGTGGGCAGGCTGGCGCCCTCGTCGGCCCCGGCGGTCAGTGCCTCGGCAATCACTTCCAGGTCGCGGGCGAGGGCGCCGAGCACGTGCTCCACGAAGAAGGTGTCGGCGTGGTCGATGATCTCCTGGCGGGCACCCAACTCGCGCAGCCAGATCGCAGAGAACTCGTAGTGCGACGCCAGGTCGCGCATGTCCTGTGCCGATGGTTGCCGATCGCCCATCTGGATGTTCTCGAAGTGTTCGAGCGCTGCCACCGCGCGTGCGAGCGGCGCGGACAGTTCGCCTTGGATCTTCGACGGCAGTTGGCGGGCGGTGTTCAGCATCTCGCGCGCTGCGTTCGTCGTGGGGTTGGGCGGATCGTCGATGAGCAGCACGACACGCAGGTGCGGGTGCTCCTGCAACGCGGCCGACAGCAGCGTCGTGCGGATGACCCGCTCGTCCTCCTGGTAGGAAGGAACGAGCACCGTGACCGTCGGTACCGACTGCGTGAAGAAGTGATCGATCTCGGCGCGCGGCGCGCGGTGGTGGGCCCTGCTGCGATAGAAGAAGCCGATGCGGGTGATGAGGTAGGCCATCGCCGACGCGGTCAGCGCGGTGACGACGATGATGTAGACGATCGCCTCGATCACGAGGCGAGCACTCGATGCGTCGCCTTCCACGAACTGCTGCACGATCGTGAGGAACACGTAGGTGAACCACGCGGAGACCGTCAGCACGATCGCCAGTCGGCCGATCATGATCCTGCGATCGGAGATGGGCGGCGCCACGATGGGAATCGGCTGATCCCTGTGGTCGCTGCCCCATTGCCGCCGGGTGTTGCCGTGATGTGGCGCCTTCCGCTTGATGCCCATCGGAGTTCCTGTTCTGCTGGTCAGCGATCGCTGCTGGCGGCCACGCCCCACTGCTGGGTGCATCGCCACAGGAACATCGGTTGCTCTCGGTGCATTCGTGAGGAGAACTTCAAGAACGGCTCAGGGTTTGCGCGCGATCGGCCGATGACCCACACGGCAGCGGCGATCTCGGCCGCGCCCAGCGGGAAGCAGGATCATCGTGGGTTCGACACGAAACACCGACGACAGTGAGGCGGGCGGCTCGATCGCCGCCGCTGTGGCCGACGAGCGACCTGATGGCGACGAACTGCCGTCGGAACCGACCGAGCGGCTCTCGTGGGTGAGGGTTGCGGCCATCGTTGCGATCGTCGGTCTCGTCGCCGCGGGCTTCGCCTTCGCCGGGAAGCGATTGACGGCCGACGACGAGCTGCTCGATCGGTCGTGGAGCGTCCCCTACGTCGACGTCACGTTGACCCCGACCTATCAGTTCCAGAACCCGCAGTCGAACCCGGCGCGAGACATCGCGCTCGCGTTCGTGGTGGCGGATCCCGACGAACCCTGCGACCCCAGCTGGGGTGGCGCGTATTCGCTGGACGACGCTGCGCGCGACCTCGAGCTCGACCGTCGGATCACGCAGCTGAGGGCCGCCGGCGGCGACATCATGGTCTCGTTCGGTGGTCAGGCGAACAGTGAGCTGGCGTTCGTGTGCACCGACGACGCCGACCTCGCCAGTGCGTATCGCAGCGTGGTGGAGCGCTACGACCTCCACGCCATCGATCTCGACATCGAGAACGCCGACATCGCCGACACGCCGTCGATCGAACGTCGCGCCCGGGCGGTGGCGACCGTCCAAGCCGAACGAGCGGCCGCGGGCGACGAGCTCGATGTCTGGCTGACGCTGCCGGCCTCGAGGTCGGGGTTGACCGACGACGGTGTCGCACTGGTGACGGCGACCATCGACGGCGGTGTCGATCTGACCGGGGTCAACCTGATGACGATGAACTTCGGCAGCGCCGACGAACCCACCAGCGACATGCTGGCGGCGACCAAGGCGGCGCTGGAGGCTGCCGTGGGACAGGTCGCCGACATCTATCGCGGCCAGGGTGTCGCGCTCGCCGATTCGGAACGGTGGACCAAGCTCGGTGCCACGCCGATGATCGGCCAGAACGACGTGATCGGCGAGGTGTTCACGCTCGACGATGCCAAGGGCCTGGCCGACTTCGCGATGGCCAAGGGCCTGGGCCGGGTCTCCACCTGGTCGTTGAACCGCGATGCTCCGTGCAGTGCATCGTTTGCCGACGTGATGGTGCTGTCCAACACGTGCAGCAGCGTTGCGCAGGAGCCACTCGACTTCGCCAACGTCTTCACCGTGTTGCCGGGTCGAGCGGCTTCGCTGCCGCAGGGCGACGCGGTGACGGTGATCGATCGGCCGCAGGTGGCCGACGACCCGGCAACGAGCCCGTATCCGATCTGGCGTCCCGATGCGCAGTACCCGGGCAGCTACAAGGTCGTGCGGCGCGGCATGGTGTACGAAGCCAAGTGGTACAACCAGGGCGCCGAGCCGGGGTCGACGACCGGCAACCCCTGGGACAGCCCATGGTCGCTGATCGGCCCCGTGCAACCCGACGACGTGCCGTTCGCGCCGACGACGCTCGCGCCCGGCACCCACCCCGAGTGGAGCCCGCTGCCCCTGTACTCGCGTGGCGAGATGGTGCTGTTCGACGGGCTGCCGTACGAAGCGCGGTGGCCGAACCAGGGCGAGCCGCCGTCGCTGCTGTTCCCTGTCGGCCCCGACTCGGCATGGGAGCCGATCTTCACCCTGCGCGGCGAGCCGACGTCGCCCTGACCGAACACCGCTGCTCGAACGGCGGGCGAGGGCGTCACCGGGCCCGGAGAGAGCGCGTGCGGTAACGTCGCCACACGTGGGATCCGTTCTGGTGGGCATCGCCTTCGCCGCGCTGTTCACCGTCTGGTGGGTGACGAAGGCCGACTGGTCGCGCCACGAAGGTGGTGCCGAACCCCGGTCACGGCAGCCGTACACCCCGCCTCCGGGCGCCTCGTCGCTCGTCTCGTGGGAGGCCGAGCACGGCACGACCTTCCGGCCCGACGTGGAAGGCCTTCGCTCCGTGGCGGTGCTGCTGGTGCTGGTGTACCACGCCAAGTTCGGCATCGTCTCGGGCGGGTTCATCGGCGTCGACGTCTTCTTCGTGCTCTCCGGCTACCTCATCACCGCACTGCTGCTGCGTGAGCTGGCCACCACCGGAACCGTCTCGCTGGCCAACTTCTGGGCTCGCCGGGCGCGACGCCTGCTGCCCGCGTCGGGTGTGGTGCTGCTGGCCACTCTCGTCGCCGGCCGTTTCATGCTCGACGGCCTCTCGCAGGGCGAGCTCGCTCGCGATGCCATCGCCGCCTGCTTGTTCGTCGCCAACATCCGCTTCTGGAAGGTGGGCACCGACTACCTGTCGGAGGGCTTGCGCGAATCGCCGCTGCTGCACTTCTGGTCGCTGGCAGTAGAGGAGCAGTTCTACCTCGTGTGGCCAGGCCTGCTGATGCTGCTGGTGCGCGTCGCCCGGCTCTCTCGCCGAACGCTGGGCGCCGTCATCGGTGTGATGTGGGTGGTGTCGTTCGCAGCATGCGTGAAGCTGACGCACGACTCGCAGCCGTGGGCGTTCTTCATGTTGCCCGCGCGTGCGTGGGAGCTGCTCACCGGCGCCGCGCTGGCGCTCGCCGGTGGTCGCTTGCTGCGGGCCAATCGCCAGCTGGTGGCGATGCTCGGCTGGCTCGGGTTGGGTGTCATCCTGGCCTGCAGCGTCCAGTTCAGCCAGGCCACCAGCTTCCCCGGTTACGCCGCGCTGCTGCCGGTGGTGGCCACCATGCTCGTGCTCAACGCCGGCCCGGCGCCCGACGGGCCGGCACTGATCCTGCGTACCAAGCCGATGCAGTGGGTCGGTGCCCGCTCGTATGCCATCTACCTGTGGCACTTCCCGATGCTGGTGCTGGTCGGCGCCAAGTGGGGCGAGAGCGGGCGGATCGACGCGCTGCCGGTGGCGACGCGCATCGCGCTGCTGCTCGGCTCGGTCGGCCTGGCAGCGGTGAGCTACCACTTCATCGAGAACCCCGTGCGGCACTCGCGAGGGTTGTCGGCGGTACCCGCGCGCAGCCTGGTGATGGGTGCGTGGGTGGCCATCATCGGTGTCGGCGGCGCCGCCCTGCTGTTGCACAACCCGCCGTCGCTCTCAGCCGGTGGGGAAGTGGCGGCCCCCACGCTGGTCGTGGATGCCGGCGCGCTGGTGACGACGACGGCGGCACCCGTCTCGACGGCCACGACCGTTGCGGCGGATGCGAGCACCACGACCGTTGCGGTCGCCACCACCACCACCACCACGACTGCGGCGATCGCGGTGGCCGACGCATCGAAGGACAACCCCGCCGCGCTGGCACCGCTCATCGCTGCCAACCTGCCGGTGCTGACCGAAGCGGTGAACACCAGCAAGGTGCCCAGCAACCTGACACCCGGGCTGAACAGCGCGCGCGACGACCTGCCGCAGGTGTACGACAACGGGTGCATCCTGGATGTCGGCGACAACTCGCCGAAGCAGTGCATCTACGGCGATGCCAACGGCGGCGTCACCATCGTGCTCTTCGGCGACTCGCATGCCGCCGAATGGATGCCGGCGCTGCACAAGGTGTCGGTCGCCAACGGCTGGCGCCTCGTGGTGCACGTGAAGAAGGCCTGCCCCGACGCGGAGATACCCACCGACAAGGACCCCAACGGCACCGATTGCGCGGTGTGGCGTCGCGATGTGATCGGCCTCATCGGTGGCCTGCAGCCGGATCTGGTGATCATGTCGTCGTATCGCTACAAGCAGGTGGGCGCCGCCAGCGGCCGCGACCCCGACACGGTGTGGCAGGAGGGCATCGACCTCACCGTGTCGAAGGTGCGGCCGCTCACCACGCACCTGCTGCTGCTGGGCGACTCGCCGACACCGAAGGAAGACATCCCCAGCTGCCTCGCCGGCAACCTGTCGAACGTGGCCCAGTGCATGGACTCGCGCGACGGCGCGGTGCGGCCCGCGCGGTTGGCGGTCGAGCGCGACGTGGCCAGGAAGTACGACGCCGACTTCGTGCCCACCAGCGACTGGTTGTGCACCGACGCGGCGTGCCCGGTGATCGTCGGCAACGTGCTGATGTACCGCGACAACAGCCACATCACGGCCACCGCCGCGGAGCTGCTGTCGCCGTACCTCGAGGCCGCAGTGAAGTCGATCCTCGGCGGTTGAGTCACAGGTTCGCTCACACCTGATTCTCGGAGTGCTCTCACCCGCGCGCGCTGCCGGCTCGCTACGTTGCAACTGCGGCAACGGAGCCGCTCCGAACGAAGGAGCTCACGATGACACGCAAGCTGATCCTGTCGGCGACACTCGCCACCCTGGTCGCAACGGCTGCTGCCGGCACGGCCCTCGCGGCCGACGGCCGCGGCATGGGCATGGGCGACCGCGGCCGTGACGGGCACCCCGTCTTCGGCATGCTGCTGCTCGCCATCGTGGCGGCCCTCGCCGTGCTGGCGACCTGGCTGGTCATCCGTCGTCGCCCCACCCTCGCGACCGCCGGCACCGCACCCGCTGCGCTGCAACCCTCACCCACCGCTTCCGCGGAGGGCATCCTCGCCGAGCGACTCGCTCGCAGCGAGATCTCCGCCGACGACTACCGCACCACGCTCGCCGCACTCCGCGGGTCGGCGACACCGGCATCCGATGCACAGGGGCCCGACGTCTCCTAGGGTGACCCGATGACCCGTCCGTGCAAGATCGGTGTGCAGCTGCCGGAAGTCGAGCGATTCGTTCCCTGGCCCGAGCTCATCGCGATGGCTCGCAGTGCCGAGGAGGTGGGGTTCGACTCCATCTGGCTCGGCGACCACCTGCTCTACGACCTGCCCGACGGCACCGTACGCGGCCCGTGGGAGGTGTTCACGTCACTCGCCGCGCTGGCGGCCGTCACCTCGCGTGTGCAGCTCGGTTCGCTGGTTGCCTCGCTGGGGTTCCACGAGCCGGCGATGCTGGCCAAGATGGCGGCCACCGTCGACGGCATCTCGGGTGGTCGGCTCATCCTCGGTGTCGGCGCCGGCTGGAACCGGCGCGAGTACGACGCCTACGGGTTCTCGTACGACCACCGCGTCGACCGCTTCGAGGAGGCCTTCGGTGTCATTCGCCGGTTGCTCGCCGGCGACACCGTCACTCACACCGGGGTGTACTACACGCTCGACAGTTGCGTCGTCGATCCGCCGGCAACCCGTCCCGGCGGCCCGCTGCTGATGCTCGGGTCGCACAGCCCGCGCATGCTGTCGATCGGCCTGCCCCACGTGCACCAGTGGAACGTGTGGTGGAGCCTGTACGGCAACACCCCCGAGGGCTTCGCTGCAGTGGTGGCCGACGTGCGCGCACGCACTGCAGCGGTGGGCCGCGACCCCGACGAGGTGGAGGCCACGGCCTGCGTGTACGTGCAGCTGCCCAGTGGCGGCGGCCGCACGATGGGCGACCCCACCAGCACCTCGGCGCCACCGGTCGCCGGCACCACGCGTCAGATCGCCGACCGGCTGGCAGCGTTCGCCGCCGCCGGTGCCCACCACCTGCAACTGGTGGTCGACCCCATCACCCAGCCCGCCATCGAGCAACTGGGTGAGGTGCTGGCCGCCCTCGACGCCTGACCCTCGACGCCCGACCCTCGGGCGCGGCGCCTCAGGGTGTGGCCGGCAGCGTCACGTCGAGCAGTTGCGCGTCGGCGGTGGGGTCGCTCAGCGTGAACGGCGTGTGCGACGGCATCACGAAGGAGTCGCCTTCCAGCAGCCGCAGCGGTTGGTCGCCGGCCCGTTGCAGCGTGATCGCCCCGTCGAGCACGAAGTGGAACATGAGCTCGGCCTCGTGCTGAGTGGTGACGGGCGCAGGGCTGCCCACCGGGCGCACCACTCGCACGCCGGCAACGCCATCCATCGCCACGCCGATGCCGGTGTCGCGGTACTCGTACCCGGCCAGTCGCCACGGCGCCCACGATGCGGTCGCCGCCTGGTGGAACACGAACCGGTGGCCATCGGCGCCGTATCCGCGGTGCGGCAGGGTGCGGCCGGTCGGCAGCGTCGTCTCCGGGTCGCCCCATGTCTCGTGCTCGGCCGGGCAGCCGATCTCGATCACCTGCATCCGATCGCTGGCCTCCAACACCCGATGGCGGATGGTGGACGGCTGCAGGAAGCAGTCGCCCTCCTGCAGCAGCATCGGCTCGCCCTGGTCTTCGTAGGCCACGCGCACCCAGCCGCGGTAGCAGTAGATCATCTGGAACCGGATGTTGTGGAAGTGCACGTAGTCGGCCACCGGCCCACCGTGGGGGATGAGGATGTGGGAGGCGATGAAGCGCCCGCCCAGCCTGCCGGGGATGAGGTCGCGATAGTTCATCCCGGCGCGGCCCTCGCCGAAGGCGCTGTCGTCGGCGGCCATGCGTGTGAGCACGAACTCTTCCCGCAGTGGCGGGATCTCCAGCGGTGGGTTGGCGGCCGCGAACTCGATGACGGTGCCGTTGGGTGCGGTGACCGTGGCCGGCTCGCCATCGGTGGTGAGCAACCGCAGGTGAGCCGGCGGTGCGGCACTGCTCACCTCGAGGCGCAGGGTGAGGCCGAAGCCTTGCAGCACTGCCATGCGCGGGTGGTCGGCGGGCACGATGGTGCGCACCTTGAAGCCGATGCCGGTGAAGAAGTTGATGGTGGTGGAGATCGGCTCGCTGCACGGCAGCACGACCTGCGCCGACTCGACGTTGTGAGGGCTCATGCGCCACCGAGCCTACGCACTGACCGGCCGCTGCCGCTGTTGGGAAGGCTCGGTGCGCAGCGACCTTCTGGGCGGAACTCGTCCCGGTGTGCGAGACGAATCGCTGCCAGGAGCCGTGCAGGGCGGCAGGTCGGCCGGGGTCGCCGAGAGGGTCAGGTGCTCGTTCGCAACTCGGGTGCGAGCACGCCTTCGGCGACCACCACCTCGCCGTCGAGCGCGATGGTGCAGTTGCGCATCGGCAGGTCGAAGTGGCCGGCGGTGAAGCGGCCGGCCAGTTCGTTGGCGCCGGTGGAGTACACGAAGTTGCCCGCGTAGACCCGAGCCTCGGTGCCCCAGGTCTCGCGCCTGTCGTACAGCTGCGACGAGTCCCACCTGGCCAGTTGGTTCATGCCCCACCCGACGTGGCTGGTGGCGTAGCTCTCGCGATCGCCGAAGGCGGCGAGGTAGCTGCGGAACAGGATGGCGTCGACGCCGTCGCCCTCGATGCGCTCGATGTGGTCGTCGGCAATGTGCAGCACCACCGACGATTGGATGAGGGTGTTGAACGTGAGGTTCATGTCGCCAGGAGCGAGGACGACGGTGCCGTTGACGGTGTGCGCAGCCGGGAACGCCGCCACCAGCCCGCCGGGCCAGTGAGCGATCGAGCCAGGGCCGCTGGTGAGGCCGGTCGAGCCGGCGGCTGCGGCGCCGTTCAGCTGCACGCTGAGGTCGGTGCCGGCTGCACTGGTGACGCGCATGAGAGATGCCGAGCTGAGCCACTGGTACCCCAGCTCGACCCTGCGCGGCATGTCGGGATCCCATCCGATCCGCTCCAGCACCTCGGGGTGCTCGTTGGAGATCATCAGCACGCGAGCGCCGCCGGCGAGCACTTGGCCGAGCTCGGGGGAGTGCAGCAAACCCTCGACCGTGCAGTCGATGACGAGATCGCTGGCGGCCAGCGCGGCGATGACCGCGGGGTGGCCGGCGAGTGCCTGCGAGGCGCCGGTGGAGCGGATGGGCACCGCGTGAGCCGCGGGTGGCGTGGGCACGACGACATCGAACACACGGCCTCCCAGCGATTGGGCCGCAAGGCGCGCCGTCTCCACGACCGACGGCCGGCTCTGCGACTCGCTGAGCACGGCCACTGTCTCGCCCTCGTGCAGCGCGCACCGCGCGAAGTGCGCCGCGAACGCCTTGATGAAACGCCACTCGGTGGTCATGAGGCCTCCAGGTCGATGATCGGATGGGCGACGAGATGCTCGGTGATGAGGCGGTTCACCTGCTCGGGTGCCTCCACGTTCAACAGATGACCGGCGTGCGGCACGATGACCAGCCGCGCATGGGGGAGGTGCTCGAGGAGGTACTCGGCGTACTCGGGTGGTGTCTCCTGGTCGAACTCGCCCACCAGCAGCAACGTCGGTTGCTTGATCAGCGGCAACAGCCTCCGTGTGTCATGAGTGACCAGGCAGTTGATGCTGCGGCGCAGGGCGGCGCCACTGATTCGAGCCATGGCCGCCCGCTGCCCTTCCAGCGCCGGTGCCGAGATCTGCGGACCGGCGATGCCGCGCAGCACCACTTCGGCGAAGTCGGCCGGCTCCTGGCCATCGTCGAGCGGCGCCAGCCGCGCGGCGCGCCAGGCATCCGGCAGGGTGCCGTCGAGCCCGAACCGAGGGCTGGTGGAGAGCAGCGTCAGCGACCGAACGCGATCGGGGTGCCATGCGGCCAGGTACTGCGCGATCATGCCGCCCATCGAGATGCCCACCACGTGCACCTTCTGCGCGCCCAACTCGGTGATCCAGCCGGCCGCGGCCGACGCAAGTGCATGAAAGGTGTATGGCTCATCGGGCAGGGGAGCGGAGTTGCCGTAGCCGGGCAGATCCCACGCCGCCACTCGCCATCGATCGCTCAGCCCGTGCAGCTGCGGTTCCCACGAGATGCGGCTGCCGCCGAGCCCGTGGAACAGCGCGACGATCGAGCCGTCGCCGCACTCGCGCCACGCGAAGCGCGCGCCGTCCACGTCGTGAATCATGTGGCGAGTATGGCAGGCCGGAGTCGTTTGTCAACACCGTTGACAAACCGCGTCCGATCTGTTCAACTGCCATCCATGGGGAACTCGACGACGACGCGGGCCGAAATGGTGGGCCTGGTGCAGGCCATGGGCCCGGCCATGAAGCAGCGAGCAGTGAAGTACGACCTGGAGGCAAGCTTCCCGTTCGAGAACTTCGCCGACTTCGCAGCCAACGGGTTGATGGGGGTGTGCGTGCCTGCTCGCTACGGCGGCCTGGGGGCCAGCTACGCGGACTACGTGCGCGTGAGCGAGGAGATCGGTCGGCACTGCGGGGCGACGGGCCTCACGTTCAACATGCACAACGCCACGATGCTGTGGTGCGGCGAGGTGAGCGACCTGCTCGACATGACACCCGAGCAACGTGAGCAGCACGAGATCACCCGCACCGAGATGTACCGCGGTGTCGTCGAGCGTGGCGACATCCACAGCCAGCCGTTCTCGGAGGGGCTGGCGGCGGGCGCCACTGCCGGTGTTGCCACCAAGGCTGTGCCCGTGGATGGAGGTTGGCTGGTCACCGGGCGCAAGATCTTTGCGTCGCTCTCCGGCGCGGCCACCTTCTACAACGTCACCTGCCAGGTGCCCGGCGAGGACATCATCCGTCTGCTGGGGGTGCCGAGCAACGGTGATGGCGTGCAGATCGTCGACGACTGGGATCCGTTGGGCATGCGCGGCACGGTGTCGCGCACGCTGTTGATGAACGACGTCTTCGTGCCGCACTCCAACGAGTGGATGCCGGCCGGGCTCTACAACCAGGCGGCGCTGCGCTACCCGTGGCTGTTCCTCTCGCTGTGCCCCAGCTACCTCGGCCTCACCGGTGGGGTCATCGACGCAACACGGCTGTACCTGCGCGGCGAGCTGCCGGGCCAGGTTGCCGGCTCGCGGCGCGACCACCCGATCAAGCAGGTCGGCTGGGCACAGATGCAGCTCAAGCACCAGCAGTCGCGAGCAATGATGTATCGCGCCATCGACGAAGCAGTGCTCGACCCCACGCAGGACGAGCTGGTTCGTGGCTGGGCTGCCGCGATCACGGTGATGGAGCATGCAGCGGAGGTGGCCAGCATGTCGATCCGTGTGTGCGGTGGCCAGTCGATGCAGAAGAACATGCCACTGGAGCGCATGTACCGCGACTCGCGTCTGGGGAGCACGATGCTGCCGTGGAGCGCCGAGGTGTGCACCGAGCGCCTGGGCACGGCCGGGCTGTTCGACTGAGTGAGCGCGGTGCGCAGCACTCGAGGCGTTCGCTGATGGGCCGACCGGCCGCGTTGAGCCGTGAGCTGATCGTCGACGCGGCAGCGAACCTGGTGGCCGAGCACGGCGCGGAGGCGATGACTGCTCGCCGGCTCGGCGAGGCACTGGGTTGCGACCCGAGTGCGTTGTACCGCCACTACGCGAACATGGACGACCTGCAGCGCGAGGTGGGCGATCGCTTCCTGGCTGCCGTGCACGTGGCGCCACGCCGAGGCGAGAGCTGGGTGGCGGCGGTGCGTCGCATCTGCGTCGAGCTGCGCGCCGTGCAGCTGCACCAGCCGCGCCTGGCGGTGCTGGTGCGGGCGGCGCCCACGAGGCTCGCCAACGAGCTGCGCATCACCGAAGCGTTGCTGCGCGAGCTGCGGCGCGGTGGCTTCGACCCGGCTCAGGTGGCCGCCGCCTATCACTCGCTCATCGAGCTGACGGTGGGGGCAGCAGCGATCGATGCGACCATGGCCGCCGAGCCGGCGGCCGCTCGTCGGCGCGCGTATCGCGAGTGGCGCGCGCACTACGGCACGCTCGATCCGGCGGAGTTCCCCAACGCTGTGGCAGTCGCCGGGCACCTCTACGAGGGCTCGGCCGACGACCGCTTCGTCTTCGCACTCGACGCACTGCTGCTCGGCATCCGCGTCACGGCGCAGAACGGGGCTCCGTCCGTGCCGTGACCCGGACGAGGCGATTCCTCGCGCGAATGTGCGGTGATTCAGTAGTGTCGACGGGGTCGAAGGTCGAGGAGGGGCTATGTCGCAGAAGGTTCGTGGAGTGGTGGCGCGCAGCAAGGGCGCGCCGGTGACGATCGAGACGATCGTCATCCCCGACCCCGGCCCTGGTGAGGCTGTGGTGGCGGTGCAGGCATGTGGTGTGTGCCACACCGACCTGCACTATCGCGAGGGTGGCATCAACGACGAGTTCCCGTTCCTGCTCGGCCACGAGGCCGCAGGCGTGGTGGAGTCAGTGGGCGAGGGCGTCACCAACGTGCAGCCCGGCGACTTCGTCATCCTCAACTGGCGGGCTGTGTGCGGCAACTGTCGCAGCTGCCTGCGCGGCCGCCCATGGCTGTGCTTCAGCACCTTCAACGCCACTCAGAAGATGACTCTGGAAGACGGCACCGTGCTGTCGCCGGCGCTCGGCATCGGTGCTTTCGCCGACAAGACGTTGGTTGCGGCCGGGCAGTGCACGAAGGTCGATCCGTCGGTTCCCGCCACCACCGCCGGTCTGCTGGGCTGCGGAGTGATGGCCGGCATCGGTGCGGCCATCAACACCGGCAACGTCGGCCGTGGCGACTCGGTCGCCGTGTTCGGCTGCGGCGGCGTCGGCGACGCGGCGATCGCCGGGGCGTTGTTGGCGGGCGCGAGCACCATCGTCGCTGTCGACATCGACGACCGGAAGCTGGAGTGGGCGCGCCAGTTCGGCGCCACTCACACGTGCAACTCGAAGACCACCGACCCGGTGGAGTACATCAAGTCGGTCACCGGCGGCAACGGCGCCGACGTGTGCATCGAGGCCATCGGCCACCCTGCCGTCTACAAGCAGGCGTTCGAAGCTCGCGACCTGGCCGGCACCGTCGTGCTGGTGGGCGTGCCGCGCCCCGACATGGTGCTGGAACTGCCGTTCATCGAGGTGTTCGGCCGTGGCGGGCAGCTGAAGTCGTCGTGGTACGGCGACTGCCTGCCGTCGCGCGACTTCCCGATGCTGGTCGCGCTGCACCAGCAGGGCCGGTTGCCGCTCGACAAGTTCGTCAGCGAGACCATCTCGCTCGATGCCGTCGAAGAGGCCTTCCACAAGATGGAGCGCGGCGAAGTGCTGCGATCCGTGGTCGTGCTGTGAGCACCTTCCGATGACCATCGAGCTGGTCACCACCGACGGCATCTTCGCCCTCGACGGCGGTGAGTGGGCGGTCACCAACAACATCTGGCTCGTCGGCGACGACCGTGAAGTTGTGGTCTTCGACGCCGCCCACGACTACGAGACCATCGTCGGGGCCATCGATGGCCGCAGGGTGAAGGCCATCGTGCTCACGCACGGCCACAACGACCACATCAACGCCGCGGTGCCGCTGCGCGATGCGGTGGATGCGCCAATCCTGCTGCACGAGGCCGACCACATGCTGTGGAGCGTGGTGTGGCCGCACGACGAGCCCGACGGCGCCGTCGTGCCCGGCCAGCTGGTCACGGTGGCCGGCCACCAGCTGGGCATCCTGCACACACCCGGCCACTCGCCCGGGTGCTGCTGCTTCCACGATGTCGCCAGCGGCGTGGTGTTCAGCGGCGACACCCTCTTCTGCGGCGGCCCCGGGGCCACCGGGCGCAGCTACAGCGACGAGCCCACCATCCTGCGCAGCATCCGCGACCGGCTGCTGGCGATGCCCGATCACACCATCGTGCACACCGGCCACGGCGACAGCACCACCATCGGCGCCGAACGCGAGCGTGTGCTGGCCCGTGCCGCCGAGCTCGGCGTCTGACCCGACCCAGAGCCCACCCCGCCCACCCGCTGTACGTACAGTCTGTCGGGCGCTGAGCCGGGGCTGTGAGCCCGGGGTTTTGACACAAGCACGTGGTTCGGTGGCCCGGGGGTCTCAGTTCGGCTTTGGCTTCTTTGCTCTGCTGGGGGCCACGCGCGGGGGCTCGCCAGGCATCTTCGGGTAGACCGGCGGCCAGGGGGCGTCCTGCAGGCCGGCCGACTGGTCGGCGTGCACCATCTCCAGGAACGGGGCCATCGGCTGCGGATGGTCGTTCATCGCCGCCCACGCGTCGCCGTGGCGATCCACCCAGGCGGGCACGGTGGCGATCGTCATCTCGTGCGGTTGCAGGGTGTCGAGCAGTTCCCATGGGAACGGGAACGAGACCGGAGCGTGATCCAGCGCTCTCACCGACCAGGGGGCGAACACGGTCTTGTGCGGAGCGTTCTGGTTGAAGTCGATGAAGATGCGCTCGCCGCGCTCCTCCTTCCACCAGGCGGCAGTGATCAAGTCAGGGCGCCGGCGCTCCAGCTCACGGGCAAGTGCCACCGCCGCGCTTCGAACGGCGTAGCTGTCGTGTGTGGGCTGCAAGCGCACGTAGACGTGGAGGCCGCGATTGCCCGAGGTCTTGATGTAGCCGGCGACGCCCAGGTCGTCGAGCAGACGCTTGGTCTCGTGCGCCGTCTCCTGCGCCATCGAGTACGTGGTCCCCGGCCCTGGGTCGAGGTCGATGCGCAACTCGTCGCACATGTCTTGGTTGCTGGCCCGCACAGGCCACGAGTGGAAGCCGAGGCAACCGAGGTTGACGGCCCACACCATGTGCGCCATGTCGGCGATCACCAGCGCCCGCGAGGGAGTGCCGTTGGGGGTGAGCACGGTGGTGGTCTGCAGCCACTCGGGGGCGCCCTCGGGGATGCGCTTCTGGAAGAAGTTGCTGCCGTGGGCGCCGTTGGGAAAGCGCTGCAGCAGCACCGGTCGGTCGTGCATCTGGCGCATGACGGCGTCACCGACGGAGAGGTAGTACTCGATGAGGTCGAGCTTGGTGTCGCCCCGGGTCTGGAAGAAGACCTTGTCGGGGCTGGTGACCACGACGGTGTGCCCGGCCACCTGGAGCTCGACCCCTTCACTCATCCCGGCGAGCGTAGCCACCCGCGTCTGTGTGGTGCCGCCCGGATGCCGAGCGGGAGCGCACCGACGCGGGTTCGGGGCGTGGGCCGGCAGGGGGTGCGGCTACCGTCTCGGGCGTGGGGGAAGCGATGGACATCACGGCACCGATGCAGGGCACGATCGTCACGATCGACGTGGTGGTCGGCCAGCAGGTGCGGGCGGGCCAGCAGGTGATGCTGATCGAGTCGATGAAGATGCACCACGCCATCGAGTCGGCGTCCGATGGGTCGATCGAAGCGCTGGTCGTGGCCGTGGGCGCGACCGTGATGGAGCACGCGGTCGTCGCCCGCCTCGCCCCCGGCGAGGTCTCCATCGCCGCTGCGGCCACCGAGACGGCGGAAGACCCGGCGCACATTCGTCCCGACCTGGCAGAGGTGGTCGCCCGCCACGCGATCGGGCTCGACGCGGCTCGGCCAGCGGCAGTCGGGAAGCGTCGCGCGGTTGGTCGCCGCACCGCTCGTGAGAACGTCGCCGACCTGGTGGACGATGGCTCGTTCGTCGAGTACGGCCCTGTCGTCATCGCGCCGCAACGGCGCCGGCGAGCACTCGACGACTTGATCGCGCGCACGCCCGCCGATGGCATGATCGGCGGCCTCGGGAAGGTGAACGGGCAGTCAATCGTCGCGATGTCGTACGACTACACCGTGCTGGCCGGCACCCAGGGCGGGCAGAACCATCGCAAGAAGGACCGCCTCTTCGAGCTGGCCGAGTCGCTGCGGCTGCCGGTGGTGTTCTTCACCGAAGGCGGCGGCGGGCGCCCGGGCGACACCGACATGATGGGCGTCAGCGGCCTCGACTGCCTGGCGTTCATGTACTTCGCCGAGCTCAGTGGCCTGGTGCCCATCGTGGGCATCAACGCCGGCTACTGCTTTGCCGGCAACGCCGCCATCCTCGGTTGCTGCGACGTGGTCATCGCCACCGCCGACAGCAACATCGGAATGGGTGGCCCGGCGATGATCGAAGGCGGCGGCCTCGGCGTGTTCGACCCGCACGACATCGGCCCCATCGATGTGCAACGCGCCAACGGGGTGGTCGACATCGTGGTGCCCGACGAGGCCGCCGCCGTCGCTGCGGCCAAGCAGTACCTCGGGTACTTCCAGGGCGCTGCCGGCGAGTGGGCGTGCGCCGACCAGCGCGAGCTGCGCCACGTCATCCCCGAGGATCGCAAGCGCGGCTACGACGTGCACGCCGTCATCCAGTGCCTGTTCGACACCGGCAGCGTGCTGGAGCTGCGCCGCGACTTCGGGCTGGGCATGGTCACCGCGTTCGCACGTGTCGATGGCCGCCCGGTCGGTGTGGTCGCCAACAACCCTGGCCACCTCGCCGGCGCCATCGACAGCGACGGTGCCGACAAGGCCGCCCGCTTCCTGCAGCTGTGCGATGCGTTCGACATTCCCGTGGTCACGCTCGTCGACACGCCGGGGATGATGGTGGGCCCCGAGATCGAGAAGACCGCGCTCGTTCGACACTGCAGCCGCCTGTTCGTGACCGGTGCGAACATCACCGTCCCACTCGTGGCCGTCGTGCTGCGCAAGAGCTACGGGCTGGGCGCGCAGGCGATGATGGGCGGCAGCACGAAAGCCCCGCATGCCACGGTGGCGTGGCCCACGGGCGAGTTCGGCGGCATGGGGCTGGAGGGCGCGGTGCGCCTGGGCTACCGCAACGAGCTCGCCGCGATCGACGACCTCGAGGAGCGCGAGCGCGTCTTCCAGCAGATGGTCGACCGCATGTACGAGGTGGGTAAAGCGGTCAACGTCGCCAGCCACTACGAGATCGACGACGTCATCGACCCGGCCGACACCCGCCGCTGGATCAGCGCCATCGTGGAAGCCGCGCCCCCGGTGCCGGTGCGCCAGGGGAAGAAGCGACCCAACATCGACACCTGGTGACGACGCCCTGCTAGGAAGGCACTCATGCGCATCGACGAAGTAGAGCTCCGCATCGTCCATCTCCCGTACGTCTCGCCGTTCCGCACGTCGTTCGGCGAGGAGGTGGGCAAGCACGCCCTCATCGTCACCGTCCGCTCAGACGGTGTGGAGGGCTACGGCGAAGGCGTGATGGACCCGTTCCCCCACTACCGCGAGGAGTGCATCCCCGGCGCACTGCACCTGCTGCGTGGCGCGTTCGCCCCGGAGCTGATGTCGCGCGACGTGGCGCACCCGTCGGAGGTCACCGCTCGTTGGGTGGAGTGGCGCGGCAACCCGATGGCCAAGACCGCGCTGGAACTGGCCGTGTGGGATTGCTTCGCCCGCCAGCAGGGCGTGCCACTGCGCACGCTGCTGGGTGGCGAGCGCACCGAGATTCCCGTGGGCGCCAGCCTGGGCATGAACCCCATCCCGCAGACGGTCGCCAGCGTGGCTCGCCACGTCGAGCAGGGCTACCAGCGGGTGAAGTTGAAGATCGAGCCGGGTTGGGACGTCGACATGCTGGCCGCGGTGCGCGCCGACTTCCCCGACATCGAGCTCACCGTCGATGCCAACTCCGCGTACACGTTGGAGATGATGGATCTGCTGCATCAGATCGACCAGTTCGGCCTGCACTACATCGAGCAGCCGCTGCACTGGGACGACATGCTCGACCACGCCCACCTCGCCACCATGCTGACGACCGAGCTGTGCCTCGACGAGTCGCTCACCTCGCCGGCTCGGGTGAAGGCCGCGCTCGACCTCAAGGCGTGCACGGTGGTCAACGTGAAGGTCGGTCGCGTCGGCGGGCTGCAGAGCGTGCGCGAGATCCACGACCTGTGTGTGGCCCGCAACGTGCCGATGTGGTGCGGCGGCATGCTGGAGACCGGAATCGGCCGGGCCCACAACATCCACCTGGCCACCATGCCCGGGTTCGTGTTCCCCGGCGACACCGCCTCAGCCAGCCGCACCTACTCACGCGACATCACCGAGCAGCAGCTGGAGGCCACCAACGGCATCATGCCCGTGCCCGCAGGGCCCGGCATCGGGGTCACGCTCGACCGCGCGTTCGTCGACCAGGTCACCGAGAGCGTCGAGGTCGTCAGGCGGTGAGCGTCGAGCTCCGCGTGCTGCGCACGGCCGACGAGTTGGCGGTGATGCCCGAGTTCGAGGCGAAGATCTGGGGTGGGCAGGACGATCGCGTCTCGGTCAACATGCTGGTCGCGTGCATCGAGGAAGGCGGCGTGGCCATCGGTGCCTTCGACGGCGACCGGATGGTCGGTTCGCTGTTCGGCTTCCGCACCTTCGAGGCGAGGGTGCTGCACTCGCACTACATGGCGGTCGACGCCGAGTACCGCCGCAGCGGCCTCGGTGAGCAGCTCAAGCGGCGCCAGGCCGAGTGGTGCGTCGACAACGGGGTCACGGCCATGCGATGGACGTTCGACCCGCTGCAGCTCACCAACGCGCACCTCAACCTGAACAAGCTGGGCGCCTTCGGGGTCACGTATCACGCCAACCACTACGGCGCGCTGGGTGGCATCAACGGTTCGCTGCCCAGCGACCGGTTGACGGTGCAGTGGGAGTTCGAGCGCCCG
>JACDJC010000968.1_pt1 | contig 28570 bp, 28 predicted proteins | sample 7454191 | NCBI WGS metagenome assembly JACDJC01 (sample SAMN14253291, study PRJNA609438) | sludge metagenome | isolation source: sludge after 25d culture with pyrite and EDTA | collected 2018-12-20 | reverse complement strand
GAGGGTGAAGGCTTCTACCGGATCACCACACCCACCGGCGCCGTCCTGCACACCCGCCACCAACGAGGACCCGGATGGCGAGCGGCCACCCCCGCCTGAACGCGGGAACCCTGTGGGACCAACCAACCGAGCACACCCGGACCACCCGCGCCCCCAGCGCGGGCAGCAGCGCGTCATCAGGCCCAGCACGCACGCTCCAGCGCAGGCGAGCGGGAATGTGCCCCGAACTTCGCCGGGGAGCGCGGTACCGTGCACTTCTGACGCGGAGGTACCCCAATGGCAGAACGCGAACTGAAGAAGAAGCCGGCTCCCCAGCGTCGCACCGACGAGGTCGAGGAGGCACCCGCCTCCACCGAGGCGGGGGAGAAGATCAAGGCGGAGCTGGACGAGCTGCTCGACGAGATCGACGACGTGCTCGAGACGAACGCCGATGATTTCGTGAAGGCCTACATCCAGAAGGGCGGGCAGTAGCCCAACGACGGCGCTGGTCGCGGCGGGACAGCTTGTACGCTGCCGCCCGTGAACCTGCCCCTCTACAGCCCCCAGGACGACCCCGGTCCGGACTTCGCCGCGCTCGTGCGCCGCGCCGGCCTCGTGCCGCCCGTGCCGGACGGCCTGGCCGGTGCACTCGGCCACGGACCGGGCGGCCTGACGATCACCCACGGGACCACCTGCGTCGCGGTCCGCTACGCCGATGGCGTGGTGATGGCCGGTGACCGCCGTGCGACGTCGGGCAACTTCATCAGCCATCGCACGATCGAGAAGGTGTTCCCCGCCGATCGCCACTCGGGCGTGGCCATCGCCGGTGCTGCCGGCCCCGCGGTGGAGATGGTGCGGCTGTTCCAGCTCCAGCTCGAGCACTACGAGAAGGTCGAAGGGGCGCCGATCAGCCTGGAGGGCAAGGCCAACCAGCTGAGCCAGATGGTCCGCAACCACCTGCCGGCCGCCATGCAGGGCCTCGCGGTCGTTCCGCTCTTCGCCGGCTACGACACCCACGCCAGTCGCGGGCGCCTGTTCCAGTACGACGTCACCGGCGGGCGCTACGAGGAGCACGACCACGCGGCGACCGGGTCGGGCAGCCTCCACGCCGCGACCGTGGTCAAGCTCGGGTTCCGGGAGGGTCTGAGCGAGGCCGACGTGGTCGACCTCGTGCTGCGAGCGCTCTACGAAGCCGCCGACGAAGACTCGGCGACCGGGGGACCGGACCTGCTGCGGGGCATCTTCCCCGTCGTCGCCACCATCAGCGCAGAGGGCTTCCAACGCATCGACGACGACGTGCTGCGGAACCGCTACGTGGAGATGTTCGCCGAGCTCGAGGGCGAGCGGGGCGGCGTGGAGACCGGCGGAATCTCCGGCGGAGGTGAGCAGCCATGAGCATGCCGTTCTACGTCGCACCAGAGCAGATGATGAAGGACCGTGCGGACTACGCGCGGAAGGGCATCGCCCGCGGTCGCTCGCTCGTCGCCTGCACCTACGACGACGGCGTGCTGCTCTGCGCAGAGAACCCGTCGCGGATGCTGCGCAAGGTGTCGGAGATCTACGACCGGATCGGCTTCGCAGGCGTCGGCAAGTACAACGAGTTCGACCAGCTGCGGATCGCAGGCATCCGCCACGCGGACCTCAAGGGGTTCTCGTTCTCACGAGAGGACGTCGACGCCCGCAGCTTGGCCAACCAGTACGCCCAGATCCTCGGCCAGGTGTTCACCCACGAGATGAAGCCGATGGAGGTGGAGATCCTGGTCGCCGAGGTCGGCCGTTCGCCCGCGGGCGACCAGCTCTTCCACATCCTCTACGACGGCACGTTGATCGACGAGACCGGCTGGGCTGTGCTCGGCGGCGAGGCCGAGGCGATCGGGGAGCGAGTACGAGCCACGTGGAGCGAGGGCGGTTCGCTCGCCTCCGCGGTGTCGGCCGCCGTCGGTGCGCTCGCGGGACCGGATCGGACGATCCCGGTCACCGAGCTCGAGGTCGCAGTGCTGGCGCGGGGCAACGGCCGACGGGCCTTCCAACGCATCGAGGACGACGAGCTCGCCGCCCTCCTCGACGAGACCTGAACCCACGGCGCGGATCCGAGTGGGTGTCGGGGTAGGTTGACCCCGCGATGGACCGACGGATCTACGGGCTGGAGAACGAGTACGGCGTCACCTGCACCTTGCGCGGACAGCGTCGCCTCAGCCCCGACGAGGTGGCCCGGTACCTGTTCCGACGGGTGGTGTCGTGGGGTCGATCCTCCAACGTGTTCCTGGCCAACGGCGCCCGCCTGTACCTCGACGTCGGCTCGCACCCCGAGTACGCCACCCCCGAGTGCGACTCGCTGACCGACCTCGTCGCCCACGACAAGGCGGGGGAGCGGATCCTCGAGCAGCTCCTCGAGTCGGCCGAGCAGCGCCTGGCCGAGGAGGGCATCCGAGGCGACATCTACCTGTTCCGCAACAACACCGACTCGGCCGGCAACAGCTACGGCTGCCACGAGAACTACCTGACGAGCCGCCACGACGACCTCAGCCACTACACCGAGGTGCTGATCCCGTTCCTGGTCAGCCGCCAGATCTACGCCGGCGCCGGCAAGGTGCTGCAGACCGCCCGCGGCGCCCAGTTCTCCATGGCACAGCGTGCTGAGCACATCTGGGAGGGAGTCAGCTCGGCAACCACCCGCTCCCGGCCGATCATCAACACCCGGGACGAGCCCCACGCGGACTCCGACCGCTATCGGCGTCTGCACGTGATCGTCGGTGACTCGAACATGAGCGAGTACGCCACGTTCCTGAAGGTGGGCGCCGCGGCGCTGATCCTGCGGATGCTCGAGGACCCCACCGTGGTGCTGCGGGACATGACGCTGGAGAACCCGATCCGGGCCATCCGGGAGATCTCCCACGACATCACCTGCACGCGCAGGGTCCGATTGGCCAACGGACGGGAGGCATCGGCGCTGGAGATCCAGTCCGAGTACCTCCAACGTGCGCTGCGCTATGCGGAGAACCACGACCTGGACCCGCAGGAGAAGCAGGCGCTCGGCATGTGGGAGCACGTGGTCACCGGCCTGGAGCGCGACCCGCTCAGCCTCGACCGCGAGATCGACTGGGTCACCAAGCACAACCTGATCGAGGCCTACCGGGAGCGCCACGACCTACCCCTGTCGCACCCCAGGGTGGCGCTGCTCGACCTGCAGTACCACGACATCAGCCGCAGTCGGTCGGTGTTCTACAAGCTGCAGCGCGCCGGCCGAGTGGAGCGCATCGTCACCGACGCGGCCATCGACGAAGCCGTCGACACTCCGCCGCAGACCACCCGAGCGCGACTGCGTGGCGAGTTCATCCGCCGGGCCAAGGAGCGCAAGCGCGACTACACCGTCGACTGGGTGCACCTGAAGCTGAACGACCAGGCGCAGCGGACCGTCCTGTGCAAAGACCCGTTCAAGGCCCACGATGAGCGCGTCGAACGGCTCATCGAGTCGCTGTAGGAGCGTGCGCCGACCGGCGCGACGCCGTCGACGTCACTGAAGTCGGGGACCACGCCACCCTCAGCGCTTGACCAGCGAGTCGAAGCCCATTAGATACCGCAGCAAGTCGCACAGCGACGGACCGTGCGTTGTTGGACCAGTGCGGCTGAGCGACGTTCCCGACGCTCAAGGCGAGTCTGGAACAGCTCGACTCGTGGACCAGCAGGAGTCGTAGATCAGCGTGCTCGATGCGCAGGAGAGGCAGGGCCTGGTGGGGATCGAGATCAACGGCGGCGTCGGGACGCTGACGGCGACGGGCGCGACACCAGGCACCCACCTGGTGGTGCGCGCCGACGACGGCGCGGAGCTGGTCACGTTGGTGGCCGACCCGTCGGGCAACGCCCACCTGGCGTTCGTCCCCGACACCCCGATCGTGGTCGACTCGCCGACCGCGCTGTCCGCAGTGGTCGCCGACGGCCGCCCCCTCGCGCCCGGCGACTACACGGTGAGCGTCGGCTCGACCGGTGACGTGATCGCCGTGACCGTGCTCGGCCTCCAGGACCGACCCGACCCGTCGTTCTACGACCGCGAGCTGTCCGAGGGCTACTCCTACATGACCATGCGCGACGGCGTGCAGCTCTCGGTCATGGTCCGGTTCCCCAACGAGGATCTGTACGGACCGCCGCCGTGGCCGACGGTCATCGAGTACTCCGGTTACACGCCGTCGGACCCTGACGACCCGCAGCCCGGCACGCTGCTCGCCAACCTCATGGGCTTCGCTGCTGTTGGCGTGAACCTGCGCGGTACAGGGTGCTCCGGCGGCGTGTTCGACGTCTTCAGCCCGGCTCAGGCGGCCGACGGCTACGACGTCGTCGAGACCGTCGCCCGTCAACCCTGGGTGCTGCACGGCCACGTGGGCATGGTCGGCCTCAGCTACCCGGGAATCACCCAGCTCTACGTGGCCGCCACCCGGCCACCGTCGCTCGCCTGCATCACGCCGCTCTCGGTGATCGACGACCCGTGGCGCCAGCAGTGGCCGGGCGGGATCTACAACTCCGGCTTCACCAAGGCGTGGATCGCGGCGCGGGACGTGCAGACGGCCGCCGGCGGACAGGCCTGGGACCATCGCCGCATCGAGGCGGGCGACGACGTCGCCCGGGACAACCAGCGGATCCGGAGCCAGAACTTCGACTTCGAGCAGTTCGGCCGCGCCTCGGAGTCCTTCCAGGTGCTGCAGCGATCCCGGTGCCTGGCCGACCTGGTGGGCGAGATCGACGTGCCGGTGTACCTGACCGGGGCCTGGCAGGACGAGCAGACCGGCAGCCGGTTCGCCTTGATGCTCGAGGACTTCGCGAACAGCCCCGAGCAGCGCTACGTGCTGTTCAACGGCCACCATCCCGACGGCTACAGCCCGATGGTCATCCTCCGGTGGTTCGAGTTCCTGAACTTCCACGTCGCCCGACGGGTCCCGAAGGTCCACGAGATGATTCGCATGTTCGCGCCGGCGCAGTTCGCCGAGGTGTTCGGCTTCAGCCCCGAGCTCGAATCGGACCGCTTCTCCCACCACGGCGACGACGTCGAGGCCGCGCTGGCCGAGTACCGGAGCGAGCCCCGGGTCCGCCTCCTGTTCGAGAACGGTGCCGGCCACGACACCCCCGGCGCGACCGCACACCGGTTCGAGGTCGGCACCGACGTGTTCCCCCCCGAGGGTGTCCGCCCGCTCCGCCTGCATCTGGCCGGCGGGGGCCAACTGGCCGCGGAGGTCCCCGACGCGGCCGGAGCCGACGAGTACCGCGACGACCCGGAGGCCGGCGACGAGGCGTACTGCAAGGATCTGCTCGTCGACATGAACCAGTTCGCCATGCCGAGCGTGCCGATCCGCTGGACCCGCTTCGACGACGCCTGCACCGCGGCCTACGAGACCGAGCCGCTCGAGGCCCCGTTGGTGCTGGCCGGATCCGGGCACGTCGACCTGTGGCTGAAGCCCGGCACCTCTGACACGGCGGTGCAGGCGACCCTGACCGAGGTGCGGCCCGACGGCCACGAGGTCCGCCTCCAGTGCGGCTGGCACCGTCCGGTGCACCGAGTCGAGGACCAGGCCAGCGCCGACGACCTGCGGGTCGACTACACGTTCGCCCCCGAGGACCGTCGAGCGCTGGTGCCAGGGGAGTGGCTCCACTTCCGGCTGCCGGTGTACCCCGTGACCGCACTGGTGCGGACCGGCTCACGCCTGCGCCTCACCTTGTCGACGCCGGGGCGCGACCACCCGTTCTGGTGCTTCGAGAACCCGGTGGTCGAAGGCGCCACGCATCAGGTCGGACGAGGTGGCGACCACGCGTCCGCGCTGGTGCTGCCGGTCTGGGACGTGACGATCGAGCACCCCGACGACCTCCCGCCCGCCGGAGCGCTCCGAGGCCAGCCGGCCCGTGAGGCACTGCCGATCACCAACACCGAGGTCGCCCCCAGCTCGACGGCCGGCGTCTGACGTGCCGACGTTCCGCACGGCGGCGGTCACCGAGGTCCTCTCGGCCCGCCCTGGTCTGCAGCGCGTCGCGGTGCAGATGCCCGACGGCTCCGGCGCTCGTGCCTACGCCTCCACAGTGCTGGTCGGCGACTGCGCCGTGGGCGACCGCGTTGTGCTCAACACGACCGCGGTCGAGCTCGGCCTCGGCACCGGCGGCTGGCACGTCGTGCACTGGAACCTGGCCCGCGACCACCTCGAGCTCCCCGGCCCGGACCACGTGATGAAGCTGCGCTACACGTCGCTGCAGGCCGACGTCGGCACCTCGGAGCTCCTGCATCCCGAGTGCGACGACCCGATCCCCGGCATCCCGGTCGTGGCGTGCACGGTCCACAGCCAGGTCCCGCTCGTCGTGCTCTCGATCGCCGCGGTCCGGCCCGGCACGCGGGTCGTGTACGTGATGACCGACGGTGCCGCGCTGCCGATCGCCCTGTCCGACGTGGTCGACGCGCTGCGCGCCGGCAGCGCGCTGAGCGCCACGGTGACCGCCGGACACGCCTTCGGTGGCGACATGGAGGCCGTGTCGGTCGCCTCGGCGGTCGGACTCGCCGTGCACGCGCTCGGAGCCGAGGTCGTGGTCGTCGGCATGGGCCCCGGCGTCGTCGGCACCGGTACCGCGCTGGGCACCACCTCGGTCGAGGCGGCCGGCATCCTCGACACCGCCGCCGCCCTCGGCGGGGAACCGGTGCTCTGCGTGCGAGCCTCCGACGGCGACGAGCGTGCACGCCACCGTGGCGTGTCCCACCACAGCGCCACCGTCGCCCGGCTCAGCTCGTGTCGGCCGCTCGTGGCGCTCGTCCCGGCGCAGGCAGCTGAGCTGGCGGGCGTGCGACCCGTCGCGCTCGACGACGTCCCCGATCCGGCGCAGCTGCTGGTCGATGCCGGGCTCCGCGTGACCACGATGGGCCGTGACGTGGCCCAGGACCCGCTGTTCTTCCGCTGCGCTGCCGCTGCGGGAGCACTGGCGGCCGACCTCGTCGACGGGCCACCTGGTGGTCATCCCGTAGGCTGACCGCCCGTGGCCAAGGTCGACCGGCTCCTGAACATCGTCGCCGCGCTGCAGGCGTCGACCGCACCGCTCACCGCAGAAGAGCTGCGTGAACGCGTGCCCGGCTACGAGGAGCACTCCGACGAGACGTTCCGACGCACCTTCGAGCGCGACAAGGACGACCTCCGCAAGGCCGGCGTCCCGATCGAGACCGTCACGGTCGCCCACACCGACCAGCCTCGTGCTGGGTACCGCATCCGCAGGGAGCGCTACGAGCTGCCCGACCCCGGTCTCGATCCGCAGGAGCTCGCGGCCCTGCACCTGGCCGCGACGTCGGTGCGCCTCGTGGGCATCCCCTACGACGAGGTCGACGACGCCCTTCGCAAGCTCGGCGGCGTGGCGGTGAACGACGACGACGACGGCGGTCCGGTCGGCGCCGTGACCGCGCCGGAGGCGCTGGCCACCCTGTTCCAGTCCGTCCTGGAGCACCAGGAGGTCGAGTTCTCCTACGGAGGACAGGCTCGCCGGCTCCACCCGCACCGCCTCCAGTACGAGCAGGGCCGCTGGTACGTGAGCGGCCACGACCTGGACCGCGATGCCACCCGCAGCTTCCGGCTCGACCGCATCGACGGTGAGGTGTCGGCTGGTCCGCAAGAAGCGTTCTCGCCGCCGGATGACCTTCCCGAGGTGCGGCTTCGCCCTTGGGAGCTCGGCGACGGTCCGGCGAGGAGGGCGCACGTGCTGTTGGAGGCGACCGTCGCCGCACCGGTGCTGGTCGAGGACCCCGAGCTCCTGGTCGCCGACCGGCGTGCCGACGGCTCGGTGGTCGTGGCGCTCGACGTCCGCAGCATCGCCGGCCTGCGCAGCTTCGTGCTGTCGCACCTCGACCACGCGGAGCTCCTCGACCCACCCGACTTGCGCCAGGGCCTCGTCGACTGGTTGACGCCGTTCGTCGGTGACGCAGCGGGCGGTGCGGCGACATGAGCGCCGCAACGGCGTCGGAGCGGGTCGAGCGGATCCTGTCGGTGCTGCCGTGGATCGTGGAGGAGCCCGACACGACCGTCGAACAGGTCTGTGGCCGCTTCGGCGTGACCGAAGGCGATCTGCGCTCGGACCTGGATCTCCTGATGTACGAGGTCGGCGTCCACCCCTTCACCCCTGACGCCCGCGTCGACGCCTTCGTGGAGGACGACGGACGCATCGTCGTCCACCTCGGCGACTACTTCCGTCGACCGCTCCGCCTGACGCCCGACGAGGCCGTCGTGCTGTACACGGCCGGACGGGCGCTCCTCGATCGACCCGACCCCGACCCGGTGCTGGCCCGGGCGGTCGCCAAGCTCGCCCGCGTCCTGGGCGACGGCGTTGCCGACGCGGTCGACGTGCGACTGGGCGATGCGGACGCGGCGGTCCTCTCGACCGTGAGGGCCGCAGCCCAAGATGGTCGACGCCTGCGCATCGACTACTACTCCTTCGGCCGCGACGAGCGATCCGTTCGCGACGTCGACCCGCTGCGGGTCACCGCGCGGGACGGCCACTGGTACCTCACCGCGTGGTGCCACTCCGCTGACGACGTACGGGTGTTCCGCGTCGACCGGATCACCGCGGCGTCGCCGACGGGTGACCCGGTCGGTGATCACCCTGGCGTCGAGATCGACGACGAGCTCGACGGGGACCTCAACGACGGTCGACTCGTCGAGCTGGTGGTCGACCGCGGCGACGAGTGGTTGGTGGACGCAGTTCCCACCACGTCGGTCGAGGCGGTGGGAGACGACCGCCTGCGCGTCGAGCTCCGCGTCACCGCGGACCCCTGGCTGCAGCGACTGATGCTCCGACTCGGTCCGTCGGCCACGGCCAACGATGCCGTCGAGGGCACCGACCTTCGTCCTCTCGCGACCGACGCCGCACGTCGGGTGCTGCGCCGCTACAGCTGACCGCCGATAGTCTCGATCCGATGTCGGATCCGACCGTGGAGCGCCCGCAGCACGTCGCCCCATCTGCACGGTCGACCGGCGGCACACGCAAAGGGCGGTCCTCCACGAGGAACCTCATCGAGTGGGCGCTGGTCATCGTCGGGGCGATCCTGGTCGCCTTCCTGGTCAAGACGTTCCTCGTCCAGGCGTTCCAGATCCCGTCGCCCTCGATGCGTCCGACCCTCATGGAGGGCGACCGGGTGCTCGTCAACAAGCTCAGCTACCGACTGCACGACGTGAACCGCGGCGACGTGATCGTGTTCGATCGGCCAACCGCACTGGCGGCGGGACCCAACGATCCGGCTGACCTCATCAAGCGGGTGATCGGCCTTCCCGGGGACACCCTGCAGACCAGGGACGGGAAGGTCTTCGTCAACGGGCGCGAGCTGGCCGAGCCGTACCTCACCGACGGCACCGTCACCGACAACATCGACGAACCGGTGACGATCCCCGACGGCCACGTGTGGGTCATGGGCGACAACCGAGGCAACTCCCAGGACAGCCGCGTCTTCGGACCGGTTCCAGAGGACACGATCGTCGGCCGCGCGTTCGTGATCATGTGGCCGCTCGGACGCTTCGGATCGCTGTAGGCGGTCGGCTGGACCCGGGTGGTCCTCAGGTGGGTTCGTCCGAGGTGGGTTCGGCGCCGGGATCCAGTCGGCTCGCCACGTCGACCATCCGATCGACGTGGTCGGAGAAGACCCCGTCGATGCCCGACTCGAGCAGGGACCGGATGACCCGCTCGTGCTGGGCGTCCCAGCCCAGAGCGACACGTCGGAACCGGTGGTAGAGCGCCACCATCCCTCCGCTCCACTCCGAGTGGTGGAGGTTGATCCCGTCGACCTGCAGACGCCGAAGCGCCGCGGCGTGCGGCTCCGGCTTGCTCCCGAGCGCTGCGAGACGGGTCGAGTGGACCAGCCGGGCCGCGGCGCAACGGTCGCGCCAGGTGACCAGCAGGTCGAGGTCCGGGTGGCACAACCAGAGCCGCTCGATCGCTCCGAACTCCCGGGCGGTGTCGAGCACCTCGTCGAGCGCCGCGGGATCCTTCACGTCGAGCGACAACTCGAAGTCCGTGCCGCACGACTCGTACAACTCGCGCAGCGTCGGGATCTTCGTCGACAGGTCGGCTCGGTCGACCGAGCCGATCGGCGAACGTCGCAACCCCCGACGAAACAGGCCGTCGTGGTCCAGCACCGCCTGGCCGTCCGCGGTGCACCACACGTCGCTCTCCAGCCCGGTCGCACCGAGCCGCAGACCCAGCGTGAACGCCTCGATGGTGTTCTCCGGCGCATGGGCGCGGGCGCCCCGATGGGCGAACAGGATCTGAGCATCCAGCAAACTGGGTAGGGGATCAGGCATCGTGGTGGTCATCGTGGCACGGCCATGGACGTCGTGACTCGACTCTGTGCTCCGAAGAATCACCACAGGAATTGTCAACCCACAGGGGGTCCGGTCCGAAAGAAGGTGGAGCACCTGAACAGGAGATCCCCGACGATGGCACTCATCCGAGCGACGTGCAGCGACTGCGGCGACGTGGAGCTGCGTTCACGCGACCTGCGGGTCCGTCAGTGCCACGACGACGAGTCGGCGACCTACCTGTTCAAGTGCCCGGTGTGCCGCATGATCGAGGTGCGACCCGCCGAGCAGCACGTGGTGGACGTCCTCCTCGCCGCTGGGGTGCACAGCACCGAGTGGCACCTGCCTGCCGAGCTCGCCGAGCGCCGGGACGGCGATCCGATCACCCACGACGACGTGCTCGACTTCCACGATCTGCTGGCGACGCCCGACTGGTTCACCACCCTGGCTGCCAACCACGAGCTCTGAGAACCCGCGCACCGGTCCCCAGCGGTGGTGCCGGGCGTCGCGACCCTGATGGGTACGCTGTGACCATGTTCCGGATCCGCGTTGCGCCGACGATCCAGAGCGTCGGCCCATGATCCAGAACTTCGGCGGCGGCGAGCTGGTGGTGATCGTCATCCTCGCGTTGGTGGTGCTCGGTCCCGAGCGGATCCCCGAGATGGCACGGAGCGCGGGCAAGATGATCGCTCGCTTCAAGTCCATGACCTCGGGGCTGCAGGGCCAGGTCCAGGGCGTCATGGACGACCCGGCGATGCAGCCGCTCAAGGAGCTCGGCGACTTCGCCGCCCGTCCCCGCCAGAAGTTGGCGGAGTACGCACTCGAAGCCGAGGCCGAGGAGCGAGCCAAGGCTGAGAAGGCGTCCCTCGACGCGGCAGGCCAGGACGATTCCGACGTACCACCAGCGGAACCCGAGGCGCTGCCCGACGAGCCCACCGACCCGGCACCGCTCGACGCGGGGGAGCGGGAGTCGGCCTGAGTCGTGCCCAGAGGATCGCTCCTCAAGGGAGCTGAGCGAGAGGGCGCCTCGATGGCGCTCGGCGACCACCTGCGGGAGCTGCGCAACCGGCTGCTGATCTGCCTTGCGGCCGTCGCCGTCGCCGTCATCCCTGCGTGGTTCCTGTACCCGTGGATGGTCGACGTGCTGAACGCGCCGTACTGCGACGCGCTCACCAACCTCGATCCCGACGCCAGCTGCAAGTTCCTCGAGACCAACCTGCTCGCCCCCTTCACGCTGCGCCTCCGCATCGCCGGGTACGGAGCGCTGTTCCTGGCGATGCCGGTGATCCTGTGGCAGCTGTGGCGCTTCATCGCTCCGGGCCTCTACAAGAAGGAACGTCGCTACGCGCTGGCCTTCACGGTCACGGCCACGCTCCTGTTCATCGCCGGAGCGGTCACCGCCTACTTCACGCTCACCCAGGCGGTGAGCTTCCTGGTCAGCATCGGCGGCGACGACGTCGAGATCCGTTCGGGCATCGAGAACTTCGTGAAGCTCGCACTGTTCATGATGCTGGCGTTCGGGATCGGCTTCCAGTTCCCCGTGGTCGTGGTCGCGCTGCAGATGGTTGGCGTGGTGACACCGGAGAAGCTGGCGTCCTGGTGGCGTCAGGCCATCGTGCTGATCACCCTCATCGCTGCGGGCATCACGCCCAGCGGTGACCCGATCTCGATGTTCGCCCTGGCGGTTCCGATGTACCTCTTCTACGGGATCAGCATCGCGATCGGGCGGGTGTGGAACCGGCGCAAGCGCAAGAAGGCGTCGCGTGAAGCAGTGGCGCAGAAGGAACGTCGAGCCGCCCGACGCGCCGCGTCCGCGGAGCAGGCGGACAGCGACGGCACCCACGACGACGGCACCCACGCGGGAGATGGGTCCTGACCGGGCCGTTCGACCACGACTTCCCGCTCGACCCGTTCCAGCTCGCAGCGATCGGCGGTCTCGACGCCGGGCGCAACGTCCTGGTCTCGGCTCCGACCGGGTCGGGCAAGACCGTGGTCGGAGAGCACGCGGTCGCCCTCGCGCTGGCTGACGGCGGCAAGGCCTTCTACACGGCGCCGATCAAGGCCCTGTCGAACCAGAAGTACACCGACCTCGTCGCCGAGCTCGGTACGGCCACCGTCGGGCTGCTGACCGGCGACCACTCGATCAACCCGGATGCTCCGGTGGTGGTGATGACCACCGAGGTGCTCCGCAACATGGTGTACGCGGGTTCGTCGATGCTCGACGGACTCCTGTGGGTCGTCCTCGACGAGGTCCACTTCCTCCAGGACGCCTACCGCGGACCGGTGTGGGAGGAGGTCCTGATCCACACCCCTGCGTCGGTGCGCTTCGTGTGCCTCTCGGCCACCGTGTCGAACGCAGCGGAGCTGGGAGAGTGGGTTTCCGCACTGCGGGGTCCGACCGACACCGTCGTCGAGCACGTGCGGCCGATCCGCCTCGACAGCCTCTACATGGTCGGGGATCGATCCTCCGAGCGCGACCACCTGCTTCCGGTCCTCGTCGATGGCCGACCGAACCCCGAGGCCGACCGGTTCGACGCCGACCGTGGCCGCCCGGGCGGCCATCGCGGCGCTGCTCGGAGGGGTGGACGAAGTCCTGCCGGACGCGCACGAGGGCGATTCCGGACGCCGCGGCGCCTCGAGGTCGTCGAACGGCTCGACGATGACGCCCTCCTGCCTGCGATCTACTTCATCTTCAGCCGTGCCGCATGCTCCGACGCAGCGCGGCACTGCCTCGACGCGGGTGTGCGGCTGACCGACGGTGCCGAGCGGGTCCGGATCCGGACCTTGGTCGAGAACCGGGTGGCCGCCCTGACCGACGCGGACCTCGACGTGCTCGGATACGACCAGTGGCTCGCCACCCTCGAGGCCGGGGTGGCAGCGCATCACGCCGGCATGATCCCGGCGTTCCGCGAAGCTGTGGAGGACTGCTTCGCGGAGGGCCTCATCAAGGTCGTGTTCGCGACCGAGACGCTGGCGCTGGGGATCAACATGCCGGCGCGGTCCGTCGTCATCGAGAAGCTCACCAAGTACAACGGCGAGACCCACGAGTTCCTGACCCCGGCGCAGTTCACCCAGCTGACGGGCCGGGCGGGCCGGCGGGGGATCGACGACGAGGGCACCGCCGTGGTGCTGTGGTCGCCGTTCGTCACCTTCGCCCAGATCGCCCGGCTGGTCGCGAGCCGCGAGTTCCCCCTCACATCTGCATTCCGGCCGACGTACAACATGTCGGCGAACCTGGTGCACCGCTACGACCGCCAGAGCGCGCACTCGGTGCTGGCGCGCTCCTTCGCCCAGTTCCAGGCCGACCGGGCCGCGGTGCAGCTCCAGAGCCGGGTGCAGCGCATCGCCGATGAGCTCGACCTGATCGGCGGGGCCCCCGACGGCCCCGACGACGATGCCGTCGCGTCCTACGTCGCCTCGCTGGACCGGGTGGAACGCACCCGGGCCCGCCGTGGCGATCGACGTGGGCTCATCGAGGCGTCGCTCGCCTCGCTCCGGCCGGGCGACGTCGTCGAGCGACCCACCCGCGACGGGCGACGGATCCTGTTGGTGCTCTCGGTCGCGTTTCGCAAGGGAGGGGCTGTGCACGTGCGCACGGTGACCGCGCAGGGCACCGTCGTGGAGCTGCGCGCCGCGGACCTCCAGGAGCCGGTCGCGGCGATCGCCACGGTCGACCTACCGGTCCCGTTCGAGCCAGGCCGGGCCGACTACCGGCGCGACGCTGCAGCGGTGCTGCGACGGACGAACCTGCGCAGGGCCGCCTCGTCGCGAGGCCGTGGCTCCGCTGCGCAGGACGCTTGGGCGGACGCGGAACCGGAGCTGCTGGCCGAGCACCTGGCCGCGCGGGCGGAGCTGCAGGCGCATCCACTCGACCGACGTGAGGACCGGGACGAGGTCGTCGCACGGTTCCGGGACCGAGCCCGTCTCGCACACGACCTGGAGGTCGCCCGGCGACGCTTGAGCCGGAGGGGTTCCGGCCTGGTCAAGCGATTCGACGCTGTGCTCGAGGTGCTCGCCCGCTCGGGCCACAGCAAGGGCTGGTCCCTGACGTCGTCAGGTGAGCGACTCCGGCGGATCTACCACGAGTGCGACCTCCTGCTGTCGATGGCACTCGACGAGGGGCTCTTCGACGACCTCGACGCTCCGGGCGTGGCCGCGCTCGCGAGCTGCGTGACCTACGAGCACCGCAGCGCCGAGGCCCCACCGCCACCCAGGTACCCGTCGCAGATCGTGCGGTCCCGGGCCGAGGCCCTCGAGCGGGTGTGCGACCGGCTCAACGCCTGGGAACGGGCGGCGAAGGTGCCCGAGACCCGACGGCCCGAGGCCGGCTTCGCCGTGGCCGCCTCTGAGTGGGCGGCCGGCAGGGCGTTCGATCAGGTGCTCGACGAGGACCTCACCGGCGGCGATTTCGTGCGCAACACGAAGCAGCTGATCGACCTGCTCCGCCAGCTCGGCGAGGTCGCCCCCGACCCGCGCACGGCGGCGGTGTGCCGCAGCTCGGCCGACTCCCTGTTCCGCGGCGTTGTCGAGGCCGGGAGCGAGGTGTCGTGATCGGGAGTGTGTCGTGATCGGGAGCGTGTCGTGATCGGGAGCGTGTCGTGATCGTCGGGAGAGGGATGGACTGGGGAGCGCCGGGACCGCTGGCTTCCGACGCTCCGATCGCAGGCACCGATGGAGAGGTCGCCGATCTGGTGGCCGCCGCGATCGCTGCCGGCGCCGAGCTCGCCGAGGTCGGGGTCCTCGGCGGCGACCTGCACCGCGCCCTCGGGTCACCGGTTCGGTCGGAGGCGGACCTGCGCGCCGGGCGGGGGCTGCGGCTCCCCATCGACGTCGGGGAGGTCGTCGTCGACCGCGGCGACGGCATCGTGTCTCGCCACATCTTCGTCGCCCACGCCGTCGCCCACCGGGGCAGACGCCGCTGGTCGACCCGCACCGTCGTGGCGATGAACGGCACGCACCTCGGCAGAGCCGACCTCGGGCCGCGAGCCCACCCGAACGACGGCCTGCTCGACGTCGCCGACGGGATGGTCCCCAGGAGCCAGGTCCGAGCGGCCGCTCGACGCGAGCTGACCGGGAGCCACCTGCCGCACCCCGGGATCGTGCAGCGCCGCACCGCGTCCTACGAGGTGCTCGACGAGCGGGAGCTGCCGATCCTCGTCGACGGACGTCTGATCGGTGCCGCGACGCACTTCGAGCTCCGCTGCCTGCCCGATGCGCTGACCATCGTGATCTGACAGCGCGGACCGAGCCGACCCGCCGGCACCGGTACCCTCGCCCGGATGCGTGCGTGGTACCTCGACGAGGCGCTCGACGGCTACCGGTGGGGTGAGGTGCCCGACCCGACCGTCGGACCCGGCGACGCCAGGATCCGGGTCCGGGCCTCGGCGCTGAACCACATGGACCTCTGGCTCACCAGGGGTCTGCCGCGACCGAAGTCGTTCCCGCACGTGCCCGGCAACGACGTCGCGGGCGTCGTCGAGGAGGTCGGCGAGGAGGTGACCGACTGGGCACCCGGTGACGAGGTCGTGGTCAATCCTGCGGTGGTGCCGGCGACGGCGCTCGCCCGTGGCGACGACAGCGTGCTGGACCTCGGCATGCAGATGCTCGGCGAGCACCGTTGGGGCGGTCACGGCGAGCACTGCGTGGTGCCCGCGCACCAGCTCGTCCGACGACCCGCCGGTCGGGCTTGGAGCGAGCTGGCGGCGTACCCGGTGTGCGCGTCGACCGCGTGGCGCCTCTACCGACGTGCCGGTCTCGGCCCGGGCGACACGGTGCTCGTGACCGGGATCGGAGGGGGAGTCGCCACGGCAGGGATGACGCTCGCACAGCACCTCGGCGCACGGGTGTTCGTCACCTCCCGGTCCGAGACCAAGCGTGATCGAGCGGTCGCCCTCGGCGCCGAGGGCGCCTTCCCGTCGGCGGGGCCCTATCCGATCACGACCGACGTCGTCCTCGACAGCATCGGACCGGCGACCTGGGACGTGGCCTTCGAGTCGCTGCGCCGGGGCGGGACGATGTGCGTGTGCGGCGGCACGTCAGGCCGCACCGTCGAGCTGGCGCTTCCCCGGCTGTTCTTCAAGCAGCTCGATGTCATCGGAGGCAGCGGCGCCAGCCAGAGCGAGTTCCAGCAGGTGACCGACATGGTCGGCGACGGGATGACGGTCGTGATCGACGAGGTCGTCCCGCTGTCGGAGTACCCGGCGGCCCTGGAGCGGCTTCGCCGGGGCGACCAGCTCGGCAAGATCGTCCTCGAGCACCCCGCATGAGTGCCCCGGTAGGGTGACGAGGTGAGCGTGACCGGAGCCGACGCGGATGTCGTGGCGCGGGTCGTCGCCGCGGTCGACCGGCGCTCGGACCGCCTCGTCGAGGTGAGCCACCGCATCTTCGACGACCCCGAGCTCTGCTTCGAGGAGCACCACGCACACGACCTGCTGTGCGACGTGCTGGCCGAGGAGGGCCTCGAGGTCACCCGCCACGCCCACGGGCTGGACACGGCTTTCGTGGCCGAAGCGGGCACCTCGGGACCGGTCGTGGCCGTCATCTGCGAGTACGACGCCCTCCCCGGCGTCGGCCACGCCTGCGGTCACAACGTCATCGCCGCCGCCGGACTCGGCGCCGGGCTTGCCGCAGCCGAGCTGGCCGATGAGATGGGTGGGCGCCTGCGGATCGTCGGCACCCCTGCAGAGGAAGGCGGCGGCGGCAAGGTGCTGATGCTCCGCGACGGCGCGTTCGACGGCGTGGACGCCGCGGTGATGGTGCACCCTGCGGACCACGACCTCCCCACGATGGCCGCGATCGCGATCCAGCGCCTCGCCGTGACCTACACGGGTCGGGCGTCGCACGCTGCGGCTGCGCCGTGGGACGGCCGCAACGCGCTGGACGCTGCGGTGCTCGGCTACATGAACGTGGCCGCCCTCCGCCAGCACATCCGATCCGACGAGCGCATCCACGGCATCTTCACCGAGGCAGGGGATCAGGCCAACGTGGTGCCCCGCCGCGCTGCGGCCTCGTGGTACGTCCGCTCCCCGAGCGTGGAGGGGCTGGCAGCGCTGAAGGAGCGCGTGCTGGCGTGCCTGACCGCCGGCGCACTCGCCGCGGGCTGCGACATGGCCCACGAGTGGCTCGACCCGCCCTACGACGACCTCGTCGACGACGCGTGGCTCCTCGACAGCTGGTGCCGCCACTCCACGATGCTCGGTCGGCCGCCGCAGGACCCCGACGAGGTCGGAGCGGTGGTCGGCAGCACCGACATGGGCAACATCAGCCAGGTCGTCCCTTCGATCCACCCGATGATCGCCGTGGCGCCACCGGGGGTGGCCATCCACACGCCGGAGTTCGCCGGCCATGCCCGCGGTCCGGGCGGCGATGCTGCGGTCCTCGACGGCGCCAAGGCGCTCGCGGGGGTCGTGGTCGATCGCTGGGCGGCGGGCGACCTCGGCGTCCGGCTGTAGCGGTCCCCGGACAACACGGCACCCGCCTCTATCCTCGCGGACCGATGACCGCACTCCCGACCTACGTCGCCGAGCAGTTCACGCCCGAGGAGGCTGCCGTGCTCCGGCGGTACTTCACGAGTCTCGACGGCCCCGTCTTCGCGCTCGTCAACCTTCCCGAGGTGGTCAAGGGCGCCCTGTTCGCCCGCTACTCCCGATCCGCCAAGTCGCTGCGACGCCTGTTCCTCGACGAGTTCGTCGGTGAGCTCGACACCACCGGCGACGAGACGGTCGACGCGACGATCGGCCTGGCCCGTGCCGAGTCGCTCTACGACCGTGTGTTCTTCGAGTACGGCGACGACAGCGTCGCCCAGCTCGGCGGCGTGCACCTTGCGTGCGAGCAGGCGTCGAACCTGTTGACCAAGGTCCTCGAGTGGGGCCGACTGATGTCCTACCTGGAGCAGTCGACCCGCTACATCCCCTACGACGAGCGGCTGGGCGGCCGCTACCGCTACCACCGCGACCCCGAGATCCTCGGCTCGCGGCTCGGGGCCCGCTACGTGGGCGACATGGACCAGCTGTTCGACACCTATTCGGCGCTGGCGCTCGACATGCAGGAGCACTTCAGGGATCGCCACCCCAAGAGCGAGACGGACTCCGACTTCGTGTACCGCCAGGCCATCCGGGCCAAGGCGTTCGACGCCGTTCGCGGCATCCTTCCCGCCGCGTCGCTGTCGAACGTGGGGATCTACGGCTCCGGCCAGGCGTTCGAGTCGCTGCTGGTGCGGATGCGCAGCCACCCGCTGCCCGAGGCCCGCCAGTACGCAGACCTGATGCTGGTCGAGCTGCGCAAGGTCGTTCCCAGCTTCCTCAAGCGCGTCGACCTCCCGGACCGTGGCGTTGCCAGCTCCGACTACCTGCGGGCCAACCGCGACGCCATGGAGACCGTCGCGTACGAGATGCTCTCGGGCGACGCCATCGACGGGCCGACCGAGCCTGGCGTCGAGCTCATCGACTTCGATCCCGAGGGCGAGCTCAAGGTGGTCGCCGCCATGCTCTACCCGTACACGCCCATGTCGGAGTCGTCGCTCATCGAACGGGTGCGGACCATGTCGGTCGAGGACCGCCTCGCGGTCATGCGAGCCTATGTGGGGGATCGGACGAACCGTCGGCACAAGCCGGGTCGAGCGCTCGAACGGACCGACTACCGCTTCGACGTCGTGTCCGACTACGGCGCCTTCCGAGATCTCCAGCGCCACCGGCTCATGACCATCGAGTGGCAGGAGCTCACCCCGGCCCACGGGTTCACCCGGCCGGCGGCGATCGACGAGGCGGCCATGACAGGTCGCTTCGACGAGGCCATGGAGCGCTCCGCTGCGCTGTGGTCGGTGCTGGCGGAGCGCTTCCCCGAACGCGCTTCCTACGCTGTCTCGCTGGCCTACCGGATCCGCTATGCCATGCAGTTCAACGCACGGGAGGCGATGCACCTCATCGAGCTTCGCACCGCCGTCCAGGGCCATCCGAGCTACCGGGCGATCGGGCAGCGGATGCACCACCTGATCGCCGAACGGGCCGGTCACCGGGCGATCGCGGAGATGATGAGCTTCGTCGACCACTCCGGCGAGGCGGAGCTGGAGCGGCTGGGTGCCGAGCGGCGCGCCGAGGCCCGCCGGAGCGAATCCGCCTGAGCACGTGCCCGGTGTGCCACACCGCACGCGACGCGTCGGAGATCTGGTACGCCCCGGTCGGGTCGCATGTCTATGATGCGCCCGACCTCACCCCGAAGAGACCCGCAGCGACGACACGGGTGACGTCACACGACACGGTCGAGAAGGAACATGGACGACGACGAACTCCTGGAAGAGGAACTCGACGACGAGGAGAGCCTCGAGGGCGATGACGACCTCGACGGCGACGAGGAACTCGACGACGAGATCGAGGACGACATCGGCGACGATGCCGTCACCGACGACTCGGACGACGAAGACGACGAGACCGCTGACGACGTGCCAGCCGCCAAGGCGAAGCGCAGCAGCGACGACGACGACGACGACGAGGACGACGAGGACCCCGACGACGTCGAAGCCGACCTCGACACGATCCTCAAGGACCGCATCGCCGCCGGCGACGACGAGGACGAAGAGGACGAGATCGAGGATGCGGGCGTCGAGACGGGGGAACGGGTGGCGGCCAAGACGGCCGAGGAGTTCACCTGTCCGACCTGCTTCCTCATCGTGCACCCGCGCCAGTTCGGTCGCCCCGACGCGCTGAGCTGCCCCGAGGGCTACGACCCGTGCGAGGGGATCAAGATCGTCACCAAGCTCAACTCCAGGGCCAAGAAGAGCTGAGAGTGACCAACCCGCTCGAGCTCCCCGCGGTCGTCGCCAAGGAGGTGACGAACGCTGGGCATGCGCTCCTCGAGCGGACCCGATCCCAGGTGGCGCTGGCCCAACGGGTCGTGTCCGCGCTGCCGTGCCTCGGCCGTCACGCCGACTCGTCGGACGCGACCTCAGACGAGCCGAGCTCGCGGGCGGCGCTCACCGTCGTGCCACCGATCGCGTCCGACGATGCCACCAGCGACGATGATGACGACGAGGTCGCCACCGTCGACCCGGCCGGGCAGACGGCGCCCGCCGTGCCGGTGGCGGTCGATGCACCCCAGGTGACCGAGCTCGCCATCCCGGACTACGACAGCCTCGCAGCGTCCCAGGTGGTCCCCCGGCTGGCGTCGCTCACGACCGCGGAGCTCGGCGACGTCGGGGCCTACGAGCGTTCCCACCGGGCACGCCAGACGATCCTCAACCGGGTGCGCCAGCTCCAGAGCGCAGCGGAGGGCTGAGTGGTGGGCCCAGCGCCCGCATCGTCGTTCGAGCCGGCGGTACGGACCGCGACGGCGGCCGATCGCGAGGAGCTGGTCCGCCTGGCGCACCAGGCGCTCGACCACCTCGACACCCAGCGCGGCGGTGCCGAGTTCCGGGATCGGGAGGCCCGGCCCCGACCCGCCCACGACACGATCGAGGCCGATCTCGCCGCCGCCGCCGAGCACGGCTCCACGATCGTCCTCGTCGGCACCCTCGGCACCGTCGCGGTGGGCTACGCGGTGGCCCGGATCGAGGCGACCCGCAACCTTCCGCTCGCGGTCGTCTCCGACGTCTACGTCGAACCGCCGGCGCGCGGCGTCGGCGTCGGTCGGGCGCTGATGAGCGAGCTGGTCGCTCGGGCCGAGGCCGACGGGTGCGGGGGCATCCAGGCCGAGGCGCTGCCGGGCGACCGGGCGACGAAGAACTTCTTCGAGGGCTTCGGTCTGGTCGCCCGCAAGATCACGGTGCACCGTGAGCTCGGCGAGCGGGACGAACTGCCCGATGGCTGAGCCCGTGGTCCTCGGTGCCGCGGTCGCGACACGAGGCAACGACCTGCTCATGATGCGAACCGACCCGGGGGTGACCGAGGGCTGCTGGTCGGTGCCGTCGGTCGCGGTCGCCGGAGGCGAGACCCTGGTCGAGGCGGTCGTGCGAGCGGTCCGCGAGCGCTGCAGCCTCACCGCGCTCGCCGCGCCGCTCCTGGGCTGGTACGAGTCGATCGAACACGGCGTCGCCGGCGCCGTGGCCGGCCACTATGTCGTCGCCTGCTACCGGACGGTCGTCCTCGACGACAGCGAGCCGGCCCCCGGCCCCGGCGCGGTCGAAGCACGGTGGATGCCGGTGTGGGATGTCGCCGAGCTCCCACTGGTCGACGGTCTCGCCCAGCTGCTCGCCGACCACCAGGTGATCGACACCATCGCGTGACGCGGGGCCGTCGACTCACCGCTGAACTCGGGACATCCGGTGTCGTCAGGCGACCCCGGATGCCCCGAGTTCCGCAATCACGTCAGCGGCCCTTCCAGACCGGCTTGCGCTTCTCTGCGAACGCGGTGATGCCCTCGGAGAAGTCCTCGGTGCCGAACATCTTCATGATGCCGTCACCGGACAGCTTCCAGCCGACGTCGTCGGGCTGATCGGTCGCCTCGATCATGATCTTGCGGCTCTCCGCGACGGCGAGCGGGGCGTTCTCGGTGATCGCAGCCGCCAGCTCCAGTGCGGTGGCGAGGGCCTGGCCCTCGTCGCAGAGGCGGTTGACCATGCCGAAGTCGTAGGCACGCTCCGCTGGGAAGTCCAGTCGGCCGGTCAGGGCCAGCTCCATGGCGACGTTGCGAGGGATCTTGCGGGGCAGGCGGAACAGGCCACCGGCCGCGGCGACCAGGTTGCGCTTCACCTCGGGGATGCCGAACACGGCGGTGCGGCTCGCCACGACGAGATCCGCGGCGAGCACGATCTCGGTACCGCCCGCGAGGGCGGGGCCGTCCACCGCAGCGATGATCGGCGTGTTGCGCTCACGGGTCACGAAGCCGGCGAATCCGCCGCGGGCGGTCTGCATCCCGGCCGGATCGACAGCGATCGCCTTGAGGTCTGCACCGGCGCAGAAGATGTAGCCCTTGTCGGTCTTGGCCCCCGTCAGGATGCCGACCCACACCTCGTCGTCCGCCTCGATCTGGTCGATGGCGTCCTCGATGCCGGTCGCCACGTCGCTGTTCACGGCGTTGCGAGCGTCGGGTCGGTTGATCGTGATGATCCCGACGTTGCCCTGCTTGGTGTAGTCGATGCTCATGGGTCCGGAATCTAGTGCCGAGGCCGGACCCACCCGCGACGTGTCGCCACCCCGACGACGGCACCGGTACGGTGCCCGCTCGTGGCGCAGCGCACCGTCCAGGCCCTCGTGTTCGACTTCGACGGGACGCTCGTCGACTCCGACGAGGCGCTCGTGCGACCCTTCCTGTCGCTGGGCGTCCCGTTGGAGGAGATCGGCTTCGGTCACGCTGTCGCGGAGGAGTGCGAACGCCTGGGCATCTCCGTGGACGCGTACGCCGAGCTCTACGACGACCAGGTCGTGCTGGCGTTCCCCGGGGTCGACGACGTGATCGGCCGTCTGGGGCGGTGGGCGCTGTGCTCGAACAAGCACCCTCGATCCGGCGCGGCGGAGCTGGCCCGACTGGGGTGGCGACCGGAGGTCGCCCTGTTCGCGGACCACTTCGACTGGGCGCACAAGTCGCTCGCACCGGTGCTGGAGGCGATGGGGCTCCGGGCGGCCGACGTGATCATGGTCGGCGACAGCGCAGGCGACGTACGGGTCGCCGAGGAGGTCGGGTGTGGGTACGTCTGGGCCGGATGGAACCCACGGGTGGTGGCAGCTCGTCCGGACGGGAGGGTGCTCGACCGTCCGGAGCAGCTGCTCGACCTCTACGCCTGAACCGCTGCCGCCCGCGTCATTCCGCCTCTGCGGACTCGATCTCCGCCTCTGCCGCGGCCCCGGTCTCGGCCACGCCGGCCTCCGGTTCCACGACCGGCTCGGTGACCGGCTCGGTGACCGGCTCGGTGACGGGAGTCGGTTCGCCGGACACCTCAGCGCCCGTCGAGGAGCCATCGCCAGGCGTCGCCTTGTCCGCCTTCGGCTTCGGTCCACCGCCGGCCTTGGCGCCACCCTGCTTGCCCCGAGGGGGACGGCGGCGCTTGGCAGCCGCGGCCTCCGACGGATCGACACCGAAGAGCTCTGCGACCTTCACGACACGGTCAGAGACCCGGCGGACCGCCTCGAGCAGCTCCTCGGAGGGCTGCTCTGGCCGACCTGCGGGTGTGACCTGCTGGCGGATGGGGGAGTAGGCGAGCGCGTCCACCGCAGCCGCCCACAGCTCCTGGTTGGTGCCGGGCGTCAGGCCCTCGGACACGGCGGTGACGAGCCGAGCCGACAACTCGGCCGGAACCGGCGTGCCGGCCTTGGGCGGGCGGGAGCTGAGGCGCAGGGCCCGGACGAAGCGGCCGGCGTCGAGGTTGGCGCTGATGTCGGCCACCCAGTTGGCGTGCTCCTCTTCGACGCGGCGCGTCAGGCCGGTACGGAGCTGCTCGAGCATCTCCCGCGCTTCCTCGTCGTGCGAGGCGCCGTCGCCGGCCACCACCACCGAGCGCAGGTCGCGCAAGTCGAGCTCGTCCAGGTCGGCGATCGCAGATGCGGCGCGGTCCTTCCACTCGGCGTCGCGCAGCCTCGGATACAGCGCCTCGGCCATGGCGACGACCTGGTCGACGGGCTGCTCCGGGCGGTTCTCTGTTCGGGCCTGCTCGTTCTGGGCGATGACCGCCTCTCGCACGGCGGGAACGCCGCCGCGCAGCACCTGCTCGGCGATGGCTCGCTGCTCGTCGGGCACGCCGGCGATCACCGCGTTGCGGTGGGCTCTGCCCGGGCGGAGCCGCTTGGGCTTGGGTCGCTCGGGCACCTCGACCCGCGGTCCACGCGGCCGGTCGCCGCGGTGACGGTCGCCACGATCACCGCGGTCGCCACGATCACGGCGATCCCGTCGCTGGCCATCGCCGTCGCGATCGCGGCCTCGTCCTCGGCCGTCGCCTCGACCCCGGGAGACGAGCTGCGTGGTGACCAGCGGCTCCTCGCGTCCCGAGCCCTTGATCTCCAGCAGCTCCGGCTGCTTGCGCTCGCCCTTGGGCGGAAGGATCTCGGTGATGTCGATGCCGTCGACCAGGAACTCGGCCTCGGCCCGCAGGACGTCGCCCACCTTCGCCCCACCGGGCAGGAGCGCCCCGTCGAGGTCGCCCTTCGGCAGCTTGGCCCCGGCAGCACGCCAGGTCCACGTGCCATCCGGACGTTCGGAGGTCAGCTCGATCTCGAGTCGGCGGGACATGCGCGTCAACCTAACGGACGACCCTTGGAACCAGGTACTCGAACGATCGCACGGCCATGCGCCGCCGACACCGCGGCGGTCGACACGGCGGCGGCAACGATGGCAGCTGGCACGATGGCGCCGTGGGCGATGCGACGTGGCTGTTGATCTCCGACCTCGACGAGACCCTGGTCGAGCGACGCGCCGCGCTCACGCGCTGGGCACGGGGGTTCGTGACCGCCCGAGGTCTCCCACCCGACGCCGTCGACGAGATCCTCGATGAGGACCGCCGCGGACGACGCTCGCGCCCGCAGTTCGTCGCCGCGGTGAACGAACGGCTCGCACTCGACCCGCCGCTGACCCTCGAGTACCTGCACGACTACGTGCAGTGCTTCGAGTTGGCCGACGACACCGCCGCCGCGCTGCGGCGACTCCGGACCGCCGGTTGGTGCATCGCGATCGCGAGCAACGGCGAGCAACCCCAGCTGGAGAAGGTCGATCACGTCGGACTCCGGATGCTGGTCGACGGCGTCGCGGTGTCGGGCCTCGACGGCGTCAGGAAGCCGGATCCAGGCCTGCTTGCGATCGCTGCCGGTCGCGCCGGTGCACCGCTCACCGGTCGTCAGGCGCATCACACCTGGATGGTCGGCGACGACGCCGAGTCGGACATCGGAGCGGCGCACGCGGCGGGGATCGGGAGCATCTGGATCCGCCGCGACCGAACTTGGTCCGAAAGCCTGGAACCGCCAACTGCGCAGGCGGACTCGTTCGCAGAGGCGGTCGACATCGTGCTCGCATCGCCCTCCGGATCGGCGGGATCGCGCTGAGCTCGCCAGCCCGGTCACCCGACCCGGTCGTCAGTCGGCGGTCACCCAACCGGCCGAGGACCGATGCGCAAGCAGCGGCGTTCAGGCGTCCAGCGCGTCGATGAGCGCGTTCTCCAGGACCTCGGCCAGGCCGGGATGGGCCCAGATCTGTTCCCGCGCCACCCGTTCGGCGGTGAGGCCGAACGTCATCGCCTGGGCGAGCTGCTGCATCAGCGTGGCGGCCTGCGGGCCGATGACGTGGCCGCCGAGCAGCAGCCCGGAGTCGGCATCGACGAGCACCTTGGCGAAGCTGGTCCGGTCGTCGAGCGACCACCCGTAGGCAGTGCCCGCGTAGTCGCACCGTCCGACGCGGTAGGCCTGGCCACGTGCCTGGATCTCCTGCTCTGTGTCGCCCACGCTGGCGACCTCCGGGTGGGAGAACACGGCGTGGGGGACGACGCGCTCGTCGAGCGCGCGTGGCGACTCGGGATGCGCGATGTTGTGGAACACCACCTTCGCCTCCCGATTGGCCAGGTGCTTGAGCTGCCTCGGGTTGCGGACGTCGCCGAGCGCCCAGATCCCCTGAGCCGTGGTGCGCAGGAGCTCGTCGGTCACCACGTAGCCATCCGGGTCGAGCTCGACGCCGCTGGCCTCCACGCCGAGCTCGGCACCGTTGGGGCGCCGACCGGTCGTGACGAGCAACGCGTCACCGGTCACGTCGGTGGGGCAGTCGGGGCCGTCGTGGCCCGGCGCGGGGGCGAGCGCCAGGCGGAACCCGTTCGCGGAGTGCTCGACCCCGACGACCTCGGTGCACAGGTGCAGCTCCACGTTGCGGCCGAACTCGTCGGTGAAGCGGGCGGAGACCTCGCGGTCCTCGTGGCGCAGCAGTCGAGCCCCCCGGTGCACGACGATGACCTCGCTGCCGAGGGACGCGAACACGTGGCCCATCTCCGCGGCGATGAAACCGCCGCCGATCACGACCAACCGGCGTGGCACCCGCTCCGCTCGCATGATCGTGTCCGACGTGTGGAACGGCGTGCCGACGAGCCCCGGGATGTCGGGAACGACCGCCGATGCGCCGGCGGCGAGGACCACCTGCTCGCCGACCACCTCGGCGACCGAGCCGTCGGCGGCGGTGACCCGGATCGTGCGGTCGCCGACGAAGCGTGCGTCGCCGGCGAACACCGACACGTTCGGGAGGCTCCGGCGGTAGTCCTCGCCGGCTTCGGCGATCGTGTCGATCCGCCCCCACATCCGCATCTGGATCGACTCCCAGTCGATGCGCGGCGGCTCGAACACCACGCCCAGATGGGCTGCCTCCTGCGCCTCGCGGACACGGTTCGCCGGCATCACGAGCATCTTCGACGGGATGCAGCCCCGGTTGAGGCACGTCCCCCCGAACGTCGCCCGCTCGACGATGGCGATCCGCATCCGCTCGAGCTCGTGGGGGATCGCGTTGCCCGATCCGGTGCCGATGATCAACAGGTCCACATGCGTCGCCATCGCATCGGAGCCTATGGGCGGTCCTCGTACGATTCGCGACAGAACTGGAACGCGTTACAGTTCTCCGTCCGCCCGGCTGCGTCGGGTGTTCGATCGCACCGCCACGTCGGGACCGCCGACGCGACGGACCGACCAGCCCGGGGAGATCCGATGCACATCGCGTACACAGAGGACCAGCAGCGCCTCCGCGACGAGCTCCGTCGCTACTACGACGACCTGCTGACCGACGACGTCCGCGAGCTCCTGCACCAGGAGGAAGGCGTCGGCCCCACGCATCGACGCATCGTGAAGCAGATGGCGACCGACGGCTGGTTGGGCATCGGCTGGCCCGAGGAGTACGGCGGCCAGGGTCGCAGCCAGATGGAGCAGTTCATCTTCTTCGACGAGTCGATGCGGATGGGTGCCCCCGTCCCGATGCTCACGATCAACACCGTCGGGCCGACGATCATGCAGTACGGCACCGATGAGCAGAAGGACTTCTTCCTCCCCAAGATCCTCGCCGGCGACCTGCACTTCTGCATCGGCTACTCGGAACCGGGTGCGGGCACCGACCTCGCAGCCCTTCGCACCAAGGCCGTGCGTGACGGCGACGAGTTCATCATCAACGGGTCGAAGATGTGGACCTCGCTCGCGTCGGACGCGGACTACTGCTGGCTGGCGGTGCGGACGAACCCAGAGGCCGCCAAGCACAAGGGCATCTCGATGATCGTCGTGGACATGAAGTCCCCGGGCATCACCGTCGACCCGCTCCACCTGCTCTCCAGCCACGACATCAACGCCGTGTACTTCGACGACGTCCGAGCCCGTGCCGACTGGCTCGTCGGCGGGGAGAACAACGGCTGGAGCCTGATCGTCAACCAGCTCAACCACGAGCGGGTCACGTTGTGCTCGCCGGGACTCCTGGAGCAGTCCTACGCAGAGGTCCGCGAGTGGGCGCAGAACACGACGGCCTCCGACGGCTCACGCGTCATCGACCAGCAGTGGGTGCAGCTCAATCTGGCTCGGGTGCATGCCGGCCTGGAGTTCCTGCGGCTCATCAACTGGAAGGTCGCCTGGACCGCCACCGAAGGCCACCTCGACGTGGCCGACGCGTCGGTGATCAAGACGTTCGGCACGGAGTTCTACCTGGAGGCGTTCCGGCTCCTCATGGAGATCCTCGGCCCGCCCGCGTACCTGGAGCGCCACTCGGTGGGCTCCGTCCTGCACGGCCGCCTCGAGGGCAACTACCGCAGCCTGCTGATCCTCACGTTCGGCGGTGGGACCAACGAGATCCAGCGCGACCTGATCGCCATGTTCGGCCTGGGCCTGCCCCGGGCGATCCGCAGCTGACCGCTCGGTCGAACGCACCCGACGCTCAACGACCACCAGGACGAGGAAGAGGACGACCGACATGGACTTCCGATACAGCGAGGAGCAGGAGGCGATCGGCGATCTGGCCGGCCAGGTGCTCAAGGACCGCTCCACCCACGAACGACTTCGAGAGCTCGAGAACGGCGACGGGCCCCGGTTCGACCCGGAGCTGTGGGCGGAGCTCGCCGAGCTCGGCGTGCTGGGGGCGTCGATCCCAGAGGAGCACGGGGGCGCAGGACTGGATCTGGTCGCGCTGGGCGCTGTGCTCGAGGCGCAGGGTCGGACCGCCGCAGCGGTGCCGCTGTGGGAGACGCTGGGCCTGGGCGCTGCCCCCATCGCCCGCTTCGCGCCGGCGGAGCTCGCCGGAGACGTGCTGGCGAAGGTCGCGGCCGGTCAGCTGATCCTGACCGCTGCCTGGCACGAGGCCGGCGGCGAGCCCTTGGTGCCGACCACGATCGCATCGCGGTCCGGTGACGGTTGGGTCGTGACCGGCACCAAGATCTGCGT
>JACDJC010000967.1_pt1 | contig 28643 bp, 27 predicted proteins | sample 7454191 | NCBI WGS metagenome assembly JACDJC01 (sample SAMN14253291, study PRJNA609438) | sludge metagenome | isolation source: sludge after 25d culture with pyrite and EDTA | collected 2018-12-20 | reverse complement strand
CTGTCGTGGAGCCGTGAACTTGATTCTTCTGAAGGAGCACAGCGATGATGCCGTCTTTGCGCTTTTACGCTTTTCCGTTGGCCCTGCTTGCCCTGGCGGGCTGCGCCACACAGGGCAAGCCGCCACCGGCCATCTCGCTCGATGAGCCGGTACAGGCTGAACTGCTGCCCGAGCCGCCTAGCCCGGTCGAAGTGATCGCTGTGCCTGAACCCCTGGCACTGCCGGCGCAACTGAAACCCTTGCCCGGTACGGATGCTGGTAAAGTTACGCCCGAACCCGCCGATGAAACAGTGCGGGTGTCCCGTGCCAATGCCGAAGCACGGGTTGCGCCCACTCGCGAAGGTTACGTCAATGCCATTCAGGTCTGGCCCTATAGCGACGGCGCGCTATATCAGGTCTATACCGGCGTGGGCCGCGTGACGGTGATTGCGCTGCAGCCAGGCGAGGAACTGGTAACGGTCGCCGCCGGCGACACGGTGCGCTGGATAGTGGGTGATACCTCCAGCGGCAGCGGTGCGGATTTGCGCGTGAATGTGCTGGTTAAACCTATCCGCTCTGGCCTGAAAACGAATCTGGTTATCACCACCAGCCGCCGCACCTATCTGCTGGAACTGACTTCTACCGAAAAGACATGGATGGCGTCCGTGTCCTGGGAGTATCCGAAGGATCGGATGCTGGCTTTGCAGCGTCAGAATCAGGCAGCGCACGCCGGTGCGCCTGTTGATAGTGGGGTGGCGCTGGAACATCTGCGTTTCCGCTATGCCGTCAGCGGCAGTAATCCACCTTGGAAGCCGCTGCGGGCCTTTGATGATGGGCAGAAGGTCTATATCCAGTTTCCGGCTGGCATCGAGCAAGGAGAGTTGCCTCCGCTCTTTGTGATCGGCGCTGAAGGCGACGGCCAACTGGTGAATTACCGCTTCCGCTCACCGTACTACATCGTGGATCGGCTCTTTGGTGCGGCTGAACTGCGCCTGGGCGGTGATCGGGGTGACGTGGTGCGCATTGAACGCACTGATGGTGTGACGCGGAGGAACTGAACATGAGTGAGGAACGCGCACCCGATCCAGCCACGCCACAAGCGGCCGATAAAGTGGCACCTGAAGCCGTGGCGCTGCGCGCCCAGCCCCGGCCTGTGACGCGATTGAACCGGCGCACCTTAGCCCTGCTGGTGGGCGGGCTGTCGGTGGCCGTGCTGGGCGCCACGATCTGGTCGCTGCAACCCCAGCGGCGAGGTGCAGGTACACAGACCGAGCTTTACAACGTGGACCGGGTGTCAAAATCGGAAGGGCTTGATGCCTTGCCTGCAGACTACTCCATGCTGCTGACACCAGAAGTGCCACCCGATGTGCCGGAACTTGGCCCGCCGCTGCCCGGCGACTTGGGGCCGGCCATCGTGAATAGCCAGCAACCAGCGGTCGCCACCTATGCGCCGCCGGGCGTTGATGCTGAAGCTGCTGAACGGGAAGCGCGGCGCAAAGAAGCTGAAGCGGCGGCTGCTTCGTCGGTATTTTTCCGCACTGGCCAGGGGCAGTCTGGACAACCTGCGGCGGCGGCGACTGCACAGGCCATGCCCGTGGCTCCCGGTATAGATAATGCGATGGCCGCCTTCGATCCGCTGGCCGCAGGCCCAGCTTCTACAGCAGCACAGCCGACCGACCCCACCGCAGCACAGAACCGGCAAGACCAGAAAGAGGCATTCCTGCAATCCGGCTCTGCGGAAACCCGTAATTCCGGCAACCTGCAAATGCCCGTGTCGCCATATCAGGTCATGGCCGGTACGGTGATCGCGGCGGCCTTGGTGACAGGCATCAAATCCGATCTTCCGGGCGATGTCATCGGCACTGTGACAGAACCCGTCTATGACTCTGCGACCGGCAAGTATCTGTTGATTCCGCAAGGCTCGCGCATCCTGGGCCGCTACAACAGCCAGGTCAGCTACGGCCAAAGCCGGGTACAGGTTGTGTGGCATCGGGTCATCCTGCCTGACACGTCCTCGCTCACACTGGATAACCTGATCGGCACCGACCCGGCGGGCTATGCCGGCCTGGAAGATGAGGTGGACTGGCACTGGGGCCGCATCGTTGGCGGTGCGGTACTGACAACATTGCTGGGAGTGGGCGCCGAGCTGGCCGCCCCGGAAAACCGCCAAGACGGCGACCGCATCATCATCGCGGGACGCGACAGCGCCCAGGACAGCATCAATCAGGTCGGCCAGGAAATGACCCGGCGCAACATGAACATCCAGCCCACCTTGACCAGTCGCCCCGGCTTGCCGGTGCGGATCATCGTCAACAAAGATTTAGTGCTGCGACCGTACCAGCCATTGTTCTTCAACAAGGGAGCATCACAATGAGCACTACCCGAAAGCTGCGTTTGGGGCCGCTACCTACAACAACGACCGTTAAGCTGACCTTCACATGCCCGGTCAGCCTGAAAGCGGAGCTGGAGCGCTATGCTGCGCAGCATGCGCAGACGTATGGGGAAGCTGTCGATGCCGTGACGCTGATTCCACATATGCTGGAGCGGTTCATGGCTAGTGATCGAGGGTTTAAGAGGTTAAGATAAGGTAACCTAAAGTTTCCGAAACGTATCCATCCGGCGAACACACATTGACGCCTGCGTAAGCAAGCGTTCTTGTTTTTAAGTTCAGGCGGTGGCGGGCTGCCAGTTATGCGGAAGCAATTCTTCGATCCGGCTGTTCGGGTGCGTGGGCAACCGTGTCGAGACGTCTTTCAGATACGCATGCGGATCTAGGCCGTTCAGGTTGGCCGACTGTATCAGGCTCATGACGGCCGCGGCACGGCGTCCCGCGCGCAAGGATCCCGCAAACAGCCAACTACGTCGTCCCTGGGCGATCGGTCTGATCCGGTTTTCAAGGTAATTATTATCGATCGGCACCGCCCCGTCATCCAGGTAGCGCGTGAGCGCCACCCAGCGTTTTAGGCTGTAATCCAGGGCTTTGGCCGTACCGGACCCGTCGGGCACGCGGGATCGCTGCGCCAGCATCCAGGCGTGCAGCCTGTCGGCAATCGGTTTGGCACGTTCTTGTCGTAATCGCCAGCGCTCGGTCGCATCCAATGCCTTGGCCTCGCGCTCGATGGCGTAGAGCTCCCCAATGTAATCCAGCGCCTGAGCGGCCAACTGGCTTTGATGGGCGTCGTGCAGCTCGAAGAATTTACGTCGGGCGTGCGCCATGCAGCCGATTTCGGTGACGCCGTCCTGACTGACGGTTTTCTTGTAGCCCCCGTAATCGTCCACGACCAGCTTGCCACGCCAGTCGCCCAGAAACGCCCGGGCATGTTCTCCGGTACGGCTCGGGGCGAAGTCGTAGATGACGGCTTTCAGACTTTCAAACGCACCCGGCGCATAGGCCCAGATATACGCCCGATGGGTCTTGCGTCCTGTGTCAGGGCGCAGAATTTGGATTGGGGTCTCATCGGCGTGCAGCACATCGTGCGTCAGAATTGTTTCGCGCAGCGCATCAACCAGCGGTTGCAGGCGCACGCCGCACACACCGACCCAGTCGGCCATGGTGGAAACGGGTATTTTGACACCGGCCCGTTCGAAGATTTTCTGCTGGCGGTACAGCGGCAGATGATCCGCATACTTTGCGACCAACACATGCGCCAACAGGCCGGTACTGGCCAGGCCTTTATCGATCACGTGTGCGGGTGCCGGCGCCTGGGTCAGGGTTTCGCACTGGCGACAGGCCCATTTGCCACGGATATGACGTTCGACCTGGGCCACACCCGGGATGTAATCCAGCTTTTCGGCAACGTCTTCCCCGATGCGCTCCAACTGGCAGCCGCAGGCGCACGTGCTGGACTCGGGTTCGTGGTGAATCTCGATGCGGGGCAGCTCAGGCGGCAGGGCTTGGCGTTTTGGTTGTTCGCGCGGTGCGGCCTTCTTAGGATGGTCGGTCAGCTGATGCAGTTCCTCTTCGATGGCAGCGATGTCGGCCGCGACCGCTTCCTCTAGCAAGCTGCCCTGTACGCCGTTGATCTGTTCGCTTTTCTTGCCGAATCGGAAGCGGCGCAGCACGGCGATCTCGTGCGTCAGCTGCGCGATCGTGGTGTCTTTCAGATTGAGCAGCCGTTCTTTGCGCGTTATCAGCGCTTCTTTTTCAGCCAACACCTGTTCACGCTCACGTAACAACGCACGCAAGGCATCGGCATCCAAATTTTCAAGGGGGTCAGACAGCGGCAAACTCATGGAACAGAAGTTTGCCATAAGGCCGTGCGAGCGGCTATGGGCGCATGCCCGGATTGATTTCAGGCGGTGTTTTTGGGCCTAAATCACGTCAATAATGCCACCATCGCCAATGCGGTGCCAGGGCAACCCGATCACTAACGCCTTCAATTGCTCATCGGTCAGTTCAATACGGATTTGTCCTGCCCTGGGCCACACGAAGCGACCCTGATTTAAGCGCCGTGCCGCGAGCCACACGCCCAGCCCGTCGTGCACCAGAATCTTCATGCGGTTAGCCCGTTTGTTAGCAAACACATAGGCGTGGTGCGGGTGGGCGGCCCCGAAGTCCTTCACTACGCGCGCCAAGGCCGTATCGGGGCCGGCACGCATATCCATCGGTTCCACCGCCAGCCAGATTTGATCGACGCGAATCACGTCAATAGCTCACGCACGAATCCGGCCAAACCACGACGATCTTCACCCGGCCAGCGTAACGTCATCCGCAGGCCCTGTGCGGCCAGTTCCAGCGCAATCGTACTGCGGGCTTGAGGATCGGCATCCGTGCTAGGCGCCAGCGCGTCAATTATCTTGTCCGGTGCCTTCGCCACGACCGGACGATCGGTCGTGCCGGGTGAGGCGCTGAGCGGAATCCAATTGGCCGGACTCATGTCGCGTGGTTGCGCGACCAAGGCTCCCTCGCCATCGCCCGGCAAACTATGCTTGCCGTAGCGCTCGTGCTCCAGCACCCAGCGGTGCAAAACATTGGGGTTCATGCCGTGATCCACCGCCAGCGATGCCAGCGACACATCACCTTGCAGGCACTGCGCCACCATATCGGCCTTGAACTGCGCCGTGTAGGTCCGACGCCGACGTCCTGATTTACGAGAATCTGCGCTCAAGATAGTGTCCATTTAAATTTATCGTGGACGCTTATTTTCTAAAAGACGGCAGCGCGATTCAACGTGTCTTCACCGGAACAATACTCCGAAACCTTTTGATTTATTGCTGCATCTATTCACCGTCATAGTCAGAAGGTTTGCATTCGCCATATATAAGGAGTAAATGGCGCTGTGGTTAGGCTTCCCGATCACGGGGCTTCGAATGCCCAACGTAGTGCTGTTGCGGACATGACCTGTATCCCGAGAATTCAAGAATGAAGATAGACATCATTAGCAGTGATGGTATTCATGCGTCGGAGAAGGAGGCTCTAGAGCGCATGCGCACGGCCTTCAACGCATCCGAGTTCAGTCAGTCATGGCAGGGTTATGCCGGATTTATGATGATGGATACGACGTATCGAGATCGTGAAATCGACTTGGTATTACTGACCCATGACCGACTTTTGCTTATCGAGTTGAAAAAGTGGCGTGGCAAGATTGAGCCTATGCAGGATCATTGGCTACGTGACGGTGAAGACATGGGCCGCTCGCCTGTGAAGGTTCTGGCGGATAAGTGGAAGATTCTCTCTTCCAAGATACGTAATCGACTTAAGGAGCCTGCCCGCTCGGTTTTCATTGATTATCGCGTTGTAATGTGCGGCCCTGCGGATTTCTCGGAAATACCGGATGATGAGAAAGCGTTTGTTTGTACACTCGATCAGTTTCTGAAAATAGCTAAGCAAGGCGGCTACCGGAGGGAATTTAGTACGTCGTGTGCGGGAAAACCAAATCAACATCTGCAGGTCTTCACTCAGTTTTTCCGTGGTCGTGATTTCAAACCCTCTGGCTTTTCCTTCAATAATTTTCGGATTGCTGGCGAGGCGACCTTCCAACACCCAAAGGCGTTGTACAAGGAGTACAAGTCGGTAAAGAAGGATGATCAGCGTCATGAAGCATTGCTTCGGCGGTGGGATTTTTCGGTACTGTCTGGTATTGCCGATACCATTGATGAGCGCGCGCGCATTGCGTTGCGCGAACATAAGGTCATAGGCTTTATCCAGGAGCAATGCGAGTATTTAGATGGCGTAGTGCTTCAACCGCTGTCTCATCCAACGCGTGACGACATCGACGCTGATTTTTGCGAGCTGTATCGGCTACCTTCACGTCAACTCAGACTTAATGAGTTCGTCCAACGCCATGGTCCAGACATAAGCTTTAATGATCGCCTGGCCATTATTAAGGTTTTGCTGTCACATTTTGCTGATTTGCACGATGCTGGTGTGGCGCACCGTGATATTAGTGATCATAGCCTGTGGCTGGAACGTCCTTCGAAAGTCTCTATCTCGGGTTTACTGACTGCCTATTTTCCCGAAGTAGGAACAGTGGGACCTCTGCGTAACAGCCTGCGGGCGGGCCAGGCTGTGCTTCCCGAGGGCTCTGAGCTAGGCCAAGGTGAGTCGAGTGATGCGTTTCAAGGTGACGTTTACCTATTGGGAGCCGCAGCGCATCATGTGCTGTTTTTGAGCCCGCCGCCTCAGGCGGAGGGAATTTTCCAATGGGAAGAGCCAACTGATATCACTTGCGATCCAGACCTGGCCGATTGGTTTGCTAAAGCTCTAGATCTGGTGCCATCAGCGCGTTTTCCTAATGCCCGCGTTATGCTCGATGCCCTGAACGGTTTGGCCATTGGCAGGCAGCCCAAAGGTGAGGTGGACATGCGCGCCTTTGAGCCTTATCGCAGTGAGATCATGCCTATTGTGACTTATCCCTTGGAGGAAAACCTCAAACAAGGGAACAGTCATCTTTATCGCTCAACGGTTGGAGGTCGACCGGTTTCTGTCAAAATCTGGTACGGTCGCCGTCCAGATCCAAAGCGTTCGGAAGAAACTCATGTGTTGAAGGCGTTTCTCGACAAAGCATGGTTGATAAAAACTCAGCCGAGTACGTCGTTAGCTCCAATAGTCGATTTTGGCATTTCAGATGCCGGCACTTTTCTAGTCCAGCATTGGGTGGATGGTCATGGCATATTTGAAGCTGGCGCAGCCTGTGAAACGGCGTCAGACATACTTGCGTTGTGCCATCAACTGGTCAAGGCTACTAGGCATCTTCATGCTTTGGATATTCAGCACGGTGATTTGCATCCTGGTAATGTCCTAGTTGAATCCGGTGAAGTACGCTTTATCGATGCCATTGACCTCCTGCAGGGAGGGGGAGTTGAGCCGCACAACATAGCCTATGCGCCTGGGGATTACGGCACAGTCTCACCGGAGCAGCGCGATTGCTACGCGGTAGCGAAAATTTGTGCGGAATTATTGGACTGCGTTTCGTCTTGGGGGGAAACGGATCCAGCACCTTTGCGTGAGGAGATTCGACGCTGTCTTGATCGTGAGTTGCGTGTGCACGCACTCGATCTAATTGATGCGCTCTGATTTTTTTACGTCACGTCGGACTTACATCGTCTCCTCGGGCACGTCCCACACGCTCCGCACAGTCGATGAACTGCCGTAGAGGCTCCATGATTTCGCCTTCTGGTCGCAGTAGATACGTTGTAAGGCAGGCACCTTGCTCTGCGAGCGGTCGAGTCACCACGTCCACCTGAGCGCAGCCCTCCAGATGCGCTGCGCTCGAAAAGCCCACGCCGTAGCCGGCAGCTACCAAGACCAGCATCAGCGAATGGGTGCTGACGTACTCGGCCACGGTCGGCTGCGCCTCCACCGAACGTAACAGGCGTTCGCCCTGCTGATGGCAGCCGGAGCAGGCCTGTTGATCGCACAGTACCAGGGGATAGTTCACCACTTCCTGCAGCGGCACGTCCTTGTATGCCAGCAGCGGATGTCGCGCCGGCATGGCCACCAAGAACGGGTCGTGCCACAGGGGCGCCGCCACAATCTCGGTGCCTACCTCATAGGCCATCGCGAGGCCTGCGTCGAAAAGGCCTATATGCAGACCTTTCAGGATCTGCGCCAGCGGCACTTCGGACAATCGGATGCTAATCTCTGGCGCTTCCTGTCGGCACAACGCGAGTAGCGCCGCCAGCCGCGTGCGCCCTACGTCGCCTGACAGCCCGATGCGCAGCGTGCCGTGATACCCCGCCGCTGCAGCCCGCGCGCGGGCCCGCGCTTGTTCACAGGCCAGTATTACGCGACGGGCATCTTCCAGGAATGCCTGGCCGGCCCAGGTCAGACGGACGGTGTGGGCAGTTCGGAGCAGCAGCGTCACACCCAAGTCCGCTTCCAGTTTGCGGATCGTGCGCGATAGCGGCGACTGTTCGATGTGCAAGCGCTTCGCGGCCCGGCTGAAGTGCAGTTCCTCGGCAACCGCGATGAAGGCCTGGATATGGCGCATGTTCATATTTTCTCCCTATCTGTGAAGCCACCGCCTATGGCCTTGGTCGCAGTTAAGGAGAAGAATGCAATCTTTGCAATCGCCCCTCGCAGCATGCGATGCCTAGCGGAGGTGTTGCTAAAAAGCGCCCGAACTCGATCACCTCTGATGGACTGCTGACATCATGGAACAACCAAATTGGTCAGACGCTGGGGGAATGACGGCAGTGAAGCATCGATTCCTCGCCGAGTGCGGTGACTGTTGCTCTACTGATTCCTATCCCACAGTGACTCACGTCTTTCTGCCAACTTCATGGCCGTCCTTGAGCGCATTGATGCGCTGGTTAAGAGTTGGATAAGAAAACTCACCGACGCGAACATCAACCAGGCGCCCCGCCGCGTTGAAAAACAGGGTCGTTGGTAGACCTCTGTGACCCAGTGAGCGGGCGACCTCGCCTGTGGAATCAAGCAGCACATTACGCAGCGACAGCTTGTTTCCTGTGAGGAACTGCTGAATTTTGGCAGGTGCTTCGCCTTGATTGAGAAAGACGATGTTGACCTCAAGATGCTCGTTCTGGACACGCTCGAAGACGGGCATTTCGCGACGGCAAGGCGGGCACCAAGTAGCCCATAGATTGATCACCGTGGGCTTTCCAACGTAGGACGACAGCGAGATCTGATCACCCTCCATAGAAAGCGTGTTGAAGTCAGGCAGGAGCTGGCTTTCACGAGACGGCAAGGTCAGGACTGCCGTTCCGACGACCCAAATCACACTTGCAGCAATCAAGCCCGACAGCAAGGGCTTCTTCATTGCCGGAAAACGTCGGACCACCATCGTGGCATAGAGCCATGCTGCCAGTAGACCAGCCCAGGGAGACCATCCTCCGTCACGAAGATCAAAAATGCTCCATGGTGTGCTGGAGTAGGCATCATGATGCTGGAGCAGGAACCCCAAGCGAGCGCAGATCGCGCTGACGAAAAGAACGCGGTAGATTCGACTCTCTACTTCGACGCCGGCTTTGCGCCCCAGGTAATTTCCGACCAACAAAGCAATGGCCAGGACGAGCGCAACGAGGACCAAACTCGGCGGCAGTGACACTGGTCCTATCTGAATGGCATGAATCAAGTTCTAGCTCCCGCCTTGAACGAGCGGGCCGAGACATCCGCTCGCCAGTTCTTGGGCAGGAGGCGCCTCTCGCCTGCTGGTGGATGGCCTGGCGTATCGCACGGCAGGTTGTACCCTCAGGTCACCTGCAAGGAGCCCTTTGCATTCATGAGAAGCTCGATGACATCCGGTGCCGTGATGACCTCGAAGCGCGGGTCCATTTGCTCGGCTGTCAAGCCGTTGTGGATCATGCAAGAGCCGCAGACGGCGATGCGGCCACCTTTCTCGATGTACTTGGCCAGCAGGTCTGCAACGGGCTCGAACGGCTTGCCGATCGCCATGCCTGCCGTAGCCCCGGGCTTGCCGAGTTCGACGGCTTCGACCATCAGGATGATTGTGGCCGTGTGGCCTTTGAGCAAGGCGTTGAGGGCCATAGTGAAGGTCACGGTGACCTTGTTCGGATTGCTGGTGCCGTCGAAGACGGTCGCGACGAAATCAGTGGTTTGCATGTTCAGCTCCTGGTCAGTGTATGAATAGAACGGTGGGACGGTCTACGGGGTGAGGTTGCGTGGATTTTGGCAAAGGTGCTCATGCCGAAGCCTTCAACTGCCGGCTTGCATCCTTGAGCGCGCTTTGCACCATTTCCTCGATGCTGGGGTGGTAGTACGGCATCGTCAGCAGACTCTCGACCGTCTCCCCGCGCTGGATGGCCCAGGCCAGCAAGTGGGCCAGATGTTCGCCGCGCGTGGCGAGCAGGCCGGCACCTAGCAGGCGCCCATTGCCGCGGTCCACATACAGGCGAACGAGGTTGCCTTCGGCACCCATCACGCGCGATCGACCATTGGCGTCGCCTTGCGCGGAGCCGATGACGGTCTGGTCGAGATTCAGCGTGTCGTAGGCTTGACCGACCGTCGCGATGTCGGGGTCGCTGAACACGATCGCCAGCGGCGTGCGGCGTGGCGGGAGTTCGGCAAGGGGGGAGCCACCAAGCGATTGCGCAGCGGCACGCGCTGCGATCAGTCCTTCATCGACGGCCTCATGCATCAGCGGCCGAATGGCACTCACATCACCGGCGAGAAACACGAGGGACGAGCCGGCACGCAGGGTCTTGGCATGCAGGACCGGCTGTCCGCGTGCATCAAGCGGCACGCCTGCCAGTTGCAGATCCAGACCTTCGACATTGGGACGGCGACCCAGTGCGGCCAGAACGACGTCCACTTGTTCGACGGCGTCGCCGCTGCGCAGCTCGATTGATTGCTGCCGGGCAGTGGCTTCGACGGGCCGCCCCAGCCACATGGTGATCTCGCCGCTGAAGTGCTCGATGGCACGCGCACCGATCTTGGGGTCGGTGATGCCTGCGGGCAAGGCCTTCATGTCACCGGCGACCAGTCGAACCCCGAGCCGCGACAGCGCCAACCCCATTTCCAGCCCGATGGCGCCCAGTCCCAACATTCCGACGCTCCTGGGAAGGGTGTCCAGGTCGAACAGACTATCCGTGGTGAGCAGCCGATCGCCCAGCGCCGCAAGAGCCTGCGGAACCACCGGCCGGGAGCCGGTGGCGACGATGAACGCCCGAGCGTGAATGGGCTGGCCGTTGACGTCCACGGTGTTGGGACCGGTGAAACGCGCCGTTCCCGTGAGAAGCCGATCTCCTGCGACCTCGCGGGTGCGCTTGGCGGTGTTACCAGCGAGCAGGTCGCGCGTCCTGCGGGCGTGGCTCCACAAGTCGTCAGGAGTGGCCGAGCCCGCAGGTGCGGCGGCCTCTTTCAGCAGCGCGCGCAGGTTGGCCCACTGGTGGCCGGCATGCAGTGCTGCCTTGGAAGGCATGCAGCCCACCCGGGCGCAGGTCGTGCCCAAAGGGCCATGGTCGATCAGAAGGGCGGACAGGCCGAGGCGACGCAATTCGCTGAAAGCCGTGAGACCGGCAGTGCCAGCTCCGATGATGGCAACGTCGGTGGTGATGGACGAGGGCATGCTAGGGGTTCTCCTTCGTTGTGTCTGCGACGTGGCAGCAGGTCTCGGCAGCCCAAGGGTTCGACGCAGAAATGGCCAGGTCGTTGGACGACGGCGCGTGGTACTTGAGCCAGAAGGCTTCGCGACAGGTCGAGTTGAAAGTCATTCGCGCAGGCGTGATCCGCTCGTCGGAATGCCCGTCTGAAACGACCTCGTAGGTGATCCAGCATTCCGGGCAGATATCGACATCCACCGGCACCGAGTCCTGCTCGGTCGTGCAGAAGATCATGGCGCCATCGGTGAACCGATAAGTGATGGTCTCCCGGGTTACGTCGAACCCATCCTCCTGCCAGCTCGACGCCTCACGCGTCATGCTCTCGATGCAGGTCAGGCTGCGGCGTTGGCGGATAGCTGCGATGTAGCTGGCCAAGTGCCGCATGGAAGCGCCCTATCGCTCTACCGGCAACGAGTTGGAAGGCGTTTCGGCCATGAACTCGTCGAAGGCGGCCACGGCGTTGGCTGCGTACATCGCAGAGGGGCCGCCCCCCATATAGACCGCCACGCCCAGGGTCTCGTGCACTTCGGCTTTCGTCGCCCCCAGACGGGCCAAGGCCTTGGCATGAAAGCCGATGCAACCGTCGCAGCGTGTGGCGACGCCAATCGCCAGTGCAATCAACTCTTTGGTCTTGGCGTCCAACGCCCCATCGGCGATGGCGGCTTTGCCCATTTCCGTGAAGCTCTTCATGACCTGTGGAACGCTGGCACGCAGCGGTGCCAGGTTGGAGGTGATCTGCTTCGTCACGTTCTTGTAGCTGGTCGTCGTCATGGAAGTTTCCCTGGCTCAATGGGCGTTTGCGGTGCCGGCCGGCTGCCGCCGAGCAGGCCACCAGCCAGCGATAGTGTAGGCCAATATGGTCGATCCGACCAGGCCGGCGCCGAACACCAGGGCGATCAAGAACCAGTCGGCCGGGCCGGCGGCATCGGTGAAGCCCGAGGAAGACACCTTGGCCATCAGGACCAAAGCCAGTGCTCCCCCGACGATGCCCAGCGCCTCCGAACGCACCAGGCGGCGTGACACGAGGCCTTTCTCGCGCACCAGCAGGGCGACGAAGGCGACCAGGCCCAGGACGACGACGGCCAGGAGAATCCACAGCAAGGGGCCGAGCATTTCCTGGAAAACAGCCAGCAGGATGAAGGGATCGAGTTCTTTCATGGCGGTGTCTCCTTAGGCGCGGCCGCGCAGCATGCTGATGTAGGTGGGCTTGAGCGCCATGGTCTTCATGACCCAACTGATCCACAGTTCCTCCAGCGGCGCGATCACGCCGGGGAAGGATGGCACCAGGTTGTTCTGGTAGTCGAACTCCACCAGCATGGCGCGGCCCAATCGCGTGATCAGTGGGCACGAGGTGTAGCCTGTGTAGAGCGCGTCCGAGGTCTTGCCCGCGATCTCGGCAACGATATGGTCGACCGCGACGGGGACCTGCCATTTCACGCTCGCTGCGGTCTTGCCCTTGGGCACCCCGGCGATGTCACCGACGCCGAAAACGTTACGGTAGCGCACATGACGCAGCGTGCCCTTGTCGACCTCCAGCCAGCCTTCGGCGGCCCACGCGCCGGTTTGCCAGGGCAGCGGGCTGTTGCGGATGGGCTCGGGCGCACGCATGGGGGGAATGACGTGGATGAAGTCGAAACCCTGTTCTTCGGTTCCCGCCGGCGTGTTGAAGGTGGCGATGCGCTTGCCCGGATCGATGGCCTTGAGAACGCGCTCGTAGTTCACCTGGATGCCGCGCTCCTGGAACAGCATGCGCACCTTCTCCGAGACGATGGGTACGCTGAACAGCGCCTTGTTGTTCGAGTTGTAGACGACCTCCGCCTTGCTGCGCTGGCCGCGCCGGCTCAGGTAGTCGTCCGTGATGAAGGTGTACTTCAGCGGCGCGCCCGCGCACTTCATCTCGGTGCCGGGGCGTAGAAAGACGCCACGACCGCCCTTGTCGGCGAAAGCCGACATGGCTTGCCACGTGGCTTCGGCCTTGGCCGGGCTGTGGTAGATGCTGCCGATGCCGTTCTTGCCGATCAGGTCCTCTTTCATGCCTTCGATCAGGCCGTACTCCAGCTTCATGCCGGTGGCGACGACGAGGAAGTCGTATGCATGGGCCTGGCCGCTTTCCGTGACGACCTTCTTGCCTTCCGGATCGAACTCGGCCACGCGTTCCTGCACCAGCTCGACGCCGGCGGGCACGTATTCGGCGGTGGTGGACACCACGTAGCCTGCGGGCTTGATGCCCGAGCCCACCAGCGTGAAGCCTGGTTGGTAGAAATGCTCCTTGCGCGCGTCGATCAGCGTGATCTTCGCGCCGTCCAGCGCTTCCGAGAGGCGCGATGCTGCCGCCAGGCCCGCGGCGCCGGCGCCTGCGATGACGATGCGGGCCGTGGTCTTGACCTTGTTCGCCGCGCTGGCGATGCCCGGCGTGAGCGCGATGCCTGCGGCACCGGCCGCTCCGAGCGTCAGCAAAGCCCGGCGGCGATTGAGTGGTTGGACAAGCGCGTTGTCTCGTTCGATAGGGTTGTTGTGGTGTTTCATGGTCTCGTAGCCCGTTCACTTCGGGGCGCAGTAGATGTCCCAGAGCATGCGCATGACGCGCACGACGTTGTCGTTGGCCAGCCGGTAGTAGACGTACTTCCCCTCCTTCTCGGTTTCGACCAGCCCTTCCTGACGCAGCACGGCCAACTGCTGCGACAAGGTGGGCTGGCGAATGCCGGTGATGGCTTCCAACTCGCCCACGTTGTGGCGTGCGGATGCGATCTGGCACAGCAGCATCAAGCGGTCTTCGTTGGCAAGAACCTTGAGCAAGGCGCACGCTTCTCCAGCGTGCTCACGCAGTTGCTCGGGCGCTTTCAGATCGCTCTTGTTGAACGACGGCATCGTGGATTTCTCTGTCAAACGCATGAGGAAAGTATAATATGTAAAAGTATATATCATATCCAGAGGAGCCCCATGAATGTGAAGACTGCTGATTGCCCTGTCGACGTGCCGTTCTCGCTGGCTTCCGAGGCCTGCCGATGAGCGGGGCCTCCACCTCCCAACGGTCCTCTGCAGCGGAGCGGTGGATGCCGGTCTTGTCCTGGGGGAAAACCTATGACCGAGGCCAATGGTCCGCGGACATGCTTGCGGCCGGCATCGTCACGCTGATGCTGATTCCCCAGAGCCTGGCCTACGCCATGCTGGCTGGCCTGCCACCGCAGGCTGGCCTCTATGCGAGCATGCTTCCCCTGCTTGCCTATGCGGTGTTCGGCAGCAGCCGCACACTGGCTGTCGGGCCGGCGGCGGTGACGTCGTTGATGACCGCCGCAGCCATCGGACAGGTTGCGGCGGCGGGCTCCGCCGACTATTGGGCGGCCGCGCTTGTGCTGGCTTTGCTGTCTGGCCTGATGCTGACCCTCATGGGCGTGCTGCGGCTTGGCTGGTTGGCGAACTACCTCAGTCACCCGGTCATATCCGGCTTCATCTCGGCGTCCGGCGTGCTGATCGCCTTGAGCCAGGCCAAGCACGTGCTGGGGATTGCGGCATCGGGCGATACCCTGCCGGAACTGCTTCCCGCGCTATGGCGAGGTCTGCCCCAGACCAATGGCCCTACCGTGGCGCTGGGGCTGTCGGCGCTCTTGTTCCTGTGGTGGTCGCGCAGCGGGCTCAAGCCATGGCTGCGCCGCATCGGCATCGGGCAGCGCTGGGCAGATGCCCTCGCCAAGGCGGGACCCGTGGCAGCAATCGCGGCGACCACAGCCGCAGTCTGGGCCTGGGACTTGGCCGCGCACGGCGTGCGTGTGGTAGGGGTGGTGCCACAGGGACTTCCGCCGTTCACGCCTCCCACGTGGAACCCGGCCCTGTGGACGGAACTGGCCGTGCCAGCGCTGTTGCTCAGCGTGGTCGGCTTCGTTGAATCCATCTCGGTGGGGCAGACGCTCGCGGCCAAACGGCGCCAACGTGTCGAACCGGATCAGGAACTGGTCGCGCTGGGAGCGAGCAATGTGGCAGCGGCCTTCACGGGTGGTTTGCCGGTAACGGGTGGCTTTTCGCGTTCCGTGGTCAATTTCGACGCCGGCGCGCAGACGCCGGCGGCCGGGATCTACACCGCCATCGGCATTGCCGTTGCGACCTTGCTGCTCACGCCGCTGCTGCACCACCTGCCACAGGCCACCCTGGCAGCCACGATCGTGGTGGCGGTGCTCTCGCTGGTCGATCTGGGCATGCTCAAGCGCACCTGGCAATACTCACGCTTCGACTTCACCGTGGTGGGGGCCACGCTGGTCACGACCCTGCTGGCGGGCGTGGAGACTGGCCTGATCGCCGGGGTAGGCCTAGCGCTGATGCTGCATCTGTACCGCAGCAGCCGGCCGCACGTGGCTGTCATCGGGCTCGTGCCCGGGACCGAACACTTTCGCAACGTGCTTCGCCATCTCGTGCTCACGAGCCCGCAGGTGCTGGGGCTGCGCGTCGACGAAAGCCTGTATTTCGCCAACGCACGCTATCTGGAGGACCGTATCAACGAGGCTGTTGCGGATCACCCCGAACTCCAGCACGTGGTTCTTCAGTGCTCGGCCATCAACGACATCGACGCCAGCGCGCTCGAAAGTCTGGAAGCGATTGAGGCGCGGCTGAACGAGGCGGGCATTCGGCTTCACCTGTCGGAGGTGAAGGGTCCAGTGATGGACAAGCTCGCCGGTACACCGTTTCTGAAGCAGCTCAGCGGACGGGTCTACCTCACCCACTATCAAGCCGTCGCCGAATTGGCGCCTCACAGCCTGGCCTGAGGCAGCCAGGGCCGCGGCCAAGGTTGGCAGGGGGTCAAAGGCGCATCTGGGTGACATTCTTCAACGCACTTCGTTGAACATCCGGTGGTGCAAGCGCCGCAGTGACCACCATACGCTTGCGGCCACGAGTGGAATCGCTACCGCTGCCGTGCTCTCGGGCGAGAAGCCCCACCCGAGCTTCTGCGCTCCCTTCGCCAGGTAGCTCACGAGACCGACGATGTAGTAGGTGATGGCTGCTACCGACAATCCCTCCACCGTGGATTGGAGCCTGAGCTGCAAGTCCCCTCGACGGTTCATCGCGGCAAGCAGGGCCTGGTTGTTCTGCTGCTGCTCAATTTCTACACGCGTGCGCAGCAGGTTGCTCATGCGTGAAACACGCTCGGACAGTGCGTTCTGCCGCCGTGCAGCCCAGGCGCAGGTGCTGCGCGCAGGGCTCAGCCGCCGCTCCATGAACTCACCTATCGTCTGTAGGCCACCGAGCCGGGATTCGCCGATGTCCTGTATCCGCCGGTCCACCAGTTCGAAGTACGCGCTGCTGGCCGAGAAGCGCGAATGGGTGGCGGCGTACTGGCCCTCGACCTGGCCCGCCAGCCGCGTCAGGCGGTCAAGCAGCACAGGCTCGGCATCGCGGTTGGAGACACGGATGGCTTGGGCCAACTCTGCCAGTTCAAGCTCGGCACTGACCAAGGTTGCACTGGCATCACGCGCAGCGGGCAGGCCAAGCAGAGCAGCCATACGGTACGTTTCGATTTCCAGCAACTGCTGGACGATCCGACCCAGGCGCTGGGGCGAAAGTGCCTCGGCCACGAGCAGCATGCGCGAGAAGCCATCGGCATGGATGGCAAAGTCGGTATAGACCTCACCCTGGTCATTCGCGACGACGGAAGCGACGAGCGATTCCTCGCGCAACCAACTGCATAGCGCTGGATCGGCATTCCCATCCCGCTTGCCAGCCACCCACAGATGCAAGGCACACAGGCATTCGCCGGGCAGCGCGGCGAGCCAGTCACGCGGAACGGCCTCCAACGCCGTCATTGGGGCGCGCCCATCCTTGGACAAGGCATCGCCAGCCGGTATGACCGTGAAGGTCCAAGAGACGAACTCTGTGTGCAATTCCCAACGGATGCGGAACGCCCCTAGGTCTACGCGCAAGTGGGTGGTGTCCGCATCTGGCGGAGCTTGGTGATGGTCGCGCAGAAACGTGGCCAAGTGTGCGCGGCTCGCATCACGGCCCATCGCGTCGGTCAACATCACGATGTGCGTGATCGCCAGCGGCGCCACCAGGGCTTCGGGCGGGCGTGCATGGACTTCGTTATGCAGCAACACGCGCTGGGCATGCTGCGTGGGGTGCGAGGCGCGGGTCATGGACGATCAGAGTCCAGGCGGTTTGGTTGAGGACAACATCTCCCCCATGCCAGTGGTTGCCTTTGCACAGCCGCCTTATTGTGTGACGGTCGTCGAGGCTGTGGCGCGACGGCGGTGCAACGTCAGCCAGCCCAGCATCACCAGTACAACGGCGATGAGCGGCAGCATCAGGGTGTTGATGGTTTCCCATCCCGAAGTGTTCAGCAGGCGCCCCGAGCCGAACGACGCCACTGCCACGGTGCCGAACACCAGGAAGTCATTGAGCGCCTGCACCTTTGCTCGCTCTGCGGGCGTGTAGGTGTCGGTCACCATGGCCGTGGCGCCGATGAAGCCGAAGTTCCAGCCTACGCCTAGCAGGATCAGCGAGCCCCAGAAGTGCAACAGCTCCAGCCCGGCCAATGCCAGCAGGCCAGAGGCGGCGATCAACACCAGACCCAGCGCCGTGATGGCGATCTTGCCGAAGCGGGCGATCAAGTGGCCGGTGAAGAAGCTCGGGGCAAACATGGCCAGCACGTGCCACTGGATGCCCAGTGCGGCTTCGCCGACCGTGTGGCCGCATCCGACCATGGCCATCGGGGCAGCGGTCATGATGAAGGCCATCAGGCCATACGAGACGATGCCCGCAGTGACCGCCACGACAAAGCCAGGGCTGCGGGCAATGGTGCCAACCGGCCGTGCGGTGCCTTCCGCCACGGCAGCTTGAGGCGGCGGAGCACGCAGCAGCCACAGCAGAGGCAAGGCCAGCAAGGCCAGGCCGGCCTGGCCGAGAAAGCTGCCGGCGAACGGCGCCATGGGCCAGGCATCTCGCGTCCAGATGACGACCTGCGGGCCGATGACGGCGGCAACCAGGCCGCCAACCATGATGCGCGAGATGGCCTTCGCCCGTTGCGATGGCTCCACCGCGTCGGTGGCGGCGAAGCGGTAGCTCTGCACGCAAGCACCGTAGAAGCCCGCCATGGCGGCGCCCACGCAGAAGGTAGCGAAGTCGCCTTGCACTACACCGTAGGTGGCGATCAGTCCGGAGACGCTGCCCAGCAACGCGCCCAGCACGTAGGCCGCGCGCCGGCCCAGGCGGCGCATGAGCACCGCTGCGGGGATGGTCGAGAGTGCGAGCCCTAGGTTGTAGAGGCTGACAGGCAGCGTCGACAGCGATGGGTCGCTGGCCAGCATCTGCCCGACGATCCCCCCCAGTGAGATGATGATGGGCGGCGCAGCGCCGCCCAGGGATTGGGAAGCTACCAGCAACCACACATTGCGTTGGGCATCGGCGGTGTTGGCTGCACCTGTCGATGTCGCCATGATGGAACTTGTCATGGGCTCGCGTCGTAATGGGGCGCGCAGTCTGGTTCAGGGCTCCTTGGGATCGAGGCGGTCGCGCCGGACCGCTTCGTCCTCCATCAACTCGAACCACATTGCATTGAGAACGGCGAAGGCGGCTGCCAGGGGCAAGCCGAGAATCCAGGCGAAATACCACATGGTCAATGTCCTATGAATGATGGTGTGCGTGCGTCAGTACGCATGGCCCTTGCCGTCCTGGATGGCCTCGGGGTCGACCTTGCCGCGCAGGACCGAGAACACCCAACTGGTGTACGCCAGGATGATGGGCATGAAGATGACCGTTGAAACGAGCATGATGAACAGCGTCAGGTGACTCGACGACGAGTCCCACACAGTCAGGCTCGCCGACGGGTTGACCGACGAGGGCAGGATGAAGGGGAACATGGACACGCCCACGCTGGCGACGATGCCCGCGATGCCGACGCCGCCGGCGAGCAGCGCAGCCAGCGGCCGGCGCATGGCCAGACAGAGCGCCGCGATCACCGGCCCGGCCAGACCCAGCGCCGGCACCACCCACAGTGCTGGATGGGTGGCGTAGTTGGCGAACCACGCGCCGCCCTGCGGCACGGCGTTCTTGAGCAGAGGGTTCGAAGCGCCTGAAGTGTCGATGCTGCCGGTGATGGCATACCCCGTCACGAAGTAGGCCAGCAGCACGCCCGCCACGGCATACAGCACCGTTGTGAGAAGCGCCGCCACGATCCCGAAACGGCGCGCGCGTTCGGCCACGGTGCCCGAGGTCTTGAGCTGCAGCCAGGCGGCGCCGTGCATAACCAGCATCGCGACCGAAACCAGGCCGGCGAGCAAGGCATAAGGGTTGAGCAGCCCGAAGAACGAGCCGTCGTAGAAGATCTGCATGTCGTCCTCGATGCGAAACGGCACGCCCTGCAGCACGTTGCCCATCGCCACGCCGAAGATCAGTGCGGGCACGAAGCCGCCTACGAACAAGGCCCAGTCCCATCGGCTGCGCCATGCAGGTTCCTCGCGCTTGCTGCGGAACTTGAAGGCCACCGGCCGCAGGATCAGCGCGACGAGGATCGCGAACATCGCCAGGTAGAAGCCCGAGAACGACACCGCGTAGAGCTGCGGCCAGGCCGCGAAGATGGCCCCCCCGCCGAGGATCAGCCAGACCTGGTTGCCTTCCCAGACCGGGCCGATGGTGTTGATGACGACACGGCGCTCGACGTCGCTGTGTGCAACGAAAGGCAGCAGCGTTCCGGTGCCCAGATCGAAACCATCGGTGAGGGCAAAGCCGATCAGCAGCACCCCCAGCAGCGCCCACCAGATCAGGCGCAGGACATCGTAGGAGATCAGTTCGTGCAGGATCATGTTCGTTTCTCCTTGGGGTGTTACTGCGCAGGCGCCAGGTCGGCCGAAGCGGCGGGCCGACCTTCGACGCGGGCCGGCGCATGGTCATCGGGGCCTTTGCGGATCGCCTTGAGCATCAGCTTCATCTCGATGACGAGCAGGACGGTGTAGATCGCGACGAAGCCAGCGATCGTGAGCAGCACGGTCGATGCGCCCAAGTTCGAGACGGCCACGGCCGTCGGCAGAACGCCTTCGATGACCCAGGGCTGACGCCCCACTTCGGCCACGATCCAGCCGAGTTCAGCGGCGATCCAGGGCAAGGGGATGGACCACACGGCGACCTTGAGCAGCCATCGGTGCGCATCCAGTTTGCGCCGCGCCGACAACCAGAAGAACACGGCGGTCAGCAGGATGAAGAAGAAGCCCAGGCCGACCATCAGCCGGAACGCCCAGAACAGCGGCGCCACCCATGGAACGGTGTCCCATGCAGCCTGGGATATCTGTTGCGGCGTGGCCTGGCGGGGGTCGTCCACGTAGCGTTTGAGCAGCAGCGCGTAGCCCAGCGTATGCCCATGCTCCTCGAAAGCGGCCTGCACCTGCGGGGGGACGTCCGCGCCACCCTTCACGGCGCGGATCTGCTGCAGGGCGTCGTATGCCACGATGCCGTCCCGGATGTGCGTCTCGGCACGCGCGACCAGCTCGTCGATGCCGGGAATCTCGGTGGTCAGCGAACGTGTGCCGATCAGTCCCATGGCCCAGGGGATGTGCACCGCATAGTGTGTCTCGCGCGCCGCCTGATCGGGAAAGCCGAAGGCGGTGAACGCGGCCGGCGCGGGCTCGGTCTTCCACATCGCTTCGATGGCGGCCAGCTTCATCTTCTGGTGCTCGGTGGACAGGTAGCCGCTCTCGTCGCCCAGCACCACAACCGACAGCGCGGAGGCGAGGCCGAACGATGCCGCGACCGTCATGGAACGCTTGGCAAGCTGCAGGTGGCGCCCCTTGAGAACGTACCAGGCCGAAATCCCGAGCACGAAGATGGCGGCTGTCACATAGCCGGCCGAGACGGTGTGCACGAACTTGGCCTGCGCCACCGGGTTGGTCAGCACGGCGAAGAAGTCCGTCATCTCCATGCGCATGGTCTGCGGATTGAACTGGGCGCCGACCGGGTTCTGCATCCAGCCGTTGGCGATCAGTATCCACAGCGCCGAGAAGTTCGATCCCAGCGCCACACACCAGGTGACCACCAGATGCCCGACTTTGGAAAGGCGGTCCCAGCCGAAGAAGAACAGACCGACGAAGGTCGCTTCCAGGAAGAAGGCCATCAGCCCCTCCAAGGCGAGTGGCGCTCCGAAGATGTCGCCCACGTAGTGGCTGTAGTAGCTCCAGTTCATGCCGAACTGGAACTCCATCACGATGCCGGTGGCCACGCCCATGGCGAAGTTGATGCCGAACAGCACGCCCCAAAACTTGGTCATGTCGCGCCAGATGGTCCGGCCCGTCATCACGTAGACCGTTTCCATGATGGCGATCACTATGGACAGGCCCAGCGTCAGCGGTACGAAAAGAAAGTGGTAGAGCGCCGTGATCGCGAACTGCAATCGCGACAGGCTGACGATGTCAAAGTCCATGGCGGTTTCCTCTATCGATGTGAAATCATGTGTGCTTGAAAGATCAGTCGGGGCGCAAGGCGGCCAACGTCGTTTCGAAGCCGGCGCTGCCACGCGGAAATTCGGCGTCGATCCGGCCGCCGCGCAGTACCAGCAGGCGGTCGGCGAGCGCGGCCTCGCGCCGCAGGTGCGTGGCCATCAGCCACGCCCGCCCCGTGCCCAGCGCATGGAGCCGCGCCAGCACGTCGGCGGCCGTGATGGCATCCAGCCCTTCGGTGGGCTCATCGAGCAGCCACAAAGGGTGGGGTTGAAGCAGCAATCGCGCGAGCGCCAGGCGGCGTGCTTGTCCGCCTGACAGCCCCAGCCCACCTTCTCCGAGCCGGGTGTCCAGCCCGGCGTGCAGGGCTCGTACCTCGGAGGCGAGCCCTGCCGACCCGAGCGCGCGCCAGAGGGCGTCGTCGTCGGCATCGGCGTCGGCCAGCAGCAGGTTGTCGCGCAGGCTGTCCTGGAACAGATCGGTGCGCTGGCTCAGCCACGCATAAGGCAGTGTCCGGATGGTCCCCTGCCGCGGTGCCAGCTCGCCAGCGGCCAAGGCCATCAGCGTCGACTTGCCCGCACCGCTCGGTCCGACCACGGCGACCCGCTCTCCGGGTGCCAATGTCAAAGAAAACGACTGCAGCGCGTCCACGGGGCTGTCGGGGTAGCGCGCAGACACCTGCCTCAGACTGATCGCATAGCTCGGCTCGGGAGCGTCGGCAGGCAGGGATGCTTGTTGAGCCTGTTGGGACATGCCGCAATACGGTGACAGCCGTCGCGCCGCCAGCCACGTGCGCCCGGCCTCCAGCGCGCCTCGCCTGAGCGCGGCGAACGGCTCCATCGCGCTCAGCGCGATCAACAGGGCCAGCGTTGCGCCAGCGGTTCCGAGCCGGCCTTGGTCGACCAGCACGCCAACGCCGAGGAGCACGAGGGCCAAGGTGAGACTGCCGGCCACGCCATAGATCGCGCCAGCCGCCACGTCCAGGCGGTGCAAATGCCGGTCTGCACGTGCCAGACGACGGTCTGTGCGCTGCAGTGCGTCGCGATGGCTCGCCAGGCGGCCGGCCATGACCAGTTCGGTCTGGCCGGACACGAGGTCGACGGCCTGCGCGCGAAGGCGCTCGGTGATCAGCGCGCGGCGCACGGCGGGCAGACGCGAGCGAAGGAACAGTCCAGCAGCCACGGCGGCGCCGACGGCCAGCATCCACGCCCCCAGCGCGATGCCGAGCCAAGGGGCCATGGCGCCGAGCACCACGGTGCCGAGGATTGCGGCACCCAGCGCCGCGCTGGCCGGCACCAGCAGGCGAAGATAGAGGGATTCCAGGGCGTCGAGGTCGCTGGTCAGGCGGAACAGCGCCCGGGCCGGTCGGCGCAAGAGATCCCGGATGTTCCCCGCGCCCGCCCAACCCCGGAACAGGCGCTCGCGCAGATGTGCCAGCGCGGCGAGCGTGGCATCGTGCGTGATGAGCCGCTCGCCGTAGCGCGTAGCGGTGCGCCCCAGCGCCAGCAGGCGGATGCCGGCCGATGGTGCGAAGACGTCGAACACCAGGGCGCTGGCCACTTGCAATCCGGCGATCGCTGTGGCGGCGATGAACCAGCCCGACAGGCCCAGCAGGCCCATGCCCGTGAGGACGGTCAGCGCCGCCAGCGCGGCGCCCAAGGCCATGCGACGAGAAGACCCGGCGAGCATGGCCCGCAGCGCGGGCAGCAGGGCCAGTGCGGCGGCGGCTCTACGCGCCATGCCATCCTCCCGGGACGGGCTGCGCGGCATCGACAGGGGCGGCAAGGTGCACCACGCGGTCCATGCGTGCGGCGAGCACCGGATCGTGGGTGGCCACGATCAGGGTGCGCCCCTGGGCCAGGGCCACGAGGGATTCGATGACCTGTTCGGCGGTTTCGGTGTCCAGATGAGCGGTCGGCTCGTCCGCCAGCAGCAGATCGGCACGCGGTGCGGCGGCCAGGCGGGCAAGCGCCAGACGCGCGGCTTCGCCTCCCGACAGGCCCGTGCCGCCTTCCCCGAGTGAGGTTCCGGGGTGGGCCTGAGCCACCTGGTCGAGCTGCGCCCATTGGATTGCCCGGTGCACTTGCATGCTCCCCACGCCCGTTCGCCCGAGGGCGACGTTGTGCTGGACCGACCCTGAAAACACGTGCGGTCGCTGCCCCATCCAGGCCATGCGGTCGCGCAACCTGCGCGCCGTTTCGGCGGTCAACGCGATGCCGCCGATTTCGATGCGGCCCTCCGAAGGGGGCAGCAATCCGGCCAGCAGCGACATCAGGACGGTCTTTCCGGTTCCACTGCCGCCCACCAGGGCGACATGCTCACCGGGCTTAACATCCAGCGCAAAGTCTTGGAAAACGGGTGTCTCGCCAGGAAACGCGAACGCAAGGTCTTGGACCTTGACACGTGGCGGGCGAACTGGCGTGCCATCTTCTTGCGGTGGTACGGCCGAAGCCCCCTGCGTCGCCTGATCCGGCGATGCCTCGCCCGGCAATGGCAACCCGTCGGCGTTGAGCCGGTCCAGGGCATCCATTGCCGCCATGCCAGCAGCCCGGTCATGCCAGACCGAGGCCAATTCCCTCAAGGGCTCGAAAAAGGCGGGGGCCAGCAACAGGACGAACAAGCCTTGCGCAAGGCTGAGACGCCGACCCCAGGCACCGAAATCCAGGTGACCCAGCAGATGGAACCCGACGTAGGCGGCCACCATCGCGACACCCAGCGCCGCGAACAACTCCAGCACCGCCGAAGACAGGAATGCGATGCGCAGCACGTGCATGGTGCGCTGGCGCAGATCCTCGGCGCTGGCTCGCAGGCGGCGCGCCGTGGCATCGACGCTGCCCAATGCGCGCAGCGTCGGCAAGCCACGCAGGCGGTCGAGCAGGAACGCATTCATGCTGCCCATCTGCATCCACTGGGCCTCGCTGGCGGCTCTGGCCCGCCAGCCCACGATCACCATGAACATGGGGATCAGCGGCGCCGCCAGCACGAGCACGGCTGTGGCGGCCCAGGAGTACCAGGCAACGGGCAGCAGAATCAGCACCGGCATGATGCGCACGCGCCAGGTGGCGCCGCGGTAGCGCGTCTGCCATGGCAGCATCGCTTCGGCCTGTTCTGCCAGTGCACTCGCCGCGGCACCGGCGTGCACGCGAGCGCGGTCCAGCGGAGAACGCGCCGCCATCGCAGCGATGGAGCGGTCGCGCCAGCGGCTGAGGTGCTCGCGGGCCGTATCGAACATGCGTCCAGCGCTCCACGCCTCCAGCCAGGCGCGCAGCATGCCGGCCAGCACGATGCCCGCTGCGGGCCACAAGACACCGTTCAGCCCCGCGCCACTGTGCAGGCGTGACACGCCCAGCGCGAGCAACGCCGCCTGCGGCAGCCACAGCAGCGGGCTGACCGCATGGACCAGGCAGGCCACATCGAGCCGCAAGTCCGACGTCGGCCGAGAGCCGTTTGCGAGCGTCCTGTCTGGCGGTGCCATGGTTCAGCGGACCTTGCTTGGCGCTGTGTCGTCCATCGTGGATTTCACGCGGCGATCCGGATGGGGATCTTGAGGTAGTGCACGCCGTTGGATTCGGCGCGGGGGAGTTGGCCAGCCCGAATGTTGACCTGGATCGACGGCAGCAGCAGCGTGGGTGCCGCCAGGGTGGCGTCGCGCTGTTGGCGCATCGCGACGAACGCATCCTCTTCGATCCCTTCTCGCACGTGGACGTTGCGCGCACGCTCCTCGGCGACCGTCGTCTCCCAGGCATAGCTGTCCCGCCCTGGCGCCTTGTAGTCGTGGCACAGGAATATCCGTGTCTCCGGCGGGAGAGCGAGCAGCCGCTGTATGGAGCGGAACAAGGTCCGCGCGCTGCCTCCGGGGAAGTCGGCACGCGCCGTGCCATAGTCGGGCATGAACAGCGTGTCGCCCACGAAGACCGCATCCCCGATGCGGTAGGAAACGCAAGCGGGGGTATGGCCCGGTGTGTGCAGGACTTCCACCGTGAGTTCGCCGATCTTGAGGATTTCTCCGTCTTGGAGAAGGCGATCGAACTCGCTGCCGTCGCCCGACACATCGTCGAGGTTGAAGACCGGGCGGAAGATGGTCTGCACGTCGCGGATGTGCTCACCGATGGCGACCTGGGCGCCAGTACGCTGCCGGATGTAGGGGGCCGCGCTCAGATGGTCGGCGTGGGCATGGGTTTCCAGTACGCAGGCGACGGTCAGGTCGCCACTGTGCGCGGCTTCCAGCACGCGGTCTGCGGATGCCGTGGAGGCCTTGCCGCTGCGATGGTCGTAGTCCAGAACAGGGTCGATCACCGCAGCTTGCCGCGTTGCCGGATCCGACACCAGATAGGTCACCGTGTTGGTCGGTTCGTCGAAGAAGGCTTGGATATGGGCTTGAGGCTGCATGCTGACTCCTTGTAAAGAGCACATCTTGAGTTCATTATATATTAGAATCCACTAAATTAGTCGGCCCTGAAATATTCATTTCGACATTCAGGGGCTGCTTCACGCCGTCAGAAGCGCCGGTTGTATTGAGCTGCGGCGGCGGCTGATCCGATCACTGAGTCGCCACGCAGCCAAGAACGACTGGAACCACCTTGTGCCCGACCCTTTTTGCGGGCGCAAAAAAAGGCGCCACAAGAAGGGCACCCCCTTCTTGGCAATCATGCGTAGCAGCCATTTGATGTTGTAGCCCGCCGCGCACAGCACCGCATGCAACCGATCGCCCTGTTCGCCTTTCAGATGACAGCGGTCCATCCGATGATCGGTTTTCAAGTGACCAATAATGGGCTCAATGGCCTGGCGCCGCTTGAGCTGCCTTCTTTCCTGCGCCGTCAGCCGCTTGGGCTTGCCCCGGTGAATGATGCGCACGCCGGGATTCTCTGCGTCCACGCCCCGATACCCCAGATCCACAAACACTTTATCCGGCTGTACCGCACAGTCCTGCATCAGAATGGTGGCCTGCTCCAGTTGTGAGCCCAACGTGTGGCCGTCGTACGGATTGCAGTGAAACGCCCGGGCCCCCACGATCAGGTTGCCGGTGAAGGAGCTGACAATGCCCACCTTCACTCCAAATTCGTAAGGACGGCGCGCCTTGCCCTTGCTGATGCAGTCCACCTCGGGGGCGTGCCAGGCGTACAGCTTGGGCTGCCCGTTGACCGCCTTGCGCTGAGCGCTCTGGGCGACGATGCGCTGGGCCTTCCCCAAGGCCTCTCCCAAGGCGTCACGAACGGCTTGGCCCAGCGCGCTGGCTTTGCGGTCGATCTCGCGGGCAAGCCGCCCCACAATGGTGCGCTGGCGCTTGATGGCCCGGCGCATCCGCTTGAACTGGCGTGCGTGGGCATAACGCCCGGCCTGACGGCTCAGTTGGACGCCTTCCTTGGCAAAGGTCTGCTTGAGCGGAATTCCTACCGCCTTGGCGGCCTCCACCAGCTTGATGCGCGCCGTCTCCAACAATCGGCTGTCCGTCGGGTGGGCGATGGCCTTTTCCTGCACTGTGCTGTCCACAATTACCCGAGTCAATTCCTGGGGTTTGATCAGCTTCAGCTCCACCGCCACGTTGATCGTCTGCGCCAGCAGTTCCTCCACGCCTTCCTCGCCCAGCAGCTTGCGGAACTTCACCAGCGTGGTGGCGTCACACGGCTGACGATCTTCATAGTAGCTCTGCCCCGAGAAAAACTGCCAGCGTGGTGTGTCGGCCCAGCGCTCGACCACGCCCTCGTCGGACTCATTGAAAGCGTGCTTCAGGTACAGCAGCGAAATCATGATGCGCAGCGGCACACGTGGGCGACCGGCTTTGCTGGCCGGCGCTTGGCGCTGGGGCTTCTCGCCAAACAGATCCAGGTCGGGCATGGCCTCACTCTCGTGCGCCTTGCGCACGAACTGAACCGCCCCGGGAATGAACTGACCCCCAAGAGTTGGACGGTTAAATTTTAATGGGATACTGCCCGTAGCCGATATTCCATTGGACTCATTCCGCCAAGCTTGAGTTTGATACGGTGCCGATCCCTTCGCGCGTGATCGCCTCCAGATGAGTTTCCCAATAGGCCTGATCTCTGTCTTTTCCATCCGACATCCTAAGCTCTCCGGTAACCGTACAAAACCGATACGATGCCCGAACGCCGGAGGGCGAACAATTATGGGAAAGATGGACCGCTTACGTATTATGCTCGCGGCAGCTTTTCTTAGCGAGTTGCTTAATGCCGTCCACGGAAGACGGCCGAATGCTGGCGATATTCATGCGCTTCGATCCTTAAAGCCTAATGCACAGCGTCACCGTCGCCACTGCTATAGGCCGGGAATGAAGGCATCGGCCGAAAAGAATCAATAAGCACTGCTCTAGGAGCTTCGTGAGACGGTGTCGAGCGCGTGCCAGCGCTGAATCAGTCTACTCGGCTCTACGCGTTGAAGTCAACCAACCTACCGACACTAACCTACTGGCTGGCTCAAACCCACGAGGCTCCGCCGGTGCCCTGGTTGAATGAGTCGACCCTGCTTTTTCTAGAGAATCCCTGCACATACTTGTATAGAATTCCGAGCTGATCGACTTCGACAAAAATAATAAAGCCGTCTCTGCGCGAACAGAGACGGCCTTTCGAAACTGGTGCCCGGGGCCGGAATCGAACCGGCACGCCTTGCGGCGGGGGATTTTCTTCCCACTTCGGCTTTCGCCGCCGCCATGCCGAAGCATGACGTTCGTGGTCTGGAGCACGCCTTCACCATAGCTTTTCAGCCTTAGGTGCCCGCCGTCTG
>JACDJC010000965.1_pt1 | contig 28672 bp, 25 predicted proteins | sample 7454191 | NCBI WGS metagenome assembly JACDJC01 (sample SAMN14253291, study PRJNA609438) | sludge metagenome | isolation source: sludge after 25d culture with pyrite and EDTA | collected 2018-12-20 | reverse complement strand
GCTTTCTCAGCAGTTTGCTGAAGAAAGAGGTGTACCATCAGTGGAGTTTTGGCCTGAGAAATCCAGCAACCGAGCAAATGACAATCCAAGAACATGGGAGAACGCTGCCCAGAACAAGATCAGCGAAGGGTGGTATGATCCGTCCAAGCAGCCATACGACCGCAATATGACATTGCGACAACTTTTGACGCTGCTTTGCCTTGGCATCCAGCTTGGCGAGTGCGTCGGCCATGTCCATCACGCGGCTGGAGCGCGAAGCGACAACCAGGTCGCAGGCCGGCACGCCGCTCCAGTCGTCCTCCCAGGCGAGCCGGATCGGCTCGACGTTGGCGAGCTGGCGTGCCGCCGCGTTCTCCATCAGCGCCGCGAGCATGCCGCGGCTGTAATCCAGGCCGTAGACGCGTTCCATGCGGTCGGCCAGCGCCAGCGCGATGGCGCCGCTGCCGCAGCCGACGTCGAGCAGGCTGGCAGCTCCGGACAAATCCATGCGCTCGACGAAGGCCCGCGTATAGGTGCTATCCAGCGTCAGCCGGCCCATCTCGGCGGCGCGCGCGTCCCACGCTTCGGGCGGCTTCTCGCGGCCACCGGCGGCGGCCATGTGGTCGCGGTAGAGCTGGCCGAAATCGATGTCGAAAATATTCAATTCAGGTGTTCCTCGATGGCCCGGGTGCCGCGGGCGCCGGCGCGCACACGCCGGACACGATGATGATCAGCCGAGTAATCTGCATGCGGGCGGGAGAAAACCCCCTTCGCTGAAAATGGTTGAACAACGGCGAAGTTTATACCTTACTGATTAGAGCACACGGCCTGGCGATCGATCAGAACGAGGTCGGCCAGGCACGCGCCATTCGGGCGGCTGATACGCGGGCTCGGGTGCGATCACAGGGAGCAGATCAATGGCTGAACCGTCCCCGATATTGTCTGTCGATCGACCGCTCGTCGTCGGCAAGGCGCGCGTCGAGTCGGTGGCCGAACGCGACACCGCCTGGACGCAGCTCATCTTCGTGTACCTGGCGTGCGCGACGCTCTGGCTGATCGTCGGGACCTGGATTGGCTTATACCTGAGCATCAAGTTCACCGCGCCGGATGTCGACCACATACCCTGGTTGTCGTTCGGGCGCTTGCGGCCGGTTCACACCAATACCGTCTTCTGGGGCTGGACCTCGCAGGCGATGATCGCGCTGGTCCTCTACGTGGTGCCGAAGACCAGCCAACGGCGGCTCTACAGTTTTTTTCTGGCCTGGACCAGTCTCGCCCTGATCAACCTCGCGGTCATCATCGGCAGTCTCTGCCTCATGGGCGGAATCAACAACGGCGGCCAGGAGTATCGCGAATACATCTGGCCGGTGATGGCGATCTTCGCCGCCGGCGTCGTGCTGACCGCGTACAACCTGATTCGTACCATCGCCGACCGCGGGGTTGAGGAAATCTACATCTCCAACTGGTACATCATGGGCGGCTTTCTGTGGACCAGCGTGCTGGTGACGATCGCCTACCTGCCGTTTTATCAGCAAAACGGCCTCAGCGAAACGATCATCCAGGGCTACTACATGCACAATGCGGTCGGCATGTGGTTTACCCCGATCGTGTTGGGGCTGACCTACTATTTCTTACCGAAGTTGCTGAACAAGCCAATTTATTCATACTCGCTCGGCGTCATGGCGTTCTGGACCCAGATGGTGTTCTACACCATGATCGGCGCGCATCACTTCGTCTTCGCACCGACGCCATGGTGGTTGCAGACCGTGGCGATCATCTTCAGCGTCGGCATGATCGTGACGCTGGCCGCCGGCACCGGCAACTTTCTGCTGACCATGAAGGGCAGCGGCCGCACCATCGCCCGCAGCTACAGTCTGCCATTTATCCTCGCAGGCGTGATTGGTTACTTTCTGTGGTCGGCGCAGGGGACCCTGGAAGCGCTGCGTTCACTGAACCTAGTCTGGCATTTCACCAACTACACGGTCGCCCACTCGCACCTGACCATGTACGGCTTTGTGGTGTTTCTGATCTGGGGCGGCATCTACGGCCTGATGCCGCGCATGACCGGGCGCGAACCCTCGCATCTGCTGGCGGGGGTGCACTTCTGGTTTGCCCTGCTGGGGTATTTGATCTACACCTCCGCGCTGATGGTCGGCGGCACCCTGCAGGGAGTGAGCTGGATCCTCGAGGCACCGTTCATCCAATCGGTGCGCCTGATGGAGCCGTTCTGGCTGTGGCGTGCGGTGGGCGGCACGATGATGTTTCTGTCGCACCTGGTTTTCGCCTACAACCTCTGGCGGATGCGTCCGCTCCGTAGCAAGCGGGAAATGCCTGCGCCACAAAGGGAGGCGCTGGCATGAGCTTTCACAAAAACCACTGGCTGCTTTTCTCGGTCATCTTCTTCGGCTACATCGCGCTGTCCTGGGTCGCCGGGATCGGCCCGGCAATCTGGGTCCAGTCCCATACCCGTGCGCTGCCGGGCGCCAAACCGATGACGCCGATCGAGCGGCGCGGGCTCGAGGTGTACGTTGCCGAGGGCTGCATCGCGTGTCATACGCAGCAGGTCCGACCGCTGAAGATGGACGCGGTCTGGGGACGCCCCTCGGCGCCCGGCGACTACGCCTATGTGAAACCGCTGGATTTCTGGCGCCCGTATGCCCCCGCGGTTCTCGGCAGTGAGCGCACCGGCCCCGACCTCACCAGCATCGGCGCCCGCCAGCCGAGTGAGACCTGGCAATACCTCCATCTCTATAACCCACGCACGGTGAGCCCGGATTCGATCATGCCGGCCTTCCCCTGGCTGTTCGAAGTCGTCGCCAAGCCGCCGGCGGACGCGGTGGTGGTACCGGTGCCGCCCACCCACGCCCCGCCATCGGGGACGGTTGTGGCGACCGACACGGCAAAAGCCCTGGTTGCGTATTTGTTATCGTTGAAGCAGGTGCCGCTGCCGGCAGGAGACGTGCCGGTGGCGCCCGCGAACGCCTCGGTCGGAGCCGACGGCGCAACGCTCTACAGCAACCACTGCGCCTCGTGCCATCAGGCGAACGGCCAGGGCCTCGTCGGTGTTTTTCCACCGTTGGCGAACGGTCCCGCGGTCGTGGCCGAGGATCCGACCCAGCACATCGCAACGATATTGCACGGCGCCCAGGGCCGGGTCATCAACGGGGTGACTTATCCGGCGCCAATGCCCGCCTTTGCAGACCAACTCACCGACGTCCAGATCGCCGCCATTGTCGCCCACGAGCGCTCGAGCTGGGGTAACCAGGCGCCGACGGTGACGGCGAAGGATGTGGCAGCGGTGCGCAAAGGAGGCGCGAAATGACAGCGCCGCCATCATCAATAGACCTGCAGTCGCAGCTGGCCGACAACTTTTGCAGCTCGGTGCAGAGCCACCCCATGGCCGCCGGCGGGCCGGACGGCCCGCTCGATATCGTCCTGGTCGCGCTGGGCGCGGTCATTGTTGCGCTGGTCTGCGTCTATACCGTCAAATTTTTGATCAGGCCGCGAGAAAACAATCCCGACCATATCAAACGCCGGATTTTGCGAGATGACTTCTGACGCCGCGCCCCAAGGAGCCACGATGGCCGAAGGCACACAGGAAAACAGGCTTCAAAACGAGGTTCGCACGCTCGTCTATCTGGATGACGAAACCGAGCCGCTGCTGAGCCATCGCCCGCCGGTACGTTTCGAGCTCGACACCTCCCGGCTCGAGGACGGGGACCACCGGCTGCGGGTCGAGGCCTACGATTCCACAGGCCGGAAGGGGGTGCGAACCATCCCGTTCAGCGTACGCAACGGCCCCGGCATCGCCGTCAGCGGCGTCCGCGACAACGACGTGCTCGAAGGCAAGATTCCCATTCTCATCAATGCCTACGGCGGCAGCGGCGAAACGCATTGGGAGCCGTCGCGGGCGGAAACGCCGGCGCCCATCCCCACCTGGGCCTGGGTGCTGTTCATCGTCATTGTCGCCTTCGGCGCGTTCTACGGGGTGCGACTGTGGCGACCACCACCCGACTTCGCGACCACCCCGACCTATGGCCCCCTGATGCTGACCCCGCCCCAGTCGGCCGGTCTATCGGCCGCTACAAGCCACGCCGCAGCGGGTACAGCACAACCCGCCGGTGCAACCGACAACAACGCCGCCCTCGGTGCCTCGGTCTACGGCAACAACTGCGCCTCGTGTCATCAGGCGACGGGCAAGGGCCTGCCCGGCGTGTTCCCACCGCTGGCGGGAAACCCCGCGGTCACCGACCCGGATCCGGCCACCCACATCGAGGTGGTTCTGAACGGCCTGCAGGGCAAGACGATCGACGGGGTGCACTACGCCACGCCGATGCCGCCGTGGGCCGACCAGCTGAGCGACGCGCAGATCGCGGCGGTGATCAATCACGAGCGCAGCAGTTGGGGCAATCACGCACCGAACGTCACGGTACAGGATGTGGCCAAGCTGCGCGTGGCGCGATGATCACCGCTGATGCCACCGACTCGGTGGCATGAATGGCCGGCAAGCGCGTACAGGCGCCGGATATTTTCACGGGACTTGAGCTGCGGCAGGTTCTCCATCAGCCGGGCCGACACCTTTTTGGGGTCCGTCCGCACCACAACACCGCGCGGCGACTGCCGGCTTATGTACCGTTCAGGATGGAAGACGTTGGCGCCCGGCGCATCGGCTACGCATGCGGGGTGACTGGAGGCAATATCGAGGCCGGTGCCGCATCGATGGTGACGATCTCGAACTGCATCCTGCCGAGATCGGCCATGACGTAGGTCGGCGGCGCGCCGACCCCGCCGACGGTGCCGGGGTTGACCAGCCAGGTGTGGCCGCCCTTGACGGTGGCCACTTGCGAGACGCTGGCGCGGTGGTCGTGACCGCAGCACACCAGGTCATAGTCGCCGGTGCACGCGAGCGCCCGGGCGTAGTGCGGATAATGCACCAGAAACAGCGTGCGGTCGGCCAGGGTGATCGCCGCGTCCTGGCCGTGGTAACGGATCACGCTGTTGGATTCGGCGGCGAGCCGCGACATGTTGTAGAGGTCGCCGGTGTTGTTGCCGTGGATCACGTGCACCGGCAACTCGTATTTCTGCAGCACGCGCAGCGTGGTCGGTGCGACCACGTCGCCGCAGTGCAGCACCGCTTGTGCGCCATGTGCCTTGGCGTGTTCGACCGCGGCATCGAGCAGGCGCCGGTTGTCGTGCGAATCGGAAAGGATGCAGACTTTCACGTTCAGATACCCGGCCGGTGCTCGACCCTGATCCGCCTCAACTGACCGGCGAGCAAGTGGCCGGATTCCCTGTCGATTCCGCATGTGGCAGGTTCGCCGTAAGCGAGAGTTTTGAAGACAACGCTGAAATCGCCAGACGGGTTGCGGCCGGAACCGGCGCGATCGAGACTCATGACAGGATCAGCAAACGAAATGCGAGCCGCGCATTATACCCGCGCCCCACGGCGCGCTGCACGCCCGATATAATCACGCAATTTGCATGTCGTTCTTCTTCCCCGATTCCAGTCCTTCTCTTTCCCGGCATCGCCAGTCGGGTCTCGCCGGCGCGGCCGACGCGCTCTACCTGAGCGAACTGGCGCGGCAGACCGGGCCGCTGGCGGTAGTGTGCGCAAGCGCCTGGGATGCCAACCGGCTGACCGAGGAATTGCGCTGGTTCGACCCTGAATTAAGAGTGTGTGCTTTTCCCGACTGGGAAACCCTGCCGTACGACACGTTTTCACCCCACCCGGACCTGATTTCCGGGCGACTCGCCACCCTGTACCAGATTTCGCGCGGCGAGTTCGACCTCGCCGTCGTCGCGCTGTCGACCGCGATGTACCGGCTGGCGCCACCGGCGTTTCTCGCCGCCCATACCTTTTTCCTCAAGCAGAAGGACACCCTTGACGAGGCCGCCTTCCGCGCCCAGATGACGCTGGGGGGCTACACCCATGTGAACCAGGTGTTCGCCCCGGGCGAGTTTTCGATCCGCGGCGGACTGATCGACCTGTTTCCGATGGGCAGCCCCCTGCCCTACCGGATCGACCTGTTCGACAAGGAAATCGACACCCTGCGCGCGTTCGACGTCGACACCCAGCGCAGCATCTATCCGGTGAACGAGGTGCGCTTGCTGCCGGCGCGCGAATTCCCGCTCGACGACGCCGGCATCACCCGCTTCCGCCAGAACTTTCGCGAGCAGTTCGAGGGCGATCCGTCGAAATCCAAACTCTACAAGGACGTCAGCAACGGTCTGGCGCCGGCCGGGATCGAGTATTACCTGCCGCTGTTTTTTGACGAAACCGCAACGCTGTTCGACTACCTGCCGAAGCAGACCCGCATCGTCAGCCACGGCGCGCTCGACCCGGTCGGGCAGGCATTCTGGACCGACGCGCAAGGCCGCTTCCGTTTATTGTCGGGCGACAAAGATCGCCCGCTGCTGCCGCCTGCCGAGCTGTTCCTGCCGACCGACACGTTTTTCAGCCTGGCCAAGGGCTACCCGCGCCTCGACGTCGAGCAGGCGGGCGATGGGCTGGCCCGCCCCGTTCCGCCTGTTTCGGTCGACCGCCGTGAAGCGCACCCAGTCGCCAAGCTGCGGGGTTTCATCGACGGTTTTCCGGGCAAGGTGCTGATTGTCGCGCCGTCAGCCGGGCGGCGCGAAACCCTGCACGAATATCTCGCCGAGCACGGTCTCGACGCCACGCTGTGCGACAACTGGGCCGATGCTCTTCACCGCGGCGAACGCATCCTGCTAACCCACGGCCCGCTGGCCGAGGGCTTCGTCAGCAGCGACGACCGGCTCGCCGTCATCACCGAAACCGAGCTCTACGCAATCCCGCCGAAAACCCGGCGCGCGCGCGAGGCCCGCGCCACCCAGATCGACAACCTGCTGCGCGACCTGTCCGAGCTCAAGCCGGGCGACCCGGTGGTGCACGCGCAGTATGGCGTCGGCCAGTATCTCGGCCTCGTCAACATGGATCTGGGTGACGGCGACACCGAGTTCCTGCAACTCGAATACGCCAAAAGCGACAAGCTCTACGTGCCGGTGGCCAGCCTGCACCTGATCTCGCGTTACAGCGGCGCCGGCGAGGGCGCGCCACCGCTGCACAAACTTGGCACCGACCAGTGGGAAAAGGCCCGCCGTCGGGCGATGCAGGCCGCCCGCGACACCGCCGCCGAACTCCTGAACCTGTATGCGCTGCGCGCCGCCCGCGAGGGCTACGCGTTCAAGTTCTCGCTGCACGACTACGAAGCCTTCGCCGAGGGCTTCGGCTACGAGGAAACCCCCGACCAGGCCGCCGCCATTGCAGCCGTGATGGCCGACATGCAGCAGGGCAAGCCGATGGACCGGCTGGTCTGCGGCGACGTCGGCTTCGGCAAGACCGAAGTCGCGCTGCGTGCCGCCTTCATGGCAGTGATGGGCGGCTACCAGGTGGCGGTGCTGGTGCCGACCACGCTCCTGGCCGAGCAGCACTTCAACAACTTTTCCGACCGTTTCTCCGCCTGGCCGGTCAAGCTCGCCGAGCTGTCGCGCTTCCGCACCGCGAAGGAGCAGGCCGAGGCACTGCAGGCGCTCGCTGACGGCAAGCTTGACATCGTCATCGGCACCCACCGGCTGATCCAGAAGGACGTGAAATTCGCCCGCCTGGGGCTGGTGATCCTCGACGAGGAGCATCGTTTCGGGGTACGCCAGAAAGAACAGCTGAAAGCGCTGCGCGCCGAGGTCGATGTCCTGACCCTGACCGCCACGCCGATCCCGCGCACGCTGGCGATGTCGCTCGAAGGTATCCGCGATTTCTCGGTGATCGCCACTGCGCCGCAGAAGCGGTTGGCGGTCAAAACCTTCGTCCAGTCGTTTTCCAGCGGGCTGATCCGCGAGGCGGTGCTGCGCGAATTGAAGCGCGGCGGCCAGGTGTATTTTCTGCACAACGAAGTCAGCACCATCGAAGCCATGCGCGAACGGCTGGAGAAGCTCCTGCCCGAAGCGCGCATCCGCGTCGGCCACGGCCAGCAGAGCGAGCGCGAACTGGAACAGGTGATGCGCGATTTTTACCAGCAGCGCTTCGACGTCCTCCTGTGCACCACCATCATCGAAACCGGTATCGACGTCCCCACCGCCAACACCATCCTGATCAACCGCGCCGACAAGTTCGGGCTCGCGCAGCTGCATCAGTTGCGCGGTCGGGTCGGGCGTTCGCACCACCAGGCCTTCGCCTATCTGCTGGTAGACGAGGACCGCAGCCTGACACCGCAGGCAAAAAAGCGGCTGGAAGCGATCCAGTTGCTGGAGGAGCTGGGCTCGGGCTTCCATCTGGCGATGCAGGACATGGAAATCCGCGGCGCCGGCGAGGTGCTGGGCGACAAGCAGAGCGGCGAGATCCTCGAAGTCGGTTTCTCGCTCTACAACGACATGCTCGCCGGCGCGGTAGCGAGCCTCAAGGCCGGCAAGGAGCCCGACATGAACCAGCCGCTCGGGGTGGTGTCGGAAATCAACCTGCACCTGCCCGCGCTGCTGCCGGAGGACTACTGTCCCGACGTCCACGAGCGGCTGGTGCTGTACAAGCGGCTGGCGAGTTGCCAGACCCCGGACGACCTGACGGCGATGCAGGAAGAACTGATCGATCGCTTCGGCGACCTGCCCGATACCGCACGCGCCCTGCTGGCGGTGCACCGCCTGCGCATGTCGACCCGCGCCTACGGCATCGCCCGGCTGGATGTATCCGGCGAGGGCATGAGCGTGCAATTCGTTCCCAACCCGCCCGTCGATCCGGGTAAAATCATCGAATTGATCCAGGGCAGGGCCGGCTACCGGCTCGCCGGTCCCGACCGGCTGAAGCTGAGTACCAGCCTGCCCGATATCACCCGGCGCGTCGGCGCAGTGACCGCATTTCTGGCCGCGCTGGGCGACCCCATTTCACCTGCAGAATAACCCGCCATGAACCTGATCCAGCCTTTCACCGCCCTCCGCCCCGCATCGGGACGCGCCGACGATGTCGTCGCCCCGCCCTACGACGTGCTGTCGACCGACGAAGCCCGCGAACGCGCGAGCGGCCGTCCGTGGAGCTTCCTGCATATTTCCAAGCCGGAAATCGACCTGCCTGCCGGCACCAATCCCTACGCCCCCGAGGTCTACGCCAAGGGCGCCGAGAATCTGCAGGCGATGATTCAAGCCGGCGTGCTGGTGCGCGACCCGACGCCCTGCTACTACGTCTATCGCATCGTGATGGGCAACCACAGCCAGACCGGCATCGTGGCCGCCGCCTCGGTGGCGGACTACGACAGCAACCGCATCCGCAAGCACGAATTCACCCGGCCCGACAAGGAAGACGACCGTGTGCGGCAAATCGACGCGCTCGACGCCCAGACCGGTCCGGTGCTGCTGGCCTACCCTGCCGCACCCGAGGTCGATGCCATCCTGGCAGCCGCATCCAGCGGCACCCCCGACTCCGACGCCGAGCTCGACGGCGTGCGCCATACGTTATGGGTCGTCCGCGATACCGCGACCCAGGCACGCATCAGCGCCGCGTTCAACGCCATGACTGCGCTTTATATCGCCGACGGCCACCACCGTTCCGCCTCGGCGTCGCGCATCGCTGCCACGCGCCGGGCGGCCAATCCCGGGCATACCGGTGCCGAACCCTACAATTTCTTCCTGTCGGTGATTTTTCCTGCACACGAAATGCGCATCCTGGATTACAACCGGCTAATCACCGACCTGAACGGGCTCTCCGCTGAAGCCTTTCTCGAACGCGTGGGCGCGAGCTTTAACGTCGAACCCGCCGCCAGCGCGGTCAGGCCGGAGCAGCCGGGCAGCTTCGGCCTCTATCTGGCCGGCCGCTGGTACCGTCTGGCGATCCGCCCCGAGCTCATCCCGGCCGACCCGGTGGGGCGCCTGGACGTCAGCCTGCTGCAGAACAACCTGATCGCACCCATCCTCGGCATCACCGACCCCCGACGCGACACGCGCATCGACTTCGTCGGCGGCATCCGCGGCCTTGCCGAACTTGAGAAACGCGTCAACAGCGGCGAAATGGCACTGGCGCTCGCGTTTCACCCCACCCGCATGGAAGATCTGATGGCGGTGGCCGATGCCGATGAAGTGATGCCACCCAAATCGACCTGGTTCGAGCCCAAGCTGGCGGATGGTCTGGCCTCGCATGTGCTAGGGTGAATTCACCTTAAGGTTTTCCGGAACCATGCCGTATACAAAGGTAAGTTGTATCCATTCCGGAAAACAGGCCCACAGGAATCAAGATCGTGAAAATCGACAAGCGCATCACCCCTCCCGCAGCCTCCAAAGTTTCGTCTGCCAAAGGCAAGGGTGCGGGCAAAGCCTCTGCCCCGGCCAAAGCCGGCGGCGATTCGCTGACGCTGACCGAATCGAGCACCCGTATCCGTTCGCTGGAGTCCGAACTCGCCTCGGTCGACGTCACCGACGCCGGCAAGGTTGAGTCGGTCAAGGCCGCACTCGCCGACGGTAGCTTCAGCGTCGACGCCGAGGTGGTCGCCGACCGCCTGATCGACCACACCAAGGAAACCCTGCGCAAACGCCCGCGCAAAAAGTAGAATCAGGCCTCAATATTCTTTGGGGCGCAACATGAACGAAATCGTTTTATCCGTGACCGGCATGACCTGCGGTGGCTGCGTCAATAGCGTGCACAAGGTATTGAGCACCCTGCCAGGGGTGCAGAGCGCCGAAGTCAGCCTCACCCCCGGCCAGGCGCGCGTGATCTACGACCCGGCCCGGGTTGACCGCACCGCGCTGGCGCAGGCGGTGGTCGATGCAGGGTTCGGCGTGGCCGACTAAGCACCCGCGCCTGCCCCCCGGACACACCCTTACTTAATGCTCAGGCCGGGCCGCACAAGGTTTCCAGCGGCTCGGGGCAATGCACGCCGTTGCCCTGCACGTAGTCCACCCCGATCTGGCGCAGCAGCGCCCGCGTCTGATCCGATTCGACGTATTCGGCGACGGTCTTCAGGCCCATCTGGTGACCGATGCGATGGATGGCCTCGACCATCGAACAGTCGACCGGGTTGCTGGTGATGTCGCGCACGAACGCGCCGTCGATCTTGAGGAAATCCACTTTCAGGTTCTTGAGATAAGTAAAGGACGACAGGCCGCTACCGAAATCATCGAGTGCAAAGCTGCAGCCAAACTGGTGCACGGCGTCGATGAACTCATTGACCACGGTCAGGTTGCCGATCGCCGCGGTTTCGGTGATTTCAAAGCACAAATGCGGGCCGATGGCGGGGGTATCCTGCAGGTGCGTCAGCAACATGCTACGGAACGCCGGATCCTTCAGCGACGCACCCGACAGATTGATCGCGAACAGGCAATGCTGCACCTGCTTGTCTGACAGGTAGCGCCAGCACAGGCGCAGGGTTTCCTCGATCACCCAGCTGTCGAGCGCAGGCATGATCGAATAGCGTTCCGCCGCGGGGATGAAGGCCATCGGCAGGATTTCGCTGCCGTCGTCGTCGAGCATCCTCAGCAGCAGTTCGACATGGCGAGTGTTGCCAGCCAAGCCGTCGGTACGCTGGATTTCCTGCCACGACAGGCGCAGGCGGCGCTCCTCCAGGGCACGGTGGATCCGCGTCACCCATTGCATTTCGCCGCGATGCCGCGCCAGATCGAGGTCGCAGGTTTCGTAGACATGAATCTGGTTGCGGCCGTGGTCTTTCGCCACGTAGCACGCCGCGTCGGCCGCCGACAACAGGCTCGCCACGTTGCCGCTATCGCGTGTGATCGCCACCATTCCCACGCTCATGCCGACAGCAAAAATGCGGTCGCCCCATTGGAAGCGGAATCGCTGCACCTCGGCGCGGAACGTATCCGCCACTTCCTGCGCGTCGCAAAGGCTGCAGTTTTCCAGCAGCAGGGCGAATTCATCGCCGCCGAGCCGCGCCAGGGTGTCGCGTTCGCGCAGCTTGCCCTTGAGCAGCAAGGCCAGCTGCCGCAACAACTCGTCGCCTGCGGCGTGGCCGCAGGAATCGTTGATCACCTTGAACTGGTCCAGATCCATGTAGCACAGCGCATGTTCGCGGCTCTGCTGCAGTGCCGACTGCAGCATGCGTTCCAGCCGCTGCTCGAACTCGCGACGATTGATCAGCCCCGTGAGCGCGTCGTGGCTGGCCTGGTAGACCAGGCGTGCGGTCGCCTGGTCGATCCTTTCCTGCATCTGCCCCTGCATCGCCTGCAGGTGTGCCGCCATATGGTTGACCCCGCGCTGCAACGAGCCCAGTTCGGCCTCGCCGTTCTGTTCCACCCGCGCGTCCAGATGCCCCTCGCCGATGCGGCTGACGGTATGGGTCAGGGCGAGAATCGGCCGGGTGATCTGGCGGCCGATGCGCCAGGCAAGATACAGGCTGACCCCCAGACCGGCCAGCAGGATGGCGAGGCTACGCAGGATGGCGTCGCGCTGACTGCGGATGGTGGCACTGCGCGAAATCTCCAACCCGACCCAGCCGAGCAGCCGGGTCGGGGGATTCGTGCGGGCACCGGCGTGGCTTGCCGGCTGAAAATCATCCACCCTCACCTCGGTCTGGGTGATCGGTGCGTAGAAGACCAGCCGGTTGCGGGATTCGATCTGGTGGATGCGGTCGGCCGGCAGTTTGTTCAGAACCGGATCGGCCCAGCCACCCTGCCCGACCTGCGCCAGCCACTGGCCGTTGGCGGCAAATACCGCCACGCCGCGGATGTCGGGCTCGATCGCCGCCTTGTCGAGCAGCGTCTGCAGAACTTCGATGTTGCCCGAGGCCACCCCGTACTCGGCTGCGGGCGCCAGCTGCCGGGCGATGGCCACCGCCCGGGTATGCAGCGACCGATCCAGGTCGTCGATTTTTCCGGTGATCAACTGGAACAGCAGCAGCACCCCGATGATGGCGGCCGGCACAATCGCGAGACCGATCACGCGTCCCCGTATCCCAGGCGAATACGCCATCAGTTCGTTCCTCCCGAAGCCTGGGCCAGAAGCTCCGCGGACGGCACCGCGAGACCGAGCGAACGGGCGACCTGCTCGTTGACCGACACGCTGAAGTAGGCGGGATAGGCCGGTGCCGGCAGCCGAATCGACGGGTTGCTCAAGGCGTTGCTGATCGATTCGGCGCTCTGCCGGCCGATCTGGGCCGGACTGGAATGGAGCGACAGCAACGCGCCGGCGCGCGTCAGCGAGCGTGAATAGCCGACCACCGGATCGCGGTAGCGGTAGGAAGTGAGAAAAATACTCTGCGCCGTATTGCGGTTGAATACTTGTGGATCGGGCACGGCCAGCAGCAGGTCGGCTTCGGCGAGCACATTTTCGAGCGCCGAGATCATACGCTCATCCTCGGCCAGGACAGCCGACACCAGGCCCAGCCGCTGGGAGCGCAGCGCCGCGTCGAGCTCGTCCAGCAGTCCGGCCTGGTCCGCACTGAGCAGCACACCGACCCGGCGTGCGTCGGGAAACGCCAGGCGGATCAACTGCGTCTGGCGCTCGAACGGCTGATCGATATAAATGGCCGATACGCTGCGCCGCCCGCCTGCGATAAGGGCGGCACGCCCGGTTGCCAGATACCAGGACCGCGGCACCAGCACTGCCAGCAGCGGGGTACGATTCGGCAGTCCGGCCAGGGCTTCGGCAGCCCGTACCCCGACCGCGACGAGCAGACGCGCCTCGTTCAGTGACGCCGTGCTCAGGCCTTCGGCGTACACCCGGCCGACCCGATGCGGAGTGTCGTCGAGATACGCCCGAATGACCTGATAGACCTCCTGATAGGGAGCCGAATCGTCGCTCAGCACCACGCTCACCCGCGCCGCGACCGCCGGGGCCGCGGCAGAGACCAAGCAGGCGAAGACCAGCGCCAGTCCGGCAACGCGCTGAACTGCAGTGGACCAGCGTAACCGCGCAGCCGTCAAACTGCCCCCTCGCTGCCCGGACCCGATTGCTCCGCGTACCACAGGCATGCGTCCTTGCTTTCACGGGCGATTGCATCGAGCAGCCTGGTATGCGCCTCCAACTCCTCGGCGGAGGCCGGCAACAGGAGCGGCCGGGGACGGGCGCGGGCGGCAGACTGCGCGCTGTCGGCCCGGCGCATTTCGAGGCCGATCGACAGGCTTTCCTGGCCGCGCGTCAGCGCCAGATAGACGGCTGCCAAGAGTTCGCAGTCGACCAGTGCGCCGTGCAGCGTGCGCGCCGCATTATCGACGCCATAGTGTTTGCACAGCGCGTCCAGATTGTTGCGCTGACCCGGGCGCAGGGCCTTGGCCATCGCCAGCGTATCGGTCACGTGGCCGCACCAGCTGGTCAGCGGCGTCATCTCCAGCAGGCGCAGTTCCATGTTGAGGAAGCCGACATCAAACGGGGCGTTGTGGATGATGAGTTCCGCCCCCTCGATGAAGTCGACGAATTCCCGGGCGATATCGGCAAAGCGCGGCTTGTCCTGCAAGAACTCCGGGGTGATGCCGTGCACCTGCATCGCGCCGGCGTCGATGTCGCGGTCCGGGTTCACGTAGCGGTGCAGATGGTTGCCGGTGAGCCGCCGGTTGATCATTTCCACCGCCGCCACCTCGATGATGCGATGGCCCTGATTGGGGTCGAGCCCGGTGGTTTCAGTATCGAGGATGATTTGCCGCATGGTTTTCGCGATCAGTGCTGGGGCGCCTGCAGCACGCCCTGGTTGGCCAGCGCGTCGGCACGTTCATTTTCGGGGTGGCCGGCATGGCCGCGCACCCATTTCCATTCGATGCGGTGCAGCTGGCTCAAGGCGTCGAGCTGCAGCCACAGGTCCTGGTTCTTTACCGGCTTGCCGTCAGCGGTGCGCCAGTTGCGCCGTTTCCAGCCGGCCATCCATTCGCTGACGCCCTTTTGCACGTACTGGGAATCGGTGTGAACTTCGACCGTGGAAGGCCGTTTCAGTGACTCGAGCGCGCGGATCACCGCGGTCATTTCCATCCGGTTGTTGGTGGTGTTGGCCTCGCCCCCGCTGATTTCCTTGCGATGCCCGCCGGAAATCAGCAACGCGCCCCAGCCGCCGACGCCGGGATTGCCCTTGCAGGCGCCGTCGCTGTAGATATAAATGGTGTCAGCGTTCACGCCGGATCCGATAGTGTTTGAGATTGACCACCTTGGCCGCAGGCGATAACAGCCGTTGCGTCACCGGCATCGTCCATTGCGGCAGGATGATGTTCATGCCCTCCACGCGTTTGACCGCCTGCAGGAAATACACGCCGCCACCCATCGCCCACCAGCGGTCGCCGGCCGGTTCCATGAAACGCAACCGGCGCAGCCAGTTGCCGCGGTTGATCGGCGGACGATAACAGCACATGCTGCCGGCCGCCACCTCCAGCCCCAGCAGCGCCATCCAGTCCTTCACCCGCGAGATATTCAAAAAACTGCCGTTCCACGGGTAGCCCCGTTCGCCGCCCTGCAGCGCGCGCGCCAGCCCCCACAGACTGCGCGGGTTGAATCCGGCCAGCACCAGCCGGCCTTCCGGACGCAGCACGCGCTCGGCTTCGCGCAGTACCTGATGCGGATTGTCACTGAATTCCAGCACGTGCGGCAGCAACAACAGATCGAGCGACTGACACTCGAACGGCAGGAACATCGGGTCGGCCCGCACCCGGGCGGGGGCTTCGACGGCACAGGTCAGCCGCAGCGGGATCCGGCTGTTGCGCAGAAAATCGATCTGCGGCAGCCCCACCTGCACCGCATTGAAGCCGAATACATCCGACACCGCCTGGTCGAAATAGCGGCGTTCCCGGAACAGCAAATGCTTTCCGAGCGGCGTTTCGAACCATCCCGCATCGAGCTTGGATAACATGGTCATCCCTCCTGTTCATCTGCCTATCATGCCGACGCTCATTCCCCTGCCCGCATTCAACGACAACTATATCTGGGTGCTGCACGACGGCCACCACGCCGTCGCGGTCGACCCCGGCGACCCCGCGCCGCTGATCGCCTTTCTGGAGGCGCATCAACTGAGTCTGAGCGCGGTGCTGATCACCCATCATCATCGTGACCATACTGGTGGCAACACCGTGCTGCGTCAACGCTACGATTGCGCCATCCATGCGCCGGACAATCCGCGGATTGCCGCGGTCACCCACACTCTGCGCGGCGGCGACAGCCTGGATCTGACGGCACCGGCGCTGCATTTCGACATCCTCGCCACGCCCGGCCACACGCTCGACCACCTCAGCTATGTCGGCCACGGTTTGCTGTTCTGCGGCGATACCGTTTTCGGCTGCGGCTGCGGCAAGCTGTTCGAGGGCACGCCGACGATGATGGCGGCCAGTCTCGACGCGATTCTGGCCTTGCCCGATGCTACCCGAGTCTGCTGCGCGCATGAATACACCCTGAGCAATATCGAGTTCGCCAAGACCATCGATGGCAGCAACCCCGCCCTGCTGGCGCGCGAGCGGCAGGACCGGGCGCGACGCGCGCGTGGCGAACCCACCCTGCCGTCGACCCTGCAACTGGAAAAGGCCACCAATCCGTTTCTCCGCTTCCACGATCCCGACATGATCGCCTTCGCTGCGCGCTACCTCGGCCGATCCCACCCCGGCCCGGCCGAGGTGTTCGGTGCGATCCGCGCCGCCAAGGACGCCTGGGACGGTTGACCGCCCCCCGGCAGCCACTTAGGATGGGGCCCTAATATAAATACGGCAGACGGTCTTGCCCGGAATCAAGTTGACCCAAACCACCTCACCCGGCATCAAGTTGAACAGCCCCGGCCTGGCGCTTGCCGGTCTGCTGTTGTGCCTGCCCGCTTCCGCGGCAGAGCCTGTTGCCTACCTACAGACGTCGGAATGGAATGGCAGCACGTCCAGTGACAACGCCACTGCCAGCCAGGACGACGTCTGGCAGCGCATCCGCAGCGGCTTCAAGATCGACGCTGCCGCCACCGAGAATCCGCTGGTCGCCACCCACGAAGCCTGGTATGCCTCGCGGCCGGAATACGTGCATCGTATGATTGACCGGTCGCGCCGCTATCTGTTCCATATTGTCCAGGAAGTCGACCGTCGCGCGATGCCGATGGAAATCGCCTTGCTGCCGATGATTGAAAGCGCGTTCAATCCCACAGCACTGTCTTCTTCGGCAGCCTCCGGGATCTGGCAATTCATCCCCTCGACCGGCCGCGTCTATGGTCTGAAGCAGGATTCGTGGTACGACGGCCGGCGCGACTTCACCGCCGCCACCAATGCCGCACTCGATTACCTGGGCAAGCTCTATCTTGATTTTGGCGACTGGCAACTGGCGCTGGCCGCCTACAACTGTGGCGAGGGCTGCGTCGCGCGCGCGATCCAGAAAAATGTCGACCAGGGCCTGCCCACCGACTACGCCAGCCTGTCGTTGCCGAGCGAAACGCGCCACTATGTCCCCAAACTGCTCGCGGTCAAGAAGCTGATCAGCCATCCCGAGCAGTACGCGCTCAGCATCGATGCGCTGCCCAACCAGCCCTATTTCGGCCAGGTGACGGTTCATGCAAGTCTGGACATCCGCTCCGCCGCCAAGCTCGCCGGGATGAGCAGCGACGAGTTCATTGCGCTCAACGCGGCGTTTCCGCGCAAGCTCATCCGCTCCGACACGCCGGTCAATCTGCTGGTGCCGGTCGACAAGGCCGACACCTTCCAGCGCAACCTCGAAACCGGCAGTTGGGATTCCTGGCAGCCCTATGCGGCACACAAGGGCGAGCGGCTTAGCGCGATCGCCAAGCGCTTCGATGTCAGCCTCGCCCGGCTTGAGGAACACAACCAGATTCAGCTGAAGCAGGGCAAGCTGACCCGCGCCCAGACGCTGCTGGTCCCGGTCAAGGGGCGCGGCGTCGCGATCGCACCCAGTGCTTCCACAGTCAAGGCGGCCGACTCGAGTGAGCATCTGGTCCAGCGCGGCGAGACGCTGTTCAGCGTGGCGCGGCGCTACGGGCTGAGGGTGACCCAGCTAGTCGAGGCCAATCCCGACCTCGGCGGCGGCCTCAAGGCCGGACAGAGCCTGCGCCTACCCTTGGATGAAGCGGCGAGCCCGAAGCGCGTGGCGATTCGCCACGTCGCCTTCAATCCCGAGCACAAGGCCAGCCTCAAAGCCGCCCATTACACCGTCAAATCCGGCGACAGCCTGTACGCCATCGCCCGGCGCTTCGACGTCGGGCTGGCGGACCTCAGGATCTGGAATCCCGCCTTCAGTAACAGCAGCACCCTCCGCGCCGGTCAGAAGCTCGTCGTCAGGCGTCCCTGAGAACCCCGAGCAGACTACTCAGTCGGGTGCAGGGGGTTCGTCCGATTTGTCGGACATCAATAACGCCACCCCGACGGCGGCCAGCACCATCCACAACACCACTGCCCAGAAGCCGAGCGCATTGGACAGCGGCCCCATGAACAGCAACATCAACATCGCCAGCGCCAGGATCGCGTTGCCGAGCCAGAAGTTGTGGCGGCGTTTGCCGGTATTCAATCCGCTCTCCGTTCGAGAATCTTAAAGCCGACCCGCCACCCAGTGGCAGCGCGCCCAGTGGGCGTTGCCGAGATCGGTCGGCTCGGGATAGGTCTGACGACACAGCTCGCCCGCGTGCACGCAGCGTGGGTGGAAATGACAGCCGGTTGGCGGATTGAGCGGCGAGGGCTGGTCGCCGGCCAGCCGGATGATGCCGCCGCCATCGTGCGGCTCGATCCGCGGCACCGCGCTCACCAGCGCCTGCGTGTAGGGATGGCGCGGTGCGCGCAAGACTTCGGCCGCCGCCCCCTGCTCGACGATGCGCCCGAGGTACATCACCGCCACCTGGTGCGCCAGATACTCGACCACCGCCAGGTTATGGGTGATGAACAGGTAGGTCAGACCGAGATCGGTCTGCAGGTCTTTCAGCAGGTTGAGGATCTGCGCCTGGACCGACACGTCGAGGGCGCTGGTCGGCTCGTCGCAGATCACCAGCCGCGGCGATACTGCCAGCGCCCGCGCGATCGCGATCCGCTGCCGCTGCCCGCCGGAAAAGGCGTGCGGATAGCGTCCGCCTGCGTCATCCGGCAATCCCACCTGACGCAACAGCCGCGCCACTGCGTCACGGCGTTCGCCGGCGGCGGCGACGCCGAGCGCGTCCATGCCTTCGAGCAGAATGTCGGTCACCCGCATGCGCGGATTGAGCGAGCTGAACGGGTCCTGAAACACCATCTGCGCCTGTCGCCGCAGGGTCGCCAGCTTGCGCCCGTCGATGAGCTCGCCCGCCAGCGTCACCCGGCCCGCGGTCGGCTCGATCAGCCGCAGCAGCGCCTTGCCCACGGTGGTCTTGCCGCAGCCCGATTCGCCCACCAGCGCCAGGGTGCGGCCGGCCTGGATCGACAGACTGACCTCGTCCACTGCCCGCACCTGGCCCACGGTGCGCTGGAACAGGCCGCTGCGCACCGGAAAATATACTTTCAGACCCTCCACCTGCAGCAGCGGCGGCGCTGCCTGGCCGGATTCCGGGTGCGCGGTCAGGTCGTGCTCGCCGACCGCGGGCAGGCTCCCCGCCAGATGGCAACGCACCCGCTGGCCACCCAGGTCCTGCCAGTCGGGTGATTCGACCCGGCAGCGCGCGATCACGAACGGACAACGCGAAGCGAAGCGGCAGCCGACGATCGCAGCGTCCAGCCGCGGCACCTGGCCGGGAATCGTGGTCAGTCTCCCCGCGTCGCCGGGGCGCGGCAGCGCGGCGAACAGCATCCGGCTGTAGGGATGCTGCGGCGCGGCGAAAAACGCATCGCGCGCGCCCTCTTCGATCAGCTCGCCGGCATACATCACCCCCACGCGATCGGCGTTTTCGGCGACCACGCCGAGATCGTGGGTGATCAGCAGCATGCCCATCCGCTGCTCGCTGCGCAGTTGCCGCAGCACCTCGAGCACCTGCGCCTGGATGGTCACGTCGAGCGCCGTGGTCGGCTCGTCGGCAATCAGCAGCCTCGGCCGCCCCGCCAGCGCCATTGCGATCATCACCCGCTGGCGCAGGCCGCCCGAAAGCTCGAACGGATAGGTGTCGAGCCGGCGCGCCGGATCCGGCACGCCGACCGCGTCGAGCAGTCCGCGCGCCTCGTCCCAGGCCGCCGCTCCGGTGAGATGCCGATGCAACGCCAGCGCCTCGGTGATCTGCTCGCCGACCCGGATCACCGGGTTGAGCGCGAGCATCGGCTCCTGGAAAATCATCGCCATGCCGCCGCCGCGCACGCCGCGCATCTCACGCTCGGGCAGGGCCAGCAGATCCTGGCCATCCAGCTCGACCGCCCCCGCAACGATCCGCCCGCCGTCCGGCAACAGGCGCATCAGCGAGAGCGCAGTGATCGACTTGCCGCAGCCCGATTCGCCGACCAGCGCGTAGGTCTCGCCCGCGGCGACGTGGAAGCTCACGCCATCGACCACGCGCACCGCTTCCGGCCCATGGCCGAATCCGGTCACCAGCTTGTCGACCCGCAGCAGCGGCATCATCGCTGGCCTCCCGCGCGCGGATCGAAGGCATCGCGCACGCCGTCGGCAAACAGGTTGGCGGCCAGCACCAGCGCAAACATGAATACAAACGCCGCGCCGAGCTGCCACCACACCACCGGTTCGCGGGCGAGTTCGAGGCGCGCGCCGTTGATCATGTTGCCCCAGCTGTACATGCTGGGATCGACCCCGACGCCGACGTAGGACAGCACCGCTTCGGCCAGCACCAGCCCGGAAAAATCGAGGACGATGGCGATCAGCACCAGGTGGAACACGTTGGGGAAAATATGCCGGCTGATGATACGGCGGTGCGATACGCCGAAGGCGCGCGCGGCTTCGACGTAATCGAGCGTGCGCAGCTTCAGCGATTCGCCGCGCAGCAGGCGCGCGAGTCCGGTCCAGCTGGTCACGCCCATGATCAGGCACAGCGCCAGCAGCCGGATGTCGGCGCGGGCGGCGGCGGTGTCGAACAGATGCGGGTTGGACTCGATATACACCTGCACGATGAGCACCGCCGCGGCAATCAGCAGCACCCCCGGAATCGAGTTCAACACGGTGTAGACGTACTGGATGAGGTCGTCGATCCAGCCGCGGAAATAGCCCGCCGCGATGCCGAAACCGATCGCCAGCGGCAGCGTGACCAGAGTGGTGAGGGTGCCGATGACCAGCCCGGTGCGGATACTCTTGAGGCTGATGTAGAGCACGTCCTGGCCGACCTTGTCGGTGCCGAACACGTGGTAGCCCGCCGCCAGCTGCGCCAGCACGCCGCCGAGCAACAGCAGCATCGCCACCACCACGACGATGGTGCGGCCCGGCCAGCCGAGCCGGCCTTCTCCCCACGCCGCAAGCCATGCGCCAAAAGCCTGCCGGGTGCGGCGTGCCTGCCACACCGCGAGGCCGCCGAACAACAGCAGGCCGACCGCCAGCGCCTGCGCCAGGCCGAGCAGGACGCGCCGGGCAATATCGGGCAGACGCGCGCCGGCGCCCGGCAACTGTGCGCCACCGTACTGCAGGCGCGGATAGTCACGCACGGTGGCGCCGTCGCGCTGCACGAATTCCTTCGCATACAGCTGCATCGCCAGCGGCGCGGAATAGGTTTTTTCGTGCTCGGTGCGCAAGCCGCCGGCCAATGCGTCGAACACGCTCAGCACCTCGACCGAATACTGCGGCCGGTCGGGCGGACTGTCGGCGAGCCGTGCGCGGTAATGCAGCGAATCGAGCAGGCCGACGACCACGAACACGCCCAGCACCACCGCTGCGCCCATCGCCATCGGGCGTTGGCCCACCAGGCGCCAGGGCGCGCTCAGGTGTGGGTGGCGACGGATGAACCAGACCAGCACCGCCACCCCGGCCAGCAGCGCAAAAATCAGCGCATCGGTCCACAGGATCACCGGACTGAAGCTCATTGCAGCCGCACCCGCGGATCGACCCAGGAATAGGAGATGTCGGTGAGAATCAGGCCGACGATATAGAGGAAGGAGCCGAGAAACACCATCGCGCGCACCACCGCAAAATCCTGCGCCTGGATCGCATCGATCGTGTAGCTGCCCAGACCCGGGATGCCAAAGAAGGATTCGGTGATCAGGCTGCCCATGAACAACAGCGGAATCACCACCACCGCGCCGGTCAGGATCGGGATCATGCCGTTCTTCAGCACATGGCGGAACAGCACCCGCAGCTCGGACAAGCCCTTGGCGCGCGCGGTGCGCACGTAATCCCTGCCGATTTCCTCGACGAAGATCGTGCGATACCAGCGCGCGCCGCTGCCGATTCCCCCCACCACGCCGACCAGCACCGGCAGCAGGATGAATTTCAAACCGTCGATGCCGCCGGAAAAGCCCGAGATCGGCAGCAGCTTCCACAGCTTGGCGATGAAGAACTGCCCCGCGATGATGTAGAACAGCCCCGAAATCGACATCAGCACCACGCACAGCACCACCCCCCACAGGTCGAGATAGGTCGAGCGAAAAAACACCATCAGCAGGGCGAAACTGATGTTGACCATCAGGCCGATGACGAATACCGGCAGCGCGATCGCCAGGCTCGGCCCCATCCGGGTGCGGATCTCGTTGCCGATGTTGCGGCCGTCGTCGCCCTTGCCGAACTCGAACACGAACATCGCCGCCGAATGCTGAAAGAAGATGGTGTCGGTGAACTGCGCGCGGCCGCTCGCCTGGCGATTCAGCAGCAGCGGCTTGTCGTAGCCGTGTTCGACTTTCCAGCGTTCGATCGCGTCGGGCGTCACGTGTTTGGCGCCGAGCTGCAACCGCGCCATGTCGTCCGGCGTATTGACGACGAAGAACAGGGCGAAGGTCAGCAGGTTCACCCCGATCAGGATCGGGATCGCATACAGCAGGCGGCGCAGGATATAGGCAAGCATCAGGCGGTGGTCCTTTCGCGGCGGCGCCACGCCAGCACCGCCGGCGCGATCACCACCACCAACCCGCCCAGCAGCAGCGCGATCGGCCAGCGCACCGGGTGGTTCCATTCGCCGCGGCGGGTCTCGCGCAGCGCCGGATCGATGCGCCGATACTTGAGCGTGTTGTTGGCCATCAGATTGGGTTTGACGTTGTGCACCCAGCCGTGGCGCAGGCCGAATGACTTGGGGTAGTAGGCAAAGATCCACGGCGCATCGCGGCGCACGATTTCGAGCATGGCGTCGATCACCCGCTGCCGTTCGGGGCCGTTGTCCATGTCCTTCATCGCCTCGAACAGGCGGTCGAATTCCGGATTGTCGTAGTTGGCGGCGTTCTCGCCACCGCTGGCCACTTTCTTGTGCGGACCGTACAGCAGGAAGAAGAAGTTCTCCGGATCGGGGTAGTCGGCGTTCCAGCCCCACTCGAACAGCTGCGCGTTGCCCTTGCGGATCTTGTCCTGGAAGCGGTTGTAATCGGTGCCGCGCACCACCAGCTGCACGTTGAGCTTGTCGAGCTGTTTTTTCATCCAGTCGAGCCGCGACTTGGCGTCGGGACCGGACGCCATGGTGTCGAAATACAACACCAGCGGCTCGCCGGTCTTCGCATTACGGCCATTCGGATAACCGGCCTCGGCCAGCAGTTTCCGCGCGTCGTCGACGGGGCGGCGTTGAATCTGGCCGTCAAGCGCCTGGTACACATACGGATTCAAGCCCTTCTCGCCTTCGACGTAGCCGAACAGCCCAGGCGGAATCGGCCCCTGCGCTGGAATACCGCGGCCATTGAGAAAAATCGAAATGAATTCATCGTAGTCGAACGCGATCGACAGCGCCTGCCGCAGTTTGCGGCGGTCTTCACCGAGCCCGCCGACCACCGGATCGAGCATGTTGAAACCGACGTACCACAGCGACGCCGCCACCGTGGTGACCAGATGGATGTCCTGGTCGCGCATGCTGTCGGTGAGTTGCGGATCGCCGCCCGCCGAAAACTGCACCGCCTGGTCAAAGCTGTCGGAACTGATTCCAGAACTGTCGTAATAGCCCTGCAGGAACTTGCTCCAGTAGGGAATGGTTTCCTTCTCCAGGCTGAACACCGCCGCGTCGACAAACGGCAGCGGCCTGCCGGCGTCGGCCAGCAAGCCGGCCTGACGATCTTCATCGCTGCCTTCCGCCGGGTAGGTCTCGCCGTGGAAATGCGGATTCTTCTTCAGCACCATGCGCCGGTTGGGGTCGTTCTCGGCCAGGTAGTAGGGACCGGTGCCGACCGGTTGCCAGTCGAGCGTGAGGTTGCGGTCGGCCATCCCGGGCTGGCCGTAGAACGCCTCGGCTTCCCACGGAATCGGCGCAAAGAAAGGCATCGCCAGCCAGTAGATGAACTGCGGATATTTGCCGACGATGCGGATCCGGTAGGTGTAGGGGTCGACCACCTCGGCGCCAGCAAGTGAAAAATCGTCGAGATTCAGCGCCGCGTCGGGCTGCGCCCGGGCGGCCTGTTCGAGCGACTCGCCGAGTGCCTTCAGGCCGACGATGTGCTCGGACATCAGGCCGAAGATCGGCGAACTGAGCTTCGGGCTCGCCAGCCGCTTGATCTGGTAAACATAATCGGCCGCGGTGAGCTCGCGGCTGCCGAGTTCGGGAAAATCACCGATCCGGCGTTTATCGCCCAGCGTGGCCGCATCCAGCGTGTGATAGCGATAGCGTCCCGCGGCGTCGCGAGCAAACGCCGGATGCGGCTGGTAGCGGATTCCGGGGCGGATTCTGATTTCGTACACGCTTTCGGCGATCGACGACGACAGCGCATCGGCCGGCAGTTGCTTGCCGGCCACATCAAGGTAACGCGGAACGGGTACCGTCTCGGCGGTCAGCGGGATCAGCTCGTACGGTCGCTTGAGAAAATGGTATTGCAGCGGCGGCTCGTAGATCTGGCCGGTGAACTCGACTTCGTTCGAACTGTAGGAGCGGGCCGGATCAAGATGTTTGGGGCGTTCTGAAAACGCGCTGTAGACGACATTGGCACCGGCCTGGCTATCCGGATAGGGGTCGTTCCAGACGTCGGAGCAGCCGGCCATCAGGCTCAGGCCCATCACCAGCAGACCCGTACCCGACAAAATAACCCCAATGCGCACCATCCCGGCAGTGTACCCAAGCGCGCCGGCAACGTCAGCCGTTATAATCCGCAACTATTCAACTCTTGTTCGGGGCGATCATGGGAATTCTCGCAGGAAAACGTTTGCTGATTACCGGTTTGATATCCAATCGATCCATCGCCTACGGCATCGCCTCTGCGTGCCGGCGCGAAGGGGCTGAACTGGCCTTCACCTATCAGGGCGACCGGATCAAGGATCGCGTCACCGAATTCGCCAGGGAATTCGGCTCCAGCCTGGTTTTCCAGTGCGACGTCGGCAGCGACGAGGAAATCGACGCCACCTTCGCCGAGCTCGCCAAGCACTGGGACGGCCTCGATGGCCTGGCGCACTCGATTGCGTTCGTTCCCAAGGACGCGCTGGCGGGCGATTACCTCTCGTCGGTCACACGCGAGAATTTCCGCATCGCGCACGACATCAGCTCCTACAGTTTCGCCGCGCTGGCCAAGGCCGCGCTGCCGATGATGGAAGGCCGCCGCGCGGCGCTGCTGACCCTCACCTATCTGGGCGCCGTGCGTTCCATCCCCAACTACAACGTGATGGGCCTGGCCAAGGCCAGCCTTGAATCCGGCGTCTATTACATGGCGCAAAGCCTGGGCCCCAAGGGAATCCGCGTCAACGCCGTGTCGGCCGGCCCGATCAAGACCCTGGCAGCCAGCGGCATCGCCAAGTTCGGTGAAAAGCTCGACCTCGTCGCCAAGAATGCGCCGCTGCGCCGCAACGTCACCATCGACGAGGTCGGCAACGCCGCCGCCTTCCTGCTCTCCGACCTGGCTTCCGGCATCAGCGGCGAGATCACCTACGTCGACGCCGGATTCAACACCACCGCCGGCGCCGACGACGCCACTTGATTGTTGCACCGGCCGGGGTTTCGGTATGTTTGAATGAAACGTCGGAACAACATTCAGAAAAAACAAACCCCCGCCTTCGGAAAAGACGGGGGTTTGTCAGCAAGCTGAAGGGTTTGCGTGCGTGCAAGCCCCCTGAGTGCGTGTTCGGGTTGGTGGGCAGTACAAGGTTCGAACTTGTGACCCCTGCCGTGTGAAGGCAGTGCTCTACCACTGAGCTAACTGCCCGAAGCGGCGCGAATTAAACCACACCCTGACCGGCAAGGTCAATTTTGCGGCAAGCGGCCGGATCAAACCCGGGCAGGTAAAATAGTGGGTTTTCGTCGCCGGCCTCGCCATGATCCGTACCCGCTTCGCCCCCTCTCCCACTGGTTACCTGCATATCGGCGGTGCGCGCACCGCGCTGTTTTCGTGGGCGTTCGCGCGCCACCATGGCGGCCAGTTCATCCTGCGCGTCGAGGATACCGACATTGCGCGCTCCACCCCCGAGGCGGTGCAGGCGATTCTCGACGGCATGGCCTGGCTCGACCTGAATCACGACGAAGGCCCGTACTACCAGACCCAGCGCATGGTTCGCTACCAGGAAGTAATCGAGCAGTTGCTCGCAGACGGCGAGGCCTATCGCTGCTACTGTAGCCCGGAAGAACTCGACGCGATGCGCGAGGCGCAACGCGCGGCCGGTGAAAAACCGCGCTACGACGGCCGCTGGCGGCCCGAGGTGGGCCGGGTGCTGCCGGTGCCGCCGGCCGGAATCGATCCGGTGGTGCGCTTCAAGAATCCCACCACCGGGGTGGTGGCGTGGAAGGATCTGGTCAAGGGCATGATCGAATTCGCCAATACCGAGCTCGACGACCTGATCATCGCGCGCGCCGACGGCACCCCCACCTACAATTTCTGCGTCGTCGTCGACGACTGGGACATGCAGATCACTCACGTGATCCGCGGCGACGACCACGTCAACAACACGCCGCGCCAGATCAACATCCTGCGGGCGCTGGGTGCGACGGTGCCGCAGTATGCGCACCTGTCGATGATCCTCGGCGACGACGGCACCAAGCTCTCCAAGCGCCACGGCGCGGTGTCGGTGATGCAGTATTTCGAAGACGGCTATCTGCCGGAAGCGGTGAACAACTATCTGGCGCGGCTCGGCTGGTCGCACGGTGACGCCGAGATTTTCAGCCGCGAGCAGTTCGTGCAGTGGTTCGACCTCGACCACATCACGCCTTCGGCCGCGCAGTTCAACACCGAAAAACTTCGCTGGCTCAACCAGCAATACATCAAGGCGGCCGACAACGCGCGCCTGGCCGACCTGACGCGTCCCTTCCTGGTCCGCAACGGCGCCGATCCGGACGACGGCCCCGATCTCGCCGCGGTGTGCGCACTGGTCAAGGAACGCGCCGCCACCATCGCCGAACTGGCCGACGCCGCCACCCTGTTCTACCGCACCCTGCACCCCACGCCCGAATTGCTGGCCCAGCACCTCACCCCGGACATCCTGCCGGCGCTGGCCGAGCTGGCCACGCGGCTTGAAGGGCTGACCTGGGAACGCGCGGCGATCAGCGCCGCATTCAAGGAAACACTGGCGGCGCACGGCCTCAAGATGCCGAAGCTGGCGATGCCGGTACGGGTGCTCGTCACCGGCGAAGCGCAAACCCCGGCGATCGACGCCACACTGGAACTGATCGGCCAGGACAAGGCGGTTGCGCGCCTGCGAGCGGGCCTGGCGGCCGCACAATCCTGATCGAATCCGCTATAATGCGCGCTGTTTTTCGCCGCTGTAGCTCAGTTGGTAGAGCAGCGCATTCGTAATGCGAAGGTCGCCAGTTCGATTCCGGCCAGCGGCACCAACAATCAAAAACGCCGCTTGCTTGCGGCGTTTTTTCTGCCCCATTTCCCACTCCTAGCCTGCCTGCACGGACAGGATCTCGTCAATCGGACAGGGCTTGTGAATCGCAAAGCCCTGCGCATAGTCGACTCCGAGTTCGCGCAACGCCTCCAGAATCGGCGGGGATTCGACGTATTCGGCCACGGTGCGCAGCCCCAGCGAGTGGCCGATGTCGTTCATCGACTTGACCATCGCATAGTCGCCCGGATTGACCAGCATCTCCCTGACGAAACTGCCGTCAATCTTGAGGGAATCGGTGCGCAGGTTTTTCAGGTGGGCGTAGGAGGTGAAGCCGCTGCCAAAATCGTCCAAGGAGAACTTGCAGCCATAGTGGCGAATTTCCCGGATGAAGTCCTGGGCGGCGCTATAGCTTTGGATCGCGGCGGTTTCGGTGATCTCGAAGGTGATTTTTTCGGTGGGGAAACCGCTGTCCGGCAGGACCTTCTGCAGATACGCCTTCACCTCGGGATTGCTGAGCGAGGTCGCCGACAGATTGATGGCGAAACCGCCCACCGAGGCAAAGCCCGCCGGATTGGCGGCAATCCACTCGAACACCTTCTGCATCACCCAGATGTCCACTTCGTGCGAGCGCTGCAGGCTCTCGACAGCAGGGATGAAATGCCCCGGCTCGATTTCCAGTCCGGTCTCGCTTTCGATGCCCAGCAGGATCTCGTAATACGGCTGCAGGGCGGTGCCGTTGCCGATCGGCATCACCTGCTGGCAGCGCAGATGCAGCCCGCTGCCCGTGAGATAGGAATCGATACGCCAGGCCCAGTCCATCAGCGACTCCTGGTTCTGCAACTGGGGGCTGGTCGCCTCGTATAGCTGGACCCGGTTGCGGCCAAGCGACTTGGCCGTGAGGCAGGCCGAGTCGGCCCGCCGGATCGCTTCAACGGCGCTGAACTGGGTCGGCACAAATTCGGTCATGCCGATGTTGAAGCCGATGCTGTAGCTGTGCTGCTCGTGCTGGAAGTGATAGTCCTTAACCTGCCCGAGCAGGTCGTC
>JACDJC010000959.1_pt1 | contig 28775 bp, 22 predicted proteins | sample 7454191 | NCBI WGS metagenome assembly JACDJC01 (sample SAMN14253291, study PRJNA609438) | sludge metagenome | isolation source: sludge after 25d culture with pyrite and EDTA | collected 2018-12-20 | reverse complement strand
GAGAGAGGGAGCTACAACACTACGTTCCTTGCAACCCGCAAGGCATCCGGATGGTTCTATGTGGGGCTGCTTCGCCGTAAGCCATCGTTCATTGCTGTCGCGGTGGTGATTGTGATGTTTGTCCTTATGCTTTCCCTTTGACCTGACCGCAGCCACAAACATAACCCTGTCAAGGGTGCCGAGAACTGCATTGATGATTGGGTAGCTCGGTGTGAGCCACCATGAGTAGATAGGCCATTTCATGTTACATTGGCGCCATTCTTGTTACTTTGGTGAACATCATGCGACTTAACGAACAAGATTCGGTACTGGTTGCCAAGCAACTCGAAATGTCTGGTAGCACCTCGGCTGTCTTTTGCGCGGTCGCGCAAAGCGAGGGGCCAATCAAGACCCCTGAGATTATCAACCGACTTCCGGCTGAATTCATTTCTCGGCAGCACTTGATTCGACTGATCGGCGGTATGGTTGATGGTGGCATTCTTCGCAAGGTCGGGGGCGGCCCACAAACGGCTTACACCGTGAACGAGCGAGTTGTCCTGAACGCCTACCTGAATACTGATTGGCTGTTTCGTTCGGAAAAGCCCTTCAACATGGGTGTGATCGAGACCTACCGGCCCAACCATTCGAGATACTTGTCAGAGGATGACGCGGCGCAGATGCGCCAAGAATCACTGGCAGCCGTTCCGGTGGCCGACACGTTGAGCGAGGTGGTATTCCGTCGATTCATGGTGGATTTCGCATGGTCGTCATCGCGACTTGAAGGCAATACCTACTCCCTGCTTCAGACCAGAGACCTACTGGAGAACGGTGTCGTCGCGCCGGGTAAGAGTGAGGACGAAGCCCAGATGATCCGCAATCATGGCGAGGCCATCACCTACGTCATCGAACACGCCAGAGACATCACGCTGTCCCCGATTGAAGTGCGGTCGATCCACGCCATGCTATCCAAGGGGCTGCTTCCTGACCCGGATAACGAGGGGCGTGTTCGTCAGTCCATCGTTGAAATCAGTGGCACGGCTTACCGGCCAGAGGCTTCTCCGCATGTTCTGAGCAATGGGCTTCAGGTGATCTGCGACAAGGCCAACGAGATCAGTGATCCGTTTGAGGCGTCCATCTTCCTGCTTGAGCAGTTGTCCTACCTGCAGGCGTTCATTGACGTGAACAAGCGTACCGCGCGCGTTGTCGCCAGTCTGCCGCTGCTTCGCGCCGGACTATGCCCATTATCCTTTTATGGCATGAACGAGGAAAACTACACGAAGGGATTGGTTGCCTTCTACGAGCTGAACGATTCCACTTTGATGGTGGATGCCTACCGTGAGGGCTACCGATCCTCGGTTGAGCGATTCAAGACGTACAAGCGACGACTATCTGATGAATCATCTGCGCGCGAGGATGCCTACCGGACAGAGGCCGAGGGCATTGTGGCGCGGTACATCAATCTGGTCGCCTTGGGTGAGGTCATGCCTGACTCACACAACGACTTCTTTCGTCAGAACATCACCGAGAGCGATCCGACCAAGCGGGATGCCATATTCCTTGAGGCACGGCGTCAGCTTGGTCGGATTGACCAACCTGCGGCATTGGCTATGGGTGTATCACGCAAGGTGTTCATGGCGTATCTGTTCCGCACGGAGGGAATCGAGATCATGCAGAGCAAGGCCGACAGACAAGACAGGAAGGCAGACACCCCATCACCGGAATGACTCAGGTTTACGAACCCTTACTGGTGTATAATTAAATCAGGGCGAACGAGGTTAAGCAGATGATTCGAGACCACAAATTCATTGACGACCGCAGTCGGGCTTTTCACGGATTGATCGCGCAGCGCATTCGTGAGAACCCTGCCCTGCTGGTCAAGGAAGTCAGGCCGAACGCGCTCCGATTCATCGAGTTGCAGCCAAGTTCTCGCGCCTACTTCGAGCGATGGCTTACCCTGATCGACCATGCTATCGCCAGCGGTGACATGGAACCGCTAACCTCGTTCATGGTCGAGGACTCGCAGCGCGCGGATGCGGCTCGCCAAGGCTCCGTGTTTGTAGGGATCATCCCTAACAAGGAGCGGCTTGCGTTCCTCAAGGAGTGGTCGGATAAACTGACGAGTCCGACAGCGCACAACGACACCCCGTCACCGGATTAACCTACCCAGCCAGTAAAAAGCCCCGCTACCGGACGTGGATCGTCTTTCCGATCAGGTGGTATCTATCCTTGATCGACTAGATCACATAATGACGCTACTCTCACGAGAACACGAGGTTTGACCACGATCTTTCCATCAGAATTTGATGTAAGTTCAATGCTTTAACCGCGTGATATAGCTTGCATTACGGCCAAAGGTGACTACAATTTGTCAAATGCCGAACAATCATAGGCATTTGGCAGGAGGTTCACCATGACAGCTTTCGAGCAAATCCAAAACATTGAAACCGAAGCTACCGATGATCGGGCTTCATCGCTCAAAGAAGTGTATAAGTTTCTCGAAAACGCGACGGAAACTATCCACAAAATCCGCGAGGGCGTGAATCCGTCGATTGTTCGCGCGCTGGGTGATTTAGGCGTTGATGCAAAATATCAGGGTCAGATCATCCCTGCCCGGACACTTCACCGCCGCATCGCCCAAGGCGAGCCTTTGACGCCTGCGGAAAGCGAGCGTGCCATTCGTTTTGCCCGGATCATTTCCGAAGCAGACCGTGTGTTTGGCAATCACGAAAAAGGTTTGCGCTGGCTGAAAAAACCCAAGAACAAACTTGAAGGTCAAGCCCCGCTGGACTTGATGGATACCGATTTGGGCGTGCAGCTTGTCCAGAACATGCTTGGCCAGATCAGCGAAGGGTACTTCGCTTGATCCTCTGGCGCATCAGCGATTACGCTGACTTGGACGATCCACGTTGGAAGTTGAACAGGCAACTGACGATGGATATGGGTAGCCAATGGCTTCGTGACCAGACTTGGCTTTTGCTGCGGGTGCCTAGCGCCATCGTTCCGGGCTGGAACTACTTGCTGAACCCATTGCACCCGAAGGCAAGCGATTGCCAGATCAAGAGTGTGCATCAGCACCCATACGATCCTCGTCTGTTCTCGATCACGTTGCCCGATTCCAGCCAGTAAGAAGCCCCGCATTGCGGGGCTTCTCTATTAACAGCGGTCTGGCGATCAGTCTGGTGACGGGCAGTTGCTACGCGCAACCAGATCGCGAAGTTCGTGAACTTCCTTCTCCAGTGCCTCGTCACGCTTTGACATGCGCTCCATTACGTCAATCATCTGTACTTGGGTTTCGTGCATACCGCCAACGAGAGCGAGCAGGTTTTGGGTGTTGGCCAAAATGTTGTCGCTGTTTTTGAAGGTCGCCCGTACACCATTGAGTGTATTATCAAGTACGGCCTTTGTCTCGTCGGCTACGGCTCTTACTCCATCAACCTTGCCAGCGGTGGTGCGAATCTCACGAACATTGCGATCAATGGCCCCCATATTGAGTTTGCCTTGTTCGAGGGCAGATCGGGAAAACTTCAAGGTGTTGCGCGCCACGTCCAGCGTGGCCTCGGCCACGTTGCCCTGATACTCCATCATTCCGGCCATTTCTTCGTTATGCCGAGCCGTTCGACTGTTGCTGCGCTCCAGATCGGCAAGTGCCATGCCGCCCAATACACCGAATACACCATCTGACATGATTGAATCTCCCTGACCGTTTGTTGATGCGCTCAATGTAGACCTGCGCCCCGCGCATTGTCAAGCATCACTAATAATCACTAATAATACAAGTTCCTATTTTATCAAGTGCTTGAAAAACAAAGACCGGCGAGTGCCGGTCTTTGGTGCGTTATTTGGCGGGTTGATCTACGCGATCATATCAGCCCAACTTGCCGGGATTGGGTGGCTCATGCCCGCCACCGGCCTTGTTAGCCCAGTCATCAGGCGTCGCATTCGAGGCTGGCTGGATTGAGTTGCCACCCTCGCCAGCGGTTGCGGTATTGACGCTGGCTTGTTGGGTTTGGCCACCACCAACCGGCGCGGAGGCCGATCCACCTGATGAGCCACCGGCTACCGGAGCGGAGGCCGAACCACCGGACGACCCCGGACTCATCTGCCCGCCTCCGGTTTCGCTGGCCGCCGCCGTGCCGACCGCTGGTGCATTTGCTGGTGCGCCCGCGCTCATCTCACCGGACTGTTCACCACCTGCACCACCCGCCTGAATGGAACCACTAGCGGGGTCAGCAGCAGATGTGCCAGATGATTCACCTTCGTTGGTTTCACCCGATGACTGGACGTCGGCATTCACCGGATCGGATACCGCATCCTTGCCTTTGCCACCGCCGGTATCCTTGCCAGCCGTGGCACTCCCCTTGTCTTTACGACCCATCCCTCCGGCACTCTCCGCAAGGCTCTGGAGCGACTTGGCTCCGTAACCAACCGCTGCACCAGCCGCCGCCTTGCCGTGGCCTTCAGCTTGTTTCATGGCACCCGTGGCTGCATGGTCGACACCCAGATCAGAGCCGCGTCCACCCAGATATTGCGGTACATGCTCTGCCAAGTGGGTAATCAGCTTGGCGATGAAGTAGATCATGGATACCGCAGCCGCGAGCATGACACCCAGATAGGTGACAAGCTGGATGGGGCCGACACCCGTTACGGCAAACGCCGAGAATCCGGAGTAGAACACGATGCCGAGTATCTTGCCGCCCACTGCAAAGAGCAGGAACGAGAACACGAACCCGAACGTCAACAGCGTGGGGCGAAGCAACGTGCCAAGGACGACAGCGTAGCCGTGTTGAGTACGCTGGCCAGTTACGCCCTCACCCTCTGCGAAGGCGTGTGCCGCCGCAAAGATGGGTGCGGCCACCATGAGTTCCACAACCAGCAGCAGCCAGCCGACAATCGCCATTGCCATGATGACAGCGGGAATGAAGGGCAGGACGTAGGACAGGATCGCGCCCTCGATGACAAGCAGCGAGCCGACCAGAACAAGGAGCGAACCCAGAGACTTGAACGCATCGCCAACCACGGGGATTTTTTTAGCGACGCTGCCGACAGCACCGGAGACCGCACCACCGGCCACCATGCCGGTTCCCCATTCAATCGCGTCCTGCCCCTGCATGGACAGGAACACAATGATGTTGCCGCCGTCAGCCAGACCCTTGGCGTAGTTCATCAGGTGGCTGGAGAACGTGCCCTCCATCATCTGATCGAGACCGGCCTCCCCTGCGCTATTGCCTGATGCCGCGATACTCTTGAGCGAACCCATCTGCAACAACGCCTGAATTCCATCCAGATAAGGGCGAAGATCGGTGGTCGGAACTTGGAGCGTGGTTGAATCCGGCGGCAATGCCACGGCGGATAAAACCTCATTCGGTACCGGTGATGGTGTCACCACCGGATTCAGCGTGCTAATCAATTGCTGATAGTTACCAACCATAGCGGTGAGAGCCGGATAGAACACGGCGCTTGATGCCCACCCCATTGATGCGGATTGCGTGGCGAAGTTTTGTGTGGTCGTTACAAGATCAGATGCCTTACCCGCGCCGTAGCCGCTGGCAGAATCGACAATGTTGCCCAACATCAGGGCATAGGTGCTACCCATCTGCGATTTAACCGTGTCGTCCAATTTGGATCCGTTCTTGATGTCGGTCACAAACTGGTCGGCATAGCCGTTTGCGGTAATCACCAGCGCGCCAATCGCATTCTCTTGAGCCTTGCAAAGCGATGACTCAACGGCGGCGGTCGACGGCTTCTGATCAGTGACCCAGTTGGAAACACTGGCGGTCATATTCGAGAAGAAGTCGGATATGCTTTCGAGCGTGGTGGTTGGCATCACGCCGCATGTGATCGTCACCGTGCCAAAGTCATCAACAGGGTTGCCGTTCTGCATGACATGGAGCGTACCCGTGGCGTGCGCGCCATTGGCTGATGTATCCCATGTCCAGTTTGACGCTTGGGTTCCATCAAAACTCAAATTCAGTTTTGGGTTTACCGCCATGACCGACTTGGTGAGTAACGCAATCTGAAGCATGTTGGTTGCCGACTGATCGACATTTTGTGGCGACACTTGAGCCTGATAGAACGTGGCGGGAGCCGTGCTCAGGTACTTGGTGAATACCGTCCAAGGCATGTCGGCCATGCCAATCGAGCCGTACACGGCCATCAGGATACTGGCCTGAAGGACAGTGAGACCCTTGATAATGGGCAGCGGCGTGAGCAACACAAGGGACAGCGGTGCTCGCACGGGCGCATAGATGCTGTGGTATCGCTTGCCAAGCGTGACACCCTCGTGCGCCGTTTGCATCGCGCCAAGGGTTGCTTGGTACGCCAAAAGCAGGCCAACGAACACCATGAGTGCCACGTTGAACGATGCGAACATATCCCCAAGAAGGCCAAGACTGGTCGAGCCGCTTTGCAGCGTCCACCACTGATCTCCGAGAAGCTGCGACAGCAGGGTGACGGACAGGTCACTCCCCGCTGGTGAGGTAATACCCGGAACAATGTCGGTCATCGCGTTTTACTCCCTATGGTTTATCAGTTGCCAAACACGCTGCTCAGGGAGCTTGTGGTTGCGTTATTGATGGTTGGCTGGATCAGGTTGTTTGCCCCGCCGTTATTGACCGTGACCGTGCCTGAACCAGACCCCACGCTAACAACGCTGTTTGCGCCCGGCGCAACCGAACCAATGGTTGAGTTGATCTGACTGATCGCGCCGTTGGTCACGTTCTGAATCTCGCTGTTTGCCATCTGGCAAACCTGATTCATCAGCGAGCTGAAGATTGATGACAGATTGAATGTGCCAACGGAAATATTCAGGGCAGAAAGGGATGACAGGCATCCGTCAAGGTTGCCCGGCGCCGGTGCTCCGCTTTCATAGTTCGTTTGAGCCGCTGTGCGGATGGCCTGCAGGTTGGCCTGAATTTGTGAGGTATCGCAGGTGGTTGTTGCCGTGCTACCCGCGTGTGCTGGTGTGATCTGAACCATTGCAAGGGTCAGTGCGGCCAGAATCAGAGGTGCTTTCTTACCCATGACAGGTGCTCCTTATTGAAAAACAGGTGAATAAGCTCCGCGCGGAGAAACACAAGGAGCCGGTGACGGGTTGTCTGCTTGAATGAATCGGTGGCGGTGCTCTCGTCGCTCAGGAACAGCCGCCCTACATCGTTTTCAGGATTGCGATCAATCCAATCAATCAGAACAAGATTCGGTGACACATGCAGCGCCGCCATGACCTCGGACGCGAGACGCGCATCCTCGATGGTAAAAACGGGCGGGTGATCATTCTGAACGATCTCCAGCAGCGGCGAGATCACGGGCATGGCTTCACTATTTGGAATAGGCCAATCCTCGTTCGCTTCCATCCATGCCAACACATAAGCCAGTGGCGGATAGCGCGCGACGATCTCCTGAATGGGATCATTGGTGTGTTGCATGAAATTCCCTCGCTAATGACTACCTATCGTATAAGCTATATGGTACACGAACAAATGCGCCATCCCGACTTCTATTTGTATCGGGTCGACCAATCAGCGAGGGCAGAACATGAACCGTAATAAGACAGGTGCAGCGATCATCGTTGCGTTAGGCATGGTAGGGGTGTCACCGGCATTCGCCGGAGTAGGCACCGGCGTGGCGGGTTACTGCACCCTGACCACGGGAAACATGGCATCACCGATGGATGTAGAGCAGGCGCAGGAGACGATCATCCCCACCATCGCCCAAGGCGCAAACGCCATTTCAGCAGCTCAGGCGCAGCAGCGACTTGCTACGCGAAACATCTGGAACCAGTACAACCAGAGCCTGACCGAGTTCCTGAAAAACCTGTGGGCATCAAAGGCGGTGCAGAAAGCGGCCGATCAGCTAGGAACCCAGAGCCAGCCAAGTGACATTTGCGATGCCAAGTCAGAGACAGCCAGTGCCGCATCCGGCGCGGCGGCGGCCACGGTAGTCAAGACCCAGATAAATGCGAATCTCAACGCTTGGGATAAGGGAACGTCATCAAAAACCCACACGCAGGAGTTCATCTCGAAGATGACCACGGGGCAGACATCAGCGCAGTCCGTGTTTAACCCCGATCCGAATTCAACCACGACCACCAGTGATGCCAATACCTTCTTGACGCTGATTACCGCGCCCAACCCACCTGTTGCCATGAACAGTGCTCAGGCAAAGACCCCTGCGGGTCAGCGCAACAAGGTCTTGATGCAGTCGTGGCAGTTTTATACAGGAATGGCTCAGAGTGCCGCTGGTGATGTGACCGTGCAAAACCTGCCCACGGCCCCCGGCGCCGACGCGCTTGCCAAGTGGCAGGCCATCCCCGGCAATGCGGGAACATACCCGCCGGGGTACAACATTCCGAGCGGCAACATCTCTCCGAACGGGCTTCTCGATGTACAGATCGCCAAGCGGTACGCAAATAGCAACTGGTACACCGATCTGAATCAGGGTACGCAGTCGCTCGCGCTGAAGGAGACCACGCAAATGGAGGCGATCAACCTCGAACAGACGAGTCGTGAACTCACCATGAGGGAGGGGCTGGTCAACGTCAGCGCGGCCCAGTATGCGATCAGGACAAACCAGAAAAACAACGCAGCAATGGCAAACACCAGTGCTGACTCGGTTCAAGGCACGGCGCGAGGACAATAAGATGATGAACCACAAACGTAAACACCTGATTGCTCCCTTGGCTGCGGCCATGCTCGCTGTGTTCGCTGGCACGGCCCATGCCGATGCACTGACCTCGCCCACGCCGATTACCGGCATGACCGCGATCACCGGCTATTGCTATTCGCTTGGGCCTATTGCCACGCCTTCCGATCTGGATACCCTGACATCGAACGTCGATAACGCCCTGCAGGAGTTCTCGGCCATCGTTCAAAGCGGTGTCCAGCAGCAAACGCTGGCAGAGCGCAACATGATGAACCAGCAGCTTCAGTCGGAGACCGCCACGCTTCGCAATCTGTTCATCACGCAAGCCCAGCAGGATTACGCCGACCAAGTGGGCGGCATCAACGCACAGGCAGACGCCTGTACCATTGAAGATCAGGCGAGCAAGACCGTTGCCGGACTGAATGCGGCAAGAGCTTTTGTTGCCGGTATCACCAAACCCGCTCCCTTGACCGGATCAGTCCCCGCAGGTGCCAATATCGGCGCGCCCACGGTGGCGCAACAGATCGCGCCAGTGGATAACACCTCGGCGCAAATGGCGGCACTCGCCAAGCAGCCGGAAAAGCAGTGGAACGCAAGCCTACTGACCCAATCAGGCGGATCGGCAACCGATGTGACGGCTGCGATTGCCCACGCGGTCAACCCGATCCCGACAAAAGGCATCCCCAATTCCACCCTGAACACCAATCCGGGGCTGATGTGGCAGGCGCACGCGGTCGTCAATTCAGCACAAACCTCGCTGGCGACCAACGCGTTTGCCGCCCAGTACGAGGGGCATGACGCAACAATAGACGGGTCAACCGCGATTTCCACCCTGTCGCAAGACCTTGGCGGGAATGCCACGACAGCGGAGAACGTGGCGGGCATCACCGCATCCAGCACGATCTCTCCGGATGCGCTGTTTCGCGTACTGGTGGCTGGTTGGGGCAAGAACCCGACATTCTCGGATGCGGTTCGCAATGGGGGTGATGCGTGGCAAGTGAAGAAGCAAGCGCAGATGCTCGCAGCGAAGCTCTGGGCCGATCAGCGGATCAACACCCTTCTGGAGCGTGTCGTTACCCTTCAGTCGGCCATGCTCGCTCAGGACGCAGAGGGATTGGTTCACAAGGTGAACGCGACCCAAGCAGACATGACGCAGCAGACCGCGCGAGGATTAGGCCAATGAAAAAGACCCTGATTGCCCTAACCATCCTGTCGTTTGGCGCGGCAACGGCTCAGGCGGCCACCACGCCAACACTGACACCAGACCAACAAGCCGCGATCAACCAGATGACGCAGCAGATTCAGAATGCGGCCAATAATGGCGGCAAGCACCAACGGGGGACGATCAACGCCGCCAAGGGTGCATCAATGGGCGCAATGGCTGGCGTGGCCGCATCCATGATCTCGGCCATGATGGGCGGCCTTATGTCGGACGCGCTGAATGCCTTTGGTGCGGTTCAGTCGTCACAGACGCAAGGTACTATGGCCGTAAACAACCTATTCAACCAGTACAACCAGTCGCTTGCCTCATTCATGCGGAACCTTGAGATCACCAAGGCGCAGCAGGATTACGCCTACCAAAGCGCGTCATTCAATCAGCTTGGGGGCAATACGACGAGTGTGTGCGCCGGATCAGGGGCATCCGCCCTTGCCAACACCGCCGGCAACGGCATCCCTTCGAGCAAACTCCCTTCGATCACCAGCACACCCGGAACCCCTGTATCCAAGACCGACCAGATGAATCAATGGGTGTCCGATGCCAACAATGGGCTGACGCCCAACGCGGATTCGCTGTTTGAGGGCAGCCCTTATTACACGGACGATCAGGTGGCCGTTACCATTCGCGCCCTCACCCTGCCCTTCGGCCCGTCACCTGTTACCGCAAGCGGAGCGAATACACCCGCCGGAACCGCCTATGCAGCAGAGGCAAAGGTGGCGAACAGCTACATCTCTCTGGCATCCAACGCCATGAAGGTTGTTTCTGACTACAACCGGCCGATCAAGGGGCTGACTGATGCACAGGTCGCCAGTATTGCCGCACTGGTTCAGGCGCAGCCGATCAGCCTTCCGGCCAGCCAGAACGACATCATGGATATGCTGGTCAATGGGGTGTACGCAAACAAGGATTGGGCCTCGTGGCTCAATCAGGCTGGTGAGCCGGGCGCGATCAAGGCGTTATCCGCAATGCACGCGATTGATCTTAGCCAGCAGCAGCGTCACCGAGAGCTGCTTGCCCAGTTGACGACGATCATGGCTGCTCGCCAGTCCATTCAGGCGCAGGTTATCGCGGATCATGCGAACAACACCATCGCGCCGGTAACAGCCCAGTCAGCCAGAGGCGTGACTGAATAAAAAGGTGTTGACCCACCGGCAGACGTGCGCCATGATTATATTCATAGGGCGCATGAATCGCTTGAGCAAGTGATTCGTAAGCATTCAAAACAAGCAACGAGGCATCCATGAACAACACAAGAGCAAACGCACGCAAGCAAGGCATTCGTGATCTTTATGATGAGAGCGAGCGGCTACCCTCATCTCAGGCCGCTGAACGAGCATTGCTCGGATCGCTACTGACTTCGGATAACCCAAGGCTCTCTGATTCGGTCGCCTCATCCATTGAGGAAGATCACTTTTTCTGGAAAAGCCACGCCGACATTTATCGCGTCATTCGCTCGCTGTCGGTCAACAACCAGAACCCCGATATTGTTCTGGTGTCACAACGGCTTAATGACGCGGGACTCCTTACGGATGCAATGCAGAACTACATTGCCCGAATCGCAATGGAGGCGCCGGTCATTCCTGATGTGCGGTCATACGCAAAGGAAATCTCCGAGAAATTCCATGCCCGCTCCGTCATCTTCGAGGCGCGGCGCATCGAGAAGCAAGCACTAAGCGGCGAGGCATCGTCGGCAAAAGACCTTATCACGAGCGCAAGGGCGAGCATGTCCGGCCTTGCAAATACCATTCGTGACGAACGGCAATTCCGTGACCCGACCTCGATCCTGTCATCGACACTGGACTGGATCACGGAAGCCTTCGAGAGCGAAAGTGGAATAACGGGTGTACCTACGGGTTATCCCGATCTCGACAGCATGACCGCAGGGCTTCATGCGGGTGACCTGATTATTCTTGCCGGTCGCCCATCAATGGGTAAAACGGCTCTGGCAATGAACATTGGTGAATCAATCTCGCGCATTGGGCGCGGCACAGTTGCCGTATTCTCGATGGAAATGCCAGCAGAGCAACTTATGGCGCGCATGGTCAGCTCGGTTAGCGGCGTACCTTACGAGAATCTTCGGTCGGGCAACCTCAACAACGATCACTGGTCGCGCCTGACCACAGCCATGACCATTCTCTCCAAGAGTGACATTCAAATCGACGACCGTCCCGGTCTGTCTCCTGACGAGATCCGCGCCAACCTGACCGATCTTGTATCGACCGGCAAGAAGTTGGGCCTTGTTGTCGTTGACTACCTTCAGTTGATGCAGATTCCAGGGATTGTCCGGCGGCACGAGACGGTGTCCGAGATCAGCCGCGAACTCAAGGCGATAGCCCGTGAGTTTGGCGTGCCGGTCATCGCCCTGTCGCAACTCAATCGTGATCTTGAGTCTCGCGCCGACAAGCGACCACAGAATGCCGACCTGCGCGATTCCGGTTCGATTGAGCAGGATGCCGACATCATCATGTTTGTGTATCGGGACGAGTATTACAACAAGGATAGCCCTGACAAGGGGTTTGCCGAGCTTATTGTCAGCAAGCAGCGCAACGGGCCTACCGGCACAATCGTCCTTGCCTTCAACAACAAGGTTACTCGGTTTGAGAACGTGTCAAACAGTGATTACGACTCCTGACCATTGAAATTAGGCCATTGGTTAGGCATCAGGGGACGCTATCATAATTATGTTATCCATATCATCTATATCAGGAATCACCCAATGAAAAAAACAGTCATCGGTTTAGCGATTGCCGCTTCACTGCTCTCGGTATCCACATCTGCCCTCGCCGCAGACGACACTTGGTCGATTGTCTCACCTTCAGGAGAGGCTGAGGTTGTACATGGAGTCAGCCCAATGGAGGCGGCTCGTCAGGCGATTGATGCCTATCGAAAGAAGGGTATCCTCTCGGTCTATGCCTCGGTGGATAATGCAAACCACCGCATTCTTCTCCACAAGGCCACATCGGATGCCACCGGCTCACTGGCCGAGTTCATCCCGACGGGCGATGATCTGAATATCAACCAACTGAACCGCGATATGCCCTTGATTCGTGACTATGCTCACGCTCATGGTGGAAATCCCGTCATTCATGTGGGTGCGATCAATCAATCAGGCGATCTGCCCATTGAAACCAATATTGTCCCTGCCAATACGCAAACCAAAGGGATCGTGTTGTCATCATTCGGCCCTCGTTACTCCGGCTCTGATGTAATTTCAGGGTTTGCCAGCGGCAGCTATGACGGGTGGCTGTATTCGAGCACCGCAACGGCGGGGCTGCCCTTCCTGACACCACATGAGTCGCGCGGCGGCTACTATTACGGCTTCAATGGCGAGGGTATTCGTCCATTCAAGTACGGTGAGTTCGTTCTTGGTACGAACCTCTCCGTCTACAAGGAGGGCGGCAAGCTGGAGCCACTGGACATTACCGGCCAGTCGCAACTGTTTTACACCGGCATCAAGCGGCCCTACTCATGGGGTACGCCGGGGGTTCGCCTTGAAATCGGTCGCCAGCTCTCTCACATTGGCATTGCGGATATTTCCGGCAGCCAGACCTATACCGCCCTTCGCGCCACCTACGAGCTAACCAGAGCCTTCATGTTGCCGAAGATGAAAACGCCCACGGTCGCATCCGTTAATGCCGCCGTTGTTCAGGGTATGTCTGCCTCGACCAGCGGCTACGGGCTTGGCCGCATCAACCTTGATCCGAATTTCACCACCGCCTTGGTCGACATTACAGCGAACCAGAATTTCGGCAAGTGGACAGCGAGCCTTGCGGCGGGTGGTCAGGTTCAGCGGGGCGTTCAACCCATGCAACTCGACTTCTACCTCGGTGGCGCGAATCGTGGCTCCGGTTACTTTACCGGTGCGGCATCCTCGCCAACGGGCGCGTATGGCGGCATTCGCATCTACACGCCACCGTTTACCATCAAGGGTGTGACCTTGCGCCCATTCGCTGGATATAACCAGTCGGTCGGTCAGCCCATGATCGGTCACTCATTGCGTGCGGCCAGTGCCGAACTGGGAGCCCAAGTGTCCTTTGGCCAGAACTTCTCCGGTGACATTGGCTACGCCCGTATCACTGACCACAATGGCGCACACGACACCAAGGGTCGATTGATCTTCAACATCATCACCAAGTTCTAACCATCCTTCAGGGTGAGTGACAAGCCAGATCCGGCGCAAGCTGGTTCGGGTTTTCTTTTTGCCTGACTCACGTCTACCCTAATCTGGATGCAATATCTGACGCTGATTCCCTGTAATAGACCATCAGCATCTTGATGTCCTTGTGACCGCTGATGCGAGCCAGTGTCAGCACATCCACCTTCTTTGCCAGTCGTGTCAGTGCTTCAGCGCGCATATCGTGAAAGTGCAGATCGTCGATCAGGCATCTCTTTTTCGCTTTCCTGAATAGCGCATCAAGTGACGCACTGGATACGGTAAACCGCCCTTCAGGTAGCTGCCCGATCAACTCAATCGCTCGCGTCGATAAGGGTACGATTCTCGCGCTGCCGTTCTTTGTCATCGGCAGGTGAACCGTTCGCGCGAACACGTCGAACGTGGCCGGACAGATGGAGAGTAGCTCGCCTGCGCGCATGGCGGTTTCAATCGACAGCAGCATGGCGATAGCAACCTCTTGGCTCAGGCTCGTCGCTTCTTCGTTCATGTAGTCGAGTGCGTCGCAAAGCCTTTCGATTTCATCAGGTGTCGGGCGGCGGGTACGCGCCGGTGGATTCGGCGGCTTACGCACGTCAGCCATAGGGTTCACGGCGATCCAGCCCCAATCGAGTCGCGCAGCTTCAAGCACGCCACGGAGGATCGTCAATTCGCGCCGGACGGATGCCCCTGAAACCTCATCCAGTCGGCTATCCCGCCATGCTGCAATCTCATGGGTTGCTATACGGTCGATGCGTCGACCGCGAAGCGGGTGCGTGTTAATCCATAGGCGCAACGTAGTCGCCTCGCGCTTATGTCCTCGGTGCGTTGGCGATATTTCTATAAGGTATCGTTCAAGAGCGTCAGCGAGTGTTTTATCTCCGGTCGTTTTTCCGGTAGTCTTGCCGGATAGCAGGCCGTTCTCCACCTCGTTTGCCCACTGTTCGGCTTGTCGCTTGGTGTCGAAGGTGGCCGACTGACGTATGCCGGAGCGCACGACTTCGGCACGCCACTTATCGCCGCGCTTTCTGAATGTTGCCATGATGGTTTTCCGTTTTTGGCGTAATTGTTGGCGTAAAATTTGGCGTAAAGATTACGCCACGAAGCAACGTCAAACAATCTAAAACGAAAAAATGAAGCGCGGGAAAATGCCCTGTAACCCGCACCAGAATAAGATTTATGACACAAAACGACATGAAGCGATAACACGCGAAAATAGTGCCAAGAGTCTTCTCCTAGGCACCATACACACGTTAATAATCAATAAGTTAATTATTCAAAGGTGCATGTATGATGCATCGATTTCAAAAAAACCCAGCTAGTCTGGGTTTTCTTTTGCCCGGATTATTCCTCGTTCCGGGCCGCAACACGAGTTGGTTACGTTAGAAGGCATCTTGTGCTTTAGTTTTGGAGCACTAATTTCAAGCATCCCAACAGGAAAAGCCCTTAATAACAAAACATTGAATAAAATCAGGCCTTTGTGTCAATTTGATGACCGAAGGGGAATATGAAGTCTCGTGCGGAAAGATGCGGGTTCCTGCAAATCGGAGAGGGTTCATGCCCGCCCAGGCGAGGGCTGCATGAACAGCTGGCGCGGCAGCCACCACAGGTAGAACACCATCCCGAACAGTTCGACCAGCGACTGGAACACAATCACCACCACGGTCGTCTCCCAGCCGGCAGGCAAGGCCAGCGCAAACGGCAGCACGACGAAGGAGTTGCGGGTACCGAGGCTGAAGGCCAGCGTGCGCCCGGCTTCCACGGGTAGACGCAGCCAGCGGGCAAGGCCGCGTGCCAGCAACGCCGCCACCAGCAGGAAGCCGACGAACACCGGCAGCACCGTCAGCAGCACGGCCCCGGCATCGAGCACCGTGCCGACCTGCGCGCCCGCGATCAGAAACACCACCATCGCCAGCAACGGCACCGGCCACCAGCCGAGGCGTTCGCGCCAGACGTTTCGTTCCGGCCGGGCTTCGACCCAACGCTCGGTGAGTGCGGCAGCCGCAAGGGGCCATCCGATCAGCACCAGCGCGGCAGGCAACATGTCTTCAGTCTTGAGTGCGGCGCTGAAATCCGCCGCCGGCAGCATCAGCCACAAGTAGGCCGGTAACAGCAGCAGTTGCAGCAGCAGGTTGAGCGGGGTCACGGCGATCGCCCGCGCAGTGCTGCCGCGCCCGAGCTGGGTGAAGGTGATGAACCAGTCGGTGCACGGCACCAGCAAGACCAGCAGCACGCCCAGTCGCAGCGCCGGGTCGTTCGACAGAAATTGCAGCGCCAGCCACACGAGCAGCGGGATGAACACGAAGTTGCCGAGCAGGATCGCGAGGACGAAGCGGCCATCGCGAAAGGCGTCGCGCACATGCAGCAGCGGCACCTGCACGAAGGTGGCGTAGAGCAGCGCCGCCAGCACCGGCCACAGCAGCGCCTCGAAGCGCGGCCCGATGCCGGGAGCGATACTGCCCAACAGCAACCCGCCCGCGATTGCGGCGAGGTAGATCCATACCTGGTGGCGCTCCAGACTCAGGCGATCCATCAGGCGCGCACCCGCAGCAGGGCGAGCGTGCCCGCCAGCATGAAACCGGCGGCCAGCGCAAACGCCAGCACCGGCGAGACCGCCGTCCATACCACCCCGACCGTGGCGCTGGAGAGGAACTTGGCTGCGCCGTTGACCGTGCCCAGCGCACCGATGGAGAACGACATGGTCTCGGCCTGCACCATCTCGGCGGTGACGGTGGATTCCAGCGCCTCCTGCACCGCCACATACAGACCGGCGATGAGGAAGATGCCGGCAAGCAACGCCACGCTGTCGATGTCCGACCAGAAGGCCAACGCGGTCAGCGCCGCCATGGCGACGCCCAGTGCATAGCCCACCAGCAGCACCGATGAATGGCCGACACGGTCGGCAAGCCAGCCCACGGGCCACGACGCGGCCAGCTGCACGACATTGCGCCACACGTACAAGAGCCCTGCCACCTGTGCCGCCTGCACCACGCCCATGCTGGGCGTAAGTAGCGTGGTGGCGGCCAGGATCAAGAGCGCATGGGAGAAATCACCCACCCCGAAAAGACCGACAGCGCCGAGGTAACGTTTGAATCGCAAGGGCAGCCCGCGCAAGGAGCCGAAGAACTTCAGCGCCGGGTTGGGCGAATGCTGCGGGTCCTGCACCAGGGTGAGAAAAGCCAGCACCGCCAGCACGCCGGGAACGAGCGACAACCACAGCACGAAGCGGAACGGCCCGGCATCGTCGCTCCAGTGCCAGCCCTGCGCCAGCCCCAGCAAGGCCACCCCGAGCAGCGGGCCGAGCACGGCGCCGACGGTGTCCGCCGCGCGATGAAAGCCAAAGGCCCGCCCGCGCGTTTCGGGGCTGACCGCCTGGATCACGATGGCGTCGCGCAGCGGGCCACGCAGCCCCTTGCCGAACCAGGACACCATGCGCCCGAGCAGGATCAATGGCCAGCCAACCGCCAGCGCGATCAGCGCCTGGCCCAGCGGCGTCAGGCCGTAGCCCAGCAGGACCAGCAGTTTGCGATGACCCAGTTTGTCGGCGATGTAGCCCGAGACCATCTTGGTGAAGCTCGCCACCGCATCGGCGATGCCCTCGATCAACCCAAGCGCGGCGGCGGGAATGCCGAGCACGGCCAGAAAGCCGGGCAGAATCACAGTGGTGGTTTCGTAGCAGAAATCGCCCAGCGCGCTGGTGATCCCGGCGCCAACGACGGTGCGGTTCATCCATCCCTTGGGCTGGACCGAGTCGTCATTCGCGGTGTTTTCTGCCCGATCCTTTGCTTTCATCGCCGTGGTTCATCGCCTCTTTTTTGGGTCATTTTCGCGCATTCTCCACTCTGCGAATCGGGGCAGGTTCCAGTGACCTGTCATCACCAGCCTTACCAAGCCAAATTAGAGAAGCCCGTCAACCCAAGATAATGACGGACCTGAATAACAGCTGCTCCCGGCAGTGAGCGATCAGTGCCGTCCTTTGTCGTGGGCACATGGGCACATGGCGCCCGCGAACAAATCCAGAACATCCTTGGAGCTGGCAGCTGATGTGAAGATCACCTTAGCATCAGAATACGCCGAGCACCACTTAGCACCACCAAGCCGATGAGGGTGCCAATGATCAGATCGGGGTAAGGAGAGGCGGTCAAGGCCACCAACACGCCAGCCGCGATCACGCCTAAATTTGCGATGACATCATTGGCTGAGAAGATATAGCTTGCCGTCATATGCGCGCCCCGGTCCCGCTTGCGCGCGATGAGCACAAGGCACGTCACATTGGCCACGAGAGCAACGAGCCCAATAGCCATCATCAGGCTGGATTGCGGCTCGCTACCAAACGCAGCCCTGCGCGCGACTTCCACGAGAGCGCCAAGCGCCAAAGCCAATTGGAGCCAGCCAGCGATGTGGGCAGCCCTGATCTTCAGGTTTGCTCCGCGCCCGACAGCGTAAAGTGCCAAGCCGTACACTGCGGCATCAGCAAACATGTCGAGAGAATCGGCGATCAGGCCTGTCGACTGAGCGACCCATCCTGACAGCATCTCCAGGACAAACATGGCGCCGTTGATGGCCAGCAGCAGCTTGAGTGTCCTGGCTTCAGACGCATCGCCATCTGCGTCCGGGTCGGCCAATGCTTCATTGTCTTGGCGCACTGACTCGATGAGCTGCACGCCCAGATTCAGGCGTGCCAACTTTTCGAGAACTTCCTCAGACGGTCCCGCGTGGATGACCGACAACTCTCGCTTGTTCAGATCGAACGATAGCGCCCCAACGCCGGGCAAGTTCGCCAGCGCCATGCGAATAAGATTTTTCTCCGCTGCACAGTCCATCTTGGGGATCGAGAAGCGCGTAGCGTTGCGACTGGTTGGCGTTGCTTGAGCAGTCTCAACCAATGTCGCGCCAAGGTTGAGCGGCCTGAGCTTCTCGGTGATGCGCTCCGCCTCACCGGTATGCGTAACCTTCAGACGCCGTGCTGCCAAATCAAACTCAAGTGTCGCGACGGCATCGGCTCCCGCCAATGCCATCCGGATCAGGTTCTCTTCCGACGGGCAATCCATCTTGGGTATGACAAAAACACTGGAGAAAGTTTTTGAGCGATCCACCGACACGGCATCGTTCGAAATATTTGAGTTGACCGGATTTGGTGTACAGCTGCTCGAACAGCCACTGTTTTGGCATGTACTCATGAATTATTTCCTGACGATATCGAAACCAGTCCTGTCAACTCCCTCACCCTCCGGGACAGCCCCAATCGCACCCGACTGAAACCTGCCGTTCTGGTTGCGATGATACCTGCATTCTCTATTCTCCGAATCGGGGCGAGTTCCTCCGCCTGCCGATGCTGAAAATCAACCGCTTGATTTGTCCGCGCGTGACCTGTTGAATCGTAGGAACTTGTATCGCGCCCTTTGCGGACTACCGGTCACTCTCACAGAGCGAGGCCGGAGCGAGGAGAGAGTGAAAACGGGCGTTTTAGGGCGTCCGGGTGCCCAGGCGAAATCCGTAAGAATCCGCACGAACCCGCGCAGATACGCGGGGAGGCAAGAAAAAACCCCAACCGTTCTCGGTTGGGGTTTTGATATTGGTGGAGGTGGGGGGAATTGAACCCCCGTCCGCAAATCCTACGCTTTCGGTACTACATGTTTTTCCTGTTTTTTAATTTAACGCGCGGCTACCCAACAGGCAGGGAAAACCACGAGCGATTCCGGATAAGTTTTAGCCAATCCACGCCGGACACGCTTCATGACGATCTTGTGAGAGTCGACGCCTGGAACCTGAACGCACAAGCACGGCTTCAGTCAGACGGCACCCTACTGGTTATTAAGCAGCGAGTGCGTAGTTGTCGTCGTTGGCAACTAAATTTTTTGCAGATTTTTACGAGGCTCTACCCCTCGACATGCACCTAGAGTTTCGTGACCCGCGTCGAAGCCATGTCACCCCCTTGGTTTTGCATACATGGTGACGATTTGATCAAATTCAAGTCTGATCCGAATCAGAATAGACAAGATTTTGCATTGATCACCCACCAAGACACGGGATGGATTCTACTCTCTTTGACCCGAGGGGGAAAGGATGAATCGGACAACAGATAAACCAGCAAATTTACAGTCTATTATGATTCCTGTAAGATGCGCCGCTTCTCTGCCCGGGTGGTGAAACTGGTAGACACAAGAGACTTAAAATCTCTCGATCGAAAGATCGTGCCGGTTCGATTCCGGCCCCGGGCACCAAATAAAACAGCATGTTATGTCACCTTAATCCCCTGTGGGAAACTAATGCAGGAAGCAACGATAGAACACCTTGTATTCATCGAAGGGCTGGATACGAGGATGTATCCGCAACGAACATGCGCTATATCAATCGCTTACGCGATTGATTTGAATACCATACACGCCTTGGTGTGCTTCGGTCATGAATGATGGAAGAACACGAAAAAAGGATGCACGGCACCACATCCATGTGGTGCAAGGTAATCTCGAAAAGTTCTTCGAGGTACACATACGTGTAAGGCCTTTAGCCTGCCCACAACCTTACCTTCTCATAGACATAATCCATGGGCAAACGCTCTTGTTCTAAACGCGTACTGCCGAAATCACCATTGCGCAGCATGCTAAAGAGCATTAGTTCGTGGTCATTCAAAGCAACGGGCTCTCTAGTTACCGACTCTGGTTCGTTAACCATCCTTTCGCGGTAGGCATCAACAGTCGCAGCATCCATCATCAGCGGTATAACCGTACTTAGCTTGCTGCGAACATCGCTGAGTATGCCAAGTCCTTCAGAATCAATATCACCCCAATAGCCAACTCGCTTATTGGCAAGCCAACTCGCCCTCATCCAGGAAGTATTCTTTCCTCCTCCCGAAACAGCGATCGTGTCAGGAATATTTTCGAGAGACAGGCACGACTGCTCATTCTCAATCACAAGAATATTTTTAGCAGGCAACTCGAAATTCAATAATGTTTCAGATGACAATCGCAACAATGGCAAACCACCGAGGGAATCGGTAGTTTTTTTACACAACGGCCTTACTAATAACCAATCTTTTGGCTTATTTTTGCAATCCAGCCAATTCAAAAGACCCATGTCATTTGCCGTAGGATCGATGATGGCTGCAGTAATCGACTCTATAAATTTCAGATTTTTTTCTATGAATTTTGTATCGACAAAGATGACAGGAAGGGCTCTTAAATAACATCCACGCCCCATACTCTTGTGCAACTGAGGTATAAGCTTGACCAGTAATATCATGTCAGATTCACTAAAATCGGACAAGGTTTCCAGATTTGCAATTAGTGCAGAGAATAATTCACGTTCAGCGGTTGTACTGACCGGCTGGACAGTGCGTGTAGCAAGTTCTACGGGGAGTACGTCAAAGATATACGCAATTCTGGACTGCCAGTCTCTGAGCTGCCGCTCTTCCGCATCGCCAAGCATTCGAGCAAGGGAGCTGATATCGGGTATTGTTAAATAAGCTGGCACCATCTGCTCAGAAAGCGATCTAAATGTTACGTTGTCCCAACGGACGTTAACCTGTTTGGACTCATTTTCCGCTTTTTCGCAGAACGACTTCCAGGAAGCCACAAACGCCTGAAAATGACTGATATCATTTAGAGCCTCATTTCCTTTTGGTGGTTTTAGAGATATCCTTATCGGAAAATATGCATTATCAATAAGCAATTTCTTTAAAGTCTTTCTATTATTCCAATACCTGGCCCGTAATAATTCAACGGCATCTTGTTCAAGAATCCCCCAAGATGGCCTACTATTTTTCTCAGACCTCACTGGACACAACCTTCGTGTTTCCCAGCTCTTTCAGCTCGATTTCGCCGGCTATTTCCCTAAATTGGGCTGATTGCTTCTGCTGGGCTATACGCCGATCTATTTCCTCCCATGTGACTTCGCACAAATGACTTTCATGGCGAGCGGGGTCGCGCTCAGCAATGAGTAAAGATCGCGCAGACTCCCTTGCCAGGTTGAGGTTCTTATACGGCGTAATCAAATTAACATGTATATTCAATTCCTTGAAAACTCGAAGAACTCGACGACTTACAGCTTCTGCGGTATTGGAAAATGCCTCATCCAGAAACACCGTGCAGTAAATTGGTCTATCGTATCCATCCGGTGTTAATACATAAGCAAGACTGGCCGCAACGATAGTGCCAGCAAATGACTCTTTTTCTCCTCCAGACTTTCCACTGCTTGATTCAAGTACATCTCGAACTTCAAGCGTCTGCGAGTCAATCTCTTCAGCAAAAAATGACATTTGATAACGCGGGTCCAGAAGTCGCTTGCTTTCTTCATTGGTGGATGTGCCTGGCGCGCTCGCCTTATCAAGAATATCAACCACCTCAGACAAAAGAATGAATCGAACTTCATGGTCATCACTCGTGGCTTGGCTCAGTGCACTTCTGACTTTACGCTCAAATTCCAGCACATGTGGATATTTCTCGCGCTTGGTACCCAGCCTTAAATGGCTTCCTTGTTTAAATTCGGTGCGCTTCAAAACCTGGTTGATCGTATTTATTCTTTCTAAAATATCTTCTCTTTCAGATTCGAGCTTTGTCTTTATGCTGGCCAATGATTGAGTGGCATGCTTGTTCAGTCGCTCTTTAAATTGATCAATTAGCTCCGGAAGCCCTTCAGTTTGAATATAGGTATAGTGTTCAAGATAATATTGCAGTCCTTCCAGCCCAGTAGGCCAGTCAACGGTGATAGGTTGCCATTTATCCTTCCCTCGGAATGAACCCATTATTCCGTTTGCAACATTCTCCGCTATGCTCTTGGCGGAACGTATCTTATCCAATTCGCCATCAATGGCTTTTGCAAATTCCGCTTGTCGGTGGGAATCATCTAACCGGACCTCACCAACCCGCGCACGAAGTAATTGCCTGACATCATTTGTCATGCCGGCAGACGCGAACTGCTGATATTTATCCAGTTGTTCTTGGGCATGAGATTTATCGGTCTCTAACGACCCTTTCTTCATTAAAAGCTGCCCCTTGCCTTCCTGAATCAGTTTCAGGTGTTCCTTAGCCGTATCCCACCGGCTTCTGGCTATGTCAAGGTCGCCACCCGATTTTTCCAGTGAATTCAAATCAGCTTGCACACTTTCCAAACGCCTTTGCCAGTATGGCGCATTGATCTGCTCCCACGTGTACGATCTCAGGCGTTCCCAGCGCTTCTCCTGATCAGAAATCTTATGCAGATCCTCCAGTGATTTTTTATCCCTTTCTTTTAGCTCTGCACACAACTGCTCCAGTTCATTCTTGTCATTATGAAGAATGGCTAGCCGTGATTTATTGGAAAAGCCAAGGTACCAGTCTCTTCTGTTGTCAATCCTGGTCTGATCCTTTTTCTCAAACCGACCTTTTTCCTTATGTACCAAGCCTTCTTTGGTCATTGAGAAAGGGGTGACATCCAGCTCGTCTGTTCCGGCAACACACTGTAAATCATATTTGCTCAGATGTTTTTTCAACCAATCCCGATAGGGGTGCTCTTTCCAGGCAAGCTTGCGAAGAAACCCTCTTTCAGAGAATTCGACGTAGTCACTTTGAGTTTCCAGAACAACCTGAACGCGAACATGTAAACCCGTGTGCCGAACATTTAACCAGCGCGTCACCATGGAATAGCTTTTTCGAGGCACCAGCAACGTCAGCTTTAACCCTCCCAGAGCTCGCTCAATCGCGCCTTGCCAAGACCGCTCTTCCTCTTTCACATCCAAAAGCTCACCGATAAAAACCAAGTCATCCGCTGGTAGGTTTAACGAATCAAGGATTTGATCGCGTAGTTTCTGATAGTCCTTATGAATATTAGAATTGGGCCTCGCTTCTATTTCTCGAATGTCGTTTTCAATTTCTTTGACAGCGTTTTCGTTCCTGTTCAACTCGGCACGAATTTCTGCAAAGGTTTCCAGACCCTGATTTTTCAACTTTTCTAAATTTTCAGCCTGCCCATCTGCCAACGTTTTGTTAGCGATAAATGCCGACTCGGTAATATCCGTACTTAATCCAAGATTTTGGCAGTCACGCTGATAGTTTGATGAATGCCTTATAACGGCTTCGAGATTTTCCTGGGCATGCTTGATATCCTTCCTGAGCGATTCAGCTTTATCGCCGCCGACGTTAAGATATTCTTCATGCCTCTTCTCCAGGGATGACTGCGCATCTCTTTCGTCGATTTCTACGCTGTTGATTTCCCTTGATATTGATTCCAGGGTCTTATCTATATCCTTTAGCTTTTCCGACCAGAGAATTGAAAGTGCCTCGCCAAAGTACGTCGCCAGGTTACTTTTTTCCTGCAGGAGCGAATCCAGGGACAGGGTGGCATTTGTGATTGATTCGGCCAGCCCGGGTAATCTGCTTAAATGGCTGAACTGCTCTTTCGCATCAATCAACTGTTCATGTATTGCAACGAGATCGGAAAACTCCTCAACAACATTTTTCGCATCCTCTTTAACACTGCTTGGTTCGAGCACTAACTCACGTATTAACTTGGTCAGATCATCGATCTTCTTCAGGCCAAGCGCTCGCGACAACAATGCAGGGGCATTCTTGTTGTCCATAAAGAGATGCTTACGATAGAGCTCCTGATAATCTGAGAAATTACTGTCGCAATCTGTTATGAGAGGATCGTCCCGTAACCACTGTTTGAGTTGCCTCGTATTACCTTCGCCAAAAGCATCGAGAAGCTCCTTAAGCTGGAGATTACGCTTGGCGACAAGATAATCACGCTTTACATCACCCAGTGTGTTTGTTGCGCTTGTGGTCCAGAAAAGTGCAGCTAAAGTGATACATGAACCATCATCAGCTCGATAAAGTGCTCTCAGGCCGGTAACAACGCCTTTTTCCCGTTTGCTTTTAACACGGGTTGAAGCGCCATCATGAACTGAACCAAAACTTCCCCGCATATAAGACATCAGAGATCGGTCGGAGTGATCACCCTGTGCTGCGGCGACATTGAATGTTGCCTTTCCCGCCGGCAGGAGAAGAGCCATCAAGCCATCAATAAAAGTCGACTTGCCGGCACCATTGTCTCCGGTTACCAAAGTTCCTTCTGGGTCAATCGCAGCCGTGTGCAACCCATGAAAAGACCCCCAGTTAAACACTGACAGTTCTGACAATCTTATTTGCCCCTGAGAAAACAAATCTTTTGTGAATATTGAGTTACCGATTTCACTGGTGGAAGGCTGCGCAGCGTTTTCGAATAAATCAGTAATCATTTCCAATCACTCCCCCGCATGGCTTATTTTATTGAGTTCTTCTTGCGCTAGCGCAGAGTATTCGGCCAACATGGTCTCCAAAAAACTGGCATTAACGACATAACGGATGATGGGCGTGATTTCGTATCGATCTTCTTCGCCTCTGATCGTCGACAAAACTTTCCTCTTAACCATCTCTTTTACTCTGGCCAGTAATTTTTTTCGATCTTTTGAAGCGTGGTCGGTTATTGGAAGAAAGGGTGTCAGATAGGATTCCAGGCGTTCGATATCAATCGTGATTTTTTGTTCTCCCGCCGCCTCTCTGTCCTGATAATGCTTTCTCAAAGCCAGTAGTATCAATGTATCAAACAGGGAAAGCGTACGCTTTGGAATCAAGGTGGCTGACTCGTCAGAATCCAATGCCTCATCTTCTAACCCATCATCTTCGATAGTCTCAACATTATCTGAGGTAGTACTGGCCACAAATGCCACGCCAGACTTCTGATCCAGTACTAGCTGGAGATAAACTTCAGATAGATGTTTACGTATCGCCAATTCATAACGACAAAGCTGTTCAAATAGCTTCGGTTTTTGTAATGCCAGAATAGAACCCTGCCGCATCAGATGAACCAAAACCCGCCGGGCATCATGAGGCATATCAGAATCTTTGGATTTCACGCTGTCCGTTATTAGTGCCTGCCCATCACCTTCCAGCGATTGATTTTCGAAATCGCCTTCCAGACTTTTTTGAAGCGAATCACCTGAAGTACCAGAGCCATCCGATACCAGGCTATTTCCTTGATTACCTTCGTCATGTAGCGCCCGATCGGATTTACCGGTCACCATCGAAAAGAAGCTATTGGGTGGTGTGTTATTCGTCATTGACTTTCCTTGGCTAGAGTGCAAGTTCGTCGATATCATCCGGAAATAATTCGGCAGTTAATAGATAGGTAGGTATCGATGCCTTCAGTGTAACCCCTTGCTTATCAACCACGATCACCTCCTCTTTTCCATCTAATACGGTCGCATCCACTGCCTTTGCTACTCGCAAATACGCGACCAGTTCCTCCAAGCCTGAGTTCAACGGGTTTTCGTCCGCCAGCTTGGCAATCGACATCGGGCCACGTTTCCTTAGTGTGTTAAAAACTTGATAGGCCACCTGCCTTACTTGAACAGCATCGAGACAGTCAAGCACGTGAGCGCTTGGCTCTCTTCCATTGGCGTTTTCTTCAACGCCCGATGTATCTAGCTTGTCGTCCGGGCTTCTTAATTTCATCGATTCAGGGGATTTAATCTCTATTGGGCCTACAGAAAGACTCAACCTCATTTCTGTTGCCAGATCCAAGCCTTCATCACGCAGCAATACGGCCTGTCTTTCAAGCTTTGAAAGCAACCGATCAACCGCCTGATTTTCGGCAGCAGCACCACTTTCTATATAGGAACGCAGACCCTCTTCATTCCGTCGCCTAACACGAAAGACTCTTTCGCTTTCGCGGCTCAACTCACGCATCAGATGACTAAGAAACTGATGCTGACTACTGGATAGTTGCTGACCGATCGGTCTACTCAGAATGCTACGGAGCTGCTCACGAAATTCCATCGAGCGGTTTTGATCACACAATAACTGGAAAAAACCCTCAAATGCACTTCCTGCGTCCGTAGTAGAAAGCAATGCCTCTCTTTCCATTACTGATAGCAACACATCACCGCGAGAGATATCACCCTCAATAATCTGAACTCTAAGCTGTTTATCTAACGCTCTGATTTCATCCTCAACACGGCGAAAATCCCCTGTCAGCACAGAGGCCAGTTGATAGATCTCCCGGATGCGCTCTCTTTGCTCGGACTCACTCAGAACGGGGACAATTCCCGCTTGAAGAGCCTCGATCTCACGTTGAATTTCTGCTTTTTTGCTTTCAAGCAAAGCCACCTTCTCATCAACGTTAGGGCTAACTGCAACCGCCAAGTCACGAACCGCTTCTTGAACAATGCGCAAATGTGAGGCAGTAGTGCCTGAATTGCGTTCATCGAGCCCTTTACAGAATCTAAGCGCTATTTCACTGGCGTCAGTTTTAGTCAGTGAATCATCCATTTCACGTAACCAGCCATTATTAATCCATTGATTCAGATAAGTGGCTGCCGGCGTCTCGGTTGGCCAAATGCCCAACTCACGGCTACGTTCTATCTCCGCATCCAACAAGATTCGAGCGCGACCGTAGGGAACTTCACTTTCTTCCGAAAAGAGATCCGCAATGAACGCAAGGATATAAGGCGCATTATCAGCCCTTAACATCCTCCAGGCTGCGCTCTCGGAAAATAGCCGCCGATACTTGGCTTGCAAACCTTGGAAGTTCAATCCTTTTTCTCCGTACGAATTTCTTTTGACAGGCTGATGCCGCTGATTATCGAACAGCCACCGCGAATAAGAAAGATCGAATCACCCCGTGTTTTGAGGAGACTATTTAGTTTAAGTCATACCGCTGTGGCGGTTTGACCGGCAAGGTACCGGTAGTAGCTTGCCTCAACTTCTGCCGGAGGGGTATAACCGATGGGTTCAGGTAGTCTTTGGTGGTTGAACCAGTGCGCCCATTCCAGTGTAGCCAGTTCCATCGATTCCTTGGTTTTCCATGGACCACGGCGATGGATCAGTTCCATTTTGTACAGACCATTGATGTTTACAGCCAAGGCGTTGTCGTATCTGTCGTCCCGACTGCACACCGAGGATTCAATCCCTGCCTCTGTAAGTCGCTCCATATACTAATGGAGACATGGGTACCTCGAAAAACCGTCACGAGCGGCCCGAGTGCAAGGCGGACGGAGCGCAGCGACCGAGACATACCAAATAGATAGGCGAGGGAGCGGGCTGACGCCAGCTTTGCGTTAGCACCGCCCAACGCAGCAATTGGGGCGCGCAGTAGGTTTTTCGAGGTGCCCACATATTGCGGTCACCGGGCTAACGCTTGCTTCTGCACATCAAGAACGAAGTAGGTGCGCATGGAACTGCTGACGGGCGAGCCAATGATGCGACTGGCGGATATCTATGCTGTCAGGGTGAGGCCGGAAATAGTATTACTGATTGACTCATCAGTTACTCCGTTACCCTTAGGTAAATGCTGATTTATTCCGTCCTTGGAATAAATCAGCGCGCTCATCGCGGTACACGCCCGCGATGGCGCTCACGAATCAAAAACTTACGTCTTTGTTCGTGTTGGGGCATCCTGCCCCAAACAGGAAGCACTGAATAAATCAGCACTTCCTTAGCACTACTGCCCTGCTTCCTCATCCAAGCGTCTGAGATAGGCCAGCTTTTCGGCCAGTTTTTCTTCTAAACCCCGCGGCACCGGCTGATACCAGCCCGGCTCCGACATGCCTTCGGGCAGATACACCTCGCCGGCCGCATAGGCGTTGGGTTCATCGTGCGCGTAGCGGTAGTCATGGCCGTAGCCCAATTCCTTCATCAGCTTGGTGGGTGCGTTGCGCAGATGAATCGGCACATCTCGGCTCTTGTCACGTTTGACAAATGCCATTGCCTGATTGAAGGCGTTGTATCCGGCATTGCTTTTCGGCGCGATGGCAAGGTAGATGACCGCCTGCCCCAG
>JACDJC010000958.1_pt1 | contig 28801 bp, 22 predicted proteins | sample 7454191 | NCBI WGS metagenome assembly JACDJC01 (sample SAMN14253291, study PRJNA609438) | sludge metagenome | isolation source: sludge after 25d culture with pyrite and EDTA | collected 2018-12-20 | reverse complement strand
TGCTTTCCGAACAATCCGACCGGCGCGACGATCACGCATGAACAACTGCGGCAGTGGGTTGATTACGCGCGTGACACCGGCGCGCTGATTCTCTTCGATGCCGCCTACGAGGCGTTCATTCGCGACGAGCGTCTGCCGCGATCGATCTACGAGGTTCCCGGCGCGCGCGAAGTCGCCATCGAATTTCGCAGTTTCTCGAAGACGGCCGGTTTCACCGGGGTGCGCTGCGCGTATACCGTCGTGCCGCGGAAGTGCATGGCCCGCGATCCCGAAGGTGTCCCGGTGCCATTGCGCGAGTTGTGGCATCGCCGCCAGGCCACCCGCTCCAATGGTGTCGCCTATCCGGTGCAGCGGGCCGCCGAAGCCGTGTACAGCGCCGACGGACGTCAGCAGGTCCAGGCCCTGATCGACGGCTATCACGCCAATGCCGATGGCATCCGTCGATCCCTGCGCGAGATGGGTCTGGCCTTCAGTGGCGGCGAGCATTCGCCGTACGTCTGGGTCGACAGCGCACGCGATTCATGGGAATTCTTCGATCTGCTGCTGTACGAGGCCGGGGTCGTCTGTACGCCGGGTGCCGGCTTCGGGCGCTGCGGACGCCGCCACGTCCGCCTGAGTGCGTTCAACGGCGCTGCGAACGTCGGCACCGCGATGACGCGGATGGCCGCCGTGCTTGCCGGACGCGGCGCCTGACGTGATCGGGGCGGCCGGCACGGGGCCTGTGGTACCCCGGCCGCCCGGTATGTCCCCAGCACCTTCCGGGTACGTCCCAAGCACACTGTCCAGTGCACCATTTCGGGGAGGACCGCTTCATCATGGAACAGGATCACACGGTTTCGCAGCGGCAGCGCGAAATCGCCGCTGCGCTCGATGTCGTGGCACCCTTTGTCGATGAAGCCGCACTGCAGGCGGAGGTCATCCGGCGCATCACATTCCTCGGCGACACGCTGCGCGGGAGCGGTTGCCACGCGTTCGTGCTCGGCGTGAGCGGCGGCGTCGACTCGCTCGTCGCCGGCCGCCTGGCGCAACTGGCCGTGCAGGCGCTGCGCACGCGTACCGGCGATGACGGCTATCGCCTGATCGCGGTGCGCCTGCCCAGCGGCCGCCAGCACGATGCGCGCGACGCACGCGACGCGCTGCGCTTCATCGATGCCGACGAGTCCTGCACGGTGCCGATCGGCACCGTGGTCACGGCCCTGGCGACGCGCTTGCCGCAACTCGCCGGACTGTCGCCGCAGCAGCGCGATGCCGTGCGCGGCAACATCAAGGCACGTCTGCGCATGGTTGCCCAGTACGCAATGGCCAACGCCGTCGATGGACTGGTCATCGGTACCGATCATGCCGCCGAGGCGGTCATGGGTTTCTTTACCAAGTTCGGCGACGGCGCCTGCGATCTGGCACCGCTGCACGGGCTCGTGAAGAACCAGATCCGCGCCATCGCCGCGTGGCTGGGCGCACCTCCGCATCTGGTCGACAAGACACCCGTCGCGGGGCTCGAAGACCTCGCCCCCGACCGGCCCGATGAAGCGGTCCATGGGGTGCGCTATGCCGATATCGACGCCTTTCTGCACGGACAGGCCATCGATGCCGCCGCGGCGGCGCGGATCGTGCGCGCCTGGGAAACGAGCGCACACAAGCGGGCGTTGCCGCTGGTTCCCTGAATCCGGCTGGCGCGAGCCGGTTCCTGTCCGCCCTTGTCAGGATGGCGGCAGGGGCCACGGAGGTTCCGTGTCGAAGAACCCGGCGCGTCGCGACTGCGATCACCCGTATGGCGGGTGGCACGACTCGTGCATGAAGTCGTGGACCATCCAGTCTGCGGGGAAAGCGTATGGACGACTTCCAGGGGGTCGGGACGAGGCCCATGCTGCCGTTCACGAAGATGCACGGCACCGGCAACGATTTCATGGTGATCGACTGCACGCACGAGCCTTTTGGCCTGAGTCCCGCGCAGATCCGCCGGATGGCCGATCGTCATTTTGGTGTCGGCTTCGATCAGTTGTTGCTGGTCGAAGCGGCCGATCGCCCCGATGTCGATTTCCGCTACCGGATCTTCAACGCGGACGGCACCGAAGCGGGACAGTGCGGCAATGGCGCCCGCTGCTTCGCCCGTTTCGTGCGCGACCGGGGCTTGTGTCACAAGGACTGCATACGCGTGCGTACGACTGCCGGGATCATCGAACTGCATCTCACTTCGTACGGCGCGGTGGTCGTGGACATGGGGGTCCCGAAGCTCGAACCCGCGGACATCCCCTTTCTGGCGACGCATGCCGGACACCGTCATGAAGTCGAAGTCGATGGCCGTCGCGTCGAGCTGACGGTAGTCAGCATGGGCAATCCGCATGCCGTGCTGTTTGTTGACGCCGTCGACACGGCTCCGGTGTCGTCGCTCGGGCCGTCACTGACCGTGCACCCGCGCTTTCCCGAACGGGTGAACGTCGGCTTTGCGCAGGTGGTCTCGCGCGATGTCCTGCGGCTGCGCGTGTTCGAGCGCGGCGCCGGCGAGACCCTGGCCTGCGGCTCCGGGGCCTGTGCGGCCGTTGTGGCAGGTCGCCTCGGGGGCCTGCTCGACCCCCGGGTGACCGTACAGCTGCCGGGCGGCGACGTTCGGATCGAGTGGCCCGACACAAGCAGCCCGGTCCTGCTCGAGGGATCGGCGATACCGGTGTACGAGGGCCGATGGCTGTGGCCACTTTCCTGATCCGATCACGGCAGCATTCGTTCCGTTCACTCGATTTTTTCACGCCGTTCGTGCGCCTGATCCGCTAGCATCCTGTCAGTTTGCCGGGCTGCTGTCGTTTCCGGCCCCGTTTCCCGCCTGCGGAAACACGCACGACGAGATTCGATGTCCGCAACGCTGTCCTCTTTCACGGTGTCTCCGCATTCCTCGGCGCATCTGCGGCGGCTTTGCGAACGCATCGCCGACTGGTTGCAGGCGGCCGCCACCGGTGCATTGCCGCCGCTGGCCGAGGATCTGGAAGAGACCGCGCAGCGCGCAGCCGATGTCGGCGAGCGGACGAACCTGTCGACCCTGGCCGCGCGCCTGCGGACGGACAGCACACAGCGCGGGCAGACGGTGCGCCGATTTTTCGAGGAGCGGGTGCAGCGCAGCCTGGACGCCCGGGAAGCCGGGGTGGAAGAAGGCATCAGCGCCCCGGTTGCCGGCATCTCCCCGTCCTGGATGGATGCCGCGGAACTGGCGCGCATCGTTCGGGAGCACGGCGGCGCCGGTCCGTCCCGGTACCTGGCACGACTGGATCACCTGCTGACCGAGTGCGGCGCCGCCTGGCCGGATCGGCTCAATCCGCTTACGCTCGAAGCGATGGCGCTTGCGGTGCATGCCGGGCTCGCTGACCCTGGCGTGGACCGGTCCGCGCGGCTTGCGCTGTGCGGGGCGGCAAACCGCCATTTTGTGCCGGTGCTGGTCGAAGTCGTCGAGGCCGCCGAGCGTCTGCTGGCGCAGATGGGATATTCCGACGACCCGCCGGCTGACAATCGATCCCCCGGGGCCCGTGCGGCGCTGTCGACGCCGGATTCGTCGATCGAGCATCCGCAGGCGCTGGTGGCGCGCGCCGAGCGCGATGCGGCGGTGCTGGGCACCTCGGTGCTGGGGGGTGATGCACCCGGAGCGCGTCTGCGCGCCTTGCCGGTACTGCATCCGGTGCTCGATGCCGAGCGCGATGCCGTCGCCTTTGCCCATTCGGTCGGCGCGCTGCCATACAGTCGCGAAGCACGCGCCGGATTTTTTGCCAATGTGCGTGCGCGTCTGCGCGACGCGAACGCACCGGCCACGCAGGTGGCGGTCGTCGACCTCGTGGCGGCGATGTTCGATTATCTGGTGCACGAAGACCAGGTTCCCCTGGCGGCGCGCCCGCTGCTCTGGCGCCTGCAGTTGCCCGTGCTGTCGCTGTCGCTGCTCGACGCCGGCTACCTGGGCGAGGATCCGCGTTCCCTGCGCCGTCTGCTCGAGCATTTCGGCGCGATCTCGGTCGATCATGCAGACGAAATCACGCGTGGCAGCGAGTTGCACCGACGTCTGGAGACAATGGTCCGCGCGATCGAGATCGTGGCCAGTGCCTTGCAGGTGCGCTCCAGCGTCATGGCGCAACAGGTGCAAAAGGAGTTTGCCCGCGCGGCGCGCAGCGTCGGTCAGGTCATCGAGCACATCGCGCGTGAGCACCGCACGCTGGAGGCCACGCCGGGACGGCGCAACCGGCGCAATTACATGCGCCGCCCGGGGCCGGAACTCGAGCAGGAAGTCACGGCCCGGGTGCGCGGGATGCTTGAAGAGCGCCTGCGCCGGCACCGGCCGCCCGAATCGGTGCTTCGTTTCCTGATGGACCTGTGGTTGCGCCATCTGCGTACCGCTGTCCTGCGCGATGGCGAGCACAGCGCCGCATTCCAGGTGTCGCTGCAGGTCGTCGATGATCTGCTCTGGAGCCTGGACGAGCAGGGCCGGCCGTTCAGTCGGGGGGAACTGGCCCAGCGCATCCCGCCGCTCATCCGCCTGATGACGCGCGGCGTGCAGGAAATCGGCGCAAAGGAAGAGGATTACAAGGCGTTTTTCGATGAATTGTTCCTGATCCACCTGCGTCGGATGCAGAAGCGTGACCGTGAGCATCGCGTGGCCGGCGCGGGTGAACGCGCCGGGGATGCCGCCGGGCGCCCCGCGGCAGCGGACACTTCCGCACCGCACCGGACTCAGCCACAGTCACAGCCCGAATCCGGATCCGAATCCGGATCCACCGAGCCGCCACCGCCCGCTTCGCCGGCCGATCCCGGCGCGCCACATGCCGTCACGGAGCTGTCCGACGCTTCATCGGCAGCATCGGCCGCGGCCGATGCTGCCGATGCGGCTGCGGACGCGCTCGATGCGGGTCCGGGAGAACATCTGTCGGGGATCCTCGAATCGCTCGACCTCGGTGATCTGCCGGCTTCGCCGGTACGCCTGCAGATCGATGCCGGGGCGGCCGTGCACCGGCTTGCACGCGGCGACTGGATCGAACTGCTGACACGCGACGGGGGCAGTTCCTGGCTGAAGGTTGCATGGATCAACCGCCGGCGCACGGTCGTGCTGTTGCTGCGCCACGCCGATCGACGGGCATCCTCGCTGCGGATGGACGAATTGCGTGATCGCCTGGCGCGCGGTCGCGCCCATCTCATTGCCTCGGATGCGACGTCAACAGTACGGTAACTGTCGGTCGCGTCCCGAAAGGCACTATAGTGCCGGGCTGCGCCGCTGCCCGGAAGGGGTTTGCGGGTGGCGCGGACCCTTCCGGGCACGCGGGCTCGCAGGCAAAAGCGGCGGCCATCGGGGAAAGTCGGGAGTCGCAATTTTTTTCGTTCTGGCCTGATAATGGATGATGGATGCATGAAGCAATCGTCGGGGCCTGTCCTGTCCGTGTGCAGATGCGCCCCGCGTCATTGCCGATGTGCTTCGTGTCGAGCGCGTGGCGGCGATGGCTGCAGAGACCGGCACAGCGTCCGGACACTTCCGCACGGGGCTCATCGCTTCATCTGTTCACACACACGTTCATAATGTCGGGCCGATCAAAAACTGGAGGAGTTTCGATGAAAGGTGCAAAGCTTGTGCAACTGGCAGTGGCAGCCGGTCTGACGTCACTGACGTTCAGCGCCACCGCGGCGGATTCGGTCAAGGTCGGGTTCATGCTGCCGTACTCCGGAACGTATGCCGCGCTGGCAACGGCCATCGAAAACGGCTTCAAGCAGTACGTCGAGGAACAGGGGGGCAAGCTGGGCGGCCTGAACGTCGAATACGCGCGCGTCGATGACGAGAGTGCTCCGGCGAAAGCCACCGACAACATCAACAAGCTGATCAACCGCGACAAGGTCGACGTCGTCATCGGCACCGTGCACTCGGGCGTGGCCATGGCCATGGCCAAGGTCGCCAAGGACACCAATACGCTGATGATCGACCCGAACGCCGGCGCCGACGCCGTCACCGGGCCGATGTGTGCACCGAACATCTTCCGCAGTTCGTTCTCGAACTGGCAGCCGGCCTACGGCATGGGTGTGGTCGCAGCGGAGAAGGGCTACAAGACCGCCGTCACGATCACCTGGGATTACGCGGCCGGCAAGGAAAGCGTCAACGGCTTCAAGGAGGCGTTCACGAAGGCCGGTGGCAAGATCGAGAAGGATTTGACGCTGCCGTTTCCGCGCGTCGAATTCCAGGCGCTGCTCACCGAGATCGCGTCGATCAAGCCGGATATCGTGTACACGTTCTTCGCCGGTGGCGGTGCGGTCAAGTTCGTCAAGGATTACGCGGCGGCCGGTCTGAAGGAGTCGATTCCGCTGGTCGGCGCCGGCTTCCTCACGGATGGCACGCTGCAGGCGCAGGGAGAATCGGCGCAGGGTCTGCTGACCACGCTGCACTATGCCGACGGCCTGAACACTGCGCGCGACAACGCTTTCCGTCTGGGCTACGCCAAGGCCTACAAGATGCAGCCCGACGTCTATGCGGTGCAGGGCTATGACGCGGCGCAGATGCTCGCCATCGGACTGGCGGCCAGCAAGGGCGAGAAGAGCCGTCAGGACGAACTGATCGCAGCCATCGAGAAGGCGACCATCGACAGCCCGCGTGGTGCGTTCACACTGTCGAAGTCGCACAATCCGGTGCAGGACATCTATCTGCGCCAGGTGCAGGGCGAATCCAACACGGTACAGAGTGTTGCCGTGAAGGCGCTGGCCGACCCGGGACGCGGCTGCCGGATGTAAGTCACTGGCACGCGGCCGTCGGATCCGGTTCCATGGATTCGACGGCCGGTTTTTTTGACTCGGTGCGGCCGTGATTTCCCGCCGCTGATGATCGGGCCTGCATGGATTCCCTGTTCTTCTTTCTGGTCCAGTGCCTGAATGCGATCCAGTACGGCTTGCTGCTGTTTCTGGTGGCCAGCGGCCTGACGCTGATTTTCGGCATCATGGGCGTGATCAATCTCGCCCACGGCAGCTTCTACATGATCGGCGCGTACATGGCGTTCGCGCTCGGCTCCTGGGTCGAACAGGTGCTGGGCGGCGGCTTCTTCGTCACGCTGGTGCTGGTCATCATCCTGGCGGTCGTGCTCGGCTACGTGCTGGAATGGATTTTCTTCAGCTATCTCTACGATCGTGAGCACCTGCAACAGGTGCTGATGACCTATGCGCTGATTCTCGTCTTCGAGGAACTGCGCAGCCTGCTGCTCGACGACGACGTGCATGGTGTGCCGGTGCCCGACTGGCTGTCGGGGTCGATAGCGCTTGGCGACCTGATGACGTATCCGGTCTACCGGCTGCTGATCTCGGGCGTGTGCGTGCTGGTGGCGCTCGGTCTGTACTGGGTGATCACGCGCACCCGGCTCGGCATGACGATTCGCGCCGGCGCGTCGAATCGCGAAATGGTGCAGGCGATGGGCATCGACATCCGCCTGCTGTACCGCATCGTCTTCGCCGCCGGGGTCGCGCTGGCGGCGCTGGCCGGTGCGATTGCGGCACCGGTGTCATCCGTCTATCCGGGCATGGGCAACCAGGTTCTGATCATCTGCTTCGTCGTCGTCGTGATCGGAGGCATCGGATCGATCCGCGGGGCCTTGCTGGCCGCTCTGCTCGTGGGCTTCGTCGAAATCTTCGGCACGGTGTTCTTTCCGCAGGCCGCCGGACTGCTCATCTACGTGCTGATGGCGGGAATCCTGCTGTGGCGCCCCGAAGGCTTGTTCCGCAGTGCCTGATATCTCACGCTCCCCGGCTTTTCCGTTCGTCGCCGTCATTACCGCGCTTCTCGTGGCCGGTGCGCTGGCGCTGTTTCCGCTCTTCGCCGGCAAGTTCGGGATGAACCTGGCGATGAAGATCATGATTCTGGCGATCTTCGCGCTGAGCCTCGAGCTGCTGGTCGGGCAGACCGGGCTCGTGTCCTTCGGACATGCCGCCTTTCTCGGCATCTCCGCGTATACCGTGGCACTGCTCACGCCGGAAAGTGCGCCGGCGCAGATCTGGATCCTGCTGCCGGCGGCGCTGCTGACATCGGCCGTCTATGCGCTTTTCGTCGGTGCGCTGTCGCTGCGCACGCGCGGGATCTACTTCATCATGGTGACGCTGGCCTTCTCGCAGATGGCGTATTTCGTGTTTCACGACACGCCGCTTGGCGGCGGCAGTGACGGCATTTACGTCTACTGGCGGCCCGAGGTGTCGATCGGCGGCTGGAATCTGCTCGATCTGGACAGCATGCATGGCTACTATTACTTCGTCCTCGGCAGCCTGATCGTGACGGCCATCGTGCTCGCGCTGCTCGTGCGCAGCCGTTTCGGACGGGCACTGGCCGGCATCCGCGTCAATGAACAGCGCATGCGCGCCGCCGGTTTCGCCACTTTCCCCTACAAGCTGGCCGCCTTCGTCGTCGCGGCCATTTTTGCCGGGCTGGCCGGTTTCCTGCTCGCCCTCAAGGACGGCTTCGTCAATCCCGAGCTGCTGTCCTGGCACGAATCGGGAGCGGTCCTCATCATGATCATCCTCGGCGGGCTCGGCAGCCTGTGGGGTGCCATGATCGGCGCCGGTGCCTTTGTGCTGCTGCAGGAATTCTTCCAGTCCGAACCGGTTTTCGGTGAACTGGCCCGTCACTGGCAGCTCACGCTGGGCCTGACGATCATCCTGTGCGTGGCGCTGATGCCGCAGGGCCTGATCGGGTTGGGTCGCCAGCTTGGACGGCGTCTGCAGCCGCAGCGGAGGGCGGGGCATGTCTGAGCAGAGCCTGACCGGAGTCGCCGGCGGTGCCGGCGAAGCGGCGGCAGACCAGGCGCCGGTATTGCTGCGTGCCGAATCGGTGTCGCGCAGTTTCGGTGGACTGCGGGCGGTCGATCGGGTTTCGCTGGCCGTGCGCCGCGGAACCGTGCACGCCGTGATCGGCACCAACGGCGCCGGCAAATCGACGCTGATCAACGTACTCAGTGGCGAGATCCCGGCCAGTGAGGGGCGGGTCGAACTGCTCGGGCGCGATGTCTCGCACTGGTCGCAGCCGCGACGTGCCCAGGCCGGGCTCGGGCGCAGTTATCAGCGCAATACGATCTATGCACCGTTCACGGTGTTCGAGAACTGCCGTCTGAGTGCGCAGGCGCATCACCAGCGCCCGTGGAGCTGGTTGTCCGCGGCAGCCCGCTGCGAATTCAGCTGCAATGCGGCGCAGCGCGCACTGGAGCGGGCTGGCCTGACCGCACAGGCGGACATCGAAGCCGGCACGCTGTCGCACGGGCAGAAGCGCCAGCTGGAGATCGCCATGTGCCTGGCCACGGCACCGCGCGTGCTGGTGCTCGACGAGCCACTGGCCGGGATGGGTGCCGAGGAGTCCGAGCGCATGCTCAGTCTGCTCGAGGGTCTGAAGACGGAGCACGGCATTCTGCTCGTCGAACACGACATGGATGCGGTCTTTCGCGTATCGGACGAAATCACCGTGATGGTCAACGGGCGGGTGATCGCGACCGGCACGCCGGAAGACATTCACGCCAATGCGGAAGTCCAGGAGGCGTATCTCGGTGGCTAGCGGGCAAGGCAGGGAACAGCCGATCGTCGAGGTGGAGAATCTGCACGCCTATTACGGGCAGAGCCATGTGCTGCAGGGCGTGCAGATGCGGATCGGCTTCGGCGAGGCCGTCGGCCTGCTCGGGCGCAACGGCATGGGCAAGACGACGCTGATCCGCAGCATGCTGCGTCTGCTGCGCTCGACGACCGGCCGGGTCACGATCGCCGGCCGCGATTGCGCCGGCGCGCGCCCGGATCGCGTGGCGCGGCTGGGTATCGGTTACGTTCCGGAAGGGCGCGGCATTTTCCCGAATCTCAGCGTGCGCGAAAACCTGATCATGGCCTCGCGCCCGGGTGTGCGCGGGCAGACCGACTGGACCTTTGAGCGCGTGCTCGAAACCTTTCCGCGCCTGTCGGAGCGGCTTGGCAACGGCGGCAACCAGTTGTCCGGCGGCGAGCAGCAGATGCTGGCAATCGGCCGCGCCCTGATGACCAATCCCGATCTGATCGTGCTCGACGAGGCGACGGAAGGTCTGGCGCCGCTGGTCGTACGCGAAATCTGGCGCATCGTGCAGAGCATCCGTGAAACCGGCATTGCGTCGCTGGTCGTCGACCGGAATTTCCGCGCGGTACTCGGTCACACCAGTCGCTGCGTCGTGCTCGAACGTGGCCGGGTCGTGCTCGAAGGCAGCTCGGAAGCGCTGGCCAGTGACGAAAAATCACTGGAACAGTATCTGGGCGTCTGAAATTCCGGTTTTCGACACATGGGGTTCGTTGCAGTGCGGTATACTCTCTCGCTTTCAGGCGCGTAGCTCAGCTGGTTAGAGCACCACCTTGACATGGTGGGGGTCGGTGGTTCGAGTCCACTCGCGCCTACCAGCGCTCGCGTCGATCGGATCGGTCGGTACCTTGACACCAGCCGCACGGACCGGAGCTTTCGAGACGGTCTGCGCGGGCCAGGCTGTTTTTCCGGACCCCGATTCCTGATGATCCAGATTACTCTTCCCGATGGCGCCCGGCGCCGTTTCGACGCTCCGCTCACCGTGGCGGAAGTGGCGGCGTCGATCGGCAGTGGACTGGCACGCGCTGCACTGGCCGGGAAGGTCGACGGGCAACTGGTCGACACCTCGCACCGCATCGAGGCCGATGCCGAGGTTGCGCTCATTACCGAGCGGGATCCCGAAGGTCTGGAGATTCTTCGTCATTCGACGGCGCATCTGCTGGCCTACGCGGTCAAATCCCTGTTTCCGGATGCCCAGGTCACGATAGGGCCGGTAATAGAAAACGGCTTCTATTACGATTTTTCATATAAAAGACCTTTCACGCCGGAAGATCTCGAGGCCATCGAGGCGAAGATGCACGAACTGGCCCGTCGGGACGAGCCGGTCACGCGCGAGGTGTGGGAGCGCGACGAAGCGGTCGCCTTTTTCCGTTCGATCGGCGAAGAGTACAAGGCCGAGATCATCGCTTCGATTCCGGCGGACCAGTCGATCACGCTGTACCGCGAAGGCGACTTCGTCGATCTGTGCCGCGGCCCGCACGTGCCCTCGACCGGACGGCTGAAGGTCTTCAAGCTGATGAAGCTGGCCGGCGCCTACTGGCGTGGCGACTCGAACAACGAGATGCTGCAGCGCATCTACGGGACGGCCTGGACGAAGAAGGAAGATCAGGACGCGTATCTGCACATGCTCGAGGAGGCCGAAAAGCGCGATCACCGCCGGCTCGGTCGCGAACTCGATCTCTTCCACATGCAGGACGAAGCGCCGGGCCTCGTCTTCTGGCATCCGAAAGGCTGGGCGATCTGGCAGCAGGTCGAGCAGTACATGCGTCAGGTCTATCGTGACACCGGCTATCTGGAGGTCAAGGGTCCGCAGATCCTCGACCGCAGCCTGTGGGAGCGCACCGGTCACTGGCAGAACTATCGGGAGAACATGTTCACGACCGAGTCGGAGAACCGGTCGTACGCGCTCAAGCCGATGAACTGCCCGGGCCACATCCAGATCTTCAAGTCCGGCCTGCGCTCCTATCGCGATCTGCCGCTGCGCTATGGCGAATTCGGCCAGTGCCATCGCAATGAACCCTCGGGTGCGCTGCACGGCATCATGCGCGTGCGCGGTTTCACCCAGGACGACGGGCATGCCTTCGTCACCGAAGACCAGATCCTCGGCGAATGCGTGGCCTTCACCCGCGATCTGCAGCGCGTCTACCGCGATTTCGGCTTCGAGCAGATCCTGTACCGGGTGGCGACCCGTCCGGACATGCGGGTGGGCTCCGACGAACTCTGGGACAAGGCCGAGGCGGCGCTCGAGGAAAGCCTGCGCAGCATCGGCGTGGAATACGTCGTCGCGCCGGGCGAGGGCGCCTTCTACGGGCCGAAGATCGAATATGCGCTCAAGGATGCGATCGGACGCGTCTGGCAGTGCGGGACGATCCAGGTCGACTTCAACATGGCCGGTCTGCTGGGAGCGGAATATGTCGCGGAGGACAATTCGCGCCGTGTGCCGGTCATGCTGCATCGGGCCATCGTCGGCTCGCTCGAGCGCTTCATCGGCATCCTGATCGAGCATCATGCCGGCGCGATGCCGATCTGGCTAGCACCGGTGCAGGCCGTCGTCGCGACGATCACCGAGGCCCAGGTTCCGTATGCCCGGGATGTGGCGGAAACCCTGTCGAAACAGGGCTTTCGCGTCGACTGTGATTTGCGGAACGAAAAGATCAACTATAAAATTCGCGAGCACAGCCTGCAGAAGGTTCCGTACATCCTTGTCGTCGGCGACAAGGAGCGGCAGGCTGGCAAGGTGGCCGTGCGTGCGCGCGGGGGTGCCGAAGTCGGTGTCCTCGATGTCGGGGCGTTCGCGGCGCGGCTGTCCGATGACGTCGCGAGCAAGCGATCCCAACCGCAATGACGTGGCCTGTACCGTCCCGGGTGCAGGTCATCGTCGTGTCTGGCGTCGCATCGGAGCTTTCATGATCAGGAAATGGAGAACGCAGCATCGCTACTGAACGCGCGCACCGCATCAACGGCGAAATCACTGTCCCGGAACTGAGACTGGTTGGTATCGATAACGAGCCGATCGGCATCGTGTCTCTGCGCGAGGCCATGCAGATGGCCGAGGAAGCGGACGTCGATCTCGTCGAGATTGCCCCCCAGGCCCGCCCGCCTGTCGCCCGTCTGATGGATTACGGAAAGTTCAAGTACCAGGAACAGAAACGTCAGCACGAGGCAAGGGCAAAGCAGAAGGTCATCCAGGTCAAGGAAGTCAAGTTCCGGCCGGCCACTGACGAGGGCGATTACCAGGTCAAGCTGCGCAATCTGCGCCGTTTCCTCGACGATGGCGACAAGGTGAAAGTGACCCTGCGTTTCCGTGGCCGCGAGATGGCGCACCGGGAGTTCGGCGTGCGCCTGCTTGATCGGGTACGTGGCGACGTCGACGAGATCGCGCAGGTCGAGCAGATGCCTCGCCTGGAGGGGCGGCAGATGATCATGGTCATCGCCCCCAAACGCAGGAAGTAGGAACAGAAGGAAGCAACAAGCCGGGCGGGTCATCGAAGTTTCGACGCGACGTCGGACACCTGGCCAGGCAATCGAAAAGGGCAGGAAGGAAAATGCCGAAAATGAAGACCAACCGCGGCGCGGCGAAGCGGTTTCGCGTGCGTCCGTCGGGCGGCGTGAAGCGCGCACAGGCGTTCAAGCGCCACATCCTCACGAAGAAGACGACCAAGAACAAGCGTCAGTTGCGCGGCACCTCGCAGGTGCACGCATCCGATGTGGCGGCAGTCAAGGCACTGCTGCCGTACGCCTGAGGAGAGAGCGATGCCCAGAGCCAAACGGGGTGTGACGGCGCGCGCGCGCCACAAGAAAGTCATTGCCGCGGCCAGCGGCTATCGTGGTCGCCGCGGCAGCGTTTATCGCGTTGCCAAGCAGGCGGTCATGAAGGCCGGCCAGTACGCCTATCGCGACCGGCGTACGAAGAAGCGCGTATTCCGCGCGCTGTGGATCACGCGGATCAACGCGGCAGCGCGTGAGCACGGCCTGACCTACAGCACGTTCATTGCCGGGCTGAACAAGGCCTCGATCGATCTCGACCGCAAGGTGCTGGCCGATCTGGCCGTACGCGACAAGCCGGCGTTCGCGGCCATCGTGGCGCAGGCCAAGGCGTCGCTGGGCGTGGCCTGAGGACGTGCGGGCACACTGTCGGGCCGTGATCCGATGAGCGTACCTGCCGATCCGGGCGCAACCTCCCGGGAAGCGCCCGATCCGGCGCCGGGCGATCGCAGCACGGCCGCTTCGCACGGAGTCGGCGGCGATGCCGCCGACTGGCAGGCGGACATCGAACGTCTGCTTGCGGCGATTGCCGCCGCCGGCAATCCGCATGAGCTGGCCAATGCCAAGGCACAGGCCATGGGCCGGGACGGTGCGCTTGGCGCACGCATGAAAATGCTCGGCCAGCTCGCAGCGGCCGAGCGTGCGGCGGCCGGCAAGGCCCTGAACGTCGTCAAGCAACGCTTCGAGGCCGCCGTGCGCGAGCGCGAGGCGCAACTGGCGGCACAGGCGCTGCACGAGCGTCTGGCACGCGAGGCCATCGACGTCACGCTGCCCGGTCGGGCCGTGGGCGGCGGCGGCCTGCATCCGCTGACACTGACGATCGAGCGCATCGAACAGATCTTCCGTTCGATCGGTTTCGACGTTGCCGAGGGTCCTGAAATCGAGGAAGACTTCTTCAATTTCACGGCGCTCAATACGCCGCCCGATCATCCGGCGCGATCGATGCATGACACGTTCTACGTCGATCTGCAGGATGCCGAGGGTCGGCCGCTGGTCCTGCGCACCCATACGAGTCCGGTGCAGGTGCGCTACGCGCGTGCACATTGCCCGCCGATCCGCGTGATCGCACCGGGCAAGACCTATCGGGTCGATTCGGATGCGACGCATTCGCCGATGTTTCACCAGTTCGAAGGCCTGTGGATCGACGAGGACGTCAGCTTCACCGACCTGAAGAGCGTCTACGCCGACTTCCTGCGCCGTTTCTTCGAAGGCGACGAACTCGACGTGCGTTTCCGCCCGTCCTATTTTCCGTTCACCGAGCCGTCGGCCGAGATCGACATCCGCTTCGCCGATGGCCCGCTGGCCGGCCGCTGGCTGGAAGTGAGCGGCTCGGGCCAGGTGCATCCGCAGGTCGTGCGCAATTTCGGGCTCGATCCGGAGCAGTACACCGGCTTCGCTTTCGGCTCCGGCATCGAGCGTCTGGCGATGCTGCGCTACGGCGTGGGCGATCTGCGCCTGTTCTACGAGAACGATCTGCGCTTCCTGCAGCAGTTTCATTGTTGAGCGCCCATGCGTATTCCCGAGAACTGGCTGCGCCGGTTCGCTTCTCCTGACTGGACTGCCGACGAGATTGCCACGCGGCTGACGATGGCCGGCCTCGAGGTCGAAGGAGTCGAGCAGGCGGCACCGCCGTTTTCCGGCATCGTCGTCGCGCGCATCACCGAAATTGCCCCGCATCCCGATGCCGACCGCCTGAGCGTATGCACGGTCGACGCCGGGGAAGCGTCCACGCGCACCATCGTCTGTGGTGCGCCGAACGCCGCCGCCGGCATGACGGTCGCCTGCGCGCTACCCGGCGCCGTCCTGCCGGACGGCCTGCGCATCACCCCGCGCAAGATGCGCGGCGTGGCCAGCGCCGGCATGCTGTGCTCCGGGCGCGAGCTGGGCCTGTCCACCGATCATGCCGGGATCCTGTCGCTCGATCCGTCCCTGGTGCCCGGCACCGATCTGCGCACCGCACTGGCGCTGGACGAAGCCGTTTTCGAGATCAAGCTCACGCCCGATCTGGCGCACTGCATGAGTGTGCTCGGCGTGGCGCGCGAACTGGCCGCGCTCAGCGACAGCGCACTGACGCAGCCCGTCTGCACGCCGGTGCCGGTCACCATCGCCGACCGGCTGCCGGTCCGGGTGGCGGCGCCGGATCTGTGCGGACGTTTTTCCGGGCGCGTCGTGCGTGGCGTCGACCCGAAGGCGGCGACGCCGGAGTGGATGAGGCAGCGGCTCGAGCGGGCCGGGCAGCGCAGCATCGCGGCACTGGTCGACATCTCGAACTACGTGATGCTCGAACTGGGCCGGCCGACACACGTTTTCGATCTGGATCGCATCCGCGACGGGCTTGACGTCCGCTGGGGGCAGGCCGGCGAGACGCTGGAACTGCTCAACGGGCAGACGGTGACGATCGACGCGGAGGTTGGCGTCATCGCCTCGGGCGGGCGCCCGGAAAGTCTGGCCGGCATCATGGGAGGCGAAGCCAGCGCGGTCACCGACGATACCCGGGACGTCTTTCTGGAGGCAGCCTTCTGGTGGCCGGCGGCGATTGCCGGACGCTCGCGCCGCTTCAATTTCAGCACCGACGCCAGCGCGCGCTTCGAGCGTGGCGTCGATGCGGCCAGCACGGTCGAACATCTCGAATACCTGACGCGCCTGGTCCTCGATATCTGCGGCGGTGCGGCCGGTCCGGTCGACGATCTCGTCACTGGTCTTCCCGAGCGCACACCGGTGCGCATGCGCGCAACGCGTGCGCGAAAGATCCTCGGCGTGGAGATCGCCGATGACGAGATGGCGGCCATTTTCCAGCGTCTGCGACTGCCGTTCGAGCGCGACGCGGACGTGTTCACCGTGCAGCCGCCGTCGTTCCGTTTCGATCTGCAGATCGAAGAGGACCTGATCGAGGAAGTCGCCCGGATCTGGGGCTATGAACGCCTGCCGGTTCGCGCGCCGCGGGGTTCGCTGCAGATGCAGGCGGTGCCGGAGACCACGCGCAGCGTGTCGCGGCTGGCGCGCAACGTCGCGGCCCGTGATTACCAGGAAGTGATCACCTGGAGCTTCGTCGATTCGGTGCTTGACGGCCAGCTCGGTGCGCCCGGACCGATCCGGCTGCTCAATCCGATTGCGGCCGGGATGGATGTGCTGCGCACGACGCTCTGGGGCGGATTGATGCAGACGCTGCGCACGAATCTGGCACGCAAGGCGTCCCGGGTACGGCTGTTCGAGATCGGCCGGGTCTTCCTGTCGGCCCCGGCTGCTGATACCGGCACCGCCGATCCGGTTGCCGGGGTCGTTGCCGGCATCTTCCAGCCGGCACGTCTGGCCTTGCTGGCATACGGCCCCCGCCATGCGGAACAATGGGCGCTTGGCGATCGCCCCGTCGATTTTTACGATCTCAGGGGAGATCTCGAAGCCGTCATCGATGCCACGTTGCGTTTCGAGGCCGCGGAACATCCGGCACTGCATCCCGGGCGCAGTGCGCGCGTGCTGCAGGCCGGCCAGCCGGTCGGCTGGATCGGCGAACTGCATCCGCAGTGGCAGCAGGCATTCGAACTGCCGTCGGCACCGGTGCTGGCCGAGATCGATCTGCCGGTTGCCCTGGCGCGGCGCCTTCCGGTGCTCGAGGAGAGTTCACGCTTTCCGCCGGTCATCCGCGATCTGGCACTGGTCGTCGACGCCGATCTGGCCGCCGCGAAGGTCTTCGACGAAATTGAACGGGTGCGGGCGGAAGAGCCGTCCGCAGCCATCATCCGGACGGTTCGCCTGTTCGATGAATATCGCGGTAAGGGTCTGGAAAATAAAGAAAAAAGCCTTGCCTTCCGCCTGTGGATACAAGATACTCGTCGCACGCTGAGCGAGGCGGAAGCGACGGCTGCGGTGGACGCGGTCGTTGCGCGGCTCGCCCATTCCCTGGGCGCGCGATTGCGTACCGGCGGCGAAACGCCCCGGTCATGAGGCAGACGTCCGGATCCCTGCATGCACCGTCACACCGGTGCTGCCGATCCGGATTCCGTGAGATTCGAGAGCGATGGCGGAAACAGCAATTCCGTCCGGCCATGCGGTGTCCGGACGATCCGGGCCCTCACGCGGGACCCGGGCAGACGAGCAGACGACGATCGTCAACAGGACGGTCGGCGGACGGACGGCTGCGCAGGACGGTAAAACCGCAGGGTTCACCGCCGGACCAGCCGCGGATTCCGCACCGGACGGTACGGGCGGACTCGAGGTGACGGTCAGCGACACGCGCGTCACGCAAGGTTCGAAATCGGGCTCAGGCGCCATCGCGGCCGGATTCACGCTGACCAAGGCGGAACTCGCCGATCTGCTGTTCGAACAGGTGGGCCTGAACAAGCGTGAGGCCAAGGACATGGTCGACGCCTTCTTCGACGAGATTCGCGATACCCTCGAACGGGGAGGCTGCGTCAAACTGTCCGGTTTCGGGAATTTTCAGCTGCGCGACAAGCCGCAGCGCCCCGGACGCAACCCGAAGACGGGCGAGGAGATTCCGATCTCGGCGCGTCGCGTGGTCACCTTCCACGCCAGCCAGAAGCTCAAACTGCAGATCGAGGGCGACGAGAGTTGAAACCGTGGATCTTCCCGCCGTTCTGCCGGGTGAACCTGCCCGAAGCGGCCCTGTCGAACTGCCTGGAGCCCCTGCGTTCGGGCGGCGCATGATGCACAGTCGAAGCGAAGCCTCGGACGCATTGCCGCCGATCCCCGCCAAGCGCTATTTCACGATCGGCGAAGTGAGCGAACTGTGCGGCGTCAAGCCGCATGTGCTGCGCTACTGGGAGCAGGAATTCACACAGCTGCGCCCGATGAAGAGGCGCGGCAACCGACGCTACTACCAGCATCACGAAGTACTGCTCGTGCGGCGCATTCGTGAACTGCTGTACGAGCAGGGCTTCACCATCAACGGCGCGCGCAACCGGCTCGGCGAAGCCCAGCAGAGTGCGCAGTCGGACGCCGGGGTAGACGCGGAATCCGCCGGGCCGATGACGTCCGCTGTCGGTACGATCGATCTCGCGGCCCTGCGCGCCGAACTGGAGCAGGCACTGCAGATTCTTGCCGGCGAACCGCCCCCCGCAGCCGATTCGACGCAGACCGCCGAAGCAACGGATTGACCGCGCCGCAGCGCTGCTGCCGCACTGCTATAATCGCCCGCTTCGGGACGTAGCGCAGCCTGGTAGCGCACTTGCATGGGGTGCAAGGGGTCGCGAGTTCGAATCCCGCCGTCCCGACCAGTGAAATCAAGGGGTTAGCTCTCACAAGGGGTTAACCCCTTTCTCTTTTTCAGCGCAAGTCGGGACTGTGTCCCCACCAATGCCCCCACTTTTCTATGCATTGCCCGACGCCCGAGATGTCCCCGTCCTTTGACCGTGTCTCCCGCCTGCCAGAATGAGACTCATTAGCACGACGGGTACACTTTTGTGCAGTGCAGCATAGGCCGGGCGCTCCCTCCTGCCGAAAAAATCCGGACGGCATTTTCAAACTTTCAGGGGATTTTTCAGGATCGAAGGGGCCGGCGCCCCTCACTACGGCAATCTACTGGCACCGCCACGGACGTTCGGAACACTCTCTGGCTGCGTTGTTCAAGTCCCGTATTGAGCGCGCATTGTCTTCATACCATTGCCGCTGCCTTCGCTCGGCATCGCTCTCTGTACGCTTCGTCTGTTGTGTACTTGGACTAGACCCGGTGTCAGAGACGCAGGAATGTACGATTTGAGCAAGGACGACAAGGACGACCAACCAAAACACAGCCTTCATTTTTCTTCTCTCCGTGTGGATTGTGGCGCTGCATGCTAACTGATCTTTCTCTCTTTTCAGGCGTGCTATCCTCGCCATCCTCCGGGCCGACCGTCAGTCGGCCCGGTGCCTGTAATTTCAATACGAAAGGGAATTGGTAGGCTGTGCTGGCGGCGCCACGAACGCCGCCAGCGCGTTTTTCCTCTCAGGGGTAGGGATGCGTCCCTCCGGCTCGATCACATGCGCCCACCGCCCCAGATACGTGAGCAGGTATTCCCTCCCGCCGTGTTCCCGGTAGCGCCACCATAAGGCGATCCCGACCAGCGCTTCCCGTGCAGCACGGATCGGCAGGGACGGGGACGCGAGCCAAGGTATCCCCGTCTGCTCGGCCAGCGGTGCCAGTAATGTCAGGCGGTGCCGTACCGCATCGTCGGAGCCGCCTACGGCTAGTTGCTTGAGCGCTTCGCGCTCTCGGTGTTTCAGAAATTTCGCCATTTCTCTTTTCTCCTTGTCGAATGGCGTTGAGAATCCCGCTTGCGCGGGGTGTGCTGTTCACGCCGGTAACGTGAACAGTGGAGCTTCCTACGTTCTTCATTGCGTTCTTCCTTGTTCTTCGATCCTGCGTAGCGCCGTTGCGATCGCGCGCAGGAAGGCGTCAGCCTCCCGGCACGCTACCGACCGGTGTCCGCCCCGCCATAGAGCACGCCGTAGCGCCTCGATTCGCGGCGGGTGTGTTGCCACGTCCGGATAGGCAGGGGGCCGCTTCATGCGTCGTCCCCGTCCCCGTCAGCAGGCAGGGCGGCAAGGGTGGCGCCGGCGCCGTCCCCGCCTTGCGGTGCAGTCGCTCCGAGCAGCGCGACCAGGCGGCCACTCGTTGCCATCGCCCGTAGTGCGATCCCGGCATATACCGCTTGCGACTGTGGCGAAGGTGCGGCAGCGGCGCGCTGCGCGTAGACCAACACCATAGCGTTAGCAAGTTCGGCATGGACCGCCAGCCGTTGGCGCAGCACTGCGGGATCGGTATCCATGAGCGCATGGATTCGACCGGTAACCGTCCGAATTGCCTGCGCTTCCTCCGACCGATCTACAGGGCCGGGGCCGTTCGGCCCCTCCACCAGCGCGCGAATGGCGTGCGTGATGACGCTTACATCCTCGGAAAACAGGGGAGGGACGGCGCCGTCTGAGCCTTCGCCCGTAAATGGCGGCTCGCGTGAGATTTGATTACTGTTCATGGTGGGTCGTGAGGGTCCGGAATTGCACAACTACACAACAATGCATAACTTCTCTATCCCCCGCGTAGAGAAAAAAAGTAGAGAGAGAAATACATATATATAGGGAGTAGAAAAGTTGCGTCATGTTGTGTAGTTGCGTAATCGCACGTCAGGCCGTCGCCGGAGCGGCACACACCATCGCACCGCGACCACCGGCGTAGCGGAGAATCCATTCCTCCCCGCCGCGAACAAATAAGCGCCCATCCAGCCTAGAAAACAGGCGCCCCGCTTTCTGTGTGTTGAATTTTCCCGCTCCGCTCCATGCCTGCAGATTCTCACTGGACCCAAGGGCATCAAGCGCCGCCGCGAGTTCCGCAGATTGAGTATCCGTCGACCGATACCCGAAACCGTCCGTCACCTTTCGTGCAATTGACGCAAGATCGATTCCCGTCGCCGTCATTTCGGGTAGCTGGTCGATCAAGCTGTTCAATGCTGCCGCTGTAGGATCTTCCCCGGTCGTTGCCGTCAACACTGAGTCGAAGGACGCCAAACCGTCAACGCCTGCCGATCGGCACCGTTCCAGCGCACCGCCGACAAACTGCGCCCATGTTTCAAACGAACCAAGCGTAGCGCCGGCAGACGTCCCTATCCCCGCCCGCAGCAGCACCAAACCAGCATGCACCATCGCCTGCCGGTTAGCCTGTGTCACCTCAACCGGGTCGAAGTCGAACCGGTCCAGGTGCGGCGCTGCACTTGTCGGGAGAATGTGTATCGGGACCACTCGCCGAACCCCGTCCCCTGTGAGCCTCGGATTGTTGGCGTTCCCGATCACGAAGCGGCGGGTAGATACCCGGCACCCTTCAGTATTCGACCCATAACGTCGGATCGTTTTGTGCTCCGCCGTTAACATCGACGCAACAGAAGCGCGCGACATTTCGTCGCCTGTCAGCAGGTTGTCAAGTACAACAGCCGTAACGGCGCCCATCAGGAGGGTATCGATTCGCTTGTCAGCTTCGTCCGGGTTACCCGCAACGTCGATCAACGAGTATTCCCCTGCAAGCGTTGCGGCACTGAGCGCAAGACGCGTCTTTCCACTCCCCCGCATTGGCGCCACAACAAGGAAGGCAGGCGCCAAGGGCAGGGCCAACCGACAAATAGCAGTCAGCTGTGCCGAGAGCAGCGCAGATCGGTCGCGTTCATGTTTGAATTTGTAACCCGTGACCGGATTCCAAAGGACATCAAACGATTCCCGTACGTCGGCATCGGACGGCGCGTCGGGCATCTTGAATGTTTGATTATCCAACTCGAACCATAACTGCGACACCGGGTCATAGCCACGCTCAGCAAAGTAACGCCCATCAGGCCATATCAGCGGATCACGTCGAACGCCGAGCAGTGCCGGTAACTTGCTGACAAGGCGGGCATTCGACGTTATCCGGTCGCTAAATTCACGCGGTAGATTCACCCGTTCCAATACAAGCCCGTCAGCGTCACTGTCGGCATCGCCAGTCGGGCGCTTCTTTGCTTTTCTGTAAGCTTTGACTTCGATCTCACGCTCTATCTCGTGATTGAGAGCTACGCCTGTCAGGGTGGCAGGTTTTCCCTTGTTAATGGTCGCAACACGTCCGCCGAAGTCAAAAAATCGCCGATCTGCTATCAAAGCAACAGCTTTCTCGACACCGATTTCCAGTTCCCCTTTTTTAACTATCAGTAGCGGACGGCCATGCAGGTGATAAGTTCGTCCGCCGTGCGCCTGTGAATGCAGCACTATTGATCCGTCCGAATTCGCGTACACGATTCCGACAGTCTTTCGCCCCCGATACTCCGGTTCAACCGGGTCCAGCGTTAGCACTTCGTGGTATCGCTCACAAGCGCCCCATATCTCACGCACCGTCACGACACGCTCGGTTCCACCCTCGACGATGACGATCGGGAAGTCCGCATGCAGGTCGCCGTGCTCAAGTGCAGCGCGCGCCCGCTCCCGTGCTTCCTCAATCGGAACCGTTGGATCTTTCTCGACGATTTGTCGCGTATCAGCCTCGATGCGTGCTGCACGCACGGCGAGCGCCTCGGGCTCCCGTGCAGCGCGTGCCGCCTGACGGTTGCGGTTGGCTGCTTCCTGCACCTCTGGCGGAATCGTCCAATCACCGGACGGCAGGATGTCGCGATTAGCCCTCGACATATTGTGCCCCCCGCCCGAACGCCTCGATGCCGTCTTTGCAAACAGGTGGCGCTACATAGTCGATCCGCTCCGGCTGATGCACCGACCAGTCGAACAGACCACGTTCCAGCAGCTTCCCGTCTTTTGATATGTCGAAGCGGATATGGCCGCGTGCTGCTAACGCTGCACGCAAGTGCTTGACGATCGCCAGTAACTCGCTGGCGGGGACGATCGTGTACATGTGAAATCCGCGCAAGCCGCGCAATTCCTTTCCGTCCGGGCCGCGCAGGTAACTGGATGATGACGGTCTGACAAGGTAACGCTGCCCCTTGAATGCAGGAACCGCTCGCGTGACCTCCCTTGCCAGGTCCGACGGCTCCCATAGTTTCCCATCGCTTGCGTCGTGATCCAGGAACAGAACTGCTATATCGTGCGGCCAGCAGAAATTCGCACGCGAGCGCGTTATGCAGTCCGGTGGATCATCGGGTGATCGACGACTCTCCGTCGTCAGACGGAATCGCTCATGACCGCCGGCAGGTAAGCCATACAGCAAACACTGATTCGGCGTCAGACTTCCCATTACTTCGCCCAATGCTTCAAGCTCAGGCGGAATCTTCTGAACTTCACCAGTCCCGGCATATACCAGCGGGGAACCCTCCGTATGAAGTTCACCGTCTTTCAGGCTAATCTCTTTCGTTATGCGACCAGGCGCCGTGAGCCGGGTCAGGTGTAGTTGTACCTGTTTTGTCTTTTGGGGCATAATTTGTTATTGTTTTTGTGTGCCTGATATCCGCGCACCCGTGCGAAGTGCGCACCACGTAAAGCCCCCGCCAATCAGCGGGGGCTTTACCTTTTAACGCGCAGCACCTTCTGCAATGCGCTGCGCCGCCAGCTCGATCGATGCAACAGGCCAGACGGACCGACGCCCTACATGTGCAGGCTTCGGAATAATTCCCTTGCCGACAAGTTCATAGAACTTTGTGCGGCCGATTGCCAATGCGCGGGAACCTTCCTCGACAGAAAGCAGATACTGCGGAGAGAACGGTTTATCCATAAAGGGCACCTTTGTTGTAGTTGTTCTGGTGGCAACCTTTGCGGTTGCAGGCGAATGATAACGCATGCCCCCTTCACGAATCAAACCAGGCGAAGCCCTGCCGGTCCGCTTGCACGCCTTGCAAACAGAAAAGCCCTGCATTGGCAGGGCTTTCTGCTAGGCACCTAGAACTCTATGCAGCCTTCACGCGGCATCACTCGATAATCCTGCACATCAAGGATCGGACAGTCCTTCCAGTGGCGCCGCCTCTGGACGGTTAGATATCAAGCGCGGACTGCCGCTAAAGCCTTGAGAATGCGTAAGCCGTTGCACCTGTCCTTTTTCGACATCCACCTGTGCATATCCAAACGTGAGAAATAGCGATCGAATGAATGCAAGCTGACGCCGCTGCTTTGTGCGAGCGCTTGCCGTTGCGCTTGCCCTATGATCCGCCGGCGGTAGCACCACCCTTGCACCGTGCCGACAGGAACCCCGAGCCGGCGGGCAGTGACGGTAACGCCTCCGATTCGTTGTATGGCGACCTTGACGGGGAAATAGAGAATGTCGTCCCCTTCATTACGGCTTGCCGTATCCATGCTTGATCCTTGTTCACTTGGTAGGAAGAAAAAATCGCCCGTCCGGCGTAGTGCAGGACGGGCGATAACAAGTCCCCAAAAGTAGATTGCAAGTCTCCAAAAGTGCTGGGGTTACTCATGCATCGCCCGAAGGCGTGGAAGTCCCCGCTTCCTTATTGTTCTCAGGCTACCGCCGCTCGCGCGGGGAAGATAACGACGTTCTCAGCCAGCACGGCGTCGATGCGCTCGCCGAGCCGTCTCCACGCTTCGCGCTTCTCGTTGGCGTAATCGTGGTGCAGGTAATGCCGGCGCACGCGGTTTCCCTTCATGACGTGGTTCTGGCAGCGGTCGATCACGTCCGGTGAGATACCTAACGCTTGCATCCAAGTCGCGGCCGTGCGGCGCATGTCGTGCGGCGTCCAGTCCCCGTTCGCCCCGTCGGCCAGTACCAGGGTGTTGTTGTTTTGTCTGTTCTTGAGCGGCTTGCGGTTCTTGAACCGTTCCTGCCGGTCGCCCACCTGCTTGCTGACGCTCTTGACGCAGACATGCTCGTCGGCATCCGGGCGGTTCCGTGCCGGGAAGCACCACTTCGATTTGCCGGTAAGGGCGTGGAGGGCGTGGAACTGGCGCAGCACAAAGTTGGACAGGAACACGATCTGATCTTGCTTCTTGCCACGTGCGCCCTTGGCGTTCTCCTTCGGGATGAACCACTCGCCGCGTTCCAAGTCGACATGCGCCCACTCTGCCATCAGTAGCTCGCCGATGCGGCAGGCGGTCCCAAGGCTGACCCATAGGGCGATCTGGCTCTCCTTGCGTAGCGGGCGGACCGCTTGGTATTTGTATGGCGCCGCCGCGTAGTTGGCCTCCATCTTCTCGAAGATGTCGCGCAACTCGCGGATCTCATCGGCGGACAACACCCGTTCGCGCTCGCCGGACAGGTCGAAGTCGGGCGCTACGATCTTGTCGATCTCGATGAGTAGGGCAGGGTTCCCGTCGGCCATCAGCCCACGCCATGGCTGCCGACGTTCGGCCCAACCGAACATCTGCACGAGGTCGTGATAGCAGCGTACGGCGGTGCGATTCACGCCTCGGGCGACGAGCGCTCGGAGAATCGCGCGCAGGTCGTGCTCGGTGACCTCCCGTACCGGCTTCGCTCCGATGGCTGGAAGTACGTCCTTTCCGAACATCCGCCGTATCTCGGCGTTGCCGTCCTTGCGCGCCACGCCGTCGGCGATCCAGTCGTCGAACATGTTCTGAACTGTGCGGTTCGCTATGCGTTCAGCCTCAGCGCGCGCTTCCTCCTCCGCCAGTCTGCGGCGTGCCTCGACACCGGCCGCTTCCACTTTGAGACGCTCGACCAGGCGGCGCTCGGCAGGATCGACCTTGTTGCGTATGTCTTCCTTCGCGCGGTCACGCTCCCGGCGCATCGCCGCCAGCGTCACGTCTGGCCATGTACCGAGCCGGATTTCCCGCTGTCTGCCTTGTGCCTTGTAGCGTAGGGAGAATCGGACACTGATCGCCCCCCCATTCTTAGAGGCGTAAACCTTTCCAAGCACACCCGCGCCGTCGCGCAGGGTCGTCCCATGATCCGCCGGACGAAGCGCCCTCAACTGAAGTTCCTTCAATTTGGCCATGCAAGTTCTCCGTAGGTGCCCCTACCAGTGCCCCCACTATTTCAGCGGATCTCAGCGAATTGTAGTGAAGGTCAGAGAACGTTGCAAGAGAAGTTAGGCCGTAACCTATTGCTACATATGGAAATTTCTATGGGGTAGTGAACTATGGCGGATGCCGGCGAACAATTCTCACAAAGATGGGGTGCAAGGGGTAGCGAGTTCGAATCCCGCCGTCCCGACCAGTGAAATCAACGGGTTAGCTTCGCAAGAGGCTAACCCGTTTTCGCTTTCTGGCGTTCACGCCCGGAAATATGTTCGGAAATTCGTCCGCTATACCTGCCATCGCACCCGTCCGCTCCGTAGCCGGGGCATGGGCTGGCAGAAAGCCGCCGCAGCTTTATTGCCAGCAGCCGGAACCCGGGTGATCCCGTGCAAGACATCCGCATGGTCAGCCTCGACACGACCGCATTCCGGATGTTGTGATGATTCCGACATCTCACGGCCGGATGTCAGCGGATGCCCCCGGATCGCCGCTTTTCGTTCATGATAGACCGCTGCCATGTCGCGGGGAGAAGGCGTGCAGCCAGAGTCGCTGGCCCGTCAGAAAATTGACCGGTTCCTGCAGCAGGCCGGGTGGGTGCTGCAGGACCGGAGCGAGTTCGATCGCAACGCTGCCGTCGGCGTTGCCGTGCGGGAATTTCCGCTCGAGTCCGGCGCCTGCGACTATCTGCTCTTCGTCGGCGGGCGCGCCTGCGGCGTGATCGAAGCCAAGAAGGAAGGCGTCACGCTGACCGGTGTGGCCGAGCAGACGGCCCGCTACGTGCGCAGCTTTCCGCCGGGGCTGGCGCACTGGGACCGCTACGCGAGTCTCGAGTTCGAATCCACCGGCACGGAGACCCTGTTTCTGGACCGCGGCGACCCGAAACCGCGTTCGCGCCGCGTGTTCGCCTTCCCGCGCCCGGAGACCGTGCTTGGCTGGATGCAGGACCGCAGCGGCACCCTGCGCACGCATCTGACCCACATGCCACCGCTGATCACCACCGGCCTGCGTCAGTGCCAGATCGATGCCATCCAGGGGCTCGAGCGCTCGCTTGCCGAGGCCCGGCCGCGAGCATTGATCCAGATGGCCACTGGTGCCGGCAAGACCTTCACTGCCTGCACGGCCAGCTGGCGGCTGATCAAGCATGCCCGGGCCAGACGCATCCTCTTTCTGGTCGATCGCAGCAACCTCGGCAATCAGACGCTGCGCGAGTTCCGCGACTTCCACCCGCACGGCGCGGCCAACCGCTTCACCGACACCTATATCGTCCAGCAGCTCACCGGCCGGCGGATCGATCCCGACGCCAAGGTCGTCATCAGCACCATCCAGCGGCTCTATTCCGTGCTGCGCGGGCGCGAGCTGGATGTTGCCGACGAGGAAGCCTCCGCTTTCGAGCGCGAGGATGGTGCAAGCGGCGCGGACGGCGAGCTGCCGCCGATTGTGTACAACCCCGACATCCCGATCGAGACCTTCGACTTCATCATCACCGACGAGTGCCATCGTTCCATCTACGGGTTGTGGCGCCAGGTGCTCGAATACTTCGATGCCTTCCTGATCGGCCTTACCGCCACGCCCTCGGCGCACACGCTGGGTTTCTTCAACCAGAACCTGGTGGCCGAGTATCCGTACGAGCAGTCGGTTGCTGACGGCGTCAACGTCGGCTACGAGATCTTTCGCATCAAGACCCGCGTCAGCGAGAATGGTGGCACCATCGAGGCCGACGGCGGTTTCACCGTGCCGGTGCGCGACAAGCGCACGCGTCGCCTGCGTTACCGGGAGCTTGACGAGGACCTGGAATACAAGGCTGCCGATCTCGACCGTTCGGTGCTCAACCCGAACCAGATCCGCACCGTGCTGCGCGCGTACAAGGACGCGGTCTTCACCAGACTTTTTCCCGAGCGCAGCGGCCAGTGGCTACCCAAGACGCTGATCTTCGCCAAGGACGACAACCATGCCGAAGAGATCGTCATGGCGGTGCGCGAGATCTTCGGCGAGGGCGACGACTTCGCCCGGAAGATCACCTACCGCAGCGGCAGCGAAGATCCGCGCAGTCTCATCAAGGCCTTCCGCAACGAGCCTTTCCCGCGCGTCGCCGTCACCGTCGACATGATTGCCACCGGCACCGATATCAAGCCGGTAGAGGTGGTGATGTTCCTGCGCGACGTGAAGTCCGAGGGCTACTACGAGCAGATGAAGGGCCGCGGCGTACGCACCATCGCCAGCGCCGACCTGCGTCAGGTCACACCCGATGCGCATACCAAGACGCGCTTCATCCTCGTTGATGCCGTCGGCGTCACCGAATCGAAGAAGAACGTCAGCCGGCCGCTGGAGCGCAAGCGCACCGTGAGCCTGGAGAAGCTGCTGGAGCAGGTCGCGATGGGCAGCCAGGACGAGGACGTGCTCTCATCGCTTGCCGGCCGGCTGGCCGCGCTCGACCAGCAACTCGATCGCGACGAGCAGGACACGCTGGCCGAGGCCATGGACGGCGAGACACTGGCGAACCTCGCCGGTGGTCTGATCCGCGCCATCGATCCGGATGAACAGGAGCGTGTCATCCTTGCCGAAGCCGGCGTGGATGCTGCTCCCGCGCAGTGCGAGGCGATCGTCGCGCGCATGCTGGAGGCGGCCTGCGCGCCGTTCAGCAAGCCGCGCCTGCGCCAGGCCATCCTGGATGCCAGGCGGCGCAGCGAACTCTACATCGACGAAACCACGCCCGATGAAGTCACTCATGCCGACTACGACATCAAGCAGGCCGAGCAGACCGTGCAGAGCTTCAAGAACTTCATCGCCACGAATCGTGACGAACTCACCGCCCTGCAGATCCTCTACAACCAGCCTTATGGCCGGCAGCGGATCACCTACGCCGCCATCCGCGAACTGGTGCAGGCGTTGCGCAGCCAGCCGCCGTACCTGACCACCGCCGACGTCTGGCAGGCCTACAAGCGGCTCGATGCCGCCCACGTGCGCGGTGCGCCGCTGGACGAGCAGCTGACCGAGATCGTCAGCCTCGTGCGTTTCGCGCTCGGACAGACCGAGATGCTGGAATCGTTTGCTGCCATCGTCGAGCAGCGCTTCAATCTCTGGCTCGGCCGCGAAAAGAAGGCCGGGCGC